>Ga0302319_10009454_pt1 | contig 18728 bp, 21 predicted proteins | sample Bog_T0_2_FD_203319 | JGI IMG/M metagenome (GOLD analysis project Ga0302319, IMG submission 203319) | Peat permafrost microbial communities from Stordalen Mire near Abisko, Sweden - Bog_T0_2 | ecosystem: Environmental > Terrestrial > Soil > Wetlands > Peat | place: Sweden: Abisko, Stordalen Mire... | reverse complement strand
CAGGGCCGGGCTTGCCCCGGCCATCCACGCCGCCCCGCTTGGACGACGCATGGAAGCTGCCAACGACCGTTCGTCTGTCGGCACAACCATCTGAATCAACAGCGGAAACCGCCTGCCCTGCACGACGGCGTGGATGGCCGGGACAAGCCCGGCCATGACGGTCTGGCTTCCTCGGTTATTTCTATCGCTGCCATAAGCACGTTGTTTTCGAGCAGGTCGTCTAACGCTGAGACCGCGGCACAGCGGCCCCCCTCAATCAATCAACCTATACGCCGGCAGCGTCAGAAACTCCTCGAACTTCGGGCTCAGCGACATCTCGGCGAACAACCGGATCGCCTCGCCGAAGCGGCCGCCGATGAAGGCTTTTTCGCCGACCGCCGCGCGGACCATGTCCATCTCGTCGGCGAGCGTGGCGCGGAACAGGTCGGGGGTGACGACGCGGCCGTCGGCGAGCGTCGCTTTCAGGTGCAGCCATTGCCAGATCTGCGCGCGGGAGATTTCCGCGGTGGCCGCGTCTTCCATCAGATTGTAAAGCGGCACCGCGCCGCGACCGCGCAGCCATGCCTCGATATATTGCACGCCGACGCGGATGTTTTCGCGTAAGCCCTCTTCCGTTCGCTCGCCTTCGTGGACGAGCAACAGGCCGGCGGCGCCGACGTTCACGTCGCCGCGGGCGAGCCCGAGTTGGTTCGGGCCGGGCATCAGGCGGTCGAACACTTCCATCGCCACCGGCACGAGATCGGGATGGGCGACCCAGGTGCCGTCGTGACCATTGCCGGCCTCGCGCTCCTTGTCGGCGCGCACCTTGGCGAAGGCGGCTTCGTTGGCGGCCGGATCGCCCTTGATCGGGATCTGCGCCGCCATGCCGCCCATGGCGAAGGCGCCGCGGCGGTGACAGGTCTTGATCAGCAGCAGCGAATAGGCGGCCAGGAACGCCTCGCCCATCGTCATCGCCGAGCGGTCCGGCGTCAGGAACTCAGCGTTCTTGCCCAGGCGCTTGATGAACGAGAAGATATAGTCCCAGCGGCCGCAATTGAGGCCGACGATGTGATCGCGCAGTTCGTACAGGATCTCGTCCATCTCGAACGCCGCTGGCAGCGTCTCGATCAGCACGGTCGCCTTGAACGTCCCGTTGGCGACGCCGAGCGCCGCCTCGGCGTGCGCGAACACATCGTTCCACAGGCGCGCCTCGAGATGGTTCTCCATCTTGGGCAGGTAGAACGCGGGGGTCGAGCCGGCCGCTAGCTGCGCCTTGGCGCCATGGAACACATAGAGGCCGAAATCGAACAACGAGCCGGACATCTCCTCGCCATCGACGAGCACATGGCGCTCGTTGAGATGCCAGCCGCGCGGGCGCACCATCAAGGCGGCGGTCTTGTCCTTCAGCGCATAGGCTTTGCCGGTGGTCGCATCCGTAAAACCGATCGTTCCCGCCCACAGATCCTTCAGATTGGCCTGGCCTTCGATCATGTTGGCGAACACCGGCGAGGACGCGTCCTCGAAATCGGCCATGAACACCTTGGCGCCGGAATTCAACGCGTTGATGATCATCTTGCGATCGACCGGGCCGGTGATTTCGACGCGCCGGTCGAGGAGGTCGGCCGGAATCGGCGCGACCTTCCAGTCGCCATCGCGAACAGCGGCGGTCTCGGTCAGGAAGTCCGGCTGGACGCCGGCGTCGAACAGCTTTTGCCGCGTGGCGCGGGCGGCCAGCAACTCCAGCCTGCGGGCGTTGAAATGACGGTGCAGATCGGCGACGAAGTCCAGCGCCTCGGCGGAGAGGATTTCGCCGTAACGGGCGCCGGGAGCGGCGAGGATCTGAACTGTCGCGGACGTGGACGTGGACACTGGCGAACTCCCGAGACGTGTGGCGTGAGGTCGCACCTGTTAGACGCAAATCGCCGCCTTGGGGAGTGCCCGATCGTCACAAAACGCTTTGAAGCATTTTCCCTCGCAGTCAGGCAATGGCGCGCCGTCAGCGCGCCGGACGGCCGTTCAGGCGGCTTTCTGAACGTGTCCGTACCAAGCGCGCACCGCGCGGGCCCGAGCGGCGCGGTCAGCCGAACTCTCGTCTCGCCACGTGGTCGTCGCTCCGCACTCGCCGCGCGTTCCGCCGATGTCGCTACGTTCGCGCTCGCTCAGTCCGGCGAGTTCGGCGCTGACGCGGCGGGCTTCCATAACTTCGGCCGGCCAAGCCAACATTTTGCGCAGCTGTCCGACCCAGTTCGGGGAGGTGGGATTGGTCAACACTTCGCGCATCTGGCGTCTCCTTAGGCAATACGGCGCTAAATCAGCCCGTCCCGCACATAAATGCGCCTTTACCATTGATCGGTCCAACGAATGTTTGTACGGTATTCCATCACGAACTGGAATGACTCGCATGCTAGACACCGACCAACTCCGCTCCTTCCTCGCCATAGTCGACCTCGGCTCGTTCACCCGCGCGTCGGAAAGGGTGAACAAGACGCAGTCGGCGGTTTCCATGCATATCCGCCGCCTCGAGGAACAACTCGGCTGCGCCTTGTTCGTCAAGCAGGGCCGCGGCGCCAAGCTGACGCGCGAGGGCGAGGAATTGATCGAATTCGCGCGGAAAATCGTCCAGGCGGAGGCGGGCGCGCTCGCCGCGCTGTCCCGCAAGGGGCTGAGGGGCGCGGTCAGGCTGGGCATACCCGACGACTACGCCGAGGCGTTCCTCGCCGAAATCCTCACCCGCTACAATCACATGCATCCGCTCGTGGAAATCGCGGCGACCTGCGAGAATTCCCAGGAACTCGCCGCCCTCATCCAGGCCGGCGCGCTGGACCTCGCACTGGTGACCGACCACGAGGGTCTGACTGGGTTCGAGTTGATCCGCGAAGAGCCGCTGGCTTGGTGCGTCTCGACCAAGTTCAAGCAGCGCCCCGGCGAACCGATCCCGATCGCCCAGGGGAGTCAGGCCTGCGTTTGGCGCCGGGCGATGGATTCCGTGCTCGACGAGTCCAGGGACAAGGTGCGCGCGATCTTCGTTTCGAAGAATTACACTGCCATCGGCGCGGTGGTGCGCGCCGGTCTGGCGGCGACAGTGTTGCCGGTCGGCATGATCGGCGACGGCCTGCGCGTTCTTCTGGCGGCGGAAGCCGGTCTGCCGCGACTGCCGACCACGCGCATGGGGCTGCTTCACCGGCCAGGAGCCCCGACCGAGGAAGCCAAGGCGCTCGCCCAGGCGATCCGCGACACGATTCCGCCCGCGAGCCGTTTGGCGGCGTGACAGGGTTTGATTCAACTTCCTTGCCGTTGCGTAAGTTTATTTCAACTACGCCTTGAGAAAGCGCCGCGCGGAATTCCATTTCACGTTACGCTGGTCTCGCAGGCAAATCGTCGGCCATTCTGGCTGGCGCGACGCAGGAGGCGACCATGTTGAGCTCGGTTCGCGATGTTATGCAACACATGTGGAACGCTACGCCGCTGGAATGGGCCATGATCGCGGGCATCATGGGAGTGGCGTTGGCGTGCCGGTCGGTCGACGGCCGACGGTGACCCGTAAAACAGCGCCTGCGCTGCGATCAGACGCAGTCCCGTCGGCGCTGTTCAGCGCGCCCGGACCGGCGCGACGGCTTACGCGTTCTTGCGGCGGAGGCCTGCGCCCCAGGCGATCCTTGCCACGAAACCGCCCGCGAGCCGCCGGGGGGCGTGAAACCTCGGCGGTAGCGACGTATTAACGTCCAAATGGTTAACTTAACGATATCTTAAGGAACCGCGTTACCTGATTTTGTTTTGCGCTAACTTGCTTCCTGTCAACATGACGCTGACCATTCCGGCCGGCGCAATCAGGAGGCGAACGTGGTGAACGTCCTTCGTAACTTCGTGGAAAACATTTCGGCGGCTACGCCGCTGGAAGTAGGTCTGATCGCCGCCGTCGTCGCGGTGGCGTTCGTTGACGTGCTCGTCAGCCGAGGACCGAACATGAGCGGCGAAATCAGTCAGGTGAGTTTTCGATAAAGACCGGCGGGTTGTCTTCAACCCAGCCGCAAGCGCGCAGGGCCTCCAGCATATGGGCTGGCGGCGGCGCCTCGACCACGATCGGCGGCTTGTTCGCCGACAGCGGCGCCTCGATACGACGCGCCAGCAATTGCAAAGCGACTTGCCGATCACGCCCGCCGTAAATGGCGTCGCCCACGATCGGCCACCCCTCCGAGACCGCGTGAACCCTGAGCTGATGCGTCCGCCCAGTCAGCGGCTGCATCGCCAGCCAGGTCACGCGTTCGCCTTTGAAAGTTCCCCGCCCGAGCACGCGCCAACGGGTCTGCGACGGCTGTCCGGCGGCGTCGACCTTCATCCACCACCCCCGGGACTCGTCGAGCCGGCCCAGCGGCTTGTCGATGAAACCTTCTTCGGTCTCCGGGCCGCCGGCGACGATCGCCCAATAGGTCTTGCCGATCTTGCCCTGCTTGAACAGCAGACCGAGCTTGGCCAGCGCTTTGCGATGTCGGCCGAGAATGAGACAGCCCGCCGTTTCGCGATCGAGACGATGCGCCAAGGCCGGCGCGCGCGGCAAGCCGAAGCGCAGCCCGTCGAACTCGTCCTCGAGTGAGGCTCCGCCCTTCGGGCCGCGATGCACCGCCACGCCCGCGGGCTTGTCGACGACGAGCATCAGCCCATCCCTGTAGAGAACCTTGAGCCGGGTTTGTATGCTTGTGTCTTGCGTCGTCATGGGTTCATAGCTCTAACGCCCGTTGCGGGCCGAGGCCAGAGCGAGAGGCGTAATGAGCGAAACGGGCGAGGACAAACCGAAAGCGGGGCTTTTGGGCCGCTTGTTCGGGCGCGGCGGGGCCCCTGCCCCGCTGAGCGACTCAGCCGCGACGCCGGCGCCCATCGTTGCGTCGGCGATCGCCGAAACGCCGCCGCCCGAGCCCGAGTCCGTGGAACCGTCGCCGCCGGAAGCGCTGGAGCCGGAGCGCCAACTCGAGCCCAAGCGTAGCTGGCTCTCCCGCCTCACTTTCGGCCTGACGCGCTCCTCCTCGGCGATCGGGCGCGGCATCGTCGACATCTTCACCAAGCGCAAGCTCGACGCCAACTCGCTCGACGATCTCGAGGATATTCTGATCCAGGCCGATCTCGGCATCGGCGCGGCCACGCGCATCCGCGAGGCGATCGGCAAGGGCCGCTACGAAAAGGGCATCGATCCCGACGAGGTCAAGGCGCTGCTGGCGCAAGAGGTGGAGCGCACGCTGACCCCGATCGCCAAGCCGCTCGTCCTGCCCGAGGGCGTAAAACCTTTCGTCATCCTGGTGATCGGCGTCAATGGGTCCGGCAAGACGACGACGATCGGCAAGCTCGCGGCGAAATTCATCGCCGACGGCCACAAGGTGATGCTCGCCGCCGGCGACACGTTCCGCGCCGCCGCGATCGAGCAGCTCAAAATCTGGGCGGGACGCGTCGGCGCCGAGATCGTCGCGCGCGAACAGGGCGGCGACGCCGCCGGCCTCGCCTTCGACGCTGTGACCCGCGCCAAGGAGAGCGGCGCCGACGTGGTGTTGATCGACACCGCCGGCCGGCTGCAAAACCGCACGGAGTTGATGAGCGAACTGGAAAAGATCATTCGCGTGATGAAAAAGGTCGATCCCGCCGCGCCGCACGCGACGCTGCTGGTGCTCGACGCCACCGTCGGTCAGAACGCCCTGAGCCAGGTGGAAATCTTTGGCCGCATGGCGGGCGTGACCGGCCTCGTGATGACCAAGCTCGACGGCACCGCCCGGGGCGGCATCCTGGTCGCCATCGCCGACAAGTTCAAACTGCCGGTGCATTTCATCGGGGTGGGCGAAACCGTCGACGATCTGGAGCCTTTCGAAGCCAGGGATTTTGCACGGGCGATCGCGGGGATCGAGGAGGCGTGAGGGGCTCCGGCCGGGCATGCTCCGCCTATGCGTCGTCAGCATATAAAGGAATCAGTTAGCGGGTTTCATCCGCCCTAGCCATCATTGCGAGCGTGAGCCGAAGCAACCCAGGCCGCGTGATGTGGCCCCTGGGTTGCTCCGGCTCACGCTCGCAATGGCGGATCGAGCGCTCATTTTCTAAATGGGGACATCCTGTCCCCGGAACCGCGCGACGCCGAACTAACAAATCGCGCGGAACGGACGCCTGCTCTTGTCCGCGGAACTGACCAACGGGAACGATTGCATGCGCGCCGCGCACGTTCACACTTCACCACGATCAGACTTCCAGCCTTGCCGAAGGCGCCGGATTACATGTACCGTAGTCAACCGGGTAAATTTCTCGACTGCCGACGCGGGTTGGAGACTGAAATGGTTGCGCTGAAAATCAATAATGCGACCGACATGCTCGGGATTGTCGACGTTCAACCCGACTTCATGCCCGGCGGCAAGCTTCCCGTAGTCGACGGTGACCAGGTGGTTCCGGTTATCAATAAGCTGCTGGCGGACCGGTTTTCGTACGCCTTCGCGACCCAGGATTGGCATCCGGAAGGACATTCCAGTTTCGCGAGCAGCCACCCTGGCAAACTGGTTTTCGAAACCGTCGAACTGCCCTACGGTTCGCAGACGCTTTGGCCAGACCACTGCATCCAGACGACTCCCGGGGCGGATCTTCATTCCGCGCTCGACCACAGCAAGATCAACCTGATCGTCCGTAAAGGCTTTCGCCCGGAAGTCGACAGTTATTCGGCATTTTTCGAAAATGACCACAAGACGACGACAGGGTTGCATGGGTGGTTGCAGGCCAGGGGCGTGCGGCGGCTGTTTCTGTCGGGCATCAGCACGGATTATTGTGTTGCGTACTCAGCCGAAGACGCATTGAATCTTGGCTATCAGGTCTTTCTGGTCGAGGACGCGTGCCGCGGGATCCATATGCCTCTCGAGTCCGGCGGCACCACGGTCGATGCGGCGAAACGACGACTCTTGGCGGCCGGCGCCATTCTGATCGACAGTTCCGCGATAGGCTCCTGATCTGCGCGCCCGCAGATATTCTCGTTGATTGCAGAAGTTGGCGGAGACTGGGCCGGTCGCCGCTTACCCGAATGGCCGGGAGGAAACCCGGTCATGACGGCAGACGGCGGCGCCGCGAGCAGTTTCCGGTCCGCCAGACTTGTCATTCCCGCGCGTGAGCCAGTCGACGGACGCGGGGTCTGACAATAGGCCGAGGCCGGCGCTTCCGCCGGCCTCGATATTGCCATTACTTCGGGCAGGCAGGTTCGCCGTGACCGCCGCAGGCCTTCTTCGGCTCGGGCTTCGCCTGGGCCGGGGCGGGCCTCGGCTCGGCCTTGGGCTCGGGCCTCGGTTCGGCCTTGGGCTCGGGCTTCGGCTCGGCCTTGGGCGCGGGCTTCGGTTCAGCCTTGGGCTCGGGCGTCCTGACAGGCTCGGCCTTGGGTGCGGGCTTCGGTTCAGCCTTGGGCTCGGGCGTCTTGACGGGCTCGGCCTTGGGCTCGGGCTTCGGCGTCGCCTTGGGCTCGGGCGCCTTGGTGGGCTCCGGCTTGGGCTCGGGTTTCGGGGTCGCCTTGGGCTCGGGCGTCCTGACGGGCGCCGGCTTGGCCTCGGGCGCCTTCGTCGGCTCCGGCTTCGGCGTCGCCATGGGTTCGGGCGCCTTGGTGGGTTCAGGCTTCGGCGTCGGAGCCGCGCCGGGCGCCGTCACGGGAGTCACGCTGCCTGCCGCTTTCGCCGGCACGACCGACGGACCCTTCAAGTCGCCGGGCTTGGCGGTCGCCGCCACGGGCGGCTTGCCGTTGTTGACCGAGGCGAAGCCCGATTCCGTATGGCTCGCCGCCTTGACGTGGTTCACCTGCTCCGTCGTCGGCGCGATGTGGGGCTCTTTCGCCACCGCGAGTTGCTCGGGCGTCGGCTTGGCGGCGACGCCTTTGGGACCGCCGTTGAAGCTCGTATGGTTGACGGTGACGTTGTTGGTCACCTGTTGGTTGTAGACGTTGGTGACGTTGACGTTGCGAATGTTGGTCACCGTCCGATTGTAGGCGAAGTGGCCGCCGTCCCAGCGTCCGCCCTCGTAGCCATCGCCGCCATAGCCGAAGCCATAGGAAATGCCGCCGTAGAAGCCGACGTGCTCGCCCCAATAGCCGCGATGGAACAGGTAGCCGCCGTCGCCGAACGCCCAATAGCCCGGCGTCCACAACACGCCGATGCGTGGCGGCCGCACCCACGTGCCCGGAACCCAATAATGTTCTTCACCGTTCCAGTTCCAATAGCCCGGCGTCCACAAATAGCCTTCGGCAGGGATCGGCGGCTGTTCATAGACCGGCAGCGGCGGCGGCGGCTCGTCGGCGACGATGACGCGCGGTCGCACGGCCGCGCCGGAATCCGTGGTGACTTCGGGCTCGTCGCTCGGGCACGCGCAGGTCTGCGCCAGCGCCGGCGCGGCTAATGTCAGGGCCGTCGCGCCCAGCAGCGCCGAAACAACCCATGATCGAAAATTCCGCATTGCAACCTTCCTTGGTTTCTAACCCCTCCGCGGCTTGCGACGCGGAAAAGAGATTTCGGGACGCGAACATGGCGTCGCTTTTCCCGAATCTCCTAGCGCATATTGACCTTGTTGGCTGAATGCGCGGTGAAGGAACGGCGCCCGATTGCGGCGCGATTGCGGTTGTATCGGGCCCTCACGCGTCCGACCAGTCGATGACGATCTTGCCCGATTGCCCCGAGCGCATGGTCTCGAATCCGTCGCGGAACTCGCTGACCGGAATACGATGGGTGATCACCTTGCGCACGTCGAGCCCGCTTTGCAGCATCGCGATCATCTTGTGCCAGGTCTCGAACATCTCGCGACCGTAGATGCCTTTGATCGTCAGCAGCTTGAAGACGATACGAGTCCAGTCGACCGGGGCCGGGCGCGACGGGATGCCGAGCATGGCGATTTGACCGCCGACCACCATGTGCTCGACCATCTGGTCGAACGCCTGCGGCGCGCCACTCATCTCCAGCCCGATGTCGAAGCCCTCCTTCATGCCGAGCCGCGCCATGACGTCGGTGAGCTTCTGCCGCGAAACGTCGACCGGCGTAACGGCGGCGACTTCCGTCGCCAGCTTCAACCTGAGCGGATTGACGTCGGTGATCACGACGTGGCGCGCTCCGACATGGCGCGCGATCGCGCCCGCCATGATGCCGATCGGCCCCGCCCCGGCGATCAGCACGTCCTCGCCGACGAGATCGAAGGCGAGCGCGGTGTGCACGGCGTTGCCGAGCGGATCGAGGATCGCGCCGAGTTCGTCGTCGACGTCGTCGGGCAGCGGCACGATGTTGAAGGCGGGGATGCGCACAAATTCGGCGAAGGCGCCGGGAATGTTGACGCCGATGCCCCGCGTCTCCGGGTCCATGTGGTAGCGGCCGCCGCGCGCCGCCCGGCTGTGCATGCCGATCACGTGGCCCTCGCCGGAAACGCGTTGGCCGATGGTCAGATCGCGGACATTGGCGCCGAGTTCGGCGATCTCGCCGGCATATTCATGGCCGACGACCATCGGCACCGGAATGGTGCGTTGCGCCCATTCGTCCCAATTGTAGATATGGATGTCGGTGCCGCAGATGCCGGTCTTGTGTACTTTCACCAGCACGTCGTCGGGCCCGATTTCCGGCTTGGGCTGCTCTTCGAGCCAGAGGCCGGGTTCGGATTTGGCTTTGACCAGGGCTTTCATGATGCGGGCTCACGGAAGGCTTGCGAATGGCGACCGCTTCTACACCGCCGATGTTAAAATTGTCGAAGGATGGGGTCATGCAATAAGGAGGTGAGGGGCTTTGCGAAGCTACGCCTTGCCGCGCGAGTTCATCGGCTCGAGCGCTGCCAGGATCACCTGGCTCATGGGGGCATAATCGGCGGTGTGAGCGCATTTGGAGGCTTCGCGCCATGCGTCGGCGCGAATGCGCGGCAAGGCGAGGCGGTGACCCGCGACCGCGCAGAGTTGCTGGAGATAGAGAAGCTGGGTGCGTCCGTTCCCTTCGCGGAAAGGATGGACATAGTTCACATGGCCGATGATCCGTCCCACTTGGTCGGCGAGAGCGTCGATGCGCGCGCCTTTGAAATGTTTCGCAGCGACGATGCGCCGATGCACGTCGGCCATGCCATTGCCGATATATTGGCGGAACATGAACTGATGACCGCCCTTGGCGATCTCGACGGTGCGGATCTCCCCGGCCCAGTCGTACAAACGCCAAAACAGGTGGCGGTGAATGGCGCGAAGTTGGACAAAGTCGAAATCGCCGGTAGGTGCGCCGCTGGCGGCGCGTTGCGTTGTCAGCAGGCGTTCGACCCTCTCTAATTCAACTGGGTCGGTAATCCCACGCCTATTGCGAAGAATGCTCGTACCCGGATACACGTAGGGATCATCGGTCATTCCGCCGCTTCGGGCGAGGCGACGCACGGAAACATCGCGAGGATGTGCGCCTCGCGACGTTCATGGCTCCATCCCTCCTGCTCGAACATCTCGAACATGGCGATTTCCTCGGCCGTCAGAGGATTGCCTTCGATGGCCTGCAAATGCTGCATGTCGAGCCGGCGGTTACGCGCGGCTTCGTCGATGGGACGCAGCATTGGCGGGGACGGGTTGGACATGCCGGAATGATAGCACGAAGGACGGCAGATCGCATGGGATTTCGGGGCCGCCCTCGCCCGTTCACACCCGACTGGCGCGCATCAACGCCCGGACGATGAAAGGGTGGATGGCGCCGACCGGAACCATGTAGGCGCGCCCCATTGAATTGTGGACGTTTACGACCGTCGAGACCACGTAGCGCCGGGATCGGTCACCCCAGGGTTTGGTGACCGCGACGCGCACGTCGAGATGCGAATCGTCGATGCCGAGCAACAACTCGTCTTCGCGGATCGCGACAATCGTGAAAATGCCGATCGGGTCGCCGATGCGATAGGCGCTCGCCGGCTTGCGGGCGCCGCGGCTGATCGAGCCGACGTCCTTCAGGCCGAACAGCCGCACGACGCGATTGCGGATCGCCATCAAACCGGACACCCAGCGCGGGGTCGCATCGATCGTGCGCAGAAAGATCTCGGTGGGCGTCAGCGCGCCATCGCTGAGCGGGGCCGAGTAGGCGTCGTGAAAACTCGCCTTGGCGAGGCTCGGGTGCAAGGCGCTTTCGGCCGGCACGGCGACGGACATGACTGCGGACATCGAAAATTTCTCCATACGCTACCGTATGGAAAGAGCTACGCCATGGCATTGCGCCTGTCAATACGCCTGCGTAGGGTGCGGCATGCGAAATCAACTCGGACCGGAGGCCTGGGTCGAGGCCGGGCTGGCGGCGCTGCGCGATTCCGGCGTCGACGGCGTGCGGGTGGAGCGGCTCGCCCAGGCGCTCAAGGTCACCAAAGGCAGTTTCTATTGGCATTTCAAGGACCGCGCGGCGCTGCTTGACGCAATGCTGCAGGCCTGGCGCCGGCGCGCCACTTTCGCAGTCATCGACGAAGTCGAGACCTGCGGCGGCGACGCGGTCCAGCGTCTGCGCCAGCTTTCCACGGTCGTCGGCCGCATCGAGGGCCGCCTCGACCTCGCCGTGCGCGCCTGGGCCGGCCAGGACGCCGAAGCCAAAGCGGCGCTCGACGAAATCGATCGGCGCAGGCTCGACTATCTCGCCTCGCTGTTCCGCGAGCTGCCGTTTTCCCCAGCCGAGGCGCGCGCGCGCGCCCGCCTCGTTTATCATGCGCTGATCGGCGAATTGACGATCGGGGAACACGTCTCAAGCGCGGAGCGGCTTGCCGAACGCTTCGAAATCATCATTCCGATGCTGACGCGCCGGCCATGAGAAGAACCGACGCGCGGGCCGTATTCGTTTCGTCGAATTTCCCAGCTATCCTGCGCCCGCAAATCAGAAGGAACCGCGCTGTGACGGCAAGACCCCTCAGATTGATCGGCGTTCCCGTGCAGCAGGGTTCGGGAAGGCTCGGCTGTGACATGGGACCCAGCGCCTATCGCGCCGCGGGGCTGCAGGGCGCGCTGGCGGAATTGGCGATCACGATCGAGGATCGCGGCAATCTCGCCATTCCGCCGCAACCGGCGATCCCCCATCCCAATGCCGCGATCCAGGGCCTTGGCGAATTCGCGGCCTGGACTGAGACGCTGGCGCGGACAGCTTTCGTGGAATCCGAAGATGGCCTGCCGATCTTCCTGGGCGGCGACCATAGCCTCGCGGCCGGAACGCTGTTGGGCATGCGGCGGCGCGCCGCAGCGGAAGGCCAGGATCTGTTCGTGCTGTGGCTCGACGCGCATCCCGATTTCCATACGCTCGACAGCACGACGAGCGGCCATCTGCACGGCGTGCCGATGGCCTACGCGACGGGCCGGCCGGGGTTCGAGAATTATCTGCCGCCGCCGCCGCTGCCGGTGGATCCGCGAAACGTCTGCATGATGGGCTTGCGCAGCGTCGATCCGGCCGAGCGAAGAGCGCTCCGGCAGGCCGGCGTCCTCGCCCATGACATGCGCGCTATCGACGAGCACGGCGTCGCGCCGCTGCTGGGCGCGTTCCTCGATCGGGTCGCCGCCGCGCGCGGCTTGCTGCACGTCAGTCTCGACGTCGATTTCCTCGATCCCGGCATCGCGCCCGGCGTCGGCACGACCGTGCCGGGCGGCGCCACCTTCCGCGAGGCGCATCTAGCCATGGAAATGGCGCACGACAGCGGCCTGCTGCGCTGCCTGGACCTCGTCGAACTGAACCCCTTCCTCGACGAACGCGGCCGCACCGCGCTCGTCATGGTCGACCTCGCCGCTAGCCTCATGGGCCGCAGCGTGTTGGACCGGCCGACGCAGAGTTTTTAACCCGTCGCCTCGATCCGCACCTGCACTTCGCGCGGCGATGCGGCATAGGGCGCGCTGGTGACGATCAGACCGGCGCCGGCGCGCACATAATCGGCGGCATTGGCGAGCGTCACCCCGCCCGCCGCCGCGACCAATGGCGGAGTTTTACACGCGCGCGCCAGGGCGGCGACTTCGGCCAACAGCGCCGGCGAAAACTTCTCGAGCTGGATGACGTCGAAACCGGCGCCAATCGCCTCCCCAGCCGCCGCGACGGAGCCGACTTCGACGCCGAGTTTCTTTTCCGGCGCCTGTCGCCGCAATCGCGCCGCGACCTCGGCGAGCGACGCGCCGTCGAGAAAGGCAACGTGCTCGGGAAACACCAGGATCGTCTCGCCGAGCCCGGCGCGATGTAATATCGCCCCACCTGCCCGTACCGCCTCATGACAGAGCGCCCGCGCGCCCGGAAAAGTTTTACGCGTACAAGCGACGCGAACGTTCGTGTCGACCGCTTCCACGGCGTCGACGATCGCCCTCGCGGCGGTGGCGATGCCGGACAACGCCTCCACCAGGGTCTGCGCCGCCTTCCAGCCTGCATGCAGGGCCGCCGCGTCGCCCTCGCCCTCCAGCAGCAAATCGCCCGAGGCGACCAACTGGCCCGAGTAGCGCGCCCGCTTCGCGCGCAGGCCGCAAAGCTGCAGCATCCGCTCGGCGATCTCCACGCCCGCCAGCGTATAATTGCCGCGCGCTGAAAAACGGATCCGCCCAGACCGCCCGGAAAGCGTAAGGGCCTCAGTCGTCAGGTCGCCGCCGCCGACGTCTTCCGCCAGCAGCGCCTTCGCCCATTCCTCCCGGCGCCACGCGTCCATCAATCGACGCCGATCATCACGTCCGACGACTTGATGATCGCGCTCGCCGGCTTGCCGACCGCCAACCCGAGTTCGTCGATCGCCTCGTTGGTGATCGACGCGGTCAGCACGTTTCCGTTGCCGATATCGAGCCTGACATGGGCGGTGGTCGCGCCCTTGGTGATCGCGACGATCGTGCCGGCGACGATGTTGCGCGCGGATATTCTCATCAATGCCCTCGAGTTTGAAACGCCTGACGTCGCGATGAAGCAAGAACCGCGCCCTGTCGAGGCGCCAAAATGTCCCGCCCGCGGGTCTACTGACCCCGCGTCCGCCTCATCCCCCGACAGAAGCGGGCGCCCGCGACGCCTTGCGCTTGTGCGCCAGGAAAAACCGCAGCATTTCGCCCGATGCATCGGGACCCTTGGGATCGGTATACGATCCTGAAGGTTTTCCGCCGGACCAGGCGTGACCGCTCCCGTGCACTTGCCAATTCTCGAGCAGCGTCGGGCCCCTTGCATAGCCATATTCCGTCCGGGTGAATTCGCGTCCGCCCGCCGAACGGCCGGTTTCGCCGCGCTCCTTCAGCGGTTCGGGTTGGGATTGCCTCAGCCGGTCGAGGAAGTTCGCGGCGTTGAGCGGATTGACGACCTCGTCCTTGTCGCCATGGAACACGATGGTTGGCGGCGGCGCGCCAACGCCCGGCGACGGTTTCGCCAATGCCCCGCCGTTTCGCATCGCCGCCAGCGCGCCGGGAATATTTCGGACGTCGTCGTGGGTCAGGCCGGAATGAATGCCGACGGCGGCGTAAAGGTCCGGATAGGCGGCGCCCAGGATCGCGGCGGCGGCGGCTCCGGCGGACAGGCCAGCGACATAGATCCTGGAAATATCGGCCTTGCAATCGCGGGCGACCAGGCGCGTCAGCGCGGCGATTTTCGCCGGCTCTCCCCGGCCGCGTTGCTGATTGTCGGGCCTATGCCAATTCCAGCATCGCCCGACATTGGCGAGCGTGGATTGTTGCGGATAGAGAACCAGTACGCCGGCTTTTTCCGCCCAGGCGTTCATGGCCGTACCGCTGGCGAAATCCGCCGCCGTCTGACCGCATCCATGCAGCATGACGACGAGCGGCAATTTGCGTCTCGACGAACCCGGAGGCGTATAGAGCTTGTAGTCCAGAGTCCCCTCGGCGCCGCTGAAACGACCGTCGAGAAAGGTCGCCGGGGCGCCGCGGAGGGTCGGCCGCGTCTTCCGCGGCGCCGCCTTCGTGACGCGAGGCTTGGCTTTCGGCGCCGAAGGCAACCCCTTGAGCAAGTTTTTGGCGATGCGTCCTGCGGCGCGCTGGCCCTTGCGCATCTTGCGCGACAGGGTCAGCAACGCCCGAAACGGGTTTCTCAAGCCCGCCCGCCCGAAGGCTGCGAATCCGCGTGGACCTGCCTATACTTTGCGGCGCCAAAGGCAGAAACGGCGCGACCTGACAATGTGGCGAGCAAATACGATACTCCGCGCCGCGCAATCCGAGGCGCGGCGCAGACCTGCGTCGCCATCGCGTGGGTTCGAGGGAAGCTGGGGATCCGAGTCGTCGGGCTACTGCGCCTTTTTGACTTCGCGAATGGTGTCCTTCAAGCCGCCGAGCGCGTTCTGCACTTTGCCGACTTGCTGTTCCGCCTGACCGTCGGCCACCAGCTTCTCGTCGCCGACGAGCTTGCCGGCCGTTTCCTTGACATGACCAGCGACGGTCTTCGCGGCGCCGGCGATACGATCTTTGTCCATCTCGAAGTCTCCTGCCGTGGCTGCGCGCTTTGGCGACCGGGGCGATCACCGTTGCGGAGCCAGGATCTTACTGCAGCGCCCTGCCCCCCGCGCGGGAGACTCGGAAATCACCTATAGTGCGGGCAACCCGGGCTAACCCGGGTTTCCGCGGGGGGCGAGACAAACCCGGCCCAACCCGCTAGGTTTTCCCCCTGCAACATCCCCGGGAGGCGCGCATGAGACGTTTGGACCGAAGCACGCTCGCGAGCCTGCTCCCCGACGTCGCCCGCCCCGCCTACGACCTCGACGGCACGACGACGGGAGTCGTGCATCTCGGCGTCGGCGCGTTCCATCGCGCCCACCAAGCGGTGTACTTCGACGAGCGCCTCGCTGCCGGCGAGCGTGACTGGGCGATTTGTGGCGTCAGTCTCCAGTCGACGGCGACCCGCGACGCGCTGGCGCCGCAGGACGGGCTTTACACTTTGTCGGTCCGGGGGCCGGAGCGCGAGGATTTACGCATCATCGGATCCTTACGCGAATGGCTCGTGGCGCCGGAGAACACGGGCGCCCTGCTCGATCGGCTCGCCGACCCGAAGGTGAGGATCGTCAGCCTGACGATCACCGAAAAGGGCTATTGCCACGATCCCGCGACCTGCGATCTCGCCGTCGGGCATCCCGCCATCCAGCGCGACCTTGCGACGGCGAGCGCGCCGCGGAGCGCTCCCGGCGTGCTGGTCGAAGCCCTGGCGCGGCGGCGCGCGGCGGGCGTGGCGCCGTTCACGGTGCTGAGTTGCGACAATCTGCCGAGCAATGGCGAAACGACGCGACGCATCGCGACGCAATTCGCCGCGCTGCGCGAAGCCGATCTCGGCCGCTGGATCGCCGACCGCGTCGCCTTTCCCTCGACCATGGTCGACCGCATCGTGCCCGCGACGGCCGACGACGATCGCGCCCGCATCGCGGCGCGCCTGACCGCGACCGACGCCTGGCCAGTGATCACCGAGCCGTTCCGCCAATGGGTCGTCGAGGACCATTTTTCGCTGGGGCGTCCGCGCCTGGAGGACAGCGGCGTGACCCTCGTGCAGGACGTCGCGCCGTTCGAACTCGCCAAGCTCCGGTTGCTCAACGGCACGCATTCGGCGCTCGCCTATCTCGGCTATCTCGCCAGCTACGAAACGCTGGCCGACGCTGCCGCCAACCCCGCCTTCGCCCGCTTCGCGCGCGGCCTGATGGACGAGGAATCCGGACCGACTTTGCGCGGCCTCGGCGATCTCGACGCCTACAAGACGCAACTGCTGCAGCGTTTCCAGAACCCCGGCCTGCGCCACCGCACCTGGCAGATCGCCATGGACGGCTCGCAGAAACTGCCGCAGCGCCTGCTGGGGACCCTCCAGGAGCGGCTTGCCGCGGGCGCGCCGATCCGCCGCCTCGCGCTCGCGGTCGCCGCCTGGATGCGCTACGTCAGCGGCATCGACGAGCAAGGCCGCGCCATCGACGTGCGCGATCCGCTGAAGGCCAAGCTTTCGACAATAGCCGAGGCCGCCGGCGGCGACGCGACGCGGCTGGCGAACGGTCTGCTCGATTTGCGCGAGGTGTTTCCGCCCGAACTGGCGGCCGACCCGCGTTTCCGCGCCGCCGTGATCGCGGCGTTGACGGTGCTGATGCGGGAGGGGGCGCGGGCGACGGTGGAGGGGTTCGAGGGGTGGTTTGCGGGGGGCGTGGCGTGAGCGGGGGAGATGACCGGGCTTCGTGTCCCTTCGTCCGCTGAACGTCGTTCAGGGCGCGCGCCAGTCGAGCCCCGGGAAACGCGCGAAATCGCGGTCGCAAGTGATCCACGTGCAGCCGTGCTCTATCGCCAGGGCGGCGAACCAGGCATCCGACATCATCGGCCCACGCACTCGCGCATCGCGGCATATGTCCTTGAAAATGCTCCGGTGGCGATTTCCGGGCTCCACGATCACGCAATGCGGCTGGCCGAGCAAATTGTCGCAGAAGGCGAAAGCCTGTTCGAGCGTATTGCTCGGCGAGTAAGCGCGCGGATTCGTCAAGATGCGGGCGACCGCCGACAGGACGAGCGGCGAAACAGCAAATTCAGCTTGGCCGAGGACCACGGAATCGAGCCAAGTCTTGCAAGTCTCGTGGCGATCGCTCTCCCGGCGGTAGGCGTAAATTAGCACGTTCACATCGGCCAAAGTCATCGAAAGCGACTGATGTAATCGAGGTCATCCCTCTCCTGGAGCGCGGCCGAATTGTCGAGATCGATCCCCGGCGCCAAGCTCCCAATGACCGGACTCACCGGCGGCAACACACGTGGCGGCTCTCGCGACGACCGCCGCCGCTCGTCGAGCGCTCGGCGCAAACTGTCCTCGATCAAGGCGGTAAAGCTCCGCCCTTCCTCCGCGGCTCTGATCTTCGCCCGCCGGACCAAATCCTCGGGGAGCCGCACCGTGGTTCGCTCGCTCATATGTCATGACATACGCCTGCCGCGACAAAGGGTCAATGGACCGGACCGAAGCCCGGTGAGCGCCCCCCGCCCCTCACAACGGTATATTGTCGTGCTTCTTCCAGGGGTTCTCCAGCTTCTTGTTTCTCAGCATCGCCAGCACGCGCGACAGGCGCTTGCGGGTGGCGTGGGGCATGATCACTTCGTCGATGTAGCCGCGCTCGGCGGCGACGAACGGCGACAGGAAGCGGGCTTCGTATTCCTTCGTCCGCTCGGCGATCTTCTCCGGGTCCTTCATGTCGGCGCGGAAGATGATCTCGACGGCGCCCTTGGCGCCCATCACGGCGATCTGCGCCGTCGGCCAGGCGAGGTTGATGTCGCCGCGCAGGTGTTTTGAGGCCATCACGTCGTAGGCGCCGCCGAACGCCTTGCGGGTGATAATGGTGACTTTCGGCACTGTCGCTTCGGCATAGGCGAACAACAGCTTCGCGCCATGCTTGATTAACCCGCCATATTCCTGCGCCGTGCCGGGAAGGAAGCCGGGCACGTCGACGAAAGTGATGATCGGAATGTTGAAGCAGTCGCAGAACCGCACGAACCGCGCCGCCTTGCGTGACGCATCCGAGTCGAGAACGCCCGCCAGGGAGAGGGGCTGATTGGCGACGATGCCGGCCGTCGTCCCCTCGATGCGGGCGAAGCCGGTGACGATGTTCTTGGCGTGGGCCTCCTGGATCTCGAAGAAATCGCCCTCGTCGGCGATCTTGGCGATCAGTTCCTTGATGTCGTAGGGCTTGTTGGGATTGTCGGGGATCAGCGTATCCAGCGACATGTCGATGCGGTCGGGATCGTCGAAGCTCGGCAGCGTCGGCGGCGCCTCGAGGTTTGAGGCGGGGAGGAAATCGATCAGGCGGCGCATCTGCAACAGCGCCTCGACGTCGTTGTCATAGGCGCGGTCGGC
>Ga0302319_10009452_pt1 | contig 18730 bp, 15 predicted proteins | sample Bog_T0_2_FD_203319 | JGI IMG/M metagenome (GOLD analysis project Ga0302319, IMG submission 203319) | Peat permafrost microbial communities from Stordalen Mire near Abisko, Sweden - Bog_T0_2 | ecosystem: Environmental > Terrestrial > Soil > Wetlands > Peat | place: Sweden: Abisko, Stordalen Mire... | reverse complement strand
GAAAATTGTCGATCAGAATTCCCTTGCTTGGGGATGCTTTCTTGATCTCCGAGATGATGGCCGGTGTCGCAAAACGAAGCGCGCCCGCGAAATCGCGTCGACTTCGTTTTGTGATTTCGGCGGTTTCCCGCAACTCCGATGGCGGAATAAAGACTTCGCGGAGTTCTTCACGTTTCCGGGAGACAATACGAGCCAGGATGTCGGGAGTTGCCGGGGGCAAGACTTTATGGTATCGCAGCCGACAGACGCAGGACATGTACACTCCCTATTGACAAAACTGTACACCCCCTCTATCATGAAGCTGTGACCGCCACCATCACCCGCTTCCGCAGAGACTTATTCCAGATGGCCGACTGTGCCATGAACGGGGAATTGGTGCAATTCACGTATAAAGGAGTGGTTTTCGACGTGAAACCCGAAAAGAAACAATCCAAGCTCGATAAACTCGTCGGCCAGCCGGTTACCGCTCCGGGCGTCGATTTGGAACAGGCCGGGAAAGAAATCCTCGCAAACATGCAAGCCGAGTGGGAAAAAGACTGGTCTAATCTTTGATCGCATACCTCGACACCCATGTCGTGGTTTGGCTCTGCGAAAACAAACTCTCCAGTATCAGCGCTCCCGCCCTGGACGCTCTCAACGAACACAATCTCCTGATTTCCCCCATTGTTCTGATCGAACTGAACTTCCTTTACCAGATCAAACGCATCATCCGGGCCCCGCAGGATCTGGCCAAACAACTTCGCATGCAGATCAACGTCCAGGTCTGTAACCACTCCTTCACAGACCTCACCGAAACCGCCCTTTTCGAAACCTGGACGCGCGATCCGTTTGACCTCATGATCGTTTCCCATGCCAAGTCGAACGGTTTCGCACCGTTGATCACGTCGGACGATACAATCCGGACCCACTATCCCAAAGCCATCTGGTAAGGTGGCGGGTGATGCCTACACCGTTTGAAAGCGCTCAACTGATTCTCACCCTTTACGAACAGCGCCGTGAAGAAACCATGCGCAAAGCGCGCGATTTCTGGGTTACGTTCGACCCGCAGACGGCGGATGAATTCATGGCCGCTATGATGAGTCCGCAAGGCGCCTACGTCCGTCAGGTGGTCGGTTACTGGGAAATGGCCTGTTCTCTGGTCGAAAACGGGGCCATCGACCGCAAGATGTTTCAGGACGCCACCTCCGAATACCTTGTCGTTTACGCGAAGATCGAAACCTTACTCCCGGCGCTGCGCGAAAAGTTCAACAGCCCCACCATGGGGGCTCAACTGCAAAAAGTCGCGCTCTCCCTGCCCGACGCACGAACCCAGATCGACGCCGTGGCCGCACGCATCAAAGGCATGATTGCCGCCCGCAAAGCCGTTGCGACCGCCGTCTGATGCTGGCGGTCCACCTCGACTCGGGCCGCATAACGGTCGAGCAAATAACTCCCCCTGAACGGCCCGAGGCCTTCGCCCTCATCCGCCTCCTGATAGGAGGCATCTGCAACACCGATCTCGAACTCCAGCGCGGATACTACGGCTTCTTGGGCACCCCAGGCCATGAATTTGTCGGCGAAGTTGTCGAAAGCGACACGCCAGCACTCCGAGGCAAACGAGTCGTAGGCGAAATCAACCTGGCGTGTACCCACTGCCCCTGGTGCCAACGCGGACTCGGACGCCATTGCCCCCACCGCACTGTTCTCGGCATCGTAAAGCACCCCGGCGCCTTCCGCGAATTCCTCACGCTGCCCGAACGCAATCTCCACGTAGTTCCGGATTTCATCCCATCCGAAGCCGCGGTGTTTACCGAACCCCTCGGCGCAGCCTGCGAAATCCTCGATCAGATCTCGATCCCAAAAGGCGGCGAGGTCGCCGTCCTCGGCGATGGCAAACTCGGCCTCCTGATCTCCCAAACTCTGCAAGCCCGCGGCTGCCGCGTGCACCAGTTCGGGCGTCATCGCGAAAAGCTCGCTATAGCCCAACGAGCAGGCGTCACCGTCGAAATCGGGGGCGAACATCTCCCGCAAGCCGAATACGAATGGGTAGTGGATGCGACCGGTTCGCCGGCCGGCCTCCGAGCAGCCGTAAGTATGACTCAACCGCGCGGCACGGTGATCCTGAAATCGACCGTCCACGGTGAAGTGCCCATAGACACCGCCCCCGTGATCGTAAACGAAATCACCCTGGTAGGATCGCGCTGCGGAAGATTCGAACCCGCCCTCGAATTGCTCCAAAGCGGGAAAATCGACGTAGCGTCAATGATCTCCGAACAAATGCCTCTCGCAAAAGCCCCCGAAGCTTTTGCAAGAGCCGCCCAACCCGGAATTATGAAGGTCCTGCTGAAGGCGGTTTAGACCAGCGTTAGGCCTGCTGAAGGTATTTCTGCCAAACCAGCATGTGGCCAAGGCGGCAATCAAAACCAACACCGCAACCACACACAACCCATGCCACACTAACTACTTTCCCGCGCAAAATTCCAAGTGCGTGAGGAAGGGAACGCCGGTTGAGGAAATGAAAAGAAGGGTTGATTGATTGGTGGGGTAACGATTCGCGCGGGAGTTGGGTTAAGCAGAGAAGTTACGGTAAGCCTGGCGGGATTGGGTTCAGCGCTTCGCCAGGTGGATTCCAATATTGATCATGTTATCCGCCGTGACGCCAAAACCAACCCAGCGTTTCCTGAGTCCCTTTGTAGCGGGACCGATTCAGCCCGTGCCGACGTTTGAGAACGCTGATACGGCCTTCGCAGCCGGTGCGCCACCTTTGCGCTTTTTTGAACCAGGGCGTTTTTTGTTCCTGCTTCCGCTTCTCGCTTTTGGTGGACCGGCTGGGAACAGCCACTTGCTTGACGCCCAGTTGTTTGGCGGCGGCTTCGTTGGGCGGCGGAGAAGAACCCGGCGTCGGCGGCCACCAGATCCGGCACTCGATCCAGCAGTTCTTTGTGCTTTCGATGGACGGCGTCAGCAGGTCGCTCGGACGCTGGTCGAAGACCTCGAAGTGGGTCACAATCTGGTTCTCCGCTTCCTGGATTTTGACCAGCTTGCCGAACTCGGTGGGCTTACTCGCCTTCCCTTTGCGAATCACCTCCGTATCCGGCTGGAACATACTGAGGATCTTGTTGTCCGCCCGCGTATTACCGCCCAGCACCCGTGCCCGCGCCTCTTCCGAAAACACCGCAATGTGAAATGTTTCGGGGTGCCCTCCGCTTCGCGGGCGCGACCAGACATGCGAATTTGCCGGGACATGCTGCCTTACCGACACCGCATTGAAGCCATGAACGGTGCGATGAAAAGCGCGGCCGAGGCCGCGCGGGCAGGCGGAACCGCCTACCCCACATGAGCTCACCGCGGCGTAATCAGCCCGCCGAGCTTGTCGGTTTCCCCCGCGGCTACTCGCGGGAAGCGCGTTGAATAAGCCTCAAGGTACTTCAGGCCGGAGCCGGTATTGTAGATGACCATGCGGTCGGAGGATTTGAGGAAGCCTTCGGAAATGAGTCTCTCCGCCGCCGCGATGCAGGCTGCTCCTTCAGGCGCCGCGAAAATTCCTTCTTCTCCCGCGAGGCGGATTCCGGCATCCACCAAAGCCTCGTCGGAGACCGCAAGCGCCGTGCCTCCGCTTTCCCGCACGGCTTGCAAGGTGAGGCGGTCCCCCAGCGGCTTCGGTACTCTAAGGCCGCTGGCGACCGTCGCCGCGCCCCCCCAAAACCGGCTCACTTCCTCACCTTCGTTAAACGCCCGCACAATCGGCTGGCAACCTTCGGCCTGAACCGCGATCATCTTCGGGCGCTTCGAACCGATCCAGCCCATCGTCTCCATTTCCGCAAACGCCTTCCACATTCCGATCAGCCCAACGCCGCCACCAGTCGGATAAAAGATGGCGTCGGGCAGTTCCCAGCCCAGTTGCTCAGCGACTTCATATCCCATCGTTTTTTTGCCTTCGATCCGGTAGGGCTCTTTAAGGGTCGAGATCTCGAACCAGCCTTCTTTCTGTTTGCGCTCGCCCACGATGCGTCCGCAGTCGCTGATCAGCCCGTTCACCAGCGTCACCTTCGCTCCATACGACATACATTCGATGAAGTTCGATTGCGGCACATCCTGCGGCATGAAGATATTGGCTTCAATGCCGGCCGCGGCCGCGTAGGCTGCCAGTGCGCTGGCGGCATTGCCGGCCGAGGGGATCGCGAGGCGCTTCAAGCCAAGTTCGACGCACATCGAAACGGCGCAGGAAAGACCGCGGGCCTTGAACGACCCTGTGGGATTGAGCCCTTCGTCTTTTATCAGCAGTTCTGCGGCGCCGATTCTTGCCCCGGTGCGGCGGGCGGGCAGGATCGGCGTCATGCCTTCGCCGAGTGAGATAATGGAAGCCTCATGTCTTACCGGCAGCGCGGGCGCGTAACGCCACATGGAACTGGGCGCGGTGGAGAGGCAGTCTCGCGACCAGTGTTCGCGCAAATGATCGAGATCGTAGCGGACCAACAGGGGTCCGCCGCATTCGCAAAGGTTGGCGGGTTTGCCGGCCTCGTAAGTTTTGCTGCACACACTGCATTCGAGACGCGTCACTGAATATTGGGGCATGAGGATTTTTTTACAGTTTATCGGGATGATGGTGATCGCGCTTCCGTTCAGTGCCACGGCCGGTGAGTATGCGGTGCTTGGCAACGGTTTCCGTCTGCATGCGGATCGGCATGAGACCGACGGCTCCGTGGTGAAGCTGTATGAAAACGGCGGCGTGACTCAGATATCGTCCGGATCGGTGGATCATTTCGAGGCTGAAGAAGAAGTTGTGAGGGCGCAGGCGGAAGCGCCTGCGGCACATGCCGAAGTAAAACCAGATGTGCCAGTGGACTTCGCCGAGATGGCTGCTAGAAAATACGCTTTGCCCGCTTCTTTTGTGCGCAGCGTAATGAAAGCGGAATCCGCCATGCATCAGGAGGCTCTTTCGCCCAAAGGCGCGATCGGCCTGATGCAGCTGATGCCTGAAACCGCTCGCCAACTCGGCGTGAACCCCAGAGATTCGAAAGAAAACGCCGAAGGCGGCGCGCAATACCTGCGCGATCTGCTGGCAAAATACGAAGACCGTCCCGACCAGGTGGTGCTCGCGCTGGCCGCTTACAACGCGGGGCCGGGCGCGGTCGATAAGTATCACGGCGTCCCGCCTTACCGGGAAACGCGCCAATATATTTTGCGCGTACTGAAGTACTGGGACCAGGGCCAAAACGCCAAGTAGCCCGAAACCTTTGTAACGGTTCCGCATCTGAAAGTAGTATGAATCTCCACGCCTCGGGTGCGGGAAACTCCTACGGCTACTATCCTTCGCTCGCCTCGCCAGCGAATGCGTGGGAAAATGGGAAATCCCGTCAAATGGCGACTGAAAGCTTTTCATTGGCACCCGCAGAGGAAATTTCCGAAGAAGCTCGGGCTGAGCTGGAACTGGTCAGCCGCGCGCGCAGCGGCGATGCAACGGCTTTCGGTGCGCTGATTCGGCCTTATGAAGCCCGTATATTTCGGCTCGCAATGAGCATCACGCAGAATCGCGAAGATGCCGAAGACGTGCTTCAGGAAGCGTTCCTCAAAGCGTTCGAGCATCTGGAACAGTTCCAGGGCAACTCCAAGTTCTACACCTGGATCGTGCGCATCGCGGTCAATCAGGCGTTGATGAAACTGCGCAAGCGCAAGAGCGACCGGTCGGTTTCGCTCGATGAGCAGATCGATACCGGCGAGGACACCGTGATCCGCGAGATCGCGGCATGGGACCCCGATCCGGAGCAGCGTTTCTCGCAGGAAGAGATGCATTCCATCCTGACCGAGGCAATCGACGAACTGGCGCCGATTTACCGCACCGTGTTCACGCTGAGAGACGTGGACGGGCTCTCGACCGAAGAGACGGCCGACGCTTTGGAACTCTCCGTTCCGGCTGTAAAAAGCCGGTTGCTCCGCGCACGGCTGCAGTTGCGCGATAAGCTCACGCGCTTTTTCAAGCGCAAGGGAGATAACGCGTTTGCTTACATGTAAGGAATTCCTGTCGGAACTGTCGGACTTCCTCGACGAGGCGACAGACAGGGAAATCAAGGCGAAGCTCGAGAGCCACATTGCTGAATGCCCTAACTGTTTCGTTATTTGCGACACCACTAAGAAAACGATTTCCGTATATAAGGGAATGAAGGCGTGCGCGATTCCGGAAGACGTTCACGAGCGCCTGATGGCGGCGGTAGAGCGTAAGATCGCGGCGACCCAGAAGGCCTGATCGGGGACACGATGGTTAACCCAGATGGCGAGTTTCGATAACGAACTCGAACGCATCGTCACGGAACTCAATCGGGCTGCGCCTGGCGGCCCTCTGGTGGAGCAGGCGAAAGCGCCTGCTCCACGGGTCCTCGGCAGTCTCGAAGCTCTGCTCAGTCTGGCGGGCGAGCGTAATGCGTCAGATCTCTTGCTGGTCGCCGAATCGCCCGCCATCATCCGGGTACATGGGAGCCTGGTTCACGCGAGCGGCGCTCCGCTGGCTTCCGAAGACATCGACGCACTGGTGCTGCCTCTGCTTACCCCGGATCAGCAGCGCGAACTGCGGACGAAGAAATCCCTCGACTTCAGTTTTGTGCGTGTGAACGGCATTCGCTGCCGGGCTAACATTCACTTTCAGCGCGGCACCATAGCGGCCAGCATTCGAATTCTGCCTGCCCGCGTTCCGACCCTCGAGGCGCTCCATCTACCCGCCGCGCTGGCAAAATTTCTCGACCGAAGGCAGGGCCTGGTACTGGTGACCGGTCCCACCGGTTGCGGCAAAACAACCACGCTCGCCGCACTCATCGACCTGCTCAACCGCCGCCACAAATTCCACATCGTCACCATCGAAGACCCGATCGAGTATCACTATACGAACGCGCTTTCGGTTGTGGAGCAGATTGAAGTCGGGCGCGATACGCCGGACTTCGTCAATTCTCTTCGCAGCCTGCTGCGGCAGAATCCCGATGCCATCCTGGTGGGCGAAATGCGCGATGCAGAAACCATGGCGACGGTGCTCACCGCGGCCGAAACCGGGCATCTGGTGTTCTCCACCCTGCACACGAACGATACGGGCCAGGCGGTCTCGCGGATTCTCGATTCGTTCCCCGCCAGCAACCAGGCGCAGATTCGCCAGCAGCTTTCGATGGCGCTAACGGCGATTATCGCGCAGCAACTGGTGCCGGGCCCGGATGGCATCAGCCGGTTCCCGGCGGTCGAAGTGATGGCGGCCACGGACGCGGTCCGGAATCTGATTCGGCGGGGCGAGGATCACCAGTTGCGACTACAGCTGTCGATTGGTCGGGCTGACGGGATGATGACGATGGAGCAGTCGCTGGCGGAACTGGTGAGGTCGGGGCGGATTTCTCGCGATACAGCGCTGGCACATTGTTTTCGACCGGAAGACTTAAGAAATCATATGGATTAGCCATTGACATACCTTTACCTCGACCACGCCCATGGCTGGCTTCAACGTGGTGAAGGACTGTGATACCCTGTCAGCAGTTCCCCGCGAGCCTTCCTCGATGAACCGGCACCGTCTGCCGCGGCCGTAACAAGCCACTGAGTCCCCGTATTTTCCACTCACCCGATTTTTCGATTCCAATCGTCCGCCGGAAAGTACACATGCCCCGTTTGAAAAAATTCGCCTTCTCGATTGCCCTTATTTCCATTGCTTCCGCGTTTTCGACTTCGCTCGGAGCGCAGACTGTTAACGCCGGGACGGCCGAATACTTCGAATCGAAAGTACGCCCGATCCTGGCCAATAACTGTTTCGGATGTCATGGGGCGAGCGCGCTCGGTGGATTGCGGCTCGATAGTTCCGAGGCGATGATCAGGGGCGGCAAGCGCGGCCCAGCGCTGAAGCCGGGCGATCCCGATAACAGTTTGATGATTCAGGCGATCCGGCAGAACGATCCGGCGCTCAAGATGCCCCAGGGCGGCAAGCTGAAAGACGATGAGATCGCGGTTCTCGAAGAATGGGTGAAGGCGGGCGCGGTTTGGCCGAAGAGTGCCGCGCCGGTGACTTCGAAGACCGAGAGCGGCAAGTATGTGATCACGCCGGAGCGCAAGGCCTTCTGGTCATTTCAGCCCCTGAAGAATGAGCCGGTTCCCGCGGTGAAAGACGCGCGTTGGGCGAAGAGCGATATCGATCGGTTCATCCTGGCGCGGCTGGAGAAGGACGGGCTGAAGCCTGTGGGACCGGCATCGAAGCACGATCTGCTGCGACGCGCGACGCTCGATCTTGTCGGTTTGACGCCAACTCCGGAAGAGTATGCGGCATTTGAGAAGGATACGTCGCCCGATGCGTTTGCAAAGGTGGTGGATCGCCTGCTGGCATCGCCGCATTATGGCGAGCGCTGGGGACGCGTGTGGCTCGATGTGGCGCGCTATGGCGAAGACGATTACCGCAGTTTGAATCCAAACCCGAGGGGTTATCGGCCTTATCCCAACGCATGGGCTTATCGCGACTGGGTGATTCAGGCTTTCAATGACGATATTCCGTACGACCAGTTCGTGAAGGCGCAGCTGGCGGGCGATTTGATGGATCCTAAGGTTCGATACAAGATGCTGCCCGCGACTGGGTTCCTGGGTCTGGGTCCCTGGTATTACGACAACGGTTCGAATGAGGTGACCCGCGCCGACGAGCGGCATGACCGTGTTGACGCAGTGACTCGCGGCTTCATGGGCCTTACCGTCGCCTGCGCACGCTGCCACGATCATAAGTACGATCCGATTCCTCAGACCGATTACTATGCTTTAGCCGGGGTCTTTTACAACACGATTTACGAGGAGTATCCGCAGGCGCCTAAGAAGGTGGTCGACGAATACAACAGGATGCAGGATGAGCTGGATGAGAAGAACAAGATCCTGCAGGAGATGAATCAGAGCCTTTCGACCGAACTGACTCGGTCGTTCGCATTCCAGACGGCGAACTATATTCAGGGCGTTTGGGATGTGGTTGGGACTAAGCCCAAGGGCAAGGAAGTGGCGGCGGTGGTGGAATCGCGCAAACTCGATTACGAAGTGCTGGAACGCTGGATCAAGTACATGCAGAAGCCCACCGACAAGTACAAGAACAAAGACGAATTCCTGGCGATGCTCAAGAAGGGCACCGCCACGACGGCACAGGTGAAGACCTTCGCCGAGAAGTTCCAGGGCGAAGTGGTGGAGGCGATGCTGGCTAAGTTCGATATCGATGCTCAGAACAAGGTTCTGGCCGATAAGGATCTGGATGGGACTAAGCCTAAGAAGCGCACAGATAAGCCAAGCAATTTCGTTTCTAACAAGGACTTCAATCCGGGCGCTTTGATTCGCTTTAAGTCTTTGCCCGATGAAATGAATAACTTCTACACCGAAGTTTTCGTGCGGGAATTGAAGGATTCGGACGATCCGAACGCCATGATGGCGGCTGGTGGACGTCAGGGAAATCCGGGCGTGCTGGCATTCCGCGGGTGGGGACTGCAGTCGCGGTTGGGCGCCGAGCCTCAGGCGCGAATCAAGACCATTCAGGACGATATCGATGCGGCTCGCAAGAAGATGGATGCCTATCCGTTTATTCACGGCGTGAGGGATGCCGAGACTCCGGCGAATATTCAGCTGGCGCTGCGCGGCAATCCGGAAACGCTGGGGCCTGAAGTTCCGCGGCACTTCCTGAGCGTCTTTAGCGATAAAGACGGCAATCCGATTCCGTTCACTAAGGGCAGCGGCCGCATGGAACTGGCCGATCTGGTGATGCAGCAGCCGATTACGATGCGGGTGATTGTGAATCGCATCTGGAAAGAGCATTTCGGCACGGGCATCGTCGACAGTCCGAGTAACTTCGGCTTCGGCGGCGAGCGGCCTACCAATCCCGCTTTGCTTGAATATCTGGCGTCGACGTTTGCCAGGAACGGCATGTCGATCAAGAAACTTCAGCGGCAGATTATGCTGAGCTCGGTCTATCAGCTCAGCACGGAAGACAATAAGATCGATTCCGATAAGGATTCGGGCAATCGACTTTACTGGCGCGCCAACCGCAAGCGTCTCGAAGCTGAGCAACTGCGCGATTCCATCCTTGAGATCTCCGGTAACCTGGATCAGTCTTTGGGCGGGCCTTCCGAAGAACTAACGCCTGACTACAAGCGGCGCACGGTTTACGGAAAGGTCAGCCGTTACAAGCTCGACTCTTACCTTCAGCTGTTCGATTTCCCGGCTCCGAATATCAGCGCGGAGAAGCGGTTTACGACGACTGTTCCGCTGCAGCGCCTGTTCCTGATGAACAGCGATTTCGTGCAGATCGAAGCCGAGGCGCTGGCGAAGCGTGTTGCCACCGAACCGAACAACCGGGCGCGCATCACGAAAATGTATGAGCTCGCTTATGGCCGGTCGCCCAGCGAAGAAGAGATCAACATCGGTCTCGATTACCTGCACACCGAACCTCTCAAGGAATACGAAGAGAACAAGAACAAGCCTAAGGAAGATACAGGCGGCGGTGGCGGACGTCGTGGCCGAGGTGGTCGCGGTGGCGGAGGCGGTGGTCAGGGTGCGGCGCCCGGTGTGATCAGCGATGCAGCGGCCGGTGGTGGCGGTGACGCCACTGCGGTAGCCGATGCGGCGGGAGGAGATGCCGCTCCCGCAGTCGGTATGGGTGGGGCGGGTATGGGAATGATGGGCGGTATGGGTGGCGGTGGTTTTGCCGGTGGCGGTGGTGGTGGTTTTGGCGGCGGTGGTGGACGCCGAGGCGGCGCGGCTCCGAAAGCCGACGTGAAATACGAACCTACCGCATGGGGTCGCTATGCCAAGATTCTTCTTGGATCGACCGAGTTTTTATTCGTTAACTAGGGAACATAAAGATGCATAAGGGACAGAATCCACATACCAGACGAGAAGCGCTGCGGCGCGTAGGCAACGGCTTCGGCATGATGGCCTTCGCGAGCATGGTGGGCCAGTCGATGGCGCGTGCCGGAATTGGCGCGGGCGCGGACAACGGAATGGGCGTCGCGAAGCTGGATTATCCCCAGCGCGTGAAGCGCGTCATCTTCCTGTTCATGAACGGCGGCCTTTCGACCCTTGATGCCTTCGATCCGAAGCCCGCCCTTGAGAAGTACGACGGCAAGCCCCTGCCTGGCGGGTCGATTTCAACAGAACGCCGCACCGGCGAACTGATGATGTCTCCCTTCAAGTTCAAGAAGTACGGGCAGTGCGGAATGGATATCAGCGAACTCTGGCCGCATTTGGGCGAAGTGGCCGACGACATCTGTTGGGTGCGCTCGGTCCATACCGAGATCCCGAATCACGAACCCTCCTGCCTCATGATGAACACGGGTGCGAACCAGGCGGGGCGGCCTTCGGTTGGCGCATGGCTGACCTATGGCCTGGGCACCGAGAATCAGAACCTGCCCGGCTATGTTGTGCTGTGTCCGAACCTTCCGACCACCGTTGGCTCGCCTTTGTGGAGCAATGGTTTCCTCCCGGCTATCAATCAGGGCACCTTCATCTCGAACAAGACCTCGACCGGACGTGGTGGCCCGGGCGGCATGGCTGCCGATGATATGCCGGACGACATGGCAGACGACATGGGCGAAGACATGCCGGAGGAAAAAGACAAAGACGGCAAAGTCAAAGAAGCCAAGCCTAAGAAGGTTGTGATCGAAAAGAGTTTCGATCCGAAGAAGATCATGAGCTTCACCAACAATCCGAAGTTCTCGCTGATCGAGCAGCGCAGGGAACTGGATTTGCTGGGCAAGCTGGAGAAGATCCGCGCGGCGGAAGCGGGTACGGATCCCGGCGTGGAAGCCGTGATCAAGTCGATGGAAATCGGCTACCGCATGCAGACCGAAGCGCCCGATGTTTTCGACGTTCGCAAGGAATCGCAGGCGACGCTCGATATGTACGGGCCGGGAGATCAGGCTCGCGGCGCGCTGATGGCGGTGCGGTTGGCCGAAAAGGGCGTTCGTATGACGCAGCTTTATTACTCGTCAGGCGATCCGTGGGACGCTCACGCCGACATCATGGCGCACAAGACGAACGCGAAGAATTCCGATCAGCCTTTCGCCGCCGTGATTAAGGATCTGAAGCAGCGCGGGCTTTGGAAAGATACGCTGGTGGTTTGTGGTTCCGAGTTTGGCCGCACTCCGGTTCGGGAAGTGGGCGGCATGGGCCAGGGTGTGAAGCGTGGCCGCGATCACAATCCATTCGGGTTCACCATGTGGCTGGCCGGCGGCGCCGTTAAGGGTGGCACGATTTATGGCGCAACCGACGATTTCGGTTTCAAGGTTGTCGACAAGCCGGTTCACGTGCACGATATTCATGCAACGATTCTTTACCTGATGGGTATCGATCACCTGAAGCTGACTTACCGCTACAGCGGACGCGATTTCCGCCTCACCGACGTAGCCGGAAACGTTCTGCACGATTTGATCGCATAGGTAGGACAGGCCGTTGGCCTGTCACTTCAACAAAAGACGACCGGCGAAACCGCCTGTCCTACCCTTTAATGCAAACTGCGGTCATGAAGCGGCCGTCGGCGCTGGGCATTTCACCGACGACTTTAAGGCCCGCATGGCTCATCAACAGCCATCGGAACGCTTCCTTCGAAAACAAATATCGAAAGTTGAGCAGAATCCGTTCCCCGCGAGCAATAGAGATTTCGCGCCCCCCTACCAACGCACGCAAATCGCGCGCGGCCTGGAACCGTCGTGTCAGCATGAAAAGCCCGTCCAGCCGATCGTCGGCCTTATCGGAGAACTCAAGCACACCGTCGTCGGTGTTGATGCCGGCCGAAGTCAGCGGAGCAAATACAAAGCGCCGCTGCTCTTCCGTAGGCTCGATAGGCGATCCGGCATGCAGATGCCCGTCGACAATCAGAATGTCCCCCTTATGAACACACTGGGCGATATTGCGAATCTGATCGAGCGGATCGAATCCGCCGAGCGTGTTGCCCACCATCAGGAACAATCGCGGAGATTCACTGACGTCGGCAGCCAGGAGCACATGCATCGGGCTGGAAATGTCGGCCTTGACACCCATGGCCTCGCAATCGTCGTCTTCAGCCGCAGCGCAGGCGATTTCCAGCAGAGTCTGGCTGGCGTCCACGGGAAAATACTTCACTTCGCGCCCTGCTGCAAGCAACGATTTAGCCAGCAGGCGATCTTTCATGCCATCGCCGGCGCCGAAACTGATAATGGGAACCTTTTTGCCGAAGGGCTTCGTCAGATCGGGCGCTTTCGAGGCCAGCGTCTCCCATGTTCCGCGCAATTGCTCTTCGGAACGGGCGGCCAAAGCGCGCCATGCTTTGACTGACGGGCTGCTCCAGTAGAAAAATTTTTCAGGCAGGTCGCGGGCTTCGAAGGACTCGGAAAACTCGTCGGCAATCTCCGCTTCTGTGAGCAGAACCTCGATATTCATTTGTATAACCAGCTTACTCCGTACGCTGAGCGACCAAAAGACGATAGAATTCAGGCTAGGAAGATGTGGAGCCACCGTTGTGCGCGAGCCGCCTTACTGCTGCTGACTGCCTTTCCGCTTAGCGCGGCATCGATCGCGATCGAAGGCAGAGTAGTGGATGACAATGGCGCTCCCGTTCCTGGCGCGCGCGTGATCGCGGCTCCTGCCGGAACATCGAAACCTCCGGCGACAGGCGGAGCGACCACCGACGCGGCCGGAGTCTTCCGGCTCTCGGTTCCCGATGAAGGCACATGGGCGGTATTCGCGGAACTGGAAGGCTTCTTCCTGTTTGTGAAGCCCGATCTGGTGGTCGACCGGGACACAACCCTGGAGATTCATTTGAGCCGACTCAAGGAACTGAACGAGTCGCTCAACGTCCGTTATTCGCCTCCTGTGATCGACCCCGAGCACACCGCCGATACCAAGGCGCTGCAAAGCCCCGCGATCCTCAACGTGCCTTATCCGGCCCAGCAGGATTATCGCAGCGCACTGCCGCTGATGTCGGGCGCGGTGCAGGATAACAACGGCCAGGTTCACTTCAATGGCGGCGGTACCGACGAGACAAATTACCGGCTCAACGGGTTCGATGTGTCGGATCCGGCGAGCGGTGGATTGACGACGCGGCTTAACGCGGATACCGTGCAGACGCTCGAATGGGAGGCCAGTCGGTTCTCGCCGGAACAGGGCAAGGGCTCGGCCGGAACGCTGGAGATTCGCACGCAGATGGGCGACGATCACTGGCGCTTCGGGGGCACGAATTTCATTCCCGGGCTGGCCGCACAGAGCGGGCTTTATGTGAATCACTGGTCGCCGCGCGCCACCGTTTCGGGCCCGATAAAGAAAGGCAAAGGCTGGTTTCACAACGCGTTCGACGCTTATTACACGGCCAGCACGATTTCCCAGCTGCCGGGCGGGCAGAACCGGGCCACCAGCCTGACGACCACGGATCTGACTCGCTTTCAGTGGAACCTCAGCGACTCGCAGATTCTGACCGGCAGCTTTCTGATTAACCTCGGCGACGACCGGCGCGCCGGACTTTCCTTTCTGAATCCGGCGCAGACAACAACCAATGGCCGGCAGTCGCTCATGCTGGGTACCGTCAAAGACCAGTTAATTATCGGCGGCGGAGTCCTGGAATTTGGATTTGCCGATACTGCCGCTTATAACCGCTCGGCACCGCAGGGCGACCAGCCTTACGTGGTGACGCCCTTCGGCGCGACCGGGAACTTCTTTCGGGACGATAAGGCGTGGAGCGACCGGCAGGAGTGGCTGGTCAATGGTTTTGTGAGGCCGATTCACTGGCTTGGATCGCATCAGATTGAAGTGGGCGCGGACGTGGAGCGAAGCGACCTGGATCAGACGATTTTCCGGCATGAGTTCACCGTCGTGCGAGCCGACAATTCCGTCGTGCGGAGCATTCAGTTCGAAGGCAGCCCGCGGCAATTCCGCACCAACGTCGAAGCGTACAGTTACGCGGTTGACCGCTGGAGCCCAGCCGCTACGCTGACGTTCGAGGGCGGGTTCAGAACTCAGTGGGACGAATATACCGGTGGGGCACCTCCTGCGCCGCGCCTGGCTGCGTCATGGGTTCCTAAGCGGCTCGGCGGCACGAAGTTCTCGGCGGGCTGGGGCGTGTTTTATAACGCTGTGACGCTGGGGATGCTGGCGCTCAGCCAGGAGCAGGACAGCGTGAGCACGTATTATGCGTCGAACGGGACTCAGATCGGCGTGCCCGTGACATCTATGTTCGTCCTGCAACCCCGCGAGCTGCGCCTGCCTCGCTATGCGATCAGCAGTTTTACGGTGGAGCGCAGGCTGCCTTTTGGTGTGAACGGACGCGTAAATCTGATTTCGCGCCAGGGCAACCGCGGGTTCAGCTTTGAACAGACCATTGAAAACCCTTCGACGAATCTCTACGTGCTGGACAACATCGCTCGTGAAACGTACCGCGCAGCGGAGTTTGAAGTGCGCCGGACGTTCCTCGCGAAATATCAGTGGTTCGCGAGCTACACGCGTTCGGAGGCGCGCACCAATGCCGTAATTGGGTATTCGATCGAGAACCCACTGCTGACGCCGCAGACCGGTGGACCGCTGCCCTGGGATGCGCCGAATCGAATCGTGATGTGGGGCTGGGCGCCGGTTTCGAAGCAGTGGTTCCCGCATCTGCTGCAGCCCATCGTGGGTGAATCGGACGTGCAGATTTTGGGCGATTATCGGAGCGGATTTCCCTTTAGCGCGGTCACGGAGACGGGCTACATTGCGGGGCAGCCGAACGGGTATCGGTTTCCCGATTACCTGACGCTGAACCTGGCGCTGGAGCGCAGGTTCCCGTTTCATGGTTATATCTGGGCTTTCCGCGGCGCGCTGGTGAATGTGCTGGACCGGCAGAACGCGAATGTAGTGAACAACGATTTCAACTCGCCCGATTTCGGGCAGTTTCAGCGGGGGCAGGCCCGGGCCGTGAATGTAAGGCTGCGGTTTATTGGACGGGTGAAGTAACCACCCGCACCGCGATTCGCGACGGCATATTTCCGCCGCGATAAATCCGCTCAGTCGCTTTCATGAAATCGGCGGGCTTTGCGTTCGGAATATCCATGAACTTCTGCGGATTGCGATCCGTCAGCGGGAACCACGAACTCTGGATCTGGACCATGATGCGATGGCCGGTTCGGAAGGTGTGGCAAACATCGGGCATCGCGTATTCGATCTTCGCGGGCTTGCCCGGCGTGAATGGCTCCGGCTTCGACATGCTGTTGCGGAACTTACCTCGAAAGGGTTCTCCACGCAGCATCTGCCGGTAACCGCCCATGTGAATGCCTTTGGGATTGGGCGCGGGATCCGGATAATCGTCGGGATAAACGTCGATCAGCTTGACTACGAAATCGGAATCGGTTCCTGTGGTCGACAGGTGCAGCGACGGCATGATGGGGCCTGCAATGGCGACATCGCGATCGAGCACCGGTGTCGACCAACTGAGCACATCCGGCCGTTGCGATGCGAAGCGTTGATCGTAAGTCATGTAGTCGCCCGGCATGCCCGCGCCAATCTCACCCAGCACCGGGACTGGCTTATTCGGATCGCTGACGTATTCATCGAAGCCCTCCGTTTTCGGAGCCTGCCACGAAAGCGCCCCGCCGGCATCGAGATAAAGCGATGTTTCCGTACTGTTCTTCGGCGGCCACGTATCGAAGCGCTCCCATTGATTGGTGCCCGTCTCAAAGACCCACGCGGCAGGCGCGGGCGAACCCAGGCCGTCTCCTTTGTCTTTAAGATTGCGCAGAAAGAACGGGAACTCGATATGGTCTCGATAGAACTCGCCAGTCTTCGAATTAAATGACAGATTGCCCAGCTTATCGTCATCGCCGCGCGACCAGCCGCCGTGGCTCCAGGGGCCCATCACGAGTGTTACCGGAGCTTTCGGGCCGGTCGACTGCGCGGCGCGAAACAGCTTCAGCGGACCGGACAAATCCTCGGCATCGAACCACCCGCCGACGAACATGACCGCCGGCGTTGTGCCTTTCACATGCGGCGATTGCGCGCGCGATTGCCAGTACTCGTCGTAAGTGTCGTGGGTCAGCAGATCGGTCCAGTATTCATTGCCGTTTTTGAAGTACTTCTCGTTGGCATTAGCCAGCGGCCCCAGGCGCAGATAGAAATCGTATTGATCGGATGTTCCGAAATCGAAAGGCACCGTGCGTGGTGGGCGCTCAGGATCTGGTCCGCGCGGCTTAAAGCCCGTATAGAAGCCGAAGTTGGCCGCGAGATAAAACGCGCCATTGTGATACGCGTCGTCGCCATTGCCTACATCGCCCATCGGCGCTTGAGGCGACACGGCCTTCAGAGCGGGATGAGAGCCAATCAGGCCGTAAGCGGCATAGAAACCCGGATAGGAAATACCCCACATGCCCGCGCGTCCATTATTGTTGGGGATGTTCTTAACCAACCAGTCCACTGTGTCGTAAGTGTCGGTGCTTTCGTCCGCATCGTTTGGGCCGCTGAACTGTGTCTTATGAACCGGTACATCTACGAAGACTCCTTCGGACTGATAGCGCCCCCGCACATCCTGATAGACAACGATGAAGCCTTCTTTCGTGAACGCGTCCGAGGGGCCCAGGGATGTGCGGTAATTATCCACGCCATAAGGCGCCACAGAATAAGGCGTCCGCTGAATCAGAATCGGATACTTCTGCGACGTGTCCTTGGGGACGTAGACCGATGTAAAGAGCCGGATTCCGTCGCGCATCCGGATGCGGTAATCGTACTTCGTGTAATGAGCTTTGGTGTATTCAAGCTGCTTCGCCGCGGTCTCGGCGGCACTCGGCGCCGGGGCCTGGGCGAACAAACCAGATGCGATGAAACAAAGAGTGAACAGACGCATTTGGCCCGATGGTAACAGGTTCGGAATGCCGCGTGCCCTGCCGATGTCATGAGGATCCCTCAGCTTAGTTCTCCTCGCTCTCACCACAGCCTTTGCGTTTAATCTTCTGACGGCGCAGAAGGCTCCGATAAGATCGTTTTCAACGCTAAGAACGGCAACGTCACCTTCGACCACACGGCCCACGCAAAACGCGCCAATAACGATTGCAAGACCTGCCACGGCAAGCTGTTTCCACAATCGAAGGAAGCGATCAACTTCAAAGCGGGAATGCATAAGACTGCCGAAACGGCAAAGGCTTCCTGCGGCGCTTGCCATAACCCGGGTGGCCCTTCGTTTTGAGACTAAGGGCAATTGCGGCAGGTGTCACATGAAGGGCTAGCCTTTACGGGGTTTGCGCGCGCTCGCGCTGAAAGATGGGTGAAATGACGCTGGCAAACTCCGCTGCAACGAATCCCCGCAGGGTGCTTAACACTATTGGGGAAGTCTGCGGGTTGATGGCGTGTTGGCTTTCTGTCTGTAACTTGATTTAAGTCCTGGCGCTGATAAAACAAGAGAGCTACAAAATGTTTTATGGAAGGCAAGAGCGCTCCGGCTCGGCCGGAATTGGCGGAACAGGCGTCACAGTTTATGCTGCTGGAGCGGGCGGTGGAGCGAGAATACCGCCCGCTGATGCTGGCGGAGTTACAGCGCAAAGTAAATGCGGCAGCTCAGGCGGCGCAGACCACGGAGCCTGCATGCCCGCGTTGCGGCAAGACCATGGGCATGGGCCGCAAGGATACTCGACCGGTATCGTGGCTGGCGCGGTTTGGAAAGCTCAGCGCGCCCGTTTCGCGTTTCGTTTGCAGAGCCTGCCATGTGCAGTGCCGGCCTTTGCTGGACCTGCCGGGTGTGGAACCGGGGCGAATCAGCGGTTCTCTGGCCCGATTGCTGGCACTCATGGCGGCG
>Ga0302319_10009451_pt1 | contig 18732 bp, 4 predicted proteins | sample Bog_T0_2_FD_203319 | JGI IMG/M metagenome (GOLD analysis project Ga0302319, IMG submission 203319) | Peat permafrost microbial communities from Stordalen Mire near Abisko, Sweden - Bog_T0_2 | ecosystem: Environmental > Terrestrial > Soil > Wetlands > Peat | place: Sweden: Abisko, Stordalen Mire... | reverse complement strand
CACGGGAAAGAGGGACTGCCCATTGCGGGTGGGGTCGCTCGGCGCATTGCACGTGAAGATAAGGTTGTTTGGATTCAGATACTTCGAGGAACCGGTGCGGTTAATATTATATTGCACGAAATTCGTGTTGCCGATGTTGGCGAAAAGATTTCGCGTGGGAGCCAGATCGCCCACGCGGATTCCGACCGGATAATGTTCATCCAACTGGGCATTGGCGTTCTGCAAAAGCACCGCATGAACGCGGGGGAAGAACGCGGCGGGAGTGCGGGAACCTTTCGGGGAATCATCAAAATTCCGCACGGGCGGCACCGGCCGCGCGGGCCAAGGCACGGTCTGAATCGTCGGCGGGGGCTGCCAGACAAATTTCCAAGTGGCGGAGGCATCCCCCCAATTACCCTCGCGGTCCTCGGCGGCAACGGAGATTTCGTAAGGCACGTCCGGCGCCACATTAGCCGTGAGAGAAAATTGCGGCCCCGGGCCAAACGACGCACCGACCGGCGGGGTCAACTGCCATTCATCAAAAACCGAAACCGCCTTGCGGTCGGCCAGCAGCCCATAAAAAGCCGGCTTGGTGGTAATGCCAAGGAAAGGCAAAGCCTTAAAAGTAGTCAAGGGAATCAACTGGGGACTGAGCAAGCCCGAGGGTTTGCCGCTGCCAGGCGTGTCAGCGCGCGTGATCCGAATCTCAAAACGATATACGCCCGAGGTGGGACAAAACCAATTCAGTACCACCTGAGGATTCGCGGCGTTGCCCGCGGGGGCCGGCTCGGATAATACAGGTCGGGGCGGTTTGGGGGGAACGACATTCTTGCAACCGATCAGGGCCAGCGGACTCCCGTTGCCGTTTTCGTCGAGGGTTTGTACGAAGTAACACAGTCGAGCCGCGCCCGGTGGCATGGCGTCGTCGGTTTGCACAATTTCATAATTGGGATTGCTGGCATCAAATTGAGCCCCGCCCTGCGCCATCAACGTTGGGGGGCCGTCGTTGACACTGCGATAAAGCCGGTATTCGTGCGTTCGCGGCGTGAGTCGGAACTTAACGAGGATGGGAGCGATCGCCCCGCTGTTCCCGGCGCGCGGCACATGTTGATCGCAATTTCCGTCGTTGGCCAGATTCATGGTGCAGCCCCGCAATTGGGGGATCGGACCGATAATACAGGGGCACAAATAGACCGAATAAATTCCGTTGGTGTCGGGCGTCGCGACACCGATGTCGGTCCAGAAAGTGACCGAATTCAAATTGGTGCCATATTGAATAAGCATCGGCTGGCCAGCGCCGACATCGAACCGCATGTGCAGCGTGCCGCTCGCATCGCGCGTGACATTATTGGGAGGCAGGCAATCGCTTTGGGGGTTCAGCGCGTGCAACAAGGGATCGCGGGAGCTCAGGGCGGTGTAGAGGATTTCACCACTGTTAAAAACCGCCTCCGTGATCTGACCGGGATCGGCCGGGCCAGCAGTGATGGAGGATACCGCGGACGAAACAAGTCCGTAATAAGTTCCCACCGAGCAAGTGGCTTGAAAGTTTGTGGTGCCCCCCAACCCTGGTGCGGGCAGGGAATAATCCAGGGAAATCGAATCGCCGTCGGGCGGAAAGTACAACGGTCCGAAAGTCTGCGCCGAGGGGCCGTAGGGATCGCCGATGACGATCAAGGCCCAGGCGATACCCGAATCCCGCCGCGTGACCGTCACCCGATAATTCCAGTTGTTCGTATCGGGCCCGCTCGGATTTACCAGCGGATTGAACCCCTGAAACAGCACGGCAGGAATTCCGCAGCTTCCCACCAGCTCACCGGTCGTCGCCGAAGGTGCCTGACGCTGGCGCAACACGCCGGAGGCGGGAGCGCTGTTCGGGGAAAACAAAAATCCACAGGCCGTCTGGCTCACGGCCCGCACACTGTACCAAAAATTACTCGGACCGGGGGTAAGCGGCGAATTGGCGCCATCATCCAAAAAGTATGCGAAATTTGTGCCGGTTGCCTGGGAAACCACTCCGGCGACATTATTGGACGGCGCCGGATCGTTCGTAAACACCATGGCGGGATTTGGCCAGCGATAAATCCAATACTGCGTCACCACATCGGAGAGGTTGGTGTTTTGCAACCATCGGATCAGCAGGCGGGACTCATTGGTGGAGCCGGGAGCCACGGTGTTCTGGACCTGCAATTGCGTGGGGGCCGCCGGCGGAATCTTCCGGCACGCGGTGGCCAGTCCGCCCGGCGACGCCAAACCATCGCGCCCCAAAATGTCCCGAGCCGTGATGAAATAGTAAAACTGGTCCCCGTCGTTAAACGGCGGCAATAGGTATCCCGGGGGTGTGTTGGTTCCCCCAAATTGGGCGCTGCCCACGGGCCGTCCATTATTGTCGGCAAAAAAGTAGGTAGTGCGATCCGCCGGATCGTCCGGACCATTAAGTCCGGGGAGCGGACCGAAATCGGCAGTCGCCATCACGGGGGCGGTATTTACGAGAGTAAAATTGCCATTGGCCTGGAGTTGCGCGGCAGTCGGCGGGGTGACATCATAATTACCAGCCACGGCCGGCGCGAGCGGAATACGCCAGACGTTGAAACCGTATTGCAACAAGGAAAGGCGCCGCAAAGCGTCGGGCGTCCCCCAGCGCAAGCGGATTCGCAGATGATCGCTGGGAGCATTTGTGGTGACTTGAAAAGGGTAACCCGGCGCGGGGAGCACCTGCGGCGCGCCGGGCATAACGGTGACGCGCCCCAATACGTCCCCGACCACGCCGGTGGCGCGATTCACTTCTCGAATTTCATAGGTCGTGGTCGCGGTTATTTTCTCGGCGAAGGAAAGTCCCAAGGCGAGTTTCAGTCCCGGATGCACCTGTGACAGCAGCCACAACGTTTCGGCCGTGGCCGGGTCGTTGGCGCTGATTTGGAAAGCAGTCGCCACCTTTTGCGGCGGGGACTGGCTCGCAATGCCCGGAATATTGTGGAGGAGCGTATCCAGCGCCTCTCCGAGCGAGGCGACATCCTCATTCAAAGACGTTGATTCCGCTAACAAAGTGTTGATCGCGGCTACGTCGGACTGTTGAAAAATCGTTCCGCGCAACGTGAACGCTGTTGAATTGGTTGGGAACCCGGCCTTGCCATAAATCGCGAAGGCTTTGCCGCGCACCAGGCTCGCATCCGGCGCCCCAACCAGGAGATACGACCAATTGTTGTTGCCGGCATCCTCAATGGTCGTCCCAACGGCAAAGACCAGATTGCTCAGTGTTTGAGCCATCAAGCCCTGAACCAACATCAAGCACAGCCACCCGCCTAAAAGGCAAACGCCCAATCTTCCTGGCCGTGCCGGCGCGAAGACGGCGCCCCGCCCAGGAATTTTTAGGATTTGGATGGTTGCCGTTGCTTTCGTCATTCGGATTTCTGGAGTTGTTTAATAATCGATGGAATAGTCAATCCCGCCCGTGGTTAGAGTTCCAGTCACCGTGATGCCCCGGCAGGCACTCAGGCAAAATGGACAATCGCCGATGCTGCCGCAGACGTTGGCGTTGGCTCCCAGAGTTAGCTGGCCGTACATGAGCTGCATGAATACGGACCAGTCCACATGGCCGCTCACCACGCACAGCAGCGAAACATCCACGCCCATTTTCTGGCGCCCGCCAATGGTACCGAAACGCGGGCCGCCCTCGTAGTAAACGGCCGTGGTCGTGTTCGCTTCCACATCCAGCAGGCAGCTTGAACTCCGGAACAAAATCTCAGAAAGCGAGAGTCCCCCGCCATATTCCACGTAAATCCCGCTAAAACCCATGGGGTTTTGCAAAACCAGGTTCGCCTCCGGATCGATGAAGGTGAGCGGATCGAGGGTACACGCATGGCCCGCGAAAACCCCCGCCTGAACGTCTACCGGCACGCCAAGAATCAACACGGATCCGGCCGCCTTGGCGGCAAAATAGTTTTCGATCTGCCCAATAGCCAGCGTGGCACCGATGTCTTTTACCGTGCAGCCTTGAAAATCCACCTTGCCATGAATATTAAAGGATCCTCCGATTCCCAGTACTGTCCCCGATTGCAGCGTCCAGCGCGCTGCGAGATCCAGAGCCAGTTTACTTCCCGGGGAAGGGCTCAAGCCGGCCCATTCCAGCGGGACGTTCATCGCTCCCAAGGTGATTTCTGCCGCCGGAGCCCCCGCCGGAATGCAAGCCAGCGGCACCGACTGTGAATCGAGCTCCATGATATCCATGTAGGCGGTAAAGTTCATGGCGTCCGGCAGATTCATTTGAACGGCGGCATCCAGGTGGATATCGCGCAAGGAATCACCATCAAAAGTCGGGGCGCCGCGGATTTTGGCGGCGAGGAGTGATCCACTTAGCAAGCCGCCGCCTTTCATATTCTGCAGCACGCCGTCTTGCGCGCCGCTGATGGCCGAGGACAAGCTGTTGCGAATGGTGCGGTTGATCTCGTCGAAAAGCGTATCCATCAATTGATTGGCGACAAAATTTTTATCGGCCAAAAACTGCCGGAATGTGGTTTGATAATTGCCGGGCAAAGAGGAGCTTAAAAAAGCCGTTTCCAATTGTTTGCGCATTGCCCCCTGGGACGCCCCGGGATTGGAGGTGAAATAATCTCCCGCCGGCGTGATCGCGCTGGCCAGAAAATTCGTGAGATCCGTACCCGCCGCTTGCACAAACTGGTTCAAGCCGTTCGCGTCATTCAAGGCGGTGCCGAGCTCCTGGCTGAAATCGCCAGAGACATCCGTGAGTTGGGATTGAACCTGGGCCAGCTGATGGTTGACATCCACCAGATCACTTTGGATTTCGCTCAGGGAATCGTCGAGGTCGCCCAACAGTGGGTTAACGACATCATCGCCCAACGACGCGACAAAACCGAGGGCTGGTCCCTGGTCCTGCACTAGTTTTTCGATGATGGTCCGGACAACGTGCCGGTTGCCACTGCTATCCTTCTCAAGGATCCGGTTGAACAAACCCAGGGTGTTCTGCACGTCGTTCAAAGTCTGATCGAGCTTACCGACCACGCTAGTCGCCTGACCCGCGGTTCCATTGATGGACAAAATAGCAGGTTGCAGCGGGCTGCCCGGGCCGGTTACCAATTGATAAACGTTACTCAAAAATGCGGCCGGATTGGTCTGGGGCAGCGCAGCGATGGAATTATACAGGGTGTTCATCGCCGGGCTGGCCGCCGACATATCCAGCGCGGAATCCAAAACGGGATTGAAGAACGTTTGTGCGTCTTCCCGCAAAGTTTGGGAAAGCTCGTTCAATCCCGTGGCGTCGAACGTCTGGTTAAGCGCGCTCCGAACGGCGTTGGAGACGCTCAATAGCGGACCGATATTGCCGTTAAGGGCATCATTCACAAAATCCAGCACCTTGATTTGCGGAAGCTGCAAGCTAAGATCTTGCGCAAAGTCAAAATCAACTTTCCCCGGCGCCAATTCCTTGAGCCGGCTGTTTACGTCAATGACCGGCAATTCAACTTTGGCGTCCTGAAATCCTTCGAAGTCGTGCAGGACCTGGTTATATTGCAGCGGATAATCAAACGTGGCGACTTCGATCCAGTCGCGTTCGGCGCGCGGGCGAAATTGAGTGGTCTTGGAATTGATGTAGTCAGCGATCGCCAAGCCCGTCGGCCACCCGTCCGAGTGCGGATCAAATTTAACTTCATTGAAATAATTGCTGCCATTTTCGGTCCACCCCAATTCGGTCGCCGCAGACCCGACTGCCGGCCAGCCACCCATGATGTCGATCTGCGAGGTGGTCGCGGTGACGGGCGTCAGGTGCAAATGGACTTTAATGTCGGAAAAGAATGGCACACTTACTTTTCCCTCCAAATTGTAGAAGCCAGTTCCGAGCGCGGCGGCGCCGGGGGTCTCCCAATTATTGAAATAACCCTCATTGGCCGCGGATAGTGTGAACAGCGTCGTGCCCGGCCCCGGTAACGAAAGCTGTGCCGGAACATCGAAGCGCGAATCCACGTTGGAGACATTATCTTGCGGACAAACAAGATTGCCGTTGGCCTTAAATCCGAGCGCCGCATGGAGAGCCTGCGGAATGAATGGCAGTTTCGTTTCCACGCCGAGCACCAGGAAGCGCGGCGACGTGCCACAGGTGTCGTCGGCGGTCGGATGAAAATCAATGCTTTGGGGGGTGAAATCGACATTCCAGTACGCCAGGTGTTTGGCGCTGGTCGAGGCGGGGAGATTGGCCGAGCTTAAATCGCCACTGCAGGTGACTTTCATGTGGTCAAATTCCTGGGTGAAGCCGGCGGGCTGCGGCGGAAATGAGATGGCGCCGGCGACCACCGAGCCCCAGTTCTGCCCATCGAGATAAGACAACCCAAAGTCCGTGAAGGTAAATGCGTAGCCGTAAAGGGCCAGCGGGCTGCCAGGAAACGAGGATGCCTGATGGATGCCGTTCACACCGCCAAATCGGACATAGTATTTTGACACCGGATCCAGCGGGTATGGCCCAATATTCGCCTGCGCGAGGTAACTAAGTCCTTGCGCTGAAGATCGAAAATTTAATCCCGGGTAGTTTGCGAATCCGTTCTGGTAGTCTGCCAGGCCGGGCCGCTCGAGGTACGCCGAATTGGTGGCGTCGCCGAAACCGGAAAGCAACAGGACCGAGGTGCGTTGAGAGTCGTCGAGCACCGTCTGGTCGGCGCCCAAGAAAGTGCCCGCCATGCAATAGGCGCCGCTGCTTACCGGGCCGGCGGTTTGCGCAAATTTTCCGCTGGCAGTGTACCCCCATTGCAGACTCGTCGATGGGACCGAGCCGTACGCCAGCAAGCCGCCGTCGGAAGTAAAGTTGAGCTGACTGCCTGCGGGCGCAAAATTGAGGGTGGCGGGACCGACTTGTGCAGCGGTGCAGCCAGCGTAGGTGCAGTCGCGACCGTAGCTGACCGGCACCGAACCGGGGATGCTGAGATAACTACCGGCGACAACCACGCTATTTGAGATGATCAGCAGGCCATTGCCGGTGGGGATTTGTGCGCCGGCATTGCGCCCTGAATAAGGGAAATGCGGGCGAAGTTCAGGCGGAGCCAGCGCGAGCTGCACATTGAGGAGGGCGACACCATTTGAATCAGCCATGACGATCAACGGGTTTCCGTGCGGTGAGGCATTGCGAAAATAACCGTCGTTGGAAACCCGATTCGTCGTGGTCGGATCCACTAAATTGGTCTGGTTTTGGAGCAAATCGTCCTCCTCTTGGCGCGCAAAAAAGCTGGTGGAGTTCGGGCTCAAAACGATTTGTCCACTCTCGACCTGCCAACTCAAATTCGTAGATCCAAACCAGTAGGGCAGTGTTTCCTCAATGCCAAAAACTGGCCGGCGCAAGTTGAAAACAAAAACCGTGTTCGTCGGGTTTAAATTGCCATCAAGCAGGATTGAACCCAGTGGCAGGAGGCTAATGGATTCGTGGTTGGTCGGACTAATGGCTAAGCTGAATCCGAGCGGCATTAAGACGAACGCGGTCGCAACTGCTCCGGTGGGGGTCAGGATTTCGTTTGACCGACTGAAAGAAATGTTTGCGATGGTTCCGATGTCGGACGCTGGCGCGGTCAGCGTCACCGTATTGGAGGCAATGGCGTCTCCGTCGGCCAGAAGTAGGGCACTGATGGGCGTACCGTCCCCATAAGTATGGTTGGTGCTTGCGGCGACATAGCCGGAACCATTATTTACCGCCAGCAACGTACCGACTCCGCCACCGCCCGGAGGACCTCGAGTCGGTGTATTGGCGAGGGACGTGAAGGACGTAACGAGCGAACCAAAAAGCAGGTTGCCATCAAAATCCAGCAATGGTGCACGGGCCAGCACAATGGCATCCTGACTCAAGGTTGACCCACTGTCCCCTACCACGGTTTCGGTGACGCCGAGTTGAAAAGAGTCATTGACCGAGTCCAGCTGCGTGCCGGCTTTGGGCTCGACGTCCAAAAGGGGCGATTGGATCACGCCGCCCGCCGTTGCCGGTGGCACAGCTGCCAGAAACGGCGGCAGGCTGATATTAAACTGAGTCGTGTTGTTAACCAATGGCATCGAAATAGCGAGCAAGGTGCTTTGGATCGAGTTGGAAAGGGTAAGCAAAACCTTGGTGGGGCTCCCCGACGCGCCGAAGTCGTCCAGACGCCGCAACCAAAAGGGTGCCGTCGCCGAAAAGCCGCGCTCGGCCGGAATGGTCTTCACGGCAAATTCGCGTATCCATTGCACCACACCCAGGCTGGCTTCGATGGCCGAGGTGCCGTCACCGAGGAAAGCGGTCGAACCCACCCAGAGTAAGTTCCCCGTAAAAATGCCAGTGTGACCCAATCCAGTGGCGTCAGCGGTGCTCGTTCCCGACCCCTCGTTTAGTCGCCAATAGGCAACCAGTCCCGATTCATTCCCCACGAGCGCGCGATTTTGCATTGCTTGAAGCTCGCTGGTCGCGAGCGAGCGGTTCCAAACCGTGGCCTCATCAATACAACCTTCAAAACGCTGCAAGCTACTGGAATAGCAGCCGATTTCCAAGGGAGCGGTCGAAGCCGGACCGCCCATGGTGCCAGTCCAACTGCTTTGGCCGACAACAGTGCCGTCCAGAAAGAGTTTTCCGCCGGAAGTGTCAACCGTTAGCGCAGCGTGGTGCCAGGAACCATCCGCGACGTAAGCCGCCGAAGTGGCGTCGATCGCAACATCCGACACCAGACCTCCGATATAGTAAAAACCGCGCAGGTGACCATTCTGAACCACCAGTGTCCAGCCATTGTAGCTAGTATCGGTGTATTTGCTGATGATGCCTTGCACGACGGAAGCATTGGTGGTGCGAAACCAAGCGGAGGCGGTAAGGGGAAACGAATTCAAATCGTTCGTGTGAGCCACCTGCACATATCCATTGACCCCGTCAAATTTGAGGGCGTTACCGGCGACTTGATGGAAAACCAGAGGCGCGCTGGAAGCGACCCAAGCGGGACTGCCTACGATCACCCCGGAATAACCATTTCCCGTTGCATCTCCGGCGTAGGTTGAGGTGCCCTCATCAAAATGCCAAAGAGCCAACAAACCGTCTTCATTTCCATTGAGCTGCCGGTGTTTAACGTAATTTATTTCGGAATTTCCCAAGGAACGACCCCAAAGGGTTACCTCGTCAATCGTGCCGAGAAAAGAGGTGGAATTAGTATCTAAACGCCCGATTTGCAAAGGTTGGGTCCCCGTCGGTGCTCCAGGTATTAACGGCGCTCCGGGCCAGGTCCCCGCCCCCACTTGAATCCCATCGACGTAAAGTTTTCCGCCACCGGAATCAACGGTCATGGCAACGTGATGCCAGAAACCATCGGCCGTCAGCGTTGAAGCGGTGGCGTCGATGGCGAAATTAAAGGTGCTGGTATAATAAAACCCGCGAACAAAACCATTCTGCAAGACCAAGGACCAACCATTAAACGAGCTGTTTGCGTATTTGCTGACAATTCCCTGCGCCACCGCAGAAATATTCGTCGATCGGACCCAAGCAGTGACAGTGAATGGAAACGGATTAAGATTCTGGTTATGGGCAACCTGAACGCCGCCATTCCCACCGCTAAATTGCAGAGCAAAACCCGCTCCCGCGTGAACCTGCACTTCGGCAAGCAACAACAAGGTCAATGCAGCGAATAGCCTCCGTATACGCCCCTTGCTGCACGGATTCGTCATGAATGACATACTCCCATTTCGAGCACTAATGCTACTATAAGACGTTCTTGAAGACAATCGAAATCTTGCTCCCTTCAAGGTCAAAAAGGGAAGGAGATTTGAATTTAATGACCTCACACTTTTCCGTTCCCCCAGCGTAGCGAATTGGCAAAAGATCATGCGATTGAAACATTCCAAGCCGCGGGCATGGCGGACGCGCTCCTTTCACCGCATCCATGAGTGCGTCAGCAAGCTCTCATTGAATTCGACGAGGCACGGGCAGGAGGCTGAAGTTCCCGGCGAATAGACTCCGCTTCGCTGCGGGCCGGTTCTCCGTCGGCAACGTCACCGGCCGCTTGCGAAATCCGGCCAAACTTTTCGTGTGAGCCGGCCAGAGCGAATAGAGCTTACAGACCATCGACCCGACAGCGGTGGGCAATTGCCCCAGCCATGGCCGTTTTTGCGTTTGCAAGATCTCCCATTTGCATCTGCGCTCAAGATTTTCAGCATGCTGATTGAGCAATGAATCCGCCCAACTTCTTGATCGCAAATGTTCGCCGTTAAAGACGGTAAATGTTCTTAATATTTATTTGACAATACTTGACCCCCATAAGCAGATTAAATGCATGAAATTATTATGATTTCCGAGGGAAAAATCGCGAATCCGCCACCGGTGGAGGAGAAAAAGCAAAGCGCGCCGGCCCAGTTGATGTTTCTGGCGGGCGGCAGCGAAATGGCCGAGCGCATCCGCGCTTACGACTGGCAAGCCTCGCCACTCGGTCCCATGGAAGACTGGCCGCAAAGTCTCCGGACGGCCATCAGCCTCATCCTGAACACGCAGCATCCGATGTGGGTGGGCTGGGGGCCGAAACTTACTTTTTTTTACAACGACGCTTACATTTCAGTCTTAAGCCTCGCCAAACACCCGCAGGCGCTGGCCAAACCGGCCGCCGAAGTGTGGAAAGAAATCTGGCACATATGCGGCCCCCTGGCGAACAAGGTTTTTCAGCATGGTGAAGCGTCCTACATGAATGACGTCCGCCTTTTTATGCAGCGCGCTGACCGGCTCGAGGAAACATTTTATTCTTTTTCCTACAGCCCAATCCGCGACGAAACCGGCAACGTCGGCGGCCTTTTCTGTCCGTCCGCCGACGCGACGGCGAAAGTTTTAAACACCCGCCGCCTGCGGACCTTGTCGGAACTGGCGGCGGGTTCGCTCATCGAAAAATCCGCCGGGGCGGTTTGCGTTTCGGCGGTGTCGATTCTGGCAAAGAATCCGGACGACATACCTTTTGCGCTTTTATATTTGAGAGGAAACGAGGGCCGCTCCGCGAAGCTGGAACACGGCATGGGCTTACCGACGGGGCAGACAAACATCTTTCCCGCAGAGGTCGAGCTCCCCGGCACCAAGAGCGAGCCATCGTTTTGGCCCATCGCCAAAGTTTTGGAAACCGCGAAAGAGGAAGTGGTTTCGCTCAAGGGCCGGGACGGTTTTCCGCCGGGCGCCGCCGCGCAACCGCTCACGGAAGCGGTGGTTCTGCCGGTGATTTCACGCGGCCAGAACCGTGCCTGGGGAGTTTTGATTTGCGGGGTCAACCCCACTCGCGCGCTGGATTCCGATTACCGGACATTTTATGATCTAGTGGCCGGACATATCGCCACCGCCATTCAAAATGCCCGCGCAGCCGAAGACGACAAGCAGCGCGCGGACATGCTGGCCGAACTGGACCGCGCGAAGACGACTTTTTTCAGCAACGTCAGCCATGAATTGCGCACCCCGCTGACACTCATCCTCGGCCCGCTCGAAGATGAATTGCGCGAGCGGGGGGGCACAAACGAACGGCTTGAACTCGCGCATCGCAACGGTCTGCGGCTTTTGAAACTCGTCAACACGCTACTGGATTTTTCGCGCATTGAAGCCGGCCGGGTGGAAGCCTCGTTCGTGCCGACGGATCTCGCGGCCTTCACGGCGGAGCTGGCCAGCGTTTTTCGCTCTGGCATCGAGCGGGCCGGCCTGCGGCTCGTCGTCGAGTGCCCCTCGCTGGCCGAACCGGTTTATGTGGACCAGGACATGTGGGAGAAAATTGTGTTCAACCTCTTGAGCAACGCGTTCAAGTTTACCTGTGAAGGTGAGATTGAAATCAAGGTGCGCGACAAACCGGAATCGGGCGCGACCACAAATGCCAAAAGCGACGGGGAGGGAAATTCAGCTATTCGCTACGCATGCCTTTCCGTGCGCGATACCGGCACCGGCATTCCGGCGGCGGAACTGCCGCGCATTTTTGACCGGTTCCATCGCGTGCGCAACGCCAGCGCGCGCTCGCATGAAGGCACCGGGATCGGGCTGGCGCTCGTGCAAGAACTGGCGCGCATTCATGGCGGCGGCGTCGGGGTGGAAAGCATTGAAGGCAAAGGGACGACGTTCACGGTTTGGATTCCGCTGGGCCGGGCGCATTTGCCGAAAGCCAACGTCGGCGCCGCCCGCACATTGACTTCGACCAGCTCAGGCGCGATGCCGTATGTGGAGGAAGCTCTGCGCTGGCTGCCGGAAAATCCGACGACGCCGGATTTTCTCCCGGCCGGTAACGCCGTCGCCCCGCTGAATCTGGACGACGAACCGGACAAAAAAAATGGTCCGCGAACTGGAGCAAGGATTTTACTGGCGGATGACAACGCCGATATGCGGGAATATATGCGCCGCCTCCTGGTCGCGCGCGGCCATGAAGTCGTCGCCGTGGAAAATGGCGAAGCGGCGGTGGCCGCGGTCCGGGCCAAGACGCCGGCGCTGGTATTGAGCGATGTGATGATGCCGCGCCTGGATGGGTTCGGCTTGCTGCGCGAATTGCGGGGCGATCCGCAAACGAGCGCGATTCCGATCATTTTAATTTCCGCGCGCGCGGGCGAAGAGGCGCGCGTCGAAGGCATGCAGGCCGGCGCGGACGATTATCTGACCAAGCCGTTCAGCGCCCGCGAACTGCTGGCGCGCGTTTCCACGCATCTGGAGCTGGCGCGCGTCCGGCGGGAAGCGGAGGAAAAAATCCGCCGCACCATGGAAAGCATCACCGACGGACTGCATGTGGTGAATGCAAAGGGCCAGTTCACCTATTTGAACGCATCCGCGCGCCGCATGATGTCGGAAAACGGGGTGGATCCGGATGGTTTGATTGGCCGCGACTATTTTGAAGCGTTTCCGGCCACCCAGGCGATGAAGGTCGGCCAGACGCTGCGGCATAGCCTGGCGGAACGGGCGCCCACCGAGTCGGAAAATTTTTACGGGCCCTGGCAGCGCTGGTTCAGCGTGCGGCATTATCCGACCGCCGACGGCGGCGTCTCGACATTTTTTTTGGACATCACCGAACGCAAGCACGCCGAGGCTTTAATGCTGGCCGGCGAACGGCGTTTCCGCCAACTCGCGGACATCATGCCCCAGATGGTCTGGACCACCAAGCCCGATGGCACGCACGAATATTTTAACAAGCGCTGGTATGAATTCACCGGGATGCCGGAGGGCTCTCTCGGGGGCGAAGGGTGGGCGGAATTGTTTCATCCCGATGATGACCAACGCGTGCGCGCCCACTGGAAAAAAACTCTGGCGACGGGCGGCCGATACGAAATCGAATATCGCTTGAAAAGCCATGCGGGCGATTACTGCTGGTTTCTTTGCCGGGCATTGCCGTTGCGCGACGAGGCCGGACGCATCCTCAATTGGTTCGGCACGTGCACGGACATCGAAAGTTCCAAGCGCGTCGAGCAGGCGTTGCGCGAAGCGAAGGCCGCGGCCGAAAGCGCCAATCGCAGCAAGGACCAGTTTATCGCCGCGCTTAGCCATGAGCTCCGCACGCCACTCACGCCGGTGCTGATGCTGGCGGCCAGTTTGCGGGAAGACGAACGGTTGCCCGCCGAGGTGCGCGAGCAACTGGGCATGATGGAACGCAACATCGAGCTGGAAGGCCGCTTGATTGATGACTTGCTCGACATTTCAGCCATCGCCAACGGCAAATTGCAATTACAGCGGCAACTGTGCGACACGCATTCACTCATCCGCCTGGCTTGGGAAATTGTGCGCGACGCCGCTTTAGCCAAGGAAATCAAAGTCGAGTGCGAATTGAACGCTTCGCTCAGCGGGCTGATGACCGATCCGGCGCGATTCCAACAGGTCATCTGGAACCTGCTGCGCAATGCCGTGAAGTTTACGCCCCGCCAGGGACGCGTTTTCATCCGGACTTCCGACCAGGATGCGAACCGGCTGCGGATTGAAATCATAGACTCCGGCATCGGCATTGCGCCAACCGCATTGGAGAAGATTTTTACGCCGTTTGAGCAAGCGGCCGTCGCCGGCGACCACCGCTTTGGCGGTCTAGGGCTAGGGCTCGCCATCGCGCGGGCGATTGTTGACTTGCACGACGGTAAAATCAGCGCCCAAAGCGGCGGCGCAAATCTGGGAGCAACTTTTATCGTTGAGTTTCCCCGAGCAACCATCCCGCCATCGGCGGTGCCAGATTCAACCTGCTCCTCTGCCTCGGGCAGTTCTCCGACCGGCCAAGCCGCCCAGCGACCGCTGCGCCTTCTCCTGGTTGAAGATCATTTGCCGTCGTTGCAAATGCTTTCGAGTCTTTTGACCCGCGACGGGCACCAGGTGGTTGCCGTCGGCACGATGGCTGAGGCGTTGTCGGCCGCAAAAGCGCAAACTTTCAGCCTGGTTATTTCAGATCTCGGGCTGCCCGATGGCACGGGCAACCAGTTGATGGAAAAACTGCGCGTCGTCCACGGCCTCAAAGGCATTGCGTTGTCCGGTTATGGCATGGCGGAAGACATCATGCGTTCCCGCGAAGCGGGCTTCATCACCCACCTGGTTAAACCTGTGCACATGGCAGAACTTCGGCGGGCACTGGTTGAATGGTGCTGATCGCAGGGCTGCCCTTGGTGAGCTCAAGAAGCAGCGGCATTTTGCCAGGCAATTCCCATGGCAGTGAAAGGAAAAAAGTATTTCAACCATACCTCAAAACTGGTTTAATAAACCACCAACAACAAAAAGAGAAAAATATGTCAACCGAAGCCAAATGCCCCTTCAACCACACGGCCCCGGCGGGCGGCACGTCGAACCGGGACTGGTGGCCGAGCCAGCTGAAGGTCGAACTGCTGCAGCAGCATTCTTCCAAGTCCAATCCCATGGGGGAGGATTTCGACTACGCGAAGGAGTTCAAGAGCCTCGACCTTGCGGCGGTGAAGAAAGATCTCGCGGCGCTGATGACCGATTCACAGGACTGGTGGCCGGCGGACTTTGGCCACTATGGCGGTTTGTTCATCCGCATGGCGTGGCACAGCGCGGGCACCTATCGCACCGGCGATGGCCGCGGGGGCGGCGGCCGGGGCCAGCAGCGCTTCGCCCCGCTGAACAGTTGGCCGGACAACGCCAGCCTGGACAAGGCGCGCCACCTGCTCTGGCCGATCAAGCAGAAGTATGGCCGGAAGATTTCGTGGGCGGACCTGATGATTCTCACGGGGAACGTAGCGCTGGAGACGATGGGATTTAAAACATTTGGGTTCGGCGGCGGTCGCGAGGACGTCTGGGAGCCGGACCACGACGTCTATTGGGGACAGGAGAAGAAATGGCTCGGTGGCGACATCCGCTACGCGCAAGGCTCGCCCGGCGTCCCGGGGCACGGCGTCATCGATTCCGATGACAAGAGCGGGAAGCCGCACACGCGCGACCTGGAAAATCCCCTTGCCGCGGTGCAAATGGGCCTGATCTATGTCAACCCCGAAGGTCCGGACGGCAACCCTGATCCGATTGCCTCAGCGCGGGACATCCGCGAAACCTTCGCCCGGATGGCGATGGACGATGAAGAGACGGTGGCGCTCATCGCCGGTGGTCACACGTTCGGCAAGACCCACGGCGCCGGTCCGGCGTCGCAGGTGGGACCGGAACCTGAAGCGGCCGGCCTCGAAGCCCAAGGCTTGGGCTGGCAGAGCAGCTTCGGCACCGGCAAAGGCGGCGACGCGATCACCAGCGGCTTGGATGTCACCTGGAGCCAGACGCCAACGAAGTGGAGCAATTACTTTTTTGAAAACCTGTTCAAGTATGATTGGGAATTGACCAAGAGTCCGGCGGGTGCGCATCAGTGGGTGGCGAAGGGAGCCGAGGCGACAATACCTGACGCGTACGATCCGTCGAAGAAGCGCCTGCCGGCCATGTTGACCACCGACTTGTCACTGCGTTTCGATCCCGCATATGAAAAAATCTCGCGACGATTCCTGGCGAATCCCGATCAATTCGCCGACGCGTTTTCGCGGGCGTGGTTCAAGCTGACGCACCGGGACATGGGACCGCGCGCGCGTTATCTCGGGTCGGAGGTTCCCGCGGAAGAACTCATCTGGCAAGATCCCATTCCCGCAGTGAATCACAAATTAGTTGATGCGCCGGACATCGCCGCGTTGAAGGGCAAAATCCTGGCTTCCGGTCTGTCCGTTTCCGAATTAGTTTCCACCGCCTGGGCGTCGGCGTCCACGTTCCGTGGCTCCGACAAACGCGGCGGCGCGAACGGCGCGCGTGTTCGTCTCGCGCCGCAGAGGTTCTGGGCAGTCAACCAACCCCCGCAACTGGCCAAGGTGTTGAGCAGGCTGGAAGGCATCCAAGGCGCGTTCAACACAGCGCAATCCGACGGCAAGAAAGTTTCGCTGGCGGACTTGATCGTGCTGGCTGGTTGCGCCGGTGTCGAGCAGGCGGCAACGAACGCCGGTCATCCGGTCACCGTTCCGTTCACACCGGGACGCATGGACGCTTCGGCGGAACAAACCGACGTCTCGTCCTTTGCCGTGCTTGAGCCCGTCGCGGACGGTTTCCGCAATTACCTCAAGGGCAAATACACCTTGTCAGCGGAAGCCCTGCTGATTGACAAGGCACAGTTGCTGACCCTGACCGCACCCGAAATGACGGTGCTCATCGGCGGCCTGCGCGTCCTGAAGACCAACGCCGGCGGGACGCCGCTTGGCGTCTTCACCAAGCGACCGGAGGCCTTAAGCAACGATTTCTTCGTGAACCTGCTCGACATGGGCACGAAGTGGGAGGCGGTCCCGGCGGCAGCAGACGTGTTCGAAGGCCGCGATCGCAAAACGGGCGACGTCAAGTGGACCGGCACCCGGGTTGACCTGGTCTTCGGCTCGAACTCTCAACTCCGCGCCTTGTCTGAAGTCTATGGAAGTACCGATGCGGAAAAGAAGTTCGTCCAGGATTTTGTCGCGGCCTGGAACAAGGTGATGAATCTTGACCGCTTCGATCTTGCTTGATGTATTCCCTTTTATTGGATCAAGCCATCGCGGCCGTCCGTTCCTATAGTCTCCAACTATTCGAATACGTTCGGTGGCGGAGGCAGATGAAGCGAAACGATTTCGAAAAAACGATTTCGGCTTGCAAATCGCACATGGCCCCGCCAATTTAAACTCCGCTGCAGTCTGCCGGATCGGCAGGCAAGCGGTTCTAACGCAATTCCGAAGTATGAACGCACAATTATTGACCCCGGAGGGTGAGAAAATCGTCGGCGACCTAGCCCGGCGTCACGGCTTCAGCGTCGATGCGGTGACGCATATGATGTATTCCGTGTTGAATGGGAACGGGTCGATGGCGCAGTTTGCCCATCCCGAATTTGGTGGATCGGGCCAGTGGATGCGTGGCGGCATGCTGATGCTGGGAGACATGTTCAATCACGGGCTGAAAGGTCGCGTGGACGCCCTTTGCAACGACATCTCGGGAATTTTGGCAAACCAGCCCGGCCTGCTGAGCATCGGCAGCTTTCAATCACAGAGCCAGGGAGGAAATGCATGGCAGACGCAAGCCACTGGCGCGCCGACAAGGCAATCTTCCCTCTTTCTGCCCGATCCGGCGTCGAATTGGTGGCCGCAAGATCTCGGCGCTCCCAGCGCCACCGGTTCTCAGAACTCGGTTCGGTACGCTTATTTTGGCGGCGCCAGGCGGCTCGCCGTGCAGACGGGCTCAGACACGTGGGTGTACGACACCCTCGATCATCAGATCGGCGGTTTTTCCCAGCAGCAAGGGTCGGGCGGTTCAATCCTGTTCACCAGCCAATATGGAACGGTGAATCTGAGCACCCTGCCGGTGGTTTCCCGGAATGGCCAGCCATCCCTACCGACGCCGGGGCCGTTCGGCGGCCCAGGCTCACCCACGGGATCCAGCCAATCTAACGACGTGCTCGCCACGCTCGATCGTCTGGGCGCCTTGAAAACACAAGGGATTCTGACCGAGGCGGAGTTTAATGCGAAGAAGGCGGAATTGCTCAGCCGGCTCTAAACTGGATCATTCGCTCTATTGGCGGGTGGTGAATTGGCGGGTGGTGAACGCGCGATTATTTTCTTGGACCGTTTCCCAATCACGGCGATCAGCACGACGACCACCGCTAGGCCGATCGCCGTCCAGAGCCGCATCCCACCGCCCGACCATCCGTCTGCATGGTCCATCCCAAGGACTCTTTCGTGGTGCTACGACCAAGTCAACTCCCAAAGACCATTGATACAATTGCAGTAAGCACGTGCGAGGACGCATCCTTTTCCGCGGGACCGGCTTCCTCCAGGCTTCATTGGGTTCCGGCACCAGGCCGGCAATTTGCACCTCGCCGATCGCTAAGCGGAGGACGAATAGCACGTGATAGCGCATCAAGCCTTCAAGCCTTTCGCCGTCGGCAGTTCCACCTTGAAAAAGTCCGTGGCGGCCAACACCTCCCAATGCGTTCTCAGGAACTCTTTCCATCCGCTTCCCTATCGTCGCTCTGGCGCCGGTTCAATTCGATGGGGAAAAGACCCCATGGCGACTGAATGGTAATTTCCGTTATTCTCCCAACGGTAGAAAAATTGAAACTTGAAGAATTGAAGCCAGCCGTCGTTAACCAAAAATCAATGTCAATTTATGGCCAAAACTCCGCCAATGCCGTCGACGCGGCCGAGGAATTGAAGAAAGTGTGGGAGAATTGACACTAAAGGCATCGCTTTTGATCTGGATAGCACTGTTAAACGCAGATCTTTCCAAGGGCGGTGATTATACCGAAACAAACAACATGCCGGAGCAGATCCGTAATTTGATGACATCCGCAGGCTACGTCATTCATC
>Ga0302319_10009450_pt1 | contig 18733 bp, 15 predicted proteins | sample Bog_T0_2_FD_203319 | JGI IMG/M metagenome (GOLD analysis project Ga0302319, IMG submission 203319) | Peat permafrost microbial communities from Stordalen Mire near Abisko, Sweden - Bog_T0_2 | ecosystem: Environmental > Terrestrial > Soil > Wetlands > Peat | place: Sweden: Abisko, Stordalen Mire... | reverse complement strand
ACCGCTTTCGGTTTCATCCTGGCCAACCACGTCGGCCTTGATTTGGCAGCAGCGCGCAACGACCTCCGCCAAAACACGGGAATCGCGTTCCACGAGCGGACGCGTGTTGCGCTCGAGGCGGCGAAATAAACTGGCGTCGTAAATGATGCCGTACTTGACGACTTCGGCGAGGCCGGAAATGTACTCGCGATCCGGCAGGGTTTTCAGCGTGTCCAAATCGCACAGAACGAGCCGCGGCTGGTAGAAGGCGCCCACAAGATTTTTCCCGGCTCTCAGATTCACGCCGGTTTTTCCGCCGACCGAGCTGTCCACCTGCGCCAGCAACGTCGTTGGCACCTGCACAAAGGGAATTCCCCGCAGATAGGTGGCCGCCACAAATCCGGCCAGATCCCCCACCACGCCGCCGCCCAAGGCGACGATGAAGGATTTCCTTTCGAGGCGATGCGCCGCCAGTTGATCGTAGCATTGCTCGACCACGGCCATTCGCTTCGAGGTTTCGCCGGCGGCCACCGTAATTAATATTGGATCGAAGTCAGCGGCCTTGAGAGCTTTCAATGCGGGCGCGCCATGGTGCTTAACAACGTTGGCGTCGGTAATAACGGCGCAACGGCCGCCGAGTTTCAGTTTCTGGCAATCATGGCCGAGGGTGGCCAGCAACTGATTGCCAACCTGGATGACATAACTGCGATCGCCCAACGGAACTTTTACGGTGCGCATGCAGGCAGGATAGAGACCCGACCGAAAGTGTCAAAGTGGTTTGGTCCCGCCAAAAGCCGCGAAACAACTATGCTTGTGCAATACGTCCACGTCGACAAACCCCACGGAACGCAACAGATCAATTTGAAACATCAGCGGACGGGGGCTGTCTTCCCGCGCAATATAGGCGAACACGTGGTCCCGATAATCGATCCCCTTAAAGGCGGTCAAATATTGGCCGTAACGTTCCCACATCAGGGATTGAACGGCGGGATCAGTGTGTTCGACCAGATCAGAAATCCAAAATGAGCCGCCGGGTTTGAGCGCCTGAAATATTTGGGCAAACACCGCGCGCCATTCGTCGTCCGTGCGGAGATGATGCAAAACGGCGGCGGCCAGCACGACTTCGAAGGAAGCGACCGGGAAGGTGAGTTCGCGGATATCGCCTTGCCGGATGGTAACTTGCCCGGTGGTGGCCTGGCTCACCCGAACCGCGGCCCGATCGAGCATGGAACGGCTAAGGTCCACCAGGCAGGCGCTGGCCTTGGACATGGACGTGCTGCCCTTGAGTTTATCCAAGAATTTTAGGGTGTAATTACCGGCGCCACAACCGAGGTCCAGAACTGCGGTTGCCTGCGGGCGGAGGCGAACCGCCGCCGCGGTAATCAGATCCAACACCAAGGGCGCATCAATGGTGGCCGATTGGCCGGTCTCCAAGTTTGAAAACCGCTCCACATCATGGTCAAACCGTTCCCGAATCTGTTCGACGGAGGACTTTTCCATGTCTCACGCGGCCGCGACCAGCTGACGCAACACGAAGGGCAGGATGCCGCCGTGCTGGTAATAATCGATTTCAATCGGCGTATCGATGCGGCAGCGAACCGGCACGTTTTCGACCGTGCCATCCTTGCGCGTGATCTTAAGCGTCAAATCCTGTTGCGGCTTCAAATTCGCGTCCAAGCCGACAATGTCGTACGTCTCCGAACCGTCGAGTTTGAGGGACTGGCCGTTGGTACCGTCCTTGAATTGCAAGGGCAGCACGCCCATGCCGACAAGGTTCGAACGGTGAATCCGTTCAAAACTTTGCGCCACCACGGCTTTCACGCCCAGCAGATTGGTGCCTTTGGCCGCCCAATCGCGCGATGAGCCGGTACCATATTCCTGGCCGGCCACGATGATCAGCGGAATTCCCCGTTTCTGGTATTCCATCGACGCGTCGTAGATGGACATTTTGGCGCCCTCGGGTTGGAGCAATGTATCGCCGCCTTCAGTGCCCGCGAGCATGAGGTTCTTGATGCGGACATTGGCAAACGTGCCGCGGGTCATTACGCGGTCATTGCCGCGGCGGGACCCGTAGCTGTTGAAATGTTCCGGGGTGACGCCGTTCTCCATGAGGTAGCGCCCAGCGGGGGCCGATTTCTTGATGGAACCGGCGGGTGAAATATGGTCGGTAGTGACGCTGTCGCCAAAAATTCCGAGCGGACGGGCGCCGGTAATGGGTTCGATGGACCCGGGCTGAAGCGAGAAATTGACAAAGAATGGGGGCTCCTGAATATACGTGGACTTGCGGTCCCATTCGTAAACGTTTCCCGTGCTGGACGGGATTTCGTTCCACTTGGGATTCTGCGCGGCAAAATCCTTGTACAAGCGGCGGAAGACGTCGGGTTGCAGTGCCGTCGCCATGAGATCGCGAACTTCCTTCAGGGTGGGCCAGAGATCGCGGAGATAGACCGGTTTACCGTCCTTGCCGTTGCCCAGGGAGTCGTGGGCCAAATCAATATCAACGCGGCCGGCCAAGGCAAAAGCCACGACCAGCGGCGGTGACATGAGGAAATTGGCCTTGATGTTTTGATGGACGCGGGCTTCGAAATTGCGATTGCCGGACAAGACGGAAGCCGCCACGAGATTATTTTTGACGACCGCCTCTTCAATGGGCGCGGCCAAAGGACCCGAATTGCCGATGCAGGTGGTGCAGCCGTAGCCAACGAGGTTGAAACCCAGCTGGTCCAAGTAAGGTTGCAAACCGGTTTTATCCAGATAATCACTGACCACGCGCGATCCGGGAGCGAGCGAAGCTTTGACGGACGAATTGACGGTGAGACCGTGTTCGACGGCTTTCTTCGCCAGCAAACCGGCGGCGAGCATGACGCTCGGATTGGAGGTATTGGTGCAGCTGGTGATAGCCGCGATTAAAACGGAACCGTGGCCGATGGTCGCTTTGCCATGGCCGTTCAGGGCGACGTCCACTTTGAGAGTACCTAAGTCTTCCGCTTTCATGCCGAACCCACTTTCGGCAACGGGCTTGCTGAATGCGCTGGTAAAGCTTTCCTTCATCTTCGGCAATTCAATGCGGTCTTGCGGCCGTTTCGGGCCGGCCACGCTCGGCACGACGGAGGCGAGATCCAACTCGAGCTCCTGCGAATAGGCGATATCGCCTTTCTTGGGAATACCCCACAGGCCCTGCGCCTTGTAATAATTTTCGTAGGTGGAGCATTGTTCCTCGGTGCGACCGGTGGCGCGCAAGTAATTGACGCATTCGGCATCAATGGGGAAGAAGCCCATCGTGGCGCCATATTCCGGGGCCATATTGGCAATCGTGGCCCGGTCGACGACCGGCAACGCCGACGCGCCCGGACCGAAGAACTCAACAAATTTGCCGACCACCTTGGCCTTGCGCAGCATTTGCGTGACGGTCAGGGCCAGGTCCGTGGCGGTGACACCTTCCCGCAACGCACCGGTCAAATGAACACCGACGACATCGGGCGTGAGAAAATATACCGGCTGGCCGAGCATTCCGGCTTCCGCCTCGATGCCACCGACACCCCATCCCACAATGCCAATACCATTGATCATGGTGGTATGGGAATCGGTGCCGACGAGGGTATCGGGATAATAAATTCCATTCGCTTCCAGGACACCCTTGGCGAGATATTCCAGATTCACCTGGTGGACAATGCCGATGCCGGGAGGAACGACCTTGAAGGTCTCGAAGGCCTGCATGCCCCATTTCAAAAACTGGTAACGCTCGCGATTACGCTGAAATTCGATCTCCAAGTTTTGTTGGTAGGAGTCGGCGGTGCCATTGGCATCGACCTGCACGGAGTGGTCGACCACGAGATCGACTGGAACGAGCGGCTCGATGATCTTGGGATTCTTGCCGATCTTGGCGACAGCGCTGCGCATGGCCGCCAGATCCACCAGCAAGGGAACGCCGGTAAAGTCTTGCAAAACGATGCGGGCCACCACAAACGGAATTTCGGCGGTCCGGGCGGCGGTGGGCTGCCAGTTGGCCAGTTCCTTGATGTTGGCCTCGCTGACCTTTTTGCCATCGCAATTGCGGAGCACAGATTCAAGAACCAGCCGGATGGAAACCGGCAATTGAGACACCGGACCGACGCCGGCTTTCTCGAGGGCAGGCAGAGAATAGAGCTGACCCTGCCGGCCGTGAGCAGTCTCAAACTGTTGCAGTGAACCAAAAAGGTTATGAGGTGTGTTCATTTAAATCCTAAATTCTTTTTAAAATGAACACTGCGGGCGAGCGTGTCAAGCGAAGCGCATCCCCATTTTCCGATCAGGGAGCGGGACCGTGTTCTTCACCAGTGAATCAATTCGCAACGGGGCCGCAGGAAAGCAGCTCGGCGATGCGTTTTTCGAGCCGATTCAGATCGAGGGGCTTGGTGAAGAAATCCTGCGCCTGGATGGAGGTAGTCCGTTTGGTGACATCCCCGGACAACGCGCTCATGATGATAATGGGGATTTTGCGCGTGGCGGGCTGGCGGCGCAAAATCTCGCACACCGACAACCCATCCAGGTCCGGCAGCAGGATATCAAGCAAGATCAGGTCCGGCTTGAACTGCCGGGCCTGGCTCAAGGCCTGCACACCGTCGTTGGCGACAAGAAACTCATATCCCAAGTCGGCGAGGCGAAATTTTACCAGTTCAATAAAATCGCCTTCGTCATCCACAATCAAAATTCTCGGCACCATATAAAATATTTAGTCCTCCCACGCCCCGGAAAACCGTGAGTGGGTTTCAAACAGGTTGGGTCAACCATAGATCATTATCGGCAATAACCACAAGAACCTCAATGACGAGGGAGTGAATATACGGTTACGGAACGGTAACGGAAGCCCTGCCGGAAATTGAAAATGACCGCCGAATTCAAGGGGCAGTCACCGGGTTCGGAGTCCGCAATATCCGGCACATTTTCGCCAATTCTTGTGGGGAAAAACAGTTGTTTCGGCCAAAAGAATGCGCAAGAATAGTGACAATCAGAACGGTTAATCAGTGTGAAATTCCGACACCCATGATCCAAAAACTTTTGGCCGGCGTCAAAACGTTGCCGCCGTCGCCGGCCCTGCTTGCCCGGCTGCTGCCCATCTTAAGCGATGTCGATGGAAACTTTGACGAGGTCGTTAACGTCATTTCGGTGGACCAATCGCTCACCGCGAAGCTCCTCAAGCTTTGCAACAGCGCTTTTTTCGGCCAATCCGAACCGGTATCTACCGTGGTGGAGGCGGTGAACCGGATGGGCTACCAGTCGGTCTACGTGTTGGTGGCGGTGATCAACGGCAGCACCTGTTTTCCGGTGCCATCGCCCAAGGGTATTGATGGCGGCAAACTCTGGCGGCACAGTGTCCTGACCGCATTCAACAGCCGGTTTATTGCGGAGAGTGGCGGCCAGGACAGCAATCTAGCCTTTACAGCAGGGTTGCTGCATGACATCGGCAAAATGGTGCTTTGCCAGGTCACACCTTCGGGGCCTCCGGTCAATTTCCAGGCGGTCACGACGGCGGTTTCGTTAGCGAACGAGCAGGCCGTGTATGGGTTTAACCACCCCGAAATCGGCGGTGCGCTGCTGGAACGATGGAGACTTCCGACCGAACTGGCTGTCAGCGTCCGGTTTCACCAGGATCCAGTAAAGGCCGCCGGCTTTGAAGGCGTGACGGCGTGCGTGGCCGCCGGGAACCTCCTTTCCCATGCCGAATTGCATCCGAAGCTGCTGGAAAGCCCTGAATTTGCCGGCACCCTGAAAATTTTGGGATTGGACAAGCAGGATTTACCAAGATGGCGGAGAAAAATGGATGATTCCCGGGAGTTTGTGGATGGCATGAGCAAGCTGCCACTGTGATTTCACGCCGGGCAATCATGAGTTTTGAATGAGGCAAGCATTCCAGCGGACGCCTTTTTCATAAATCATCCTTCATAATTCCTCCTGCCTCCTGTTATGCTGGGTTTCATGCAGTTCGGTTCGTTAAAACTGAGTTCTAATTTATTTCTTTCGCCGCTGGCAGGTTACACCAACCTGCCCTTCCGGCTGGTCGTGCGCGAAATCGGCAAGGTGGGTCTCTGCACCACGGACCTGGTCAATGCACGTTCGCTGCTGGAACAGCGCGAAAAGGCCTTCAAGTTGATCGAGACCCGGCCGGAGGATTCCCCGCTGGCCGTGCAGTTGTTCGGTTCGGTGCCCGGGGAAATGCGCGATGCGGCGCTGATCGTGGAGTCGCGCGGTGCGGTTTCGGTGGACATCAACATGGGCTGTCCCGTGAAAAAAGTCTGCCAAGTGGGGGGCGGCTCCGCCATGATGACCGAACTGGACAAGACGGCGGCGCTGGTTCGGGGCATGGTGAATGCGGTCAAGATTCCCGTTACCGCGAAAATGCGGTTGGGGTGGGATGATGATAATTTAACCGCGCCGGACCTTGCTCGCGCCCTGGAGGCGGCCGGGGTCACGGCCATTTTCGTTCACGGCCGGACGCGGGAACAGGGATTTGGCGGCACCGTTAACCTCGCGGGCATTCGCCAGGTGGTCCAGGCGGTGCCGAATTTGCCCGTCATTGGCAATGGCGACATTGTCAGTCCCGAGGCGGCGAAAATGATGATGGATCAAACCGGCTGTGCGGGCATCAGCATTGGGCGGGGCGCCTTTTATGATCCGTGGATCTTTCGGCGGACCTACGATTTTCTTAACCGGCATCCCTCGGGGAGTGACCCAGACGCGCCGCCCCCGGAACCGCCATTTTCCGAGCGGATCCGGGTGTTAAGCCGGCACTTGGATCTGATGATCGAAGTTTTTGGCGAAGAGCTGGGCTGCCGGATGTTTCGCAAAGTGGCGCCTTGGTACTCCAAGCGATTCGGCCCCTGTCACGAGTTCAATCAACAGATTGTGAGGATGTCCACCCGCGAGGAATTTCAAGTGATCCTGCAAAATTACCTGCGGTGGCGGCAACAATTTTTGGACGATCAAGGCGAACTTCTGGCCCGGTTTCAGCCGCAGCCCCTGCAGGCGTCCTTCATGCCATCTCCCGCTTCGACACAACGACAGGCGATTCCGGTGCCCAAGGGACCGGTGGAAGTTTGGTGAGCGGGTGGCGGCAGCCGGCGAGGCACCGACGTTAAGTGTAACCGGGCAACCGAACACGAACCAAGGCGGCGCGCACGGACTGACGCGCCCCACCATAGAAAACCGACGAAATGGGGGGGCCGCGCATACGGCACAGGATCTTTCCTGAACATTCTGGTGGATTGTCTGTCCAACCGGGGTAGTTTAAGCTATCTTAATGCAATGCATTTATCCGGTAAAAACCGGGCGTTTACGTTGATTGAGTTGTTGGTGGTAATCGCGATTATCGCCATTCTGGCGGCATTATTGTTACCCGCACTCAACCGGGCAAAAATGACAGCGCGGTCGATTTCGTGCGTGAATAATCTCAAGCAACTCGAACTCTGCAGCCATCTTTACAGCAATGATTTCAACGATTTTTTACCGCCGAATCAAGTGGGCGGCTTCGTCAGCGCACCTGATAGCACCAACGCCCTTACCATCGTGACCAACGTGCTATCGTGGTGTCCGGGGATTGCACCGGATGACGTCACGGCATTAAATGTGGAGAGTGGCCTCCTGTTTCCGTACAACAAAACTCCGGCCATTTATCGTTGTCCGTCTGACTTTTCCACGGTGACCGGACATCCGGAACTCCAGCGGACCCGGAGCTACACCATGGAAATCAGCCTGAATTGCCCGGACATCGACGGTTCTTTTCACAAGTACACGGAAATCAACGGACCGGTGCCGTCCGGCCTGTTCGTGTTTATTGATACCCACCCGGAAGATATTTGGGACGCCACCTTCGGCATTTTTTCGGCGGATAGCTATTATGCTGACTACTGGCTCGATTTTCCCTCCGACCGGCATGGCCAAGGGGCAAGCGTGTCGTTTGCCGATGGTCACGTAGAACATTGGCGATGGCGGGCCCCCAAAGTATTTGAAGGACAATGGTGGCCGGCGGAGTCCGATGACGACCTGTACGATCTGCACCGTTTGCAAAATTGCGCGCGATTGGGGCTGGATTGATGACGAAGCCTGCCATCGAAATGGCCGCAGCGGGTTGAACCAGCAGCCTCCCTTTTGCGACCGTTTGGCTCGCCCGAACGGACAACGCGGTCTTGACTCTCAATCGTCCTAAAATAGTGTGGGGCTCTGTGCAGGCGAACAAAACCAAAGCAACGCTTTCGCTTTTACCGCTGAAAACGGATTTGACCACCATACCAAAAAACGGGATGGCGCTCTCGCATTATTGCCGGATGATGTCGTTTTTTTTGCTGGCCGTTTTGCCCTTGGGGTGCCGTCAAGGTCCGCCGGCGCCGGGCACCGTTACCATCAGCAATGTCGAGCCCCGGCGAGATGCGCACGGGGAAATTGTTGATGCGCATGACGGTTGTTTGCAGTACTTCAACGGCCGGTTTTATCTCTACGGCACGTCCTACGGGAACAGCGCAAGTTATGACGGAACCAGTAACCGCTACCGCGTCTATAGTTCGCCGGATCTGGCGCAATGGACCAACGAAGGCGATCTGTTCCGAGCGTCTCCGGTAGGGGTCTATTACCGCCCGTACGTCATTTACAATGCGAAGACGCATAAATATGTCCTCTGGTACAACTGGTATCCCAAGCTGTGGAACGGCCAGACGGGCGTCGCGACCAGCGACACGCCCACCGGCCCGTTTACGATTGTTCATCCAAACGTGACGCTCCACTCTACTTCCCCGGGTGATGGCAGCCTTTTTGCCGACGACGACGGCACCGCCTATTTCATTTACACGTCGCTCAGTGAGGGGAGCACCATTCGCATCGAGCAGCTGACGCCGGATTACCTCGCTTCTGAGGGGAAGGTCAGCGGGATTTTGGCGGTGGGCGCGGAATCGCCGGTGCTGTTTCGGCGGCATGACGTGTACTATGCTCTGTGCGGTCCGCGCTGCTATGCCTGCCCGGGCGGCACGGAAGTCCAGGTTTTAAAGGCATTTTCTCCGCTGGGACCGTACCGGGCGAACAGCGCGGGCGATATCAACCGCTTTCCCCGAGACAAACCCTTAAGCAACGTAAAAACAGAAACTTGGGCAATATCCGTTTGCAGTTCCAATAACACCGACGCCCCGGCCAATCCCGACCGCACAAGCCGGGGCGTGCCGATGATCATCCGCGACATCAATGCCCCGCTCATTGCCGCGCAGGAGACATGGGTGGCGAGAATCCCGACCGATGGTGAGCCGCTGTATATTTGGCTGGGCGATGGGTGGGACTCGGCGCCGGATCACGTTCGGGGGCACAACCTACAATATTGGAGCCCGCCGCTAAAATTTGATACGAACGGCGACATTCTGCCGCTGGAACTTGCGGCCACGTGGCGGTTGCCTCCCCGGAAGAATTGAACTGTTCTTTAGGCTGATTCTGAAATCGCCAGGCGCACGCACTTAATCTAACCTTCGCACCATGCCTGAGCTCTTTCACCGGCTGCCGCAGAATGTCATCACGATTTTCAGCGGGCGAAATCTCTGGTGGCACGGCCTGGCTATCGGGCTGACAGCTCTAATCATCATATCGGGGACCGACTGGTCGTATCATCTTTTGACGCAGAGCAATGGTTTTTTCCGCGTGGCCCGGCCGGCCATTTTGCTAGGGACCTTTGTTCCGGTATTGGGGACCCTGATTCTCTTGATTTTGGGAGAGATCAGGCGGCATCGGCGCACGATCACCACCGCATGGGCGGTGGGCCAATCAGCGATTCTTGGGTGGGCCATTTCCTCCCTGTACAAGGCGTTTACGGGACGCATGCCGCCACCCTTTTCACACCACTTTCTCCGAATGTCGGCGGGGGGACCGCCAACAATCGATTCAAGCCACGGCTTCCAATTCGGATTCCTTAAAGGCGGGATTTTTTGGGGATGGCCTTCCGCCCACACGACCGTCGCCTTTGCCATGACCGCCTGCCTGATCACGCTCTTTCCCAAGAACAAGGTCCTCGGCATCGGGGCCTTTGTCTATGCGCTTTATATTGGATTCAGTGTGTCCACAACGATCCACTGGCTCTCGGAATTTGTGGCAGGCGCGATAATTGGCAGTTTGATTGGCGTCGTCGTTGGCCGGAGCTTTCGAACGCAATTAATCTAAGCAAAAAGGCCGGAACATATTGTCCGGCCTTTGACTGCGCAAAATGCTCCGATTATTGCGATAGGCGGAAAAAGAGGTTTCCGTTGGGAGGCGTAATCGTCACGCTATTGGTTCCATTGGCGGTGGTTACCGTTCCGCCAAAGGCGCTCCAAGCCGCGCCCGTCAGATTATTATTACTCAAGAGAGTATAGGCGCCGGTGGCGGGCCAGGAAACCCTGACGCTGTTGGGGCTGATCCAGGTAATCACGAGATTGGGCAAGCCGGGCGTCGGAATCGCTGAGATTATGCTCCAAAAACCGCCGGTCAAAGAATAATTTCCGCCTGACATGGTGCTGCCGGCATCCGCCTGGCCGATCGTGCCGCTCAGCTGGTAATTGCCACCGGAACTGGTGCCGCCACCGCCGGCGATCTTGTACCAATCAATGGAATAATTTTGCGCACCGGCATCCTGGGCCAGTAGCACCGCTAAACCGAGCCCGAGAACTAAGCTGAGAAATGATTGTTTCATGGGAACCTTTTCAAGTGATCCACTCACTGCCGCTATTATTCACCTGCTCCGCGCTTCGTGCAACCCTATTTATAAGAGATTTTAGGTTAGTTTACATGGACGAAACCCGGAGGGGTTCCCATGGCGCCGGAATTATTTCTATCACCATTTGCTTTATTTTCGACGACCGGCTATGGTTAAAATCGATTTAAGATTCACCTCGGATTGTTTCAATTAAATGAGAGGCATTGGCACAGCATCCTATCGGGCGGGAACGACAAAGCGACGCCGGTTTCCGTTCCCCTTCGGCGCCTGCTCCCCCAACCGGCCCGCAAACCCACCGCAACTCAAGCGCACTTATGGCAAATCTTGATTCAATCACCACCATTTTCATTGTGATGATGGAAAACCGGTCTTTTGATCATATGCTCGGATACCTAAGCCTGCCCCCGGCAAATCGGGCCGATGTGGACGGGCAAAGTGTGGACCCGGCGTGGCTGACCAGGTTTACCAACTTTGATGGCGGGAATGCGGTCCAGCCATTCCTTGGAAACGATCCGCATACGCTGCCGGACGAGTTTGACCCGCCCCACGAACGCAACAATATTGCCGCGCAGGTTGACCCGCGGCAGGACAGTTCTTATCCGATGAACGGATTTGTCCACGCCATTCCGCCAACCGTCACGACCAATCAGGGAATTCGAAACCTCGTGATGAGCTACTTCGGCGCAAGCCAGGTCCCGATCGATGATTTTTTTGCCCAAAATTTTACCATTTGCGATCGCTGGTTTTGCTCCCTGCCCGCGGGCACGCAGCCCAACCGTCTGATGTCCATGAGTGGCATGACCATGATCGACGTGAATCAGACGCCCCTGCCCGACCAGACGCTCGTCTACGACTGGCTCAACAAACAGAATGTTTCCTGGCGGGTCTATCATCAGGGAATTCCCTTTTTCGCCCTCATGCCCAAATGGATTCCCGCCGTCCTGTTTGACGATCACTTTCGGAGTTTTGACCAACTGCAATCTGATCTGATCAACACGCCGCCGGCAAATATTCCGCAGGTTATTTTCATTGAGCCCACCTATCAGGATGCGCCTCACGTTCGGGTCAGCACGGATGACCACGCGCCGCAGGGAGTCAGCAACGGGCAGGAATTCCTGATGCAAACTTACAACGCCGTAATCGCCAATCCGCCCCTCTGGAAAAACTCGCTCCTGATCGTGGATTATGACGAGCACGGCGGATTTTTTGATCACGTGGTCCCGCCGGATCTCTTAACCAATCCGCCGGCCGGCGCAAAATGGACCGCGCCGTTCACTACGCTGGGCGTGCGCACTCCGGCTTTCATCATTTCGCCGTTTGTAGCGCGCGGTGCCGTTAGCCATAACCTGCTCGACCACACGTCGGTTTTGAAATTGTTGGGCGAAAAATTTGGGAGTGGTTCCTATTCGCCGGAAGTGGATTCGCGACCCGTTGGCAGCCTGTCGCATCTGCTGGATTTTTCCAACCCCCAACTCGATCCGGCCGCCCCGCCCGCTCTCGACGCCTATCTGCAAGGGCGCCCTCCCATCCCGCCCGGCGTTACGGTGCCGGTGCCGGATACGCCGCTGAAACAAGCTTTCAGCGACGCGATTGCCAACATGAAATTACACGGTGCGGACGCTTCGCATCCGAAGTTTGGCCCCCTGCTCGCCTGAACCAGCATTTATTCAAACCCTGTCGCTATGAATTGATATGAAATACCGCATTTTACTGATTTTGGTCACACTGGCCGGTATTTGTCTTGGGCCGTCCTGCGTGACCAAAGCCCACAGCGATTACCGGACGATTCATCAGCTCGTCATCAACGGCGATCTGGGCGGGGTGACCCAGGATCTCAACGGTTATCCCGATGATCTCAGTCTGACCGACGATGCCGGACAAACTCCGCTTCATCTGGCCGCCATTCATTGCCGTACCAACGTCCTGGCTTTTCTGTTGGAGCGCGGGGCCAAAGTCGATGCCAGAGCCAAAGGCGGCGCCACACCTTTGCATTTGGCCGCACAAGCAGGCTGCCTCGACGCCGTCACGATTCTTCTGCAACACGGAGCCGACATCAACGCCCGCGACCGTGCGGGTCACACCCCGATGGTGCGGGCCCGGGAATGGAAGCAGGAGGCGGTGGTGAACTGTTTGGGCGGCCACGGCGGCAAGGAATAGTGGTTTAGGAAAACGCCGCGGTCGGGTTTTGCTGTCGTGGTCGGGTTTTGCTTGCAAGTTCCCGCGCGTCACCGTCAATTTGTGACGAAGTGACTCCGCCCGAATCAAAAGGAATCAGACCGCGCGCCTATTACGTCGCTGCGACTCTGGGCCTGCTCATCGTGGTGAGCGTGGCGGATTATTTGACGGGCGTATTTATCTCTCTTTCGGTCTTTTATCTGCTGGCCATTGGCTTTGCCACCTGGTTTGTAAACCGCGGGTTTGGCCTGCTCATTTCCTCCCTGAGCGTGATCGCGTGGCTGATTGGCGACATTGCGGCGGGCGCCCAGTATAAAAACCGGTTCGTGGTGATTTGGAACGGCCTGATTTTGCTGGTGTTCTATTTTGTCGTCGTCTGGCTGCTGGCGAAACTGCGGTCGGCGAACCAGGACCTCGAGAAACGGGTGCGACTGCGGTCGGCGGCATTAACCCATGAGATTGCGCAACGGGAGCGCTTGGAGCGGGAACTGCTGGACATCAGCGAGCGGGAGCAGCGCCGAATCGGGCATGATTTGCACGATAACTTCTGCCAGCATTTAATCAGTACGGCGATGGCGTCGCAGGTGCTGCGGGAAAAATTAACCGCCCGGGCGGCAACGGAGGTTCCCGATGCGGCGCGGATCGTTTCGATGGTGGAAGACGGGATAGCAATGGCCCGCGAACTGGCCCGCGGTCTGTCGCCGGTCGAATTGGAAGCGGAAGGTCTCATGTCCGCGCTGCAGGAACTCGCGACGGGCATCAACAAATGGGCGAAGGTGGTTTGCACTTTTGAGTGCGAGACGCCGGTGTTTATCCTCGATCCGGTCGCGGCGGCGCATTTGTACCGGATCGCCCAGGAAGCCGTCAGCAACGCGATCCGGCATGGCAAAGCCCAACATATTGTGATCAGCCTGGAGGAAAGCAAAACCGGCGTTTGCTTGAGCGTCGAAGATGACGGCTCCGGTTTGCCGGAAAACTGGCAGGAGGGAAACGGCCTGGGACTGCGGATCATGGCCCACCGCGCCGCCAGCATCAGTGGCGCTTTTTCCATTGAACCGAATCCCACCGGTGGCACCCTCGTCCGTTGCCGGTTTAAGCCACGACAACTTGATGAAACATAAGATCTTTCTGGTCGACGATCATCCACTCGTCCGCGAATGGCTTACCAATCTCCTGCAACAACAAGCCGACTTGATCATTTGCGGCGAAGCGGATGATGCGGCGGCGGCACTGACGGCCATATCAACGGCCGGACCCGATCTGGCGATCGTGGACATCAGTCTGAAGCATTCCTCCGGTCTGGAACTCATCAAGAATCTCAAGGTGCAATGTCCGGCGTTGCCGGTGCTGGTATTGTCGATGCATGATGAATCACTGTATGCCGAACGTGTGTTGCGGGCGGGCGCCCACGGTTATATTAACAAGAGTGAAAGCGCCCAAAAGGTCGTTGAAGCCATCCGCAGGGTCTTGAACGGCAAACTGTATATCAGCGATAAAGTCGCGGAAATCATGACCACGCGCGCAATTACCGGCCGGAGCGCCACACCAGTCTCATTGGCGGAACTGTTGAGCGACCGCGAGCTGGAAGTCTTTCAAAAACTGGGCAATGGCATTGGCACCCGGCAAATCGCGACCGACCTTTCGGTGAGCATCAAGACGGTCGAGGTTTACTGTGCGCGGATCAAGGAAAAGCTGAATCTCACCAGTGCCACCAGCCTGTTGCGGGAGGCCGTCCGTTGGGTGGAAGCGAATAAGCATAACTGACTGCCGCCCAAGCGCGTGCCAGCGGCGAACCATGGGCTTCGCGTGTCAGGTTTTCCCTGACACGATAATTAGGGGTGGCCCGACAGACACCGGATCCCGGTTGCTTCAGCATCCCCGGGAGATGCATTGGATTTTAAAAAACATATTGTTCGGCGCACCCCTGTTTTTTCTGATCTCTGCGTGCGCGAGCGCTCCGGACGTTGACGGCGAGACCTCCGCGCTGAGCCGCCTGACGCTGGCGGATGCAAAACGGCTGGCGTTCGAACGCAATTGGGACCTGTTGGCGGCCAAGAGCAGCCTGGATTCGGCAACGGCCCAATTACTTGTAGTTAAGGAGTTTCCCAATCCAAACCTCTCCGCGGCAACGGCAAGAATTGGGGACTCCGAAAATGCGACCCCGGTGGGCAATGGCATTTGGGCGCGCAATTACGACACCATTTTCGCGGTTAACCAGCTTATCGAAATCGGCGGAAAACGGCGTGACCGCCAAGCGGCGGCGCGGGCGGGCGTTTTGGGCGCCAAAGCGCGGTTTTTAGACGCCAAACGAACTCTGGATCAGGGAGTTACGAAAGCGTACGTGGCTGCCCTGCTGGCCGAGGAAAACGAACGCATTCTGCGCGAGTCGGCGGGCTACATGCAGCACGAGCGGCAAATTGCGGAAACCCGCTCCGATGCCGGCGATCTGGCGGATTCGGATTTGAAGCAAATACAGGTGGCGGCCGGCCAGTACGATTTACAGGTCAAGGCAGCCGAGATCGCCTCCGTGCAGGCCCGGGTAGCTGTGGAGATTTTGCTCGGCATCAACCACCCCACCGGAAACTGGCATCCCGCCGATGCCTTAAATCAGGTTCGTCGGGAAGCAGCGCCGATAGCTGGATCGCAAACCAATGCTCTCCGCCCCGATGTGCTTGCGGCCCAAATGGACTTGCGGGCGGCCGCGGAAAACTTGAAGTTGCAAAAAGCGGAGCGGATTCCCGATCCGACGGTCTCCCTGCAATACGAGCATAACCCGCCCGGCGGCGGACCGCCGACCGATACCATTGGGTTTGGGGTTTCCTTTCCCCTGCCGATCTGGAATCTCAACCAAGGCAACATTGTCGCCGCCCGGGCGTCGGTGGATCAGTCCAATCTCGCCCTGGCCAAGCTGCGGGCGCAAATGGATGGAGATTTGATCAGTGCTGAACTCGCCTACGAGGAAGCCGCGGAGCGTTTAAAGAATTATGAGGACCATATCCGCCCGCAATCAGACTCGGCGCGCGCCTCGGTGATTTTCAAGTTTGACAAGGGCGGCGCTACGCTCGTGGATTTGCTCGAGGCCGAACGCAGCGACAATGACGTGCGGATTGCCACGGCCCAAGCCATGGCGGACACTGTTACCACCGCCGCAGACCTCTCCGCCGCGCGGACGACGCTCACGGAAACGGATTTATCTTCAGTAAAATGAAAAGATGCCCATGAATATTGCCAGTCTAAAGATTTTATCGCCGCCGTTCGCTATCACGCTCCGAATGTTGTTGGTCTCCGGGCTGGCGCTCGGGATGTCCGGTTGCAAACGGGAAACAAAAATGACCGAGCTTCCGGCGCCCAAGGTCACTGGCGAGCAAATAACGTTTTCGACGAACGCGCCGCAGTTGAGTTATCTCACGAGCGAACCGGCCCAGGAACATAAAACGCTGGCGGTCGGCTTGTATGGGCGTCTCGCTTGGGACGACGATGCGACCGTGCGAGTATTTTCGCCAGTGGCGGGCCGGGTCCTGAAACTCCCGGTCGAAATTGGCCAATCCGTTGCCGCGAGAGAGATGCTGGCCGAACTCGATTCGCCAGATTTTGGCCAGGCATTGGCCGACGCCCGAACTGCGGAAGGCAATTTTGCCGCCGCGGACAAGGCTTTTGTCCGTTCCAAAGAATTATTCGCCCACGGCGCCGCGGCACAGAAGGACGTTGAGGCGGCGGAAGCGGCCCAGATTGCCGCCCAGGCAGAGAAGGATCGCGCGGAAGCAAAGCTGGCGAATTATGGTGGAAATAGCACGAGCACGAGCGATGATTTCGTCATGCGCTCACCGCTGGCGGGTGTGCTGGTGGAAAAGAATATTACGCCGGGCCAGGAGATCCGGTCGGACCTGATGCTGGCCAATGCGCCACAGTTCACCGACCCGCAATTTGTGGTGACCGACCCGGCCAAGCTGTGGCTGTTTCTGGATGTGGATGAATTGACCGTAACGTCGCTGGCGGTGGGAAGGGATGTTTCGATCCACACGGCGGCATATCCCGGCAAAGTATTTCACGGAAAACTTGAGATCATCGGGAGCGAGCTCGACCCCACGACCCGCACCATTAAGGCCCGCTGCCTGGTGGACAACAGTGAAAGACTTTTGCGCGCGGAAATGTATGTGAACGCGGATATCGCCGCCAACACGCAAACGGGCGCGGAAGTTCCGACGAAGGCGGTGTTTTTGAAAGGCGACGACCATTACGTTTTTGTGGAAACCGGACCGGGCCAGTTTGAACGCCGGGCGGTGAAACTGGGCGCGGAAGGAAACGGAGAATCCGCCATCCTGGACGGTGTTCAATCAAATCAACGGGTGGTGACCGAAGGGTGTCTGTTGCTGGAATCCATCCTCGAAGGAGATAACTCGTGATCGGGAAGCTCACCGCCTACGCTTTACGCCATCGCGCCATCGTGCTGGCGCTCCTGCTGCTATTTACCATTGCCAGCATTTTTTCGTTTCGCCGCCTGCCCATTGAGGCGTATCCGGACGTCACCAACGTCTCGTTTCAGATCATTACTCTTTTTCCCGGTCACGCAGCGGAGGAAGTGGAGCGGCTCGTCACCATCCCCGTTGAAAACGAAATGAACGGCATTCCGCACCGGACCTCCATCCGGTCGGTGTCGCTGTTCGGACTGTCCCAAGTCACGCTCGTATTTGAGGATGGCACGGACAACGAGTATGTCCGCAATCAAGCCGCCCAACTGCTCGCCCAGGTGAATTTCCCGGCGGGCGCGCAAGCCAGCCTGTCACCGGATGCCACGCCGGTGGGCGAGATCTATCGGTACACCCTCAGCGCAACAACAGGTTATCCGAAGGTGGAACTGAAAGCGCTCGAAGACTGGGTGGTGGAACGGCAATTCCGGACGGTGCCGGGAGTCGTGGATGTGAACGGCTTTGGCGGTCCAACGAAGCAATATCAAGTCTTGATTGATCCCGCCAAACTCCGTTCCTACGGCATCACCTTGAGCCAGGTGTTTACGGCGCTGGCCAACGGCAATCAGAACGCCGGCGGTTCTTACATCGAACATGGCTCCGAACTTTATATCGTCCGCGGTTTGGGCTTTGTGCAGAACCTGGACGACATTCGCAATATCGCCGTGGACGCCCGCGGCGGCACGCCGATTAAAATCAGCGCGCTGGGCACGGTGCAGATCGGCGAACAACTGCGGCTCGGACGCGTCGGCAAACTGGTTCCCCAAGGCGTCGACGAAGATGATGCGGTCGAAGGGATCGTCATTCTGCGCCGGGGCGAAAATGCGCTCGAAGTCCTCAAGCGCATCCGCGCCAAGGTCGTGGACATCAACGCTCACTATCTGCCCGAGGGTGTGAAATTGATACCCTATTACGACCGCACGAACTTGATCCATCGGACGCTGCACACCGTGCAGCACAATATGACCGAAGGCATCAGTCTGGTGTTGCTGGTCCTGATTTTATTTCTGGGCCTCGGTAATTATCGTTCCGCCTTGGTGGTGGCGCTGGTCGTGCCGCTGTCCTTTCTCGGGGCGTTTCTATTGCTGGATCTGCGCGGCATTCCCGCAAACTTGATTTCCATGGGGGCGATTGATTTCGGCATCATCGTGGATTCCGCCGTCGTCATCATCGAGAATGTCCTCCGGCTGCTCGAAGAAGACCGGGAGCGGATCAAAGCACTTCCCAAAACCATCGTCAAAGCGGTGACCGAAATGGGCCGTCCGATCCTATTTTCCAAGGTCATTTTGCTGACCGCCTTCATTCCCCTCTACACCTTGCAACGGGTGGAAGGAAAAATATTTAAACCGATGGCATTGACCCTGACTTTCACGTTGATTGTGGGAACCATCCTCGCGCTCACAGTGGTGCCGGTGCT
>Ga0302319_10009449_pt1 | contig 18733 bp, 19 predicted proteins | sample Bog_T0_2_FD_203319 | JGI IMG/M metagenome (GOLD analysis project Ga0302319, IMG submission 203319) | Peat permafrost microbial communities from Stordalen Mire near Abisko, Sweden - Bog_T0_2 | ecosystem: Environmental > Terrestrial > Soil > Wetlands > Peat | place: Sweden: Abisko, Stordalen Mire... | reverse complement strand
CGGGCCTGGGCCTCCGTGCGCGCACGGTCCTTTTCGTCGCGGTAGGAGGCGACGCCCCAACCGCCGACGAGACGGTCGACGGAAAACGCCGGCGCGAAGGCGGACGCGGCTTGCGGCGCCGGGGCGGGTGAGATGGAGTCGATCGGATTCGAGGAGCATCCCGAGAGAAAAGCTCCCATGGCTACGGCAACGGCCACGCCGCTATAACTCATTATGGCTTCCCCCGGCGTGGCGGCAGGCGTCCGTCCCGCGCCTTCGTCCCACAGACAAAATGTGCATGGAACGGTAGGGCTTGGCAAGCCGGAGATTTTTCGCGCGCGATTCGCCCTTGGTAAGAATAGTCGCTTAAGTCGAATCGCGCGCGCGGCGAGAATCGTCTAGGGCTCGATGTCGCGCGAAAGGAGCCCGATGTCCGCCGCTTCCGATGCTTTGAGCGCCGCCTGGGCCGAGACCCATATGCCGCGGACGCGCCGCGCCATCGCCGCGCTGCCGGACCTCACGGGCGTCCGGCTGGCGATGAGCATGCATCTCGATCTCAAGATGCTGCCGCTGGTGCGCGGCCTGCGCGCGAAGGGGGCCGAGCTTTTCATCACGACCTGCAATCCCTCGACGGTGCGCGACGCGGTCGTGGCCGAAATGCGCGCGGCGGGCGCGCGGGCGGAGGCGTGGAAAGACATGCCCGAGCCCGCTTACCGCGAGGCCATCGCGGCGGCTTTGGCGTGGCGGCCGACGCATCTGTCCGAAATGGGCGCCGATTTCACCCACGCGATCCTTCAGGGCGGCTCGAGCGCGCTGTCCGTTCGCGCCTCGCTCGAGGCGACGGGGTCGGGCATCAACCGGCTGCAAGGAATCGTAGCCCCCTATCCCATCTTCAACTGGGACGACGTGCCGGTGAAGGAGGGCTTGCACAATCGCCACATGGTCGGGCTGACGACATGGCAGGCCTTCTTCTTGCGAACGATGTTGAGCCTACATGAGAAGCGCGTGCTGGTGGTCGGCTACGGTACGGTCGGGCAGGGGCTCGCGTTCAGCGCCCGCGCCTTCGGCGGCGTCGTGATGGTGGCCGAACGCGATCCCGCTCGTCTGTTGCAAGCGCGCTACGACGGCTGGGAGACCGGCTCGGTCGATGAACTCGCCGGCAAAGCGGATCTCGTCTGCACCGCCACCGGAGCGGCGAACGCCGTGCCGTGGCGCGTAATCCAGGGTTTGCGCGACGGCTGCTTTCTGCTCAATTCGGGCCACCGCGCCGACGAAATCGAAACCGCGCCGCTGCTCGCCTGTCCGAGCGCCGAGCCGATTCCGTTCGTGAGTTCCCACGCGCTCGCTTCGGGGGGCAGAGTGTATCTGTTCGCGCGCGGCGCCATGGCGAACCTGACCGCCGGCGAGGGCGACAGCCTCAACGCCTTCGACGTGACGCTGGCGGTGATGACGACGGGTCTCGGGCATATCTTCGGCGCGGGCGAAAACAAGCCGCCCGGCGTATATCTGCTGCCGCGCGCCGCATGGGAAACCGCGCTTTGAAGTCGTATAAGGTCGCTACGAATCGATGTCTGGAGAGGTCGCCATGAACGCCGCCACGCTAACGCTCGCCGCCGACACCGTCGCCCTTCTGGCCGACTTGCGGCGGAAGCAACCGCTCGTTCAAGCCCTGACCAACTTCGTTTCGATGGACGTCGCCGCCAACGCGTTGCTCGCCATCGGCGCGTCTCCGGCGATGGTGCACGCGCCCGAGGAATCGGACGAATTCGTCGCGCTCGCCAGCGCGGTCGTCATCAATATCGGAACCCTCTCCAGCCCATTCGTCGTCAGCATGGACGCCGCCGCGGCCGCCGCCGACAAGCACGGAAAGCCCTGGGTGCTCGATCCCGTCGGCGTCGGCGCGACCCAATTCCGCGACCAGACCGTCAAGCAATTGCTGCGGCATCGGCCGACGGTCATCCGCGGCAACGCCTCCGAGATTCTCAGCGTCGCCCGAATCCTCAAATTGCACGACAATGCCGCGACGCCGAAGGGCGTCGACAGCGCGCATGGGACCGACGCCGCGCGGGAGCCGGCGATCTTGCTCGCCAAGCGCCAGGACTGCGTCGTCGCCGCGACCGGCGCCCTCGATCTGGTCACCGATGGCGAACGCCTCATTGAAATCGCCAACGGCTCGCCGCTGATGACCCGGGTGACGGCGCTCGGTTGCTCGCTGTCCGCCATCGTCGCGGCTTTCGCCTCGCTGACGCCGGACGGCTTCGTCGCGACCGCGGCGGCGATCACGGTCTACGGCATCGCGGGCGAGATGGCCGCCGAGAAGGCGAGCCGTCCCGGCAGTTTCCGCGTCGCGTTCCTCGACATGCTCGATGCGGTCGGCGAGGACGACATCAAGGCCCGCATCCGAGTTTCGTGATGGCGTTCGATCCACGGGCCCTGCGCCTCTGCCTCGTCACCGACCGAGATCTCGCGCGCGGACGGCCATTGACGCGGATCGTCGCGGCGGCGGTTCGCGGCGGTGCGACGATGGTGCAATTGCGCGAGAAAGCGGTGCCGACGCGGGCGTTCGTCGAGCAAGCGCGGGTGCTGAAAAGCCTGCTCGCGCCGCTCGGCGTCGTCTTGATCGTCAACGACCGCATCGACATCGCCTTGGCGATCGACGCCGACGGCGCGCATGTCGGGCAATCCGACATGACCGTCGAGGACGCGCGCCGCCTGCTCGGGCCCGACAAGATCATCGGCCTCTCGATTACGAACGCCGTGGAAATGGCGCGCGCGGACGCCGCGGGGGCCGACTATCTCGGCGTCGGCCCCGTTTATCCCCAGCAGACCAAGGCGGATTCCGAACCGCCGCTCGGCGTGGAAGGCTTCGCGCGGTTGCGCGCGCTGACGCGAAAGCCCGTGGTCGCGATCGGCGGCCTCAAGCCGGACAACAGCGCGCCGCTCATCGCCGCCGGCGCCGACGGCCTCGCCGTCGTTTCCGCGATTGTCGCCGCCGACGATCCAGAGGCGGCGGCGCGGGCGTTCTTGCGGCTGTAGGATTGATTTCCCTCAGGCGCTAAGCTCGACTTTGCGCATTTTTATACTCGGAATTACCTGGACACCCAGAAGATTGAGGCCTCTGCGACGATGCGTAGAGCGTTGTCGAGGTTGGTGGCTGTGCGGCCGAAGGGACCGAAGGGAACCCAGCGCTCCTTCCACAGCGACCAGTAGAGGATGTCGAACAGGCCGTCATGGCCTTTGACTGGGTTCAGGCGAGCGATCGGGGTTCCGGTCGCCGCGTGAATGAGCGTGAAGCCGCGATTGCGCCGCTCCGCGGTCAGCGGGCCGGCGTCGAACCTGAAGGCTTCGACCTTGTCGATGATTTCCTCATCGGTCATCGCGTCATTGTCGCGGACAGCGTCGCGGCTGTCTCGGGCCAACTCCTTGTCCAGCCTGATTCAAAATGCCGCAAGCCGTTGACGCTGAACGCTAATGACAATTCGTCGCAAGGGGATTCCAACCTTGCGATGACCCAACATCATCGCCCCCACGAATCGGTCGCGACAGAGGCCTTGCCGCCGGTCCTGACCTCGCTGATGAAGCCCTTCCGGGAGTTCTTCACCGCCCCGGTCTGGAGCCATCTGCTCGTCCTGATCGCCGGCATGGTCCTGACCCCCGGCCGGCGCACCGTCAGCGCGGCCCTGCGCGTCATGGGCCTCGGTTCGGCCAAAGACTTTGCGCGCTATCATTATGTGCTCAACCACGCGCGTTGGAGCCCCCGCGCCGTCGCCTGCAAACTGCTGGCGATGATCCTCGACAATTTCCTGCCGTCCGGACCGGTGGTGATCGGTCTCGACGACACGATCGAGCGCCGATGGGGACACAAGATCTCCGCCCGCGGCATATACCGCGATCCGGTCCGCTCCTCGCACGGGCATTTCGTCAAGACCAGCGGATTGCGCTGGCTTTCCGTGATGGCCATGGTTCCCGTTCCTTGGACCCGACGACGCTGGGGACTGCCGTTCCTGACCATCCTCGCTCCGTCCGAACGTTACGACGCCGCCCACGGACGTCGCCACAAGAAACTCACCGACTGGGCGCGACAAGCCGTTCTCCAGGTGCGGCGATGGCTGCCCAGGCGCAAGATCGTCGTCGTCGCAGACTCTGGCTTCGCTTCGCTCGACCTGATCGCCGCCCTGCGACGGCACGTCACGTTCGTCACCAGGCTGCGCCTCGACGCCAACCTCTACGAACCGCCGCCGCCGCGACAGCCCGGAAAGAAAGGACGACCGCCCAAGACGGGACGCCGCTTGCCCAAGCTTTGCGACGTGCTTGCCGACAAGAAAACGCGCTGGACCAAACTGGTCATGCCCTACTGGTACGGCGACGACACGCGCTGCGTCCTCGAGATCGTCACCGGTACGGCGCTCTGGAATCACTCCGGCCTGCCGCCGGCCCCGATCCGCTGGGTTCTCGTGCGCGACCCGACCGGCGTACGCAATCCGCAAGCCTTCCTGTGCACCGATCTCGACATCGAACCGGCGGTCTTTCTAGGCTGGTTCGTCAGTCGCTGGTCGATGGAGACGACCTTTCAGGAAAGCCGCGAGCATCTCGGCGTCGAAACCCAGCGCCAATGGTCCGACGCGGCCATCGCGCGAACGACCCCGGCCCTGTTCGGCATGTTCTCGCTGATGACGCTGTGGGCCGCCGACCCCAAAATCACCCCAAACCTGCGGCCGCGCGCGACGGCCTGGTATCACAAGAACGAACCCACCTTCAGCGACGTCATCGCCGCCGTTCGCAAGCAATTCTGGGCCATTCCCAATTTATCAATGTCCCGGACAGACCCAGACAGCGTGGAAATTCCCCTCGAACTCTGGAATCGACTCACCGAAACGCTCGCCTTCGCCGCCTAAAATGCGCAAAGTCGAGCTAAGAAGAGGCTTCCGTCTTGGCCGGGCTTGACCCGGCCATGACGCGGCACGCGCGAACCTGTTGAAATGGCCAAGTTTATCGTGCAAAACTCTGCGTGATATCGACGCAGGCGCTCGGGCGCGAGACGCGCCAAGGGGACACGAAGCCCGCTTTCGACCCGTTTTCCCGTCGAGAACCCCCGCGTCCACGCGCGCGCGGTGCCGCGGAGCTTGACCTAGATCAAGTCCCGCCCCGGTCGGTTGGCGAAAGTCTCGCCGCACGGATGTCGGCGCCGGGCCCAGAGACCCGGGTCGGCGCGCGGGAGGACGTATGGCTTCTATCCACAGTTTCGATGGGGCGCTCGGTGGGCGCGAGCATTTCTTCATCGTGGAAGGCGACGCCGCCGCCGATCTGCCGACGCAAATCAAGGGCGTCGCAGCGGCCTACAAGCAGGCGCAGGCGCAGCTCGGCCTCGCGCCGTGGAGCGCGGTGTTCCGTCGTATCTTCCTGAGCGACGTGCTCAATCAGGCCTCGCTCGTGCGCGACAGCGACATTTTCGACGATTCGGTGGCGATCTCGATCGTGCAGCAGCGACCCCTGCGCGGCGCCAAGGTGGCGCTGCTCGCCTATCACGTCGAGGATACCAAGCCGCTGACGAAGCGTCGCGTTTCGCCGCGGCATCTGCTCGTCGAGAAGGCGGGCAAGCGGCATTTGTGGAGCACGCGCCTCTGCGCCAGCGACGCCGAGCGGTCGCTCTCGTCGGAATCTCAGACGCGTGTGGTTTTCGATGATCTGATCCACGCGCTCGCGCGGCAGGGCGGCACGTTGCGCGACCATTGTCTGCGCACCTGGATCTATATGAAAGACGTCGACATCTTCTATCAAGGTATGGTCGACAGCCGCAACGCGTTGTTCACTCAACAGGGCCTGACCGGCGACACGCATTTCATAGCCAGCACCGGCATCGAAGGCGCCTGCGCGCATCGCTATGACGTCGTCGCGATGGACGCCTATTCGAACATGGATGTCGAACAGAAACAGATCAGCTATCTCAACGATTTCGACCGGCTTTGCGCGACGAAGGACTACAACGTCAGCTTCGAGCGCGCCTCGCGCGTCGCCTACGCCGATCGCGCGCATATCTTCATCTCGGGAACCGCGAGCATCGATTCGTCCGGCGAGGTCGTGCATCTGGGCGACGTGCGGCGGCAACTCGATCGCACGCTCGAAAACATAAACGCGTTGCTGAGCGCGGGGTCCGCGTCGCTCGCCGACATGACGCACATGATCGTCTATCTGCGCGACCCCTCCGATTTCGAGATCGTCGATCCGCCGCTGCGCGAGCGCTTTCCCGAGCTGCCAATCATCATCGTGCAGGGCGCGGTCTGTCGACCCGAATGGTTGATCGAGATCGAAGGCGTCGCGATCGCGAGGAATGACGACGCCGCCATGCCGCGGTTCTAGATAAGGAGATTTGCGCATGCTTGAAGAAACCGGACTGTCGTTCCTCGACGCGGACGCGATCAGGGCGGCCGAACTTCGACGCGATCCTTATGACTATGCCTTCGTCGAGCACGCGATCGACGAGCGCTACAAGGACGACGTCCTCGCCGACGCCCCCGACATACCGTTTCGCGGCAGCTACGCGCTGCCGAACCTCAAGTTCGGCGAGAAATTCGCGGCCTGCATGCGCGATCTCGAAAGCCTGAAGTTTCGCAAACTGGTCGAGCAGAAGTTCGATGTCGATCTGACGACGCGTCCGACCTCCATCGTCATGATGGGCGCGACCAGCGGCGCCTACAACGAGGGCTACGCGCATCCCGATTCCAAGCACAAGATCATCACCGTGCTGCTCGGCTTCAGCCGCGAGTGGCCCTACGAGCGCGGCCGTCTGCGGGTGCTGCGCAGCAACGATCGCGAGGACTACGCGTTCGAATTCGCGCCTGAATTCGGCCGCATGCTGATGTTCCGCGTCTGCGATCATTCCTGGCACGGTTTCCTGCCGCAGAAGGGCAAGCGCATGAGCGTGCAACTCTGCTACGTCGACACCGAGTGGTACGCGCGGCGCGAGAATATCCGTCACGCCATCAGCGGATTCGCCAAGTCGATACCCGGCGTGCGCGACCTCGTCTTCATGGCCCCGCGCTCCTTCGGCGGAAAGGGCTGAGCGATGACCTATCCCTTCGTCCCCGCCCCTGAAACGATCGCCTCGCAATTCATCACGGCGCTGCGCAAGTCGCGCAAGTTGGAGAAGCCCTATCGGCGTTGGGCGCTCGTCGATTCGTTTCCCGAAGCTTTGTGCACCGCGCTTTTGGTGCTGCCGATCGTGCCGCCGATGCTCGGTTCGACCGACGGCACGCGCAACACCTACAATGCGCGCCGGACTTTCTTCACGCCGGAGCTGCGCGCGCGATTCCCCGTCTGCGAAAATCTCTCGCGCGCGCTGCAACGCCACGACGTCGCGCGCCAACTCGAGGAGACGCTGGAAATTCGCGCGGACGGGTCGTTCGTGCGCGTCGAATATATGCAGGACACCGACGGCATGTGGTTGGAGCCGCATCGCGACATTCCCGAAAAGCTGTTCTCGATGGTGCTATATCTCTGCACCGGGCCGGACGCGAAGGATTGGGGCACCGATATCTACGACGACGAAAGGCGCTGGGTCGGACGCTCGCCGGCCGATTTCAACACCGCGGCGATTTTCAAGGCGGGGCCGAACACCTGGCACGGTTTCGACAAGCGCCCGATCGAGGGCGTGCGTCGGCTGATGGAGATCAACTATGTGAGCAACTGGCGCGATCGGGAGCAACTCGCGTTCCCGGACACGCCAGTCTCGACGGGCTGATCGTCATTGCGAGGAGCGCAGCGACGAAGCAACCCATGGGCCGTGTGGCGTAAGCCCTGGGTCTTCGGCTTCGCCTCGCGCTGACGATCGCTCAATGCGCCTGCGCGGCCGACGGCTTCGCGGCGACGTGGTTCGCGCCCGGCGCCGCGTGCAGGAAGCCGTTGGCGAAAGGCGCGTTGGGATAGAGAGAAGCCAACTCGCTTTCGGCTTCTCCGGCGTCGCGCCGGCCGTCGAGCACGGCGCGAAAGATTTCCGCCACCGCGACCATGTCGCATTGCTGCGGCGACAGGCGCAGCGAGCGCACGCCCGCTTGCACGAGATCAGGAATGTCGCCGATCAGATTGACGCAGGCGTGCGACAGCGTCTGCACGCCGTTGACCGAAAGGAACCCTTGGCCGTCGAGCGTCTTGATCGCCATGCCGTCGGGGTCCTGCTCGCAGACGAAACGACAATTGTCTTTCGACAGCTTGTGCACCCGCGCGTGGTAGCAGCGCGCCGATATCGCCAGCGGGGCCTTGCCGAAAGCGAAAGCCTCGATGACGACATCGGGACAGGCCGCGGCGATCGTCGCGATCGAGGACAGGGGCAGTTCGGGCGGTAGGCAGATCCGCGTCGCGCCGCGGCTGGTGAAGAAGCCGGCGGTCGCTTCATTGTAGACGTTTACATACGGGCCGATCGCGTGCGGTCGGTTCATCACCGGCGCCAGACACGAGAGATCGTTGATCTCGACCAACGCATCCGGGGCCGCCGCAAGCTCCGCCATTTGCTTGCGCTCGCGCGGCAGCGAAACCAGGATCAGCGAGCCGAGCATCACCTGCTTGCCAGCGCTCGCGAGGCGCTCGATCACGGCGGGCATATGATCGGCGAGAAACGGCGCGCGCTTCGAGCAGACGATTTCGCCGACGACCACCGCGTCAACCGGCGCTTCGTCGGCGATGCGAAAATAGAAATCCCGCCAGACGTCCGGCGCCCAGTTGTAAAGCACGGGACCCAAGGTGAGTTGCATATTCACATCTTTCCTTGCGGCGGCGGGACCGACTAACGCCACGTCTTGCGATAGGCGCCGGCGGTCGTGGTCTGGCCTTCGGTCAACGCGGCGAGCTTGGCCGTCTCGATCGGCAGTCCGGCGTCGAGCGCCTTCAGCGCTTGCCGGAACGATTGCACCACGCTCTCGATATAGGCGCGGCCGCGTTGCCGGCCCTCGATCTTCAGCGCGGTGACGCCCGCCGCCTTCAGGCCGGGCAGCATGGTCGCGGCGTCGAGACTGGTCGGGTCCTCGAAGATATAGCCGATTCCGTGGTCGGTCTCGAAGCGGCCCTTGCACAGCGTCGGATAACCCGCCGGCTCGCCCTTGGCGAAGCTGTTGATGGTGAATTCGCCGAGGCGCGAGACCATCTTGCCGCGCTCCTCGCGATAATTGACGTGGCTCGCGGGCGAGCAGGCGCCCTGCATGTTGGGCGAGCAGCCCGTCGCATAGGACGACAGTGAGCAGCGGCCCTCCGCCATCACGCAGAGGCCGCCGAACACGAAAACCTCGGTCTCGCAGCCGCTCTCCTTGGTCACGGCGGCGATCTCGGGCACGCTGAGGACGCGGGGCAGCACGACGCGGCGGACGCCGAAATTCTCGACGTAGAAGCGGATCGAGTCGGCGGTGGCGGCGGCGGCTTGCACGGAGACGTGCAGGCGCTGGTTGGGGTGCGTACGCGCGGCGTATGCGAGCAGGCCGACGTCGGCCAGAATGAGCGCGTCGGCGCCCGCCTTCGTCGCGTCATCGACCGCTTTATGCCATAGCTCCATCGCGCCCGCGCGCGGAAACGTGTTGATCGCGACCAGCACCTTGACGCCGCGCCGGTGCGCGAGGTTGATTCCCGCGACGAGCTCCTCGCGGTTGAAGTTCAGGCCGGGAAAGTTGCGCGCGTTGGTCTCGTCGTTGAATCCGCAATAGACGGCGTCGGCCCCCGCCTCGACCGCGACCTTGAGCGCGGTCGGCGTGCCGGCCGGACATACCAATTCCATCAGGCTCTCCCTTCGGCGCCGCGAGAGTCGCGCCAGCGCTCGAGGCCGAAGCGCAACGCCTTCTCGACCGGCCGACCCAGCGGCCCCAATACGCCGCGCACTTCGTCGATCATGTTGATGCCGGCGTCGTCGACCGCGTTGCGCAACGCGACCACGGCCTCGAAATCGCCCTCGACTTTCAAGTCGCGCGAGAAGAAGAGCGCATCGCCGTCGAGTTCGCCGTTGACCATGCCGAGCAACGCGCTGAGCGGCCCAGAAATGCGGACGTCGAGTTGATCCGGCAAGGTTCTGACCGCGGTGAGATTGGGGCGGTCCTGCCTCGGTTCGAGCAGAAACGCGAACGGCAGATCGGTCGGATGAATACCGAAGCGCTTGTCCGCGTGCGACCCTAGCCGCGCGAACAGGTTCGGATGCCTTCGCACGATCGAGCCGAGCAAGAGCATCAACGGCGGCTGCAACGGCAACAGCGGCAGCGGGCGCATCGCAAGCGACAACAGGGTGGGGACCGGCAAGATTGTCGTTTCGGATGCGGGCATCGTCTCTCCTATGCGACATCGCTAACCCGGTGAAATGGCTATTCGATTGAGCTAGCGCAAAGACGCATTTCGGGGCCCAGCGCTTTGTTGTCGCAGTGAGGGCCGTTTATTGCTGCGTCGAGAGCTACCGCCGTTTCGTAACCTTCGGGATTTTCTCGCTCATCTGGAGAGCGCGGGGCAGGTGGTCCATGTCCGCGAGCCCGTGTCCGTCGTGCACGAGATGACGGAAATCCATCGGCGCGTGTTGAAGGAAAACGGGCCAGTGCTCGTGTTCGATCGTCCGGTCAAGGCGGACGGCGTGGTCTCCGACATGCCGCTGCTGACCAATCTCTTCGGCACGACCGAGCGGGTGGCCTGGGGTCTCGGCGTTCGCCCCGAATCCGTTTCCGAACTCGGCGAGGCGTTCGCGGAGATGCGCGAGCCCAAGCCGCCGCGCGGCCTCGCCGAGGCCTTGAGCAAGCTGCCGCTCGCGAAAGCGGCGCTGTCGATGCGTCCGCGCGCGGTATCCAACGCGCCGGCGCAGGCTTTGCGATTCACCGGCGACGACGTCGATCTGACGCGCCTGCCGATCCAGCTTCCCTGGCCCGGCGAACCGGCGCCGCTGATCACATGGCCGCTCGTGTTCACGCGTCCGCCCGAATATTCGGACGTCGATGAAGGCAACGTAGGCGTCTATCGCATGCAGGTGCTCGGCAAGGATCGCGCGATCATGCGCTGGCTCGCGCATCGCGGCGGCGCGCGCCATCATCAACAATGGAAGGCGTTGGGGCGCGACATGCCGATCGCGATCTGCATCGGCGCCGATCCCGGCACGATCCTCGCCGCCGTGCTGCCGTTGCCCGAGACGATCTCGGAGCTGAAATTCTCCGGCATTTTGCGCGGCGCGCGGCCCGAAATCACGCCTTGCCTCACCGTGCCGATCAACATTCCCTCCGAGGCGGAGATCGTGATCGAGGGGCTCGTCTCGGCGACCGAAACGGCGCCCGAGGGGCCCTATGGCGACCATACCGGCTATTATAATTCAGTCGAGGAGTTTCCGGTGATGCGCGTCACCGCGATCACGATGCGCGAGAAGCCGATCTATCTCTCGACCTTCACCGGTCGGCCTCCCGACGAGCCCTCGCGCATCGGCGAGGTGCTCAACCGCCTGTTCGTGCCGCTGGCGCGCCGACAGTTTCCCGAGATCGTCGATCTCTGGCTGCCGCCGGAGGCCTGCTCGTACCGAATCGCGGTCGCGTCGATTTCCAAGCGCTATCCCGGGCAGGCGCGGCGGTTGATGATGGGGCTGTGGTCGATGCTGCCGCAACTGACCTACACCAAGCTTCTCATCATCGTCGACGCCGACATCGACGTGCACGACTGGGCCGACGTGATGTGGGCGGTGTCGACTCGCGCGGATTCCTCGCGCGATCTCATGACCATCGCCGACACGCCGATCGACTATCTCGATTTCGCCTCGCCCAAGCCGGGGCTCGGCGGCAAGCTCGGCATCGACGCCACCAACAAGATTGGACCGGAAACGGACCGGCTGTGGGGCGAGGTGCTGAAGATGACCCCCGACGTGGTCAAGCGCGGCGACGCGATTCTCGCGCGGCTGGGCCTCGTGAAGTGACCCAACTCGATCGCGTCATCATCGGCATATCCGGCGCGTCGGGCGCGGCGATCGGCGTTCGCGTCGTCGAGTTGCTCGCGCGCGGCGGAACCTGCGAGACGCATCTGATAGTGTCGCCGGCAGGGGAGCGCACGCTGCGCGAGGAAGTCGGCGCCGACGCGCTGCCGAGTGTGCGCGATCTCGCCTCGAGATGTCATCCCTACGAGGACATCGGCGCGTCGATCGCCAGCGGCTCGTTTCGCGCCGCCGGCATGATCGTGGCTCCGTGCTCGATGCGCAGCTTGTCCGCGATCGCCGGAAGCCATTCCGACAATTTGCTGGCGCGCTCCGCCGACGTGCAGTTGAAGGAGCGGCGGCGATTGGTGCTGCTCTGCCGCGAGAGCCCGCTGCATCTCGGCCATCTGCGCGCGATGGTTCAGGCGACCGAGATCGGCGCCATCATCGCGCCGCCGGTTCCGGCATTCTATCTGCGGCCGAACTCCCTCGCCGAGATGATCGACCACATCGCGCGACGGGCGATCCAGTTGCTGGACTTGCCGCATACGACGGTTGAAACGCCGGAGTGGGGCGGCCTCGTCATGGCCGGGCTTGACCCGGCCATCCAGGAACAGCCGGCGGCGGAAAGCGTACGAAATGCTGAGGATGGCGTCGCGCCTGGATGGCCGGGTCAAGCCCGGCCATGACAGCTTGCGCGGCTGTTTAGCCCTGCAGCTTCGCCATCAGCGCGTCTGAAATCTCGAAATTCGCCGTCACCACCTGCACGTCGTCGTTTTCCTCGAGCGCGCCTATCAGCTTCAGAATCTTCTCGCCCGCTTCGTCATCGACGTTGATGGTGTTCTGTGGGCGCCAGACCAGCGAGGCCTTGCGCGGTTCGCCGAACTTGGCTTCCAGCGCCTTCTGCGCGTCGCGCAAGGATCCCAGCGCGGTGATGACCTCGTGCTCGTCCGGTCCCGAGACGACATCGTCGGCGCCCGCCTCGATCGCGGCCTCCAGCATTGCGTCGTCGCTGGCGACCTTCTTGTCGAACACGATGAGGCCGACATGGTCGAACATGAACGACACCGCGCCAGTTTCGGCCAGCGCGCCGCCCGACTTGGTGAAATAGGAGCGCACTTCGCCTGCGGTGCGGTTGCGATTGTCGGTCAGCGCCTCGACTATGACAGCGACGCCGCCCGGGGCGTAGCCCTCGTAACGCACCTCGTCGTAGTTCTCGACGTCGGCCCCCGACGCCTTCTTGATCGCGCGGTCGATGTTGTCCTTGGGCATGTTCTCCGCGCGCGCCGCGATCACCGCCGAGCGCAGGCGGGCGTTCATCGACATGTCGGGCAGGCCCATCTTGGCCGCGACCGTGATTTCGCGCGCCAGTTTGGAAAAGAGCTTGGAGCGGATCGCGTCCTGCTTGCCCTTCTTGTGCATGATATTTTTGAACTGACTATGACCAGCCATGCCTCGCCCCGAAGATGCGCATGGGAAGCCCTCGCGCGGAATGCAAATTCGGCGGTTCCTATACGCGCTGACTCGCGGTTAGGGAAGGCGAATCATGGGCTTTCCGCGTTGACGGGCCCGGCCCGCGACGGCTAGCATGCCAGCATCGACACCTCGCGCCCGCGGCGCGCCCGCCTTCAGGACCCCTTTGATGACTTATCTTCCCGCCGAAGCCCGCTACGATTCCATGGCCTACAATCGGTCGGGTCGCAGCGGACTGAAATTGCCCGCGATCTCGCTCGGCCTGTGGCACAATTTCGGCGAGGGCACGCCGGCCGACACCGGCCGCGCGATTTGCCGCACGGCGTTCGATCTCGGCGTCACCCATTTCGATCTCGCCAACAATTACGGGCCGCCGCCCGGCAGCGCCGAGGTCGCGTTCGGCCAAATCCTGCGCGGCGATTTCGCCTCACTGCGCGACGAACTCGTGATCTCCACTAAAGCCGGCTACAACATGTGGCGCGGCCCCTATGGCGAGTGGGGCAGCCGCAAATCGCTGCTATCCAGCCTCGACCAGAGTTTGAAGCGCATGGGCCTCGACTATGTCGACATCTTCTATTCGCATCGCTTCGATCCCGACACGCCGCTCGAGGAGTCGATGGGCGCGCTCGACAGCGCGGTGCGGCAGGGCAAGGCGCTCTATGTCGGCATCTCCTCCTATAATTCGCAGCGCACGCGCGAAGCCGCCGCGATCCTGCGCCGGCTCGGCACGCCCTGCCTGATCCACCAGCCGAGCTATTCAATGATCAATCGCTGGATCGAGGACGACAAGTTGCTCGATACGCTCGACGCCGAAGGCATCGGCAGCATCGCGTTCTCCCCGCTCTCGCAGGGCTTGTTGACCGACAAATATCTGCAGGGCGTGCCGAAGGACAGCCGCGCCGCGGAAGGCAAATTTTTCAAGACATCGATGCTGACGCCGGAAAACCTGGAGCGCGCGCGCCAACTCGGCGCCATCGCCAAGCGTCGCGGCCAGACCCTGGCGCAGATGGCGATCGCCTGGGTGTTGCGCGGCAAGCGGGTGACGTCCGCCCTGATCGGTGCGAGCCGACCGGCTCAAGTCGAGGACGCGGTCGCTTCGTTGAAGAACCCGGATTTTTCGCCGGAGGAACTCGCCGAGATCGACCGCTACGCCGTCGAGGGCGGCGTCAATCTGTGGGCGGAGTCAGCGGAACGGGCGAAAGGCTGAGCCGCGCGCGTCAGGCAGCCGCTTGGTCCTCGGCGCGACCGCCAGCCCGAGGAAAACGAAAACGGCTTGGTTCGATCGCAAGATATCCTCGTTATCCAAGCGGCCGACGCGGGCGCCGACCTTGGTCTTGGGGATGGTGGAAATCTTGTCCACCATCAAGCGGCATTCCGCTCTGAGGCCGTTGCGCGGGTTGGGCCGCACCGGCAAGCGGAACAGCGGCGCTTCGGTTTGGTCGGTGGTGAAGGCGCAGATGGTGATCGAGTCGGTCGCGTCGAAACTATCGTCCTGGACCACAACGACGGGACGCGGCTTACCCGCGTAATCCTTGCCGGCGACGGTCCAGATTTCGCCCCGCCGCAAGCGCGGGGAGTCATTCATCGCCCCAATCCGTCACGGCGTCGATGAAGGCCTGTTCCTCCCGCGCATGGGCGCTCGCGGCTATGACGGCCGACTGGCGATGCGCTTCAGATAGGAAGGCAAGAGAGCTTACGTCCGGGGCCCATATCTGGAACGGGCGTAGGCCTCGCGCGCGCAGGCGTTCGCGATGTTCCCGCACCTTGACGCGCGACGGCCTGGGGCTCGATGCCGAGGCCATGGGAAGACTCCCAGATAGTTACATGTAACCTATCATGGGCGGTCAGGTTTCGCCAGACCTTTCACGCCCGCGCGAGCGCCGCCCGCAGCGCCGCGAGCGTCTCGTCGGGCCGCTCGATCATCAGCATGTGACCGGCGCCGGGAAGAACGATCGTCTCGGCGCCGGCGATGGCCGCCGCCAGCGCGCGCCCGGCTTTCAGCGGCGACATCTGGTCGCGCTCGCCCAGGATCAGCGTCGTCGGGCAGGTGACTTTGGCCGCCGCCTCGTTCCCGCCCTGATAGGCGTTGCAGGCGAAGAGATCGGCGTGCAGCACCCCCGGCTTGGTTTTTTCCAGCAGCCGCTCGCTCCCGCCAAGCATCCATAGGCCGGGCGCGGTGTTGCCGCCCTGAATCGCCGGCGCGCCGAGGCCCCAGAGGCTGACCATGTCGATCGCCTCGTGCGCGTTCGCCTTCGCGGCGGCGAGCAGATCGGGATGCACCGGCATCTTCCCCGCCGCGCCGATCATCGTGAGATTCGCAACCGCCTCGGGATGTCGCGCCGCCGTTTCCAGCGCGATCAGCGCGCCCATGCTGTGCCCGACCAGCGCCGCGCGCTCGGACCCGGCGGCGCGAATGAGGCGCGCCGTCCAGTCCGCCAACTCGGCGATGCCGATCAGCGCCGGGCCGTCCGAGCCGCCATGGCCGGGAAGATCGACCGCGAGCACATTGTAGCCGTGATGCGCGAACCAGCGGCTCTGCAACGCCCAGACGCTGTGGTCCATGCCGGCGCCGTGCAGGAAGACGACGAGCGGGCGGCCCGCGACATGCGCCGCGCCGCCCGCGCCCGCGAAAACGTTGAGAGAGTCGAGTTCGAGCCGCATGTCCGTCTCAGGTCTTTTGGGAAGCGCGCAGCGCCTGGCCGAGATCGGCGATGATATCCTCGGCCGCTTCCAGCCCGACGGAGAGCCGCACCATGTCCTCGCCGATTCCGGCGGCGGTCAGCTGCTCGGCGCTCATCTGCTGATGCGTGGTGCTGCCGGGATGGATCACCAGCGTCTTGGCGTCGCCGACATTGGCGAGATGGCTCGCCAGTTTCAGCGCCTCGATGAACTTGCGGCCCGCGGCGCGTCCGCCCTTGACGCCGAAGCTGACGATCGAGCCAGCGCCGCGCGGCAGCAAACGCTTCGCGAGTTCGTGGTCGGCATGGCTCGGCAGCGAAGGGTGGCTGACCCAGGCGACGGCGGGGTTGACGCTCAGCGCCGCCAACACCGCTTCGGTGTTTTCGATGTGGCGCTCCATGCGCAGCGACAACGTCTCGACGCCGGTCAGCAGCCGCGCCGCGTTATGCGGCGACAGGCAGGCGCCGAAATCGCGCAGGCCTTCCGCGCGGGCGCGCATGACGAAGGCGGTGGGGCCGAAATGCTCGGCGAAGACGAGGCCATGGTAGCCGGCGTAGGGCTCGATCATCGTGGCGTGGCGCCCGGAGGCGATCCAGTCGAACCGGCCGCCGTCGACGAGAATGCCGCCGATCACCAGCCCATGCCCGCCGATCCATTTGGTCAGCGAATGCATGACGATATCGGCGCCCAGTTCGATCGGGCGGCTGAGGAAAGGCGTCGCGAAGGTGTTGTCGATCATCAGCGGCAGGCCGGCGGCGTGGGCGATTTTCGAGACGGCGGGGATGTCGAGCACCTCGAGCCCGGGATTGCCGATGGTCTCGCCGATCACCAGCCGCGTCTCCGGGCGGATGGCGGCCTCGAAGCCGGCGTGATCGCGCGGATTGACCAGCGTCGTTCGGATGCCGAAGCGCGGCAGCGTCTGCATCAGCAGATTGATCGTGCCGCCATAGAGCGACGACGAGGCGACGATATGGTCGCCCGCGCTCGCCAGCGTCGCGATGCCCAGATGCAGAGCGGCCATGCCGCTCGCCGTGCACACCGCGCCGACGCCGCCCTCCAGCGCCGCGACGCGCTCCTCCAGCACGGCGACGGTCGGATTGGAGATGCGCGAATAGAGATGGCCGGCGCTTTCGAGGTTGAACAGCGCCGCCGCGTGATCGGAATCACGAAAAACGAAGGACGTCGTCTCGAAGATCGGCACGGCGCGCGCGCCGGTGACGGGGTCGGGGCGCTGGCCGGCGTGCAGGCTGAGCGTGTCGAAAGCGGGCGGGCGGGGGGCGGCCATGGCATGTCTCGGTGAACGCGGCTTTGTAGCTGGATTCGCGACTGTGAATCAAAGAGGCGAGGCGCGGCAAAAAATGCCGACTGAAAAAAAGATCCGCTCGCTGAACTTTTGTTCTTAAACCCGCTTGCGTTATCGCACCGCACCATTTATACCCTGTCTTGCGCGGCGCTTGTCGCCGTGTATGCCCTCCTTGGGCGTTTCCTCCCTAGACTCAAGGCCGCTGTCGCGAGATGGCGGCCTCCTTTTTTTTGTAGGCGCGGTCGCCGACCGCGCTCAGCGAGCGCGGCTACAACGTCACCGCCTGCCCGCTCCGAATGCTCTCGTCGGCGGCCAGCACGATGCGCAACGAATCGACGGCGCCGCGCGCATGCTCCGACAAATCCTCGTCATTGCGTATAGCGGCGAGGAACGCGAGTTGCTCGCGGTTGCAGAGCTCCTGATGTCCCGGCTCGTCGTCCATCTTCAGCATCTCGTCCGGCGCCGCGAAGCGCCCCTCCCGCGTCAGCGCCGCGTGATGCAACCGCAACGCGCTGGTGCGCGTATGGCTGTCGACATCGGACGATTGCGTCTTCGATTCATCCATCGCGATCGAGATGGAGCCCTTCGGGCCGATCATGTCCTTCACGAAGAACGCGGTCTCGCTCATCATCGGGCCCCAGCCCGCCTCGTACCAACCGACCGAGCCGTCGTCGAAGGCGACGTGCAGATGGCCGTAATTATACATCTTCGCGTCGATCTCGTCGCTGAGCCGCGCGCCCACCGCATGCACGCGCACCGGCTTGGCGCCGGTGACCTGACACATCACGTCGACATAATGCACGCCGCAATCGATGATCGGGCTGATCGTCTCCATCAGCCGCTTGTGCACGGCCCATTGCGGCCCGGAGGATTGTTGATTGAGGTTCATGCGCATGACCAGCGGCTTGCCGAGCGTCTTGCCGATCTCGACGAACTTCGCCCAGGACGGATGCACGCGCAGGATATAGCCGATCGCCAGCTTGAGGCCCTTGGCCTTGGCGAGCGCGAGGATGTCCTCGGCTTCCGCGACGGTCTCGGCGAGCGGCTTCTCGATGAAGACGTGACAGCCCGCGTTCAGCGCCATCCTGGCGAAGGCCGCGTGAGTGCCGGGCCAAGTGTTGATCGACACGGCGTCGGGCTTCGTCGCCGAAAGCGCCTCGGCATAATCGCGGAAGCGCGGGGCGCCGGGAAACTCTTCCGCGATATCGGCGTGCGAGTCGATGTCGCGGCTGCACAGGCCGACGATTTCAAAGCCGTCGATCGCCTGGTAGGCGCGGGCGTGGCTCAGCCCCATATTGCCGAGACCGACGACAAGGACGCGGATGGTTTTCATGGGGATACCTCCAAGGATACATAGCATCGTCATGGCGAGCCCCCGGGCAATGTTTGGCTTTGACCGGGGG
>Ga0302319_10009447_pt1 | contig 18738 bp, 14 predicted proteins | sample Bog_T0_2_FD_203319 | JGI IMG/M metagenome (GOLD analysis project Ga0302319, IMG submission 203319) | Peat permafrost microbial communities from Stordalen Mire near Abisko, Sweden - Bog_T0_2 | ecosystem: Environmental > Terrestrial > Soil > Wetlands > Peat | place: Sweden: Abisko, Stordalen Mire... | reverse complement strand
GTATGATTCCATGGTGCGGCCCCTGCAAAAGTGGCTGGAGGCGCGGGACGTCAAGGTCGAGCTCAATACCCGCGTCACCGATTTGGGGTTGCGCGAGCGAGACGGCGAAATCCGGGTCACCGGGATCGTTTACGACCGGGCTGGGAAGGAGGGCGAGATCACGGTCGGGCCCGAGGATCTGGTCCTGCTCACCCTGGGATCGATGACCGAGGCGTCCAGTTTGGGCGCGATGGATAGGGTCCCAAAGCTGCTTGGCAAGGCCGATGGCGGGGCCTGGACCCTATGGGAAAGGCTCGCCGCCGGTCAGCCGGAGTTCGGCCACCCGGAAGCCTTCGCCGATCATATCGGCGAGTCCAAATGGATCTCATTCACCACCACGATGCACGACACGGCGTTTCTGAGGATCGTCAACGACCTGACCGGCAATGTGCCCGGGGAGGGTGGTCTGATCACCTTTCCTGAGTCGGGCTGGTTGGCCTCGATCGTAGTCCCCCACCAGCCGCACTTTATCGATCAGCCTGACGGGGTCAGCGTTCTGTGGGGCTACGGACTGTCGGTCGACCGGCCAGGCGACTTCATCAAGAAGCCGATGTCCGCCTGCACCGGGGCCGAGATCATGACTGAGGTGTTGGGCCACCTCGGGATCAAGGCGGAGGCGGCGAAGATTCTCGAAACCTCGATCTGTATTCCCTGCATGATGCCGTTCATCACCAGCCAGTTCCTTCGCCGTGAGAGGGGCGACCGGCCGCAGGTCGTGCCCAAGGGCAGCCAAAATCTGGCGTTCATCGGCCAGTTCTGCGAACTGCCCGACGACGTGGTTTTCACGGTCGAATATTCGATCCGTTCGGCCCAGACCGCAGTCTACGCCCTCCTGGGCCTGAACCTCGAACCGCCGGCGGTCTACCAGGGCAAGTTCGACCCCCGTGTGCTCTACCGCGCCTTCCGCGCCCTGCACGATGTGCGGGCATGAGCGCGATTTTCACAGATGGATCCTCCACCACGACTGCCGCGAGGGTGCCCTTCCGTGGGCGGCGGGCAATGGATTCAAAGCAGGCTGGATCCGCGGATAAGTCGCTTCGGCGCGCCGTCCTGGCTCAACTGATCGCGCACCCCCTCGTGAGTACCGGCCACATCTTCGTGGCGGCCACCGCGGGTGGGGTGACTTTGTCAGGCTACGTCACCAGCAATGCGCAAAAGTGTGCCGCCATCATCGCCACGCGCCGCGTCAAAGGCGTTGAACAGGTGGTGGATGACCTCAGGGTGGCGGTGCCCTGCCCTGACGCGCGCGATCCACCTACCGAAGCCTTGGAAGCTCGGCCCCGCGTTGCGGCGCAGCTGGCGTTCAGAGCCTTCGAGCGGTTCGATCGGGGCGAAATTAAACCCGGCACGCTGGATACCACGATGGCCGAGCCGTCGGAGTTGCGGCAGGCCCCCTGACCGGATCCACGCGTTGGCCAGTTCCTGCCCAATCACGCCGACGGGGACCGCCCACGGAATGCGTAGTTTCCGAACCTGTTGCCGCACCGTCCAGCAGCCCAGAGTGCAACCTTGGGCGTGCCCGCCGATCCCGCGATCCCGCTAAGGCGACTCCACGCGCCCTGACGATTTGAAGGAGTAGTGTCATGACCCTTGCGGAACTCCCGGCCGTCATTCCCGCGTCGGCCGTTCTGAGGGCCGCCGCGGAACCGTTGCCGCCGCTTGACGACCCCGCCTTTGGCGCGTCCTTCGATCGATTTGCGCAGGCGCGGATCGTCCTGCTGGGAGAGGCCTCGCACGGGACCTCGGAATTCTACCGCGCCCGCGCCGCCATCACCCGGCGCCTGATCGAACAACACGGCTTCACCATTGTCGCCGTGGAGGCGGATTGGCCGGACGCCGCCGCCATCCATCGCTATGTGCGGCGCGATCCGCCCCAGGCGACAGGGTCTACGCCCTTCAGCCGCTTCCCGACCTGGATGTGGCGAAACACGGATGTGGAGGCGTTCGTCCAGTTTCTGCGCGATCACAACACGACCACGCCCGCCACCCGCAAGGTCGGGTTCTACGGCCTCGATCTCTACAATATGACGGCATCTATCGCCGCGGTGCTCGCCTACCTTGATCGCGTCGATCCGGAGGCGGCCAAGGCGGCGCGCGAACACTATGCCTGCCTCTCGCCTTGGTCGCGGGAGCCGGCCGCCTACGGACAGGCGTCGCTCACCGAAGGCTATGCCCTTTGCGAAATTCCCGTCACTCGCATTCTCGTCGATCTTCTGAAGAAGGGACTGCAATATACGCAGGAGGGCCGCGCGGAATTCTTTGACGCAACGCAGAACGCCCGCCTGGTGGCCGACGCGGAAAGCTACTACCGGGCGATGTATTACGGCTCTCACGAATCCTGGAATCAACGTGACGAGCACATGTTCGACACGCTCCAGAACATCCTCACCCAGTCGGGCCCCGACAGCAAAGCCGTCGTCTGGGCGCACAATTCCCACATCGGCGATGCCCGGTTCACCGACATGGGCCAGGAGCGCGGCGAACTCAACATCGGCCAGCTCTGCCGCCAGACTTATGGGCGAAATGCCGTCCTGATCGGTTTCGGGACCCACACCGGCACGGTCGCCGCGGCCACCGACTGGGACGGGCCGATGGAGGTCAAGACGGTAAGGCCATCGCGTCCAGACAGCTACGAGGCCCTGTGTCACCAGGTCGGTGTCGAACGGTTCCTCTTAGACCTGCGGCCCGGCCGGCATGACGATCTGCGTCGCGTCCTGGCCCAGCCTAGGCTCGAGCGCTACATCGGCGTCATCTATCGGCCCGAGACCGAACGCTGGAGCCACTACAGCGCTTCGACGCTTCCCGGTCAGTACGACGCCTTCGTCTGGTTCGATGAAACCCGGGCCGTGACGCCTCTGCCGACAACCGTCACCGCCGGCGAGGACGAGACCTATCCGTTCGGCCTCTGACGCACCCGCCTCGGGTCTGGTCCCGACCACGTCTCAAAACCAACGCAACATTCAAACAGGCGGCCAGACGATGGACCTCAGAGAAACCGTTGCTGGCCGTCGCGCGGTTCGTGACGACAGGTCCCGATGCCGGGGCGGTGTTGGTTGCTACCCATTCGCCGCGGCGGTCGCTTCGATACGCCCGACGCGCTAGACTGAGATCAGAGGGCATACCGCGTGGAAGATCCGTATAAGACGCTCGGCGTGGCGAAGAGCGCCAGCCAGGACGACATCCGGCGCGCCTATCGCAAGCTGGCCAAAAAGCACCACCCGGATCTGAACCCAGGCAACACAAAGGCGGAGGACATTTTCAAGGGCGTGACGGCGGCGAACGACCTGCTGTCGGACCCAGAAAGGCGCGCCCGGTTCGATCGGGGCGAGATCGACGCCTCAGGTCAGGAGCAGGCGCCAAGGACGTCCTATCGCGACTACGCCGAGGGTGACGCCGGCCGGCGGTATAGTCGTGGCGGGGCAGACTCCGCGGGATGGAACACGGACGATTTCGCCGATATATTCGGCTCCGCGTTCGGGTCAGGGCGAGGCCGCGCAAGCGATCGACCTCAGCGGGGTCCTGACGAGCACTATACGCTGACAGCGAATTTCCTTGACGCCATCAACGGCGCAACCCAGCGGCTGACCCTGCCCGACGGGCGAACGCTGAACGCCAAGATTCCACCCGGCACGGCGGACGGGCAGGTTTTGCGGCTGCGAGGGCAGGGCGGTCCCGGCTGGAACGGCGGGACGCCGGGCGATGCCCTGATCGAGATCCAAATCGCGCCGCACCGATTCTTCATACGCGACGGCCAGGACATCCGCATGGAGCTGCCTGTCACCGTGTCGGAAGCCGTCCTCGGCGGCCCCATCGAAGCGCCGACGCCGGCCGGGGCGGTCCGGGTTCGAATTCCGCCGGGCTCGGATAGCGGTTCGGAGTTGAGACTTCGCGGGCGCGGCGTGCCCAAACACGACGGAGGGGCCGCAGGCGATCTCTACGCAACGCTGCGCGTCGTCGTCGGCCCGCCGGACGACGCCCTGAAGACGTTCCTGGAGGGCTGGAAGCCGGAGCACCCGGTCAATCCCAGGCAATCGATGGAGTCGGGGACATGATCACCGTTGAGGTTCTGCTCACCCAGGTGCCTGATCTGCCGCTCCACGACCTTGAGCGCTGGATTTCGAACGATTGGGTGAGACCAGATGGACCGGTGGGCGCCTATGTCTTCCGCGACATCGACGTGGCGCGCGTCCGGCTGATCCAGGAATTGCGGGACAAGCTGGAGATCAATGAAGCGGCCTTGCCCGTCGTCCTGCTCTTGCTCGATCAACTCTACGACCTGCGTCGACGGATGAGAGAACTGCGAAGCAGTGCTGATCCAACACCCTCATAGAGCGGCTTTGACGCAGCGCAGATGAGCGAGGTGCTGGACTGTCTGGTGATCGGGGGCGGCCCGGCGGGGCTAATGGCGTCGATCTACCTCGGCCGTTTTCGCCGGCGCGTCACGGTCATCGACAAGGGCTGGAGCCGGGCGAAATGGATAACCCTTAGCCACAACCTGCCGGGTTTTTCGAAAGGGATTTCTGGGCCGGCGCTGCTGGACGATATGCGATTCCAGGCGCAGCTCTACGGCGCCAGCCTGCGAGAGGGCGCCGTCGACGCCCTTCGCAGGACAGACTCTGGGCAGTTCGCCGCCACCGTCGACGGAGTCGATTTATCAGCGAGCACGGTGTTGCTCGCCACCGGCGTGATTGAGAACAAGCCGCCCCTTCCGCACCTCGCCGACGCGGTCAAACGCGGGCTCATTCGAACCTGCCCCATCTGCGATGGCTATGAGGCCATCGGCAAGCGCGTCGCCGTGCTCGGGGCGGGCGACCATGCCGCTGCGGAAGCGCTGTTTCTGAGAACCTATTCCGACGAGGTGACGCTCTTGCTCCCGGCACGCGGCGCCGCCGCCCTTTCAGCAGACATCCGACGATCCCTGGAATCGGCTGCGATCGCGAGCACCCACGTTACCATCGGCGCCGTTAGGCTCGACGACCGTGGCGTGGTGGCGTTGGAGGTCGAGGACGGTAAGATCCACCGTTTCGATCTGGTGTATTCGGCCTTTGGAACCACATCTCAATCCCAGCTCGCCAACGCACTTCAGGCGCGCAGCGACCCGGCCGGCCGCCTGTTCGTCAACGAACATCAGGAGACCTCCGTCAAAGGGCTCTATGCGGCGGGCGATGTGGTGCGCGGGCTCAACCAGATTTCCGTCGCAAATGGCGAAGCGGCGATCGCGGCGACGGCGATCCACAACGCCCTTCCAAGAGCATTCGCCTGAAATCCAGCGGAGTGTATAGCCACAGGACAAGAACGATTGGCGCGTCCGCTGAGCCTTGCGAAGCGCCTTGGACCTAAGCTCCGGCCAATACAGCCTCAGTTTCGGGTTCGCGCGTTCCGGCGCCGTCGGCCAGCGCGACAGTCGCAGCGCGAAGCGCAGTCTCCCGCGCAGCATTTCTGCCCGCGATACGACCGAAGGCGAAGCATTCGCCGATATTGCCGCCGCCCTGGTAGAGAAACGAATATATGGAACCCAGCTCGCCCGCCGAATAGAGCCGCCCGATCGGGTGGCTATTGGCGCCAATCACCCTGGCGTTCTCGTCACGCCGGGGGCCGCCCTGGGTATTCACAAAGGCCGGCGTCAGCGCCATCGCGTAGTAGGGCGGGGCGTCCAATGCCGCCAATGTCTCCGCCCCTCGGGCCCAATCAGCATCCACGCCGGATTTCGCCAGTGTGTTGAAACGCGCGACGCTCGCTTCGAGCGCATCGGGTTCAAGATGGATCAATCCGGCCAACTCACGCAGCGTCGACGCTGTTTGAATCCAGCCCTTTTTGACTTCGCGAAGGTTATCGTCGCTCCAGTCATAACGGTTGCCGTGACTGACGTCCCAATCGGCCCGCGCGTGACCAATCCGACCGGCTTTTCGATAGGTTTCATCGAAAATCATGTGAATCGGAATCGGCAAGGTCTGCTGCATCCACATGCCGTGCCGTTTGACCTTGCCGTGGAAATCCCCCGTGACGCAGGGATCACCCTCCATGGTGAAGCGGGCCCCGTCACCGCCGACGAACAGATAGCTCTTGCCGTGGGGAAGGGTCAGCCATTGAGCGACGGGGATTTCCGGCGCCTTGAACGACATCAGCGGGCCGGAAATGTTGTTCATATGCCAAAGCTCCGCGCCGACCTCGAGCCCCATCCGGATGCCGTCGCCGGTGTTGTACGGTGTTCCGTGGGGGTAGATTTCCGAAAGACCCGAAACGTAGTTACGGACCATCACCGGATTGTTTTCAAACCCGCCACAGGTCAGGACGACAGCGCGATTGGCCCTGATCGCCACGCGTCTTCCGGAGCGCTCCGCCATGACGCCGACGATCTCGTCGCCAACCTTCACCAGGCTAACGGCAGGCGTTTCGTAAAGAACGCGGATTGGGCGAGCTGCGACCGCCTTTTCGATCGGCCGCCAAAGGCGCTCGCCACCGACCGGCCCCTCTCCGTTCATCAGAACCCGCACGCAATCCGATCCGGTCAATTCCGGGAATTCAATGTAGGGCAGCTCGACCGGCGTCATGCCGAGACCGGTAAGCCAGGCCTTATTGGCGAACATTTCCTCCGCCCAAGCCCGAAGCATCGCTGCGGAAATGTTGTCCGTGTACGGACCGGCGAGCGCCAAAAAATAGGCCTTTGCCTTCTCGACGTCGTTTGGCCAGAAAACGAGATTGGCTGACACGCGGCTATTCCCGCCTTTGTATTGCTCGGGCGCCTTCTCCAGCAACAGGACGTTGGCGCCCACGTCGTTGGCGGTGATCGCGGCCGTCGCCCCAGCAAATCCGTAGCCGATCACCACGACGTCCGCTTCTTCGTCCCACTTCGGTATCGTTTCTGTCATGTCGAACCTCGGTCTAGGGGGTGTCAGGGCGATCGTGTCGGCGGCGGAATTGCGATGCCAGAAGCCGATCGGCGCCGGACGCGAGGTATGAGCCGGCGGCAATCGGTGGCCGCCGGCTCACTGACCTACGCCAACAGGTCTGGCCGGGCGGCCTTGGGACCTGCGCGAGCAACTCTTCCGCACTCGGGGGGAGGGGTGGGAGAGTGATCGCCGGGATCGGTGGGGCAACGTACAACCCGGGACCTGCCGCGACAGGCTCGGAATCTACCTACATCCTCCCCGCCGGCCGAACAGTAAGTCGAGTGATGTTCGCGCCTCACGACAGGCCGTGGTCGTGGGCGCCTCGTTCGCAGGTCGTCCGAAGTGGTCATCTTGATGCCCCGCTGCACGAGTTGAGTTAGGTCGTCGAGTCCCCACGGGACGGGTGCGCGCCAATCGATCACCTCGATTGTTCGGGCCGGTCCCGTCGGCTCAGTAGTTTCCGATTCTATCGCGCCCGCCCAACACAGCCGTAAGGGTGGGCCGTCTGCCGCGCTCGGCGGGACCCGGTGGTCTCGACGCCGCCGAAACTCGCGCGGGCGCCAATAGGAAAAGATGCTGCCTCTGATTGTCGGTAACTGGAAGATGAACGGCCTTTCCGCCGAGCTCGGCGGGATCGAGGCGGTGTCCAATTCGGTTGTCGCGTCACGACCGTTGGCCGAGGTGGTGATCTGCCTTCCAGCGACCTTGATAGACCGCGGCGCCCGGGTCGCCGCGGGACGAATCGGCATCGGCGGCGAGAATTGCCACCCGGAAATAGCGGGTCGGTTCACCGGCGATGTCAGCGCCGAGATGCTGAAAGACGCCGGCGCAACCTCCGTGATCGTCGGACATTCGGAACGCCGCCGCAATCACGGCGAGACCGATGCGGATGTGCTGGCGAAGGCGAAAGCGGCGCGCCGGGCCGAACTCGTGGCGATCATCTGCATTGGCGAAACGAAGTCCCAGCGCGACGGCGGTACGGCGCGGTCTGTTCGCGGCGAGCAGATCGTGCGCGGTGTGCCCGAGGACGCAACGTCATCCTCCATCGTGATCGGATATGAACCGCTTTGGGCGATCGGGACCGGCGTCACGCCGCTCGCCGAGGAGATCGCGGCGGCGCACGGCGATATCCGGCAGCAGCTTGCGAGTCATCTTGGGCCCGAGGGCAGAAAGGTCCGGATCCTTTACGGCGGATCGGTGAAGCCAGCGAACGCCCTTGACGTTCTGGTGGCGGATGACGTCGGCGGGGCGCTGGTTGGTGGCGCAAGCCTCCGGCCCGGGGATTTCGAAGCCATCATCCAGGCTGCGACTGCAGCGTCGCGGTCGCGCTGAGCTCGCATGGTGCGAGCAACCCCAAAGCAGACGGACGCGCGGTGACACCGCCGACGTCAAAAATTCTGGCGATCAACGCCGGGTCCTCGAGCATCAAATTCACGCTCTTTGAAGTGGGCGACCCGATAGGGCGCGTGTTCCAAGGCGCTATCGAGAAGATCGGAGAGCCTTGCGCCAGACTTCGGGTGAAAGACGGGACCGCGCAAGATGCCTCTTCGAAGCCCGTGGCGGCGGCGAACTATGCGGAAGCCATCAAATCGCTGATGGACTTCATCGAAGCGCGGTGCGGGGCCAAGGGACCCACGGCGATCGGTCATCGGGTGGTTCAGGGCGGCGCTACGATTAGCCAGCCCCAGGCGATCACCCCTGAGGTGATCAGGGCGCTGCGGCGCCTGCAGGTCCTCGATCCACAGCACATGCCGGAGGAGATCGGGTTGATCGAGGCGTTTCGTCGCCGGTATCCTGAACGCCCGCAGGTGGCGTGCTTCGACACCGCCTTTCACCATGACATGCCGCAGGTGGCCCGCCTGCTGGCGATCCCGCGCCGCTACGAAGCGCAAGGCGTGCGACGATATGGATTTCATGGGCTGTCGTTTGAATATCTGATGGGCGAACTCGCGCGACTGGACGGTCCGGTGGCGGCCAGCGGCAGGGTGATCCTGGCTCACCTGGGCAGCGGCGCGAGTCTGGCCGCGGTGCGCTACGGCAAATCGATCGATACCAGCATGGGGCTCACACCGGCGGCCGGCGTGCCGATGAGCACCCGCTCAGGGGATCTGGACCCAGGACTGGTCTCCTATCTCGCGCGCGTCGAGAGAATGAGCGCAAAGCGCTTCAGCGAGATGGTCAATTTCGAGTCCGGCCTGCTCGGCGTGTCGGAGACCAGCGCCGACATGCAGACCCTGCTTGAGCGCGAGGCGGAAGATATTCGGGCAGCCGACGCCGTTGCCCTCTTTTGTTATCAGGTCAAGAAATGGATCGGCGGATTCGCCGCGGCGCTCGGCGGCGTGGACACCCTGATCTTCGCCGGCGGCATCGGCGAGAACGCACCCAAGGTCCGCGCGCGAATTTGCGAGGGACTGGGCTTCCTCGGCATTGACCTGAACGAGGGTTGCAACGACGCGTCCGAGGGTTTGATTTCACCGGCCAATGGCACGGTCACGGTGCGGGTTATCCACACGGACGAAGAGATCGTCATCGCCCGCGCCGTCATGGCCACCCTGTCGCTGAGCTCAGGCCGGATGGAGAGGGCCGCGACGCTTGGCACTGCGCCGCCGGAGCAGGCGGCGAACCCGCCCTCATCCTAGCCGCCCGGTCGACGGTCTGGCGCGGCGTTCCAAAGCTCGATGACGCGCACCGCGGGGTGATGGGCGTTGTGGGCGAGAATGCTCAGCGAAGCGGGTCCCAGGGCGAGATGCTGCCCGTCAGTAACGGGCAACCCGATCCATCGCGCCGCCAGAACGCTTGCGAATTGGCCGTGCGTAAAGAGCGCCGCATTGCCGCGTGTGGTGCGAAGAGACAGTATGAGCCGGTCGGCGCGCTCGCAGATCTGTGCGGGTGTTTCGCCGTGGGGACACCCATCGCGAAAGAGGTTCCAGTCGGCGCGGACAATCTCAATGTCAACGGATCGGCGACCCTCGTAGTCGCCGTAGTCCCATTCGGACAGGTCCGGCTCGATCTCGGCGGCGGACCCCAGGCCAGCCAACTCACAGGTTTGGCGCGCCCGCTGCCGCGGACTGGTCAGCACCCGCGCGAACTGAACGTGGGCAAGCCATGGCGACAGAGCGCGCGCGCTCGCTTCGCCATGGGTGGTCAGGGGGATGTCGGTCCGCCCGGTGTGCCGGCTTGAGAGCGACCACTCGGTCTCTCCATGACGAATGAGATAGAGCCGAAGCCGGCTCCTGGCGAGCCCTGACCCTGGTTCGACGACGGGCGTCGCGCCGAACCAAGGGGCGGCTGGACCGGCCCCCGTGTCGGGTTCGAGCACGGGGGGGCCGGCGCCGCTGTGCAGGTCCATCGCCGGGTTCATGGTGTTTCCATCGCGGCGCTATAGTCGCCCCGGCGCGCGGCCCTATTGCACCGGGCGCGGTGAGCCAACGCCGTTTGCGCCGCAACGCGGTTTGCCCCATCGCCCCGCCAGATTTCCAGGGCTGGTCGCTGCAGCGCGCGACCAAAGGAAAACGACAAGGCCCACGGGGGTCTCGTCTCCGCCGCCCTGTATATGAGGTTCATGGCGTTCAGACGTGCGGAGGCCAGCTGGGCGGATTGGCCGCCCGACAAGAATGCAATCCCGGGAACCGCAGCGGGAACGACGCGCAGAAGGGAAACCACGGTGGCGGTCGCGGCCTCTTCGGCCGTCACCTGCACGGCGCAGGCCAGTCCCGGCAAGATCATGTTGGGCTTCAGGATCATGCCCTCGAGCGATACGCGCTCTAGGTGCAACTGTTCGAAGACGCTGCGAAGCACCGCTTCTGTCGCCCTTCGGCACGTCTCCAGCGAATGGTCGCCGGTCATCAGGACTTCGGGCTCGACGATCGGGACCAGTCCCGCCTCCTGACACAGGGCGCCATAGCGGGCGAGGGCCTGTGCGTTGGCCACGATGCACCCGGGACTGGGAATGCCGTCCCCCAGGGCGATGACCCCACGCCACTTGGCGAACCTGGCGCCCATGGCGAAATACGCCTGAAGACGACCGCGCAGACCATCCAGCCCCTCGGTGACCTTCTCTCCGGGATGCCCCGCCAGGTCCTTCGCGCCGATGTCGACCTTGATGCCGGGCACGATGCCCGCGTCGCAAAGGGCTTCGACGAAGGACCTGTCATCGTCCGTGTGCTGACGAATCGTCTCGTCGTAGAGGATCGCGCCGCTGATGCTCTCACCGAGGCCCGGCGCGGTCACGATCAGGTCTCGATAAGCCCGCCGGGCGGCCTCTGTCTGGGGAATATCCAGTCTGGCGAAGCGGCGGTTGCAGGTCGGCGTGCTTTCGTCCATCGCCAGCAGGCCCTTGTCGCCGGCGACCAGGCGCGCGGCGATGTCCCTGAGCGCCCGCGCATTCACGGGCTGTCGCCCCATTTCCAGGCGCAGATTTCCGGAAGATCCTGACCGTGCGCGTCGATGTAGTGCTTATGTTCGATGAGCTTGTCGCGCATCGTCTGCTTCAGATAGGCGCCCTTGCTGCCCAGATGGGGCAGGCGGTCCACGACGTCCTGAACCAGATGGAAGCGGTCGAGGTCGTTCTGCACCCGCATGTCGAAGGCGGTGGTGATGGTCCCTTCCTCCTTGTAGCCGCGGACATGAAGATTGCGGTTGGTGCGGCGATAGGTCAGTCGGTGCACCAGCGACGGATAGCCATGGAAGCCAAAGACGATGTGCTTGTCCGTGGTGAACAGCGAATCGTAGTCTTCCTCATTCAGACCGTGCGGATGCTCGCTCGCGGACTGCAGTTTCATCAGATCGACGACGTTCACCACCCGGATCTTCAAGTCGGGCAGGTGCGCGCGGAGGATGGACACCGCGGCCAGAATCTCGAGGGTCGGGGTGTCACCGCAGCACGCCATCACGATGTCCGGCTCGCCACCCTGGTCGTTGCTCGCCCATTGCCAGATGCCCACCCCTTCGGTGCAATGGACGACGGCCGCGTCCATGGTCAGCCATTGCGGTAGGGCGTGTTTGCCGGCCACCACGACGTTGACGTAGTCGCGGCTGCGCAGGCAGTGATCGACCACCGAGAGCAGGCAGTTGGCGTCCGGCGGCAGATAGACCCGCACGATGTCAGCCTTCTTGTTGATCACATGGTCAAGAAAGCCCGGGTCCTGGTGGGTGAACCCGTTGTGGTCCTGCTGCCAGACGTGCGAGGCGAGAAGGTAGTTCAGTGACGAAATCTTTCGTCGCCAGGGCAGCTCGGCGGTGACCTTCAGCCACTTGGCGTGCTGACTGAACATCGAATCCACGATGCGAATGAACGCCTCATAGCTGTTGAAGAGGCCGTGCCGCCCGGTCAGCAGATAGCCTTCCAGCCAGCCCTCGCACTGATGCTCGCTGAGCATGGAATCAAGCACGCCGCCTGATGCCGCGAGGAATTCGTCGTTCGTCTCGGTCTGGGCGTCCCACTGCCGGCTGGTGGTGTCAAAGACCGCACCCAGCAGATTGGAGAGCGTCTCGTCAGGACCGAAGAGGCGGAAGTTGCGAGGGTCCTGGTTCAGCGTGATGACGTCCCGCAGGAACTTTCCAAGGAGGACCGTGTCCTGCGCGACGATCGCGCCCGGGGCTGGCACGTGCACCGCGTGGGTGTGAAAGTCAGGCATGCGCAGATCGCGTAGCAGCCTGCCGCCGTTGGCGTGTGGACTGGCCCCCATCCGGCGATCGCCCTTTGGCGCAAGGTCGGCCAGTTCAGGGACGAGGGCGCCGTTTTCATCGAACAGTTCATCGGCGCGGTAACGCTTCATCCAGCGCTCAAGCTGGGCCACGTGTGCCGGATGCGCGGCATCGACAATCATGGGCACCTGGTGAGCCCTGAACGTACCCTCGATCGCTAAACCGTCGACGAATTTGGGGCCGGTCCAGCCCTTTGGCGATTTCAGAACGATCATCGGCCATGGCGGCCGGTCGGCGACGTTCGCGCTGCGTGCGCGGTCCTGAAAGCGCCGGATGTCTTCGATGGCCGCATCAAGGGTCGTGGCCATGAGCTCGTGCATCGCCTCGGGGTCATCGCCCTCGACGAAATAGGGGGTCCAGCCACAGCCGGTCAGAAATTGCTTAAGCGCGTCGCGGCCGATCCGGGCCAAAACCGTCGGGTTACTGATCTTGTAGCCGTTGAGATGCAGGATCGGCAGCACGGCCCCATCGGTGATCGGGTCGAGAAACTTGTTCGACTGCCAGGCGGTGGCCAACGGGCCGGTTTCGGCCTCGCCGTCACCGATCACGCAGGCGACGATGAGATCGGGGTTATCGAACACGGCCCCAAAGGCATGGCTCAGCGAATACCCCAGCTCGCCGCCTTCGTGAATCGAGCCAGGCGTGGTCGGCGCGACGTGGCTGGAAATGCCCCCTGGAAAGGAGAACTGCTTGAAAAGCTTTTTGAGTCCGGCCTCGTCCTGGCCGACGTCTGGATAGACCTCGCTCCAGACCCCCTCAAGGTAGACATTCCCGACGATCGCGGCCCCGCCATGACCGGGGCCGGCGACGTAGAACATGTTCAGGTCGTACTTTTTGATGACCCGGTTGAGGTGCACATAGATGAAGTTCTGGCCCGGCACCGTGCCCCAGTGACCGACGACCAGGGGCTTTACATGGGCCAGGGTCAGCGGCTCGCGCAAAAGCGGATTGTCATAAAGGTACAGCTGTCCCACGGACACGTAGTTGGCGGCCCGCCAATAAGCGTCGGTCTTGCGCAGTTCATCCGCGCCGAGGGTTGCCTCGGTGGTGACGGCGTCCTCCGCCTTGGCTTGGCGCTTAACGCGGAGCGGCGCCGTTGGAGCGTCCATTGGAGCGACCTTTCTTTCATGCGCACGGGTGGTTGATAGGCGCGGCATCCAGAGCCGTCCGGCGGCCTCGCGCCATGGGTTGCCAAGAGCCTAGCGCCAGCGGCGAGCCCGCGTCAGGCTCGGAAACTACCGAGATCGGGGCTTTGGCCGCCGATTGACGAGGCCCGTCGCCACCGCGCCATCGACGCCCAGACGCCCAGACGCCTAGTTGGCGAGCTTCGCGCGAATGGCGAGCAGTTCGGCCCGGCGCGCGTCGCTGGCGACCGGGTAGGCCATCTTGAGATCGGCGAGCGTATCGACGACGATCTGGGAAACGATGAGCCGCGCATTCTCCTTGTCGTCGGCGGGAACGACATACCAGGGCGAGTCCTTGGTGCTGGTGGCGCTGAGGCATTCGCCGAAGGCCTTCATGTAATCCTTCCAGAATTTCCGCTCTTCAACGTCCGCCTGGCTGAATTTCCAATTTTTGTCGGGCTCGTCGATGCGCGCCAGGAAGCGTTTGCGCTGCTCCTCGTTGGAGAGGTGCAGAAAGAACTTGATGATCCGAGTGCCGTTGGCGTGGAGGTGCCGCTCCAGGTCGGCGATGGATCGATATCGGCCGCGCCAGACCGTCTTGTCCTTCTGCGGCGCGTCCGGAAGACCCTCGCTGTGCAGGAGCTCGGGGTGAACGCGAACGATCAGCACCTCCTCGTAGTAGGACCGGTTGAAGATGCCGATCTTGCCGCGCGGCGGCAGGTCGCGTGTGGTGCGCCAGAGGAAATCGTGTTCCAGCTGGGCGGCGCTGGGATGCTTGAAGCTGAACACCTGGCAGCCCTGAGGGTTAACCCCGGACATCACGTGCTTGATCGCCCCGTCCTTCCCCGCCGCGTCCATGGCCTGAAAGATCAGAAGAACCGCGTGCCGGTTGGACGCATAGAGAAGCGCCTGCTGATCGCTCAGCTTCGCGACATGGGATTCCAGGAGCTTCTCGTATTGATCCTTCGACTTGTACACGGGATCGACCTTCGTCGGCCATTTGTCGAGGTCGACCTCGTCCCCCTCGTCGACGCGAAAGGGCTTGGTGTGAATTTTCATCGGCGGCCTTTCAGCGGTGTCTTCTGTTTTGCCGCGCCTGCGTGGCCGCGGCGGGGCCATCAGGCTCGGTGAGAGCCGCGGCGATGACGCGCCCGGCGTCCTCGGGGTCTTTCGCCAGGCCGGCCAGAAGGATCTCCCCGAGCGTCTTATCGAGCACGGAGGTGGGTTCGGGCGCCGCGGCGGGTTTTGGTTCTGCCTTGGCTTCCGGCTGAGCGCGGCGATCCGCATCGGCCTTGCGGTCGCCGGTCTTCGGGTCGGGCTTGGGCTCATCGCTTTTGGCATTGGGCATCGCGACCGCTTTGGTTCCCGCCTTGGTCTGCGCTTTGAAGTGATCGAGAACGCGATAGGCGAGCAGCTTGATCGGGTCGGTGACCAGGAACCAGGCCAGGGCGTAGCCCCAGACGATGGCGGCGTATTTCCAGCCGAGGGGCGGCATCAGCCAAAGGCCATAGACGGCGATGAGCGTCGCGACGGCCTGGGTGCCCCCTACCGCCGCCAGAAGGATCCAGGCCGGCCGCGTGGACCACCAGGGTCCGCGCGTGCGGGTCTGAAAGATGGTCAGATGGCCGGCCACTGACAGCTTCAGGTACATGAGCGTTTGGGCGTGTGCGCGGTCGAGATGAAAGACGCGCTCGCCGAGGTAGAACAGACCGAACGCCGCTAGGACTCCGGTCGTTCCCAGAACTGTCGAGATTCCCAGCACCCGGCGCATGTCCCAGGCTTCGGGCCTAGCGCTGTATTCGACATTGTCATAGGCGATCGAGAGGATGGCGCCGTCGTTGAGCAGGGCCAGCATGACGATCATCACCGCCGTCACCGGATAGAAATTGAACACCAGGATCGCCAGGGTCATGAACAGCAGCACCCGCAGCGTCTCGGCGATGCGGTAGATGGCGTAGCTGTTCATCCGCTGGAAGATTCGGCGGCTCTCCTTGATCGCCTCTATGATCACCGACAAACCGGGCGTGGTGAGCACGATGGCCGCCGCCGCGCGCGCCGCGTCGGTGGCGCCGGAGACAGCGATCCCGCAGTCGGCTTTCTTCAGCGCCGGGGCGTCGTTCACCCCGTCCCCGGTCATGCCGACGATGTGGCCATGTTTCTGAAGCACATCGATGATGCGGAACTTGTGCTCGGGAAACACCTGGGCGAAACCATCCGCCGTCTCGATCGCCGCCGCCTGGGCGGAGGTCTCCTTGCGCTTCCCGTCACCGAGATTGCTGGCGGCGAGAATATTGGCCCCCATTCCCAGCTTCCTGGCGGTTTCCTTGGCGATGGCGATGGCGTCGCCGGTCACCATCTTGACCTTCACGCCCATCTGGACGGCGGTGGCGATGGTCGCCTTGGCGTCGTCCCTGGGCGGATCGAACAGAGGCAGGACGCCTCGAAGCCGCCAGGCGCCGTTCGCGTCCGCCCGCGCCACGCCCAAGGACCGGAAGCCTCGCGCCGCGAATTCATTGACGGCTTTTTCGACGGCCGCCTTGGCGCCGCCGCTCATCTTCGCCAAATCCAGGATCACCTGGGGGGCGCCCTTGGTGACCTTGAACGCCTTGCCGTCCTTCCCCTTGACCGTCGCCTCGGTGCGCTTGTGCACCGGGTCGAACGGCATGAAATGAACCACCTCGTAGGTTCTCAGGGCCTTCGCATCCTTGACGCCCGCAAGGACGGCCAGGTCGATCGTGTCATTGTCGTCCGCGCGAGAGGCCAGCGCGCCGTCGAGGACGACCTCGTCGGCGTTCACGCCGCCGACGCTGAACGGATCGCCCAGCGTCAGCTTGTTCTGGGTCAAGGTGCCTGTCTTGTCGGCGCAGAGCACGTCCACGCCGGCCAACTCCTCGATGGCCACCAGCCGGCTCACGATCGCCTGTTTCTTGGCGAGCAGCCGCGCCCCGACGGCCATCGTCACCGAGAGGACTGTCGGCATGGCCACCGGGATGGCCGCCACCGTCAGGACGAGGGCGAACTGCAGCGTGGTCAGCACCGGTTCGCCGCGGTAGATCGAGACGCCGATGATCACCGCGACCAGGACCCCCGCCAACAGGATCAGGTAGTTGCCGATCTTCAGCACCGCGCGCTGAAAATGACTGACGTTGTGGGCGCCCTGCACCAGCTCGGCCGTCTTGCCGAAATAGGTGTTCGCGCCTGTGGCATAGACCAGGGCGCCGGTCTCGCCGCGGCGAACGATGGAACCGGAAAAGACCGCGTCGCCCGGATTGCGGGTCGCGGGCAGGGATTCTCCGGTCAGGGCGGACTCGTCCAGCTCAAGCGGGTCGCCCGAGAGCAGGCGCGCGTCGGCGGGCACGATGTCGCCCAGGCGCAAGCGGATGGCGTCGCCGGGCACCAGCTCTCGCGCTGGCGGCGTGACCCACTTCCCATCCCTCTTTACGCGGGCCTTGGTCGCCAACTTCGCCTTGAGCGCGGCGATCGCGTTTCCCGCCTGGCGCTCCTCCCAAAATCCGACCACGCCGTTGGCAACCAATAGCAAAAGGATGATGAAGAAGTCCGCCCAGTGCTGAACGACGCCTGACAGGACAACCGCAGCCTCGATCATCCACGGGATTGGACCCCAGAAATAGGAGAGGAATTTCAGAAGGGGATTGGTCTTCTTTTCTTTGATCTCGTTGGGCCCGTACTTCGCCAGGCGCTTCCGCGCCTCGGCCTGGGTCAGGCCCTCCGGCGAGGTCTCCAGCGTCTTTTCCACCACCGCGAGGGGCAGGGTCTTCAGATCGTTCTTGGCCAGGGGGATTTTGGATCCAGGATCGCGTTCAGCCGAGGGGGCGCGGGTGTTCATCGGATCGACTTTCTGACCGTGGAATGCCACTCCGCCCTGGGCCCAGCGACCGCGGCGTCACCGCATTTCGGGCTCCCATGAGCCGGGCCCCGCATCTTCGCGTCCTCAGTTACGCGCGGACGCCTGAGGCGTTGGCGCCGCACCCGATGCGCTCGCGCCGGGGGCCAGGTTTGCCAGCAGGAGGCTCACGGCCATTGACGCCAGACACGCCAGACACATGATGCTGATCGCCCTGGAGTGCGGAAAGACCAGGGCGCCGGCCCGCTGCCCGCCATACGGAACATCGCGCGGCTCCGCCGTCGGCAGAAGAGCGACCAGCCGGGCCGATACGGTCGCGCGATCCGGCTGAGCCGGTGGGACCTCGACCACGCTGGTGAGCATCGACGTCAGGCGCTGGGCCGCGCCCTCCGCCGGCATCCGCGCCAGCTCGGCCGCTTCCGCCCAGGGATCAAGATCGAGGCGCGCCAAAGCCGAGATTACGCTGAGCGGCATGGCGTTGCGCTCTTCGCAGACCGTGGCGAACAGAAAGTCATTGAACGTGGGGTTGAGTTTGGCGTTTGGAGACATAGCGCGGCCTTCAGCCGGCGGAGCGGTTGAGCGGTCGAACCCGACCAGGCGCCGCGGCCGCGTCCAGGGCGATGGCTTCGGTTGGCGCCCTGTGATCGACGCCGTTGGCGCTCTTCGCCCTATCGGTCTTTTCAAGGATTTCAAGGAAGGGCTTGATGATGTCGATGGGCATGGGAAACACCACCGTGGAGTTCTGTTCCGCCCCGATCTCCGTCAGGGTCTGCAGGTACCGCAGCTGCATGGCTGCGGGGATGCTGCCCAGGATCCGCGCGGCGTCGACCAGGGTCTGCGACGCCTGAAACTCGGCCTCCGCATGGATGATCTTGGCGCGGCGGTCGCGTTCCGCCTCGGCCTGTTTGGCGATCGCGCGCACCATGTTGTCGGTGAGCTCCACGGTGCGTATCTCCACATTGCTCACCTTGATGCCCCAGGTCTCGGTCTGGGCGTCGAGAATGCTTTGCACATCGGTGTTGAGCTTCTTGCGCTCAGACAGCATCTCATCGAGCTCGTGCTGCCCCAGCACAGCGCGCAGGGTGGTCTGGGCGAGCATGTTGGTGGCCGGAAG
>Ga0302319_10009446_pt1 | contig 18738 bp, 15 predicted proteins | sample Bog_T0_2_FD_203319 | JGI IMG/M metagenome (GOLD analysis project Ga0302319, IMG submission 203319) | Peat permafrost microbial communities from Stordalen Mire near Abisko, Sweden - Bog_T0_2 | ecosystem: Environmental > Terrestrial > Soil > Wetlands > Peat | place: Sweden: Abisko, Stordalen Mire... | reverse complement strand
AAAACTGATCTTTTTGAAAAGCGCTCTCTGACCGAAAAGTGGGGTGCCTCAGTCTGTCCAGGAGCAAGGTAGGGACGCCCGGCCCCGTCCGAGATTGGAGGTAGGGACGCCCGGCCCGGGCGTCCGGGTTCTTCGAACGACTCAGTCGCAGTTCACGGACGGGCGGGCCGCCCGTCCCTACCCGGCCTCCAGAACTGCCAACCTACCCGTTTTCCGGCCGTTCTGATACACTACCAAAAAAAGCCGAGGGTTTTGGTCCGTTTGGTTGTATAATAGACGCATAACCATGAATCCACCCATTGACCCCCTCGCCAGGGTACTCGAATCCTGGAAGATTGAACCGGCTTCCGACCCGAATTTCCGCCCCTCGGTCGCGGCGCGGCTTGCGGCCTCCCGAACGAACCTGAACTGGTCCGCGTACCTGCGCGTCCATGCCGCCCTGTGGGCTGCCGTCGGTGTCGTCCTCCTGGGAGCGGCGGTTTGGACTGGCCGCCAGGCTGGGCACGCGAGGAACCAGGCTGATCGCAACGAATTGCTCGACACGTACGTCCGCAGGCTCGATCCACGGGCCATGACAGGGCCTCAGACATGAAATTCTTCCTGTTCACGGTGGGCCTGCTCGCCGCGGGCGCGGGCGCCGTGGGCATCCTTTGCTACCGTTTGAGCCTCGATTCGGATCTCCAAAGCGAGAACCGCAGCGGCGATACGATGGCATGGCTTCGAACGGAGTTCCATCTCGACGCTGCACAGTTTCGCGCGATTGCCCGCCTCCATGAGGCCTACGGCAGCGTTTGCGCAAGCCACTGCCGGGCGATCATGAATGCCCGCCGCAACAACGCCCAACCCGCCGAGATCCAGGCGCTGGAGGACGAGTGCGTCCGGTCCATGACGGACCACTTCAGGCGGGTGGCCGCCCTGATGCCGCCCGGGCAGGGTGATCGCTACCTCGCCTTGGTTCTTCCGCGGATCGGGGACTATTCCCATACGGGAGCCCCAACCCTGCGGGGGACCCCTTGACCGACGACGCAGAGTTGATGCGCCGGGTTCGGGAGGGCGACGAGGTTGCCTTTGGCGCGCTGATGGCTGAGTGGGAGTTGCCGGTCAAGCGGGTCTTGGGACGAATTGTCCAAAACAGCGCCGATGCAGATGACCTGGCCCAGGAGACTTTTATCCGCATCTGGCAGAACAGGGAACGATTCCTTCCCGGTGCAGCCTTCCGCCCCTGGATGTTTGCCATTGCCGTGAATCTCGCGCGCAACCGCCTGCGCTGGTGGCGGCGCCGGCCGTTGGTCGAACTGGAGGACTGGGAGATCGGCGAATCTTCCGCCCGCACCGAGACGGCCCTTGAGCGGAAGGAGCGCGCCGAGGCCGTGCGAACCGCCGTGGGCAGGCTGCCCCTCGACCAGCGCGAGGTGCTTGTGCTCTTCTCGTACGAGGGCCTGTCCCACGCGGAGATCGCCGCCTCCGTCGGTGGCACCCCGAAGTCGATCGAGGCGAAGTTGTACCGGGCCCGCGAGAAGCTCAGGTCCGGGTTGCGGCACTGGGTGGAAGACGCCGGCGGCGAGATTACAGACTGCTAAGCCGTTTTCGATACACGGCCTGGGTCTTGACCGGCTCAAAGCCCAGCGCCGGGTAGAAGCTATGGCTTTCCCCGCGCACCACGTTGCTCCGTACGGAAACCGCCTTTGCTCCGGTGGTTCCGGCCCAGGCGACCGCACTTTCGACCAGCCTGCGGCCAAGGCCGCGCCGCCGGTAGGCCGCCGAAACGATGAGCCCGACGATTTCCGCCCTGAATCCCGATTCAAGGACGTCGGAGGTGCTCGCCTGCAGCCAGCCGGCGACGACTCCGTCGGCGACGCCAACCACGATATGCTGGTCCGGGCGTCCCAGGATCGCTTGGAGACGGGCTCGCATGACGGCCTCGTCCGCGGCATAGCCAAGCTCGATCGCGAGGGCGGCGATCGCCTGGGCGTCGTCAAGCTTTGCGGTCCGGATCTCCATGGGCGGCACGGCACTTATGAGGGCGCCGGCCGGAGCCTGCCAATGCAAATGGGGCGCGGCTTTTTTTGAATTGTCGCCGGTTCCAGGATTCATTGTTTTGGGCCCTCCATTTATGGACGAACTCAAGGAATTCCGCGACCTCGTCGCCTTCATCAAGTCGGACCGCCAGGCACAGAAGGAAAAGGAAGCCCGCGACTCCTGGACCAGGTATGTGTCGCTCTCCATGATCTTCATTGCGGTGCTGGCCGCCGTGGCGAGCCAGAGGAGCGGGGGGTTCTCTTCCACCGTGATGCAGCAGCTCAATGAGGCGACCTTCGACCAGGCCGCTGCCTCGGACCAATGGGCCTTCTACCAGGCAAAGGGGATCAAGCAAAACCTGGCGGAGGCGGAATTGGACTCTCTGCGAGTCTCCGGGACGGCGGACGGGCGGCGGACCGCCGACCTTGCGGCCAAGGCCAGGCGGTACGATTCGGAGAAGCAGGCCGTGATGAAGGAGGCCACTGCGCTCGAGGCCAGGCGCGACGCGGCGCGCACCCTGGCCGGGAAGGCCGGCAGGCTTGGCCACGAAATCGGCCTGGCCTCCACGCTCTTCCAGGTCGCCATCGCGATCGGGGGCGTCTGCCTGATCGTCAAGAAGCGCTGGCTCTGGTGGGCTTCCTTGTTCCTGGGCCTCGCCGCTACGTTCCAGATGCTCCGGGTGCTTCTGTCGGCCTGACCTCGCCGAGCGACCTCAGCGCCAGGGTGATCGCGGCAACCGTGATCCCGAGGGCGACCATTTCCCGGTTCGGGCTGAGCCCATGGCGGGACAGGAACGAGAGATACGCCGCGCCCAGGGCTATCCCGATGTAGTCCGTGAAGTTTTGGATCGAGACCGTCTTGCCAAGCCTCGCGGGGTCCGTCTCGGATTGCAGCGCCGCGTTGAACGGGACGACGAGCAGCCCGGCCGCCGCGCCTGCGCAGAGGAGCACCAGGACAACCGGGGCGAGCCCGAGTTTCCCGCCAAACAGGCCCAGGCCGGCGATGCCGGCGGCCAGCAGGAATCCGTAGCGCTTCGCACAGGAGAGATCCCCCGTCTCATGCCACTGGCCCGCCAGCACCGAACCGGACACGATGCCAGCCACCATGCCCACCTTCAGGAGGACCAGCTTTAGGTTGGTCGGGTTCGCGATTCCCGCCTGGAGAAACACCTCGAGGCCCCAGCCCTGAAGGGCCGTTCGCAGCGTGGAGGCTGCGAACCAGAAAAGCATCGATCCGAGAAGAATCCGCCCGAGCCGCGGGTTTCGCACGAGCGCGGAAAGGGTCGTCCCGAACTGGCGGACACTGTGAAGAAAGGAGGCGTCCGGGTTGGAGGGGGTGCTCTCCATGGCGGCGTTGAACGCAAGGGCGGCACAATAGAGCCCGAGGCTTGCGGCATAGCAGACCGGCAGCGACCGGGTCCGGTCGTACAGGACGCCGCCGCCGCCGAGGCCGGCCACGATGGCGACCAGGGTCAGCATTTCGACCGTGCCGTTGGCCTTCACGAGCCGGGCGTTCTCCACGATTTCCGGCAGGATCCCGTACTTGGCCGGGGAGTAGAAGCAGGCGCCGATTCCCACCACGCAGTACCCGGCCGCCTGGAGGGCGTGGCCGTGCCCGCCGGCGATGGACGTCACACCGGCCAGGCCGCTCGCGGCGCCCGCAAGCTTGATCATGTTCCCGCCCACCAGCCAGCGGGTTTTCGGCATCCGGTCGTTCAGGAAGCCGGCGAGCGGCGCGAGAACGATGAAGGGCAGGCTGAAGACCAGGCCGTAGAGGGCGTTCTCGGCGTCGATGCCCGCCTCGGTGATGCGCCCTGCGTGGAGTGCGTAGGTCAGCGGGCCCAGGATCGCCGCCAGGAGAAAGTTGTCCCCGAAGGCGCCGAGGAACTGGCCTGCGAGCAGTAGCGCGTAGTTCCGGCCTGGGGAGGGGTTCGGGGATGGGGTCATGCGATCTCCGGGTCCGCCCGGCGAGGAAGACGATCCCCTGCAAATCGGCAAGGCTAAGAGTAGTGACACATTTCGAAGAAAAAAGCATTGCATGCGTCCTAAGGCAGGGACGGGCGGCCCGCCCGTCCGGGTTCTTCGAACGAGTCATTCGCAGTTCTCGGACGGACGGACGGGCGGGCCGCCCGTCCCTACCTGCCGTCCGTCTTCGTCAAGAGCCGCCCGTCCGTAGCTCGCTACCGGTCGGACTGGTGGGCCAAGATACAGGCTTGACCGGGAGGGCCGGCCGGGGATGGACTTGGGCTGTCATGACGACGAACCCCAAAATGTATTCCCATGCGTGGTTCTCCACGGGGGTTGTCATGACCCTGCGCAACCGGGTGTCCGGTTCGCGCGTCGCCACCACCGCCGCGTAGGCAAACAGGATTCTTCCAAACCTAATTTAACCTGGAATTTCAACCCTGCTTGCCGATCGGCGAGCAGGGTTTTTGCTTTCATGCAAGCCCCCTCCTCCAGCCTGGCCTCGAGCCTGCGCGCCCTTCCACGCGCCGCGTGGATTCTCTTCCTCGGGACGTTCCTGAACAAGTTCGGCGGTTTCGTCGTCCCGTTCCTCGCGCTGTACCTCACAAGCCGCGGCTATTCGTTCACCGCGACGGGCCTGGCGATCGGCGCCTACGGGGCCGGGAACCTTCTTTCGTCGCTGATCGGCGGCCACCTGGCCGACCACTTCGGCCGCAGGCAGACGATCGCCCTGTCGATGTTTCTCGGCGCAGGCGCGATGATGCTGCTCTCCCAGGCGCGCGGGCTGCCGTCGATCGTCGCCCTTGCCGCGCTGGCCGGGTTGACCGGGGAAATGTACCGCCCGGCCAGCAGCGCGCTGCTCACCGACCTGGTTCCCGCGGGCCAGAGGGTCACGGCCTTTTCGACGTACCGGCTGGCCATCAATGCAGGTTGGGCCTTTGGCCCGGCAACCGCCGGGTTCCTTGCGGGGCACGGGTACTTCTGGCTGTTTGCCGGGGACGCCGCGACCTCCGTGCTCTTCGGATTCGTGGCGCTGGTTGCGCTGCCGAAGACAGCCCATCCTCCGCCCGGCAAGGACGGCTGGGCGGAAGTCGGCCTCGCCGTGCGCCGGGACCGGGCCCTTCGGTGCATGCTGGTCGCCGGCCTTGCGATTGGCTTCGTGTTTTTCCAGACCAGCTCGACGTTTGGCCTTCATTTGAAGCTGCTCGGGTACTCCACCAAGGTGTATGGAGGTCTCGTCTCCCTGAACGGCGTCCTGGTGGTGCTTTGCGAGCTGCCGCTGACGACGATCACCCGCCGATTTGTCGCGACCCGGGTGATGGCAGCCGGGTTTCTCGTCGCCGGCTCCGGGCTTGCGCTCCTCACGTTCGGCCACTCCGTCCCGTACCTGGCCTGCTGCATCGCCATCTTCACGCTTGGCGAGATGATCGCGATGCCGGTCGCGGGGGCCTTTGTGGCCGACCTTGCGCCTCCATCGATCCGCGGTCGGTACCTGGGAGTCTATGGGCTGACATGGACCGTGGCGCTCATGGTCGGGCCGGCGCTTGGCATGCAGCTCCTCGCACTCGGGCCCCCGGTCCTCTGGCTTGCATGCGGGGCGATGGGAACTGGTGCGGCGGTGTTCGCGCTAAGGGCCAGGAAGGGGTCAGGCTGATGCCCTTGACCTGCGCAGCGCAGGTCAAGGGCATCAGCCTGACCCCTTTCAAACTCGCAGCGGATTCGCCCCGTAGGCCTGGTCCCAATGGTAGGCCGCCTCCCCGTCCCTGAATTTCCATCGGCGGGGGGTCGTGGTGTCGAGCCAGTCGAGGGGTTCGCAGCCGCCGGAGCCGCCGGAGAGAGCGAGTTGCATCGCCGCGCGATAGGCGTCCCTTTGTGCCGCCGTGATCGTGCGGGGATCGACCGAGACAAAGAGCGCCGTTCCGCTCCGGGCTACGAGGTCGAGGTACTGGCGGTCGAGCTCCCAGGGGGTCATGGCCGTGTGGGCGGCGCAATCGGGATCGCTCGCAAAAAACGTGCGGTTTTGCGGCAGCCGGAAGGCGAGCGTGTTGATCCCCATGCGCCGGGTACGCTCCCATTCCCGGCCGGAAGTGTCGTCTCCCGTGCGCTGGATCTCGAAGATCCCCGCCCCGAGGTGGCCGATCGTGTTGCATCCGAGCAGGACGGACTCGCCCGCGGCCGACCGCAGGTTGCGGTAGTGCCCGAGGAGGATCTCGGCATTTGTCAGCGAGCGGTCGGCAAAATGCCAGCCGGGGTCCGTGAGATCCGCGCCCATCTCGAAGCCCCACTTTCCAAACAAGTCGTAGGTCGAGAAATCATGCTTGATGAGGTCGTATCCCCACCCGCGGACGCGGGCGACGTCCTCGTGGACGAGGGCCTGGTTCTCGGGAAGCGTGAGGTCCAGGGGCTTCTCGATGGCCGTGCAGGGGCCTGCACGCAGGCGCTTCGGGTCGTCCACGGTCATCAGGGCCGTGGGCCTCATCCAGATCCCCGGGCGGACGCCGAGCTTCCTCATCTCGGAGGCCAGGCCCGGCATGTCGGGAAACCGTGCTGGGTCGCCGGCTTTCCACGGCCCGCCGGGACAGACCGACGCCGAGTTGTCTGTCCATCCGGCGTCGATCACGCAAAAGGGACGGTTCGGGTGGCCGGAGGCGATCCCGGCCAGAAACTCCGCATCGCGGCGGATGGCGCCCGAGTCAAAGTCGCGGCCGTAGGCATAGTACCAATTATTGTTCCCGCAAACCGGGGACGCCGCCAGCCTCGGGGCCGGGCAGAGGGCGCGGCAGAAGCGCGTGAGCGCCGCCATGGGAGACTCGCCGGGTCCGGAGCCGAGCGCCACCACGTCGGCAGCGGCGATCTCACGGTTGCCCGGGATGGACGGGCTCCCGCCGTTCCTGAAGTCGAGCCAGAGGGAGACGCCTTCCGCACCCACCGTCCAAAAGCAAAGCGCCGACGGCTGGGTCTTGACGCCCATCATGAACGAGCGGCCCGACGCGGCATCGCAGGCAGAAAAGTACCAGGGCATGACCCGCTCCGGCTGAAGGGTGCGCCATTGGAGGTCGCCGTACCCGCGCTCCCAGGCGTCGCCCAGGAAGATGGCTTCCGGCGCGAACGCAGCTTCCCAGCGGAGGACGATCCGTGAAAGCGGCCCGGCAGGGCAGTGGACGCGGATGGCCTTGGCGGAAGACGAGGCGGCCACGCTGATCTTGCAACCGGGAACGGAAAAGTCCGTGCCGGTTCTGTCCGCGGGGACGAGCCCCGCTCCGTCGCGGTCGATGAATGCCCGACCCGGTCCGTCGAGGAGCCGTCCGGACGCGGATTCAAGGGAGTCGCCGGCGGGATGGGGCGCCGTTTCTTCAGCCATGGCCTTGGCGGCTGGGTTCAGCAGGATCGCGCCCACGCCCAGTTTGACGGCGTCGCCCAGGAATTCACGCCGGGTTCGGTGGGGGTCATTGGTCATGGTTTGTCCGGTCGTTTCAGGGCCGCACCGGCGAGATGCGATAGAGTCCGGCGCCGTGCTGGGCGATGACCGGGGAAAAGTCGCCCGAAAATTCCCCAAGGTCCCCCCTCCACCACAGGTCCCGGATGCGGGCCGGGGCGGGGATGCCGAGTTCCGCGAGCCGGACGTGCACGGCCGCACCGGCACCCCCTGGCACATCCCGCGCATTGAAAAGCGCCAGGTACGTGTCGGCCGATCCCGGGACCTCCGCCGTCCAGCAGTAGAACCCATCCCGGGAGAAGACCTCCCGGTTGTTCGCGCTGGCCTGGTCCACGGCGATGACCTCGGGGTTGGTGACCAGCGAAAGCGTGAACTCGTCGAGCCTTGTCAGGTCGGCGCCGAGGATGAGGGGCGAGCGCGCGATGCTCCAGAGGGTCATCAGGGTCCTCTGTTCGTCCCTCGTAAAACGGGTCTGCCGCGTGCCCATGCCGATCGTGCCAAGCGGCAGCATGTCGGCGTCCGGGAAGTGGCCCGGGCCCCGGTAGGGTGTCCACGCACGCAGCCGGTCGAACTGGGCGGCGAGCAGCCGCCAGTCGTCCCAGAAATCGTCGCTGATGCGCCACTGGTTTGCGTTCACGCTGATGTGGGCCCCCTGCGCCAGGGGAGTCGGGCCGGGGGACGTGCTGAAAAGGATCGGCCTGCCGCAATGGTCGATGGCCCTGCGGATGGCCTCGATCTCCCGGGTATGGTACGGACTCGAGAGGTCGTCCACCTTGACGAAGTCCACGTGCCACGACGCGAGCAGCGCGAACACGGAGTCGTAATACGCCTGCGCCCCGGGTTTTGCCATGTCCACGCCGTACATGTCGGTATTCCACCGGCAGACGCTCGAACGGTCTGCGATGTCCGCCGCGGTGTACAGCGTGCCAAGGATCGGACATTTTTCGTCCACGGCCTGACGCGGGATTCCGCGCAACAGGTGCACCCCAAACTTGAGGCCCAGGCCATGCACGGAGTCGGCCAGCGGCCTGAACCCCATTCCGCCGGCTGCCGATGGAAACCGGTTCACGGCTGGCAGGAGCCTGCCCTGTGCGTCCATTTCCAGCCGTGCGCCCTCCCGGTAGTCGAACCCCGTCGCCCTGGGCTCATACCACTGGATGTCCACGGTGATGAGGTTCCAGCCGAAGCGCTCAAGGTCCTTGGCCATGACGCCTGCCTGGGCGCGGGTCTGGGCCTCCGTGACCGTCGTGGCAAAACAGTCCCAGCTGTTCCAGCCCATCGGCGGCGAGGGCGCCCACGCGTGGTAGGCCGGTGGCGGCTGGGCTTGGATGCCGGAGGCGGTGCAGAGTCCGGTGGCGAGCAGCAGCCCCGCGGACAGGAGGCCTCGGTTGGGTGCCGGATGCGGTTTCACGGGGCTGTTCCGGAGAGCACAATGTTCTTCACCGACCCGGCGGACACCTTCACGCAGGTGACAGGCCCGTAGCGGTCCGAGCCCGCGGCCCACCCCTCCTTCGCGCCGTCGAGCAGGGCGGCGCAACCGGGAAAGAGGGCAACCGGGGAACCGTTCACTGCGACGCCCGCGGCCGCCCGGCCGTGGACCCTGAAGACGTACCAGCGAAGCGCCGGGGTGAAGTGGCCGGTCTGGTCGGCGACCTCCACCGTGGCTGTCGCTCCGCGATCCTGCGCGGTGATCTTCTGCTCGAAGAACGCGGCCTTCTCATAGTCGTAGGTCTCGCCGTCATCATCGTAGTAGCTGAACGAGGTCGCCTTGGTGTCGGGGAAGACATCCACGGTGACCCGCGTCACGGGCTTCTCGCCCACGTAGTTCATGACGTCGATGGAGGGCAGGATCGCCCCCTTCCGGATGAAGAGGGGGATGTCGAGCCAGGTCGAGGGGTCCACCGGGTAGTCGACCGTCCTTCCGCCTGCCAGGCCGCCTCCGCGAAAGTAATCGATCCACTCGCCGGCGGGCAGGTGGAACCGCTTTACCGCCTGCCCACGATCCACGACCGGCGCCACAAGGAGGAAATCGCCCACCATCCAGGCATCCACGTCATTCAGGCACTCCGGGTCGTCGGGGTGGTCCCAGGCAAGCGGCCGGCAGAGGCCGATCCCGGTTTGGTTGAGCAGCCGGTCGTAATGGTACAGATAAGGGATCAACGAATACCTGAGGCGGATCGCCGCCCTTGCCGCGGCCTCGGCCTTGGCGCCAAACAGCCAGGGCTGCTTGTAGAAGGTCCCATGCGTCCGGAAGATCGGCACGAAGGCGGAGAACTCCATCCAGCGGGCGTAGCTCTCGCTGTATTCCTCGCCCGCGATGTGGGCGTCGTTGTTGAACCCCCCGGTGTCCATGCCCCACCGCGCCTGCCCCACATTGAGGGAGCAGAGCAGCCTCTCCCGCTGCTGCTGCATCACCGTGAAGCCGGACTCGATGTCGCCCGACCAGGTGGCGTACGCGTACCGCTGGGCCCCGGAGTAGAAGTTCCGGTTGTTGGACCAGACCCTCACTCGGCTGAAGGTGTGGGATCGCTGGCCCTCGTAGAGGGCCCGCTGCATGTCCATGAATTCCCACGTGTCGCCCCAGGCATCGGCCTCATCGTTCCACCACCCGGCGATGCCCGTGTCGAAGGCTCCCGCGGCATGGGCCCAGAACCACAGCCGGCACTCCGGCTTTGAAAAGTCCAGGTCGTTGACCAGCTTGTGCGAGAAGTAGTCCGCGTAGGGCTGCCTTCCGGGGACCCAGAACCCGTGGCTCGTCGCATAGCGCCCCTCGGCCGAGTCCACGTGGATCCTCGGTTTCATGATGCCCGCCATCTTCACGCCCAGGGAGTCCATCTTCGCCTTGAAGACCCCGGATGGGCCGTTGGGAAAGTTCACCGGGTTCCAGCGCCATTCGCCGTAGTGGTCGTCCCCCCAGGCCTTCCACTGGAAGTCGAAGGTATAGAGGTCGAACGGAATGCCCCTCGACCGGTACCCGTTCACGTTTGCCAGGCAGCGCGCCTCGTTCATGTCGGCAAACTCGCTGTTCGAAAATCCCATGGCCCACTTGGGGAACATCGGGGGCAACCCTGTGAGCTCGGCAACGCCCTGCTGGATGTCATAGGCGTTGCCGGCGATCACGTAGAACTCGACGTTGACCTTTGAAAGCCCCGAGAAGGCGACCGCCGACGGGCTCTCGACCGTGCAGTTGGCCCGGTCCGTGTCCACATAGATGCCGAAACCCTGGTTGCTCCAAAGAAGCGGCCCCCCGGTGTTGCCCTCCGCTCCCGCCCGGACGGAATAGGGTGCCGGGCTCGGGACCAACTCGACCCGGCCCTTCGAGTCGTCGAGATACTCCCATCCCCGGAGTCCAAAAAAGCGGGACCCGGGCGCCGTGCCGAAGTCGACGCTCCCGTGGACCCCCGCCTTCAGGCCCGTCTCGGCAACCAGCAGGCGGTGGCTCGCGTCATAGACGGCGACCCTGCCGGAAGTCCGGTCGATCTCGGCAAACAGATCCGCCGTGGAGATCGTGAGTGGGTCGGACTCGATGTCGAAGGTCGCCGAGGCCGCGGGCCAGTGGGTCGCCCAGATGCTGGGGGTTTCGGGGCTGAACTTCCCCGCGGGCCGGAAATCGACCTTGAGCATGTCCGGCCTGCACACTTGGACGATCAACCGGTCGCGCCCGATCGGCAGGGTCAGAGTGTCGCCGATCCGCGATTCACCGGATGTGACCTGGGCCCGGGTCGGATCCGGCGCCAGGGCCAGGACCGCAAAGAGTCCGACGCAGGATGCGATGCGCCCGCAGTTTGGAGAAGCCATTGGGGATCCGCACAGGCTCCCGCCGTGCCGGCCCCTAGTCAACGTGCAAGCCGGGAGCGGGTTTTGTATCACCCTCACCAGAACCGTGGCAGGAACCTGCGGGCTCTCTATGAACGTCTGCGAAGTATGCGAACGATTGGGTAGTGGGTCAGTTTGGTCGGATGGCTTCCCTCAGGGCCGGAGCGTCGCAACTCCCAATCTGGTCGCCATACCGGCCTCCTCCTCAAGGGGGTCGGCCCGGAGGCGGCCATGAGCTCCGCAACAGCCTTGAGGCAAGCCATCCGACCAAACTGACCCACCATCAACGCTTGCGAGGTATTGCGAACGTCTGCGAGGTATGCAAACGCTTGCGAGGTAGGGACGGGCGGCCCGCCCGTCCGTGAATTGCAGTTGGCCCCGGCTAACAGGCTGCTCGGCTCACCGCCCCGCGCCCGCAAAATGCGAAATCACCAGGAAGAGCCCGACCATCGCCAGGAGCGCGGACACGCTGATGAGGGCACCCGCGAGGAACGGGGTTCCCTGGATGCTGATCCGCAATCGGGAGGGCTGGAGTCCTTCGCTCAGGCCGGTCACCTCGACAAGCTCCGGGGCCAGCAGCGCCGTCCGAAACCGGACGGCATCGCAGTACCGGTCGTCGGGCTTGCGGCGCAACGCGCAGAGAACGATCTCCTCGGCCTGGGGCGAGAGGGCCGGGTTCAGCCTGCGGGGCGCGACCGGGTCCCCCGTCACGCGCATCTGGGCGGCCTTCCAGATATCCTCATCCTTGTAGGGAAGTTGCCCCGTCAGCATCTGGTAGAGGACCACGCCGAGGCCGTACACGTCGGTCCGTTCGTCGTTCTTCTTGTTCATCACCTGCTCGGGCGCCATGTACTCGGGGGTTCCGAACAGCGGCGTCAGGGCGGCGATGAGGCTCCGGGACGCTGAAATCTCCGAGGAGAGCCCAAAGTCCATCAGGCGCAGGGTCCGATCGCGGCAGATCATGATGTTCGCCGGCTTGATATCCCTGTGGACGAACCCGCGATCGTGCATGGCCTTGAGTCCGCCGCACAGCACGGCGGCGATCTTCAGGGCGTCCTTTTCAGGAAGGGGCTTCGTTAGGTGCAGGACGCAGGCGAGCGTGCAGCCGTCCAGGAGTTCCATCACGATGTAGGGGCGGCTCTTCTTGCCCGCGACCGGGATCAGCTTGAGCAGGCAGGGGTGATTGAGGATCAGCCCGATCCGCTCCTCGCGCAGGAACCTCCCGAATGTCACCGGGTCGCTCTCGGCCCGGAGCAGCGGCACCTTCACCGCCACTGCCCTGCCCCCGTCGGAAAGGTCCTCGGCGCGGTACACCGTGGCCATGGCGCTTCGGCCGATCGGCTCGCGGATGAGGAAGCGCCCGTCCAGGAGATAGTCTGCGGGAAACTCATCCTCAAGGGGCTGGCCGATCCCCTCGCGATCGGGCAGGCGCTCGCAGCAGGCAACCCCGGCAAGCGGTGCCTGGGAAGCATCTCCAGGCCGGACGAATTCCGGTGCACCGGGAGCCCTGTCGGTTGCCTGTGCCTCTGACATTGTGGGCTTCATACTAGCCGGGAGCGGGGTCCAAGGTGACTAAAAAGTCAGCTGGACGGCATTAAATAAACATTAAGCGCGTGCAGGCTGCGAATCGTCCTGGCAGGATGACACCGTCGGTCCAGCAAATCCCCATGCGCCCTGCCCTGAAGACGATCCTGCTTGCGATGCCGCTTCTCGCAGCGGGCGCCGCCGCCTCGCCGACCGAGGAGGCGGGCCGCCAACTCGCCGCACGCGTCGCGCCGGCCCTCGTGGCGCAGTTGACCTTTGAGCAGATTCCCCCGGAGGGCGGACGGGACGTCTTTGAGATCGAGAGCCGCGGGGACCGGATTGTTCTCCGTGGCGACAACGGGGTCGCCCTGGCCTCTGCCCTGGACCGCTACCTCGAGGAATTCTGCCATTGCGAGATTTCCTGGGACTGCGGGAACCAGCTGGGCGTGCCGGTTCCCGCGCCCGCGGTTCCGGCCAGGATCCGGGTGGTGAGCCCGTACCGCTTCCGCTACGCCTACAATTACTGCACCCACGGCTACACGATGGCCTGGTGGGACTGGCCCAGGTGGCAGCGCGAACTCGACTTTCTAGCTCTCAAGGGCGTGAACCTCGCGCTCGTGATCGAGGGGCAGGAGCAAACCTGGATCGATGCGCTCCGGCCGTTCGGCTACACGGACGCGGACGTGCGGCGGTGGCTATGCCTCCCGGCCCACCAGCCCTGGCAGTACATGTCCAACATGGAGGACTACGGCGGGCCGCTCTCGCAGTCCCTTGTGAACCGGAGGCTCGCGCTCGGGCAGCACATCGTGGCGCGCATGCGCGAGCTCGGGATCGAGCCCGTCCTTCAGGGATACTACGGCATCGTTCCGTCGGACTTCAAGGGACGGTTCCCCACGGCAAGGGTTCATGAGCAGGGAGCCTGGGGCGGCCTCAGGCGCCCGGACATGCTCGACCCGATCGACCCGCAATTCAAAAGGGTCGCCTCCTCCTTTTACGCGGCCCAGTCGCGTCTGTTCGGCGGGCCGCCGGGCTTTCTAGCCGCCGACCCCTTCCACGAGGGCGGTTCCACGGAGGGCATCGACCTGGCAGCCTGCGGCCGCGCGATTTTCGGGGCGATGGACCGGTCCCAGCCGGGCGTCACCTGGGTGCTTCAGTCCTGGCAGCAAAACCCGCGGCAGCCGATGCTGGACGCCCTCGACAAGTCCCGGCTGCTCGTCCTCGACCTCTTCTGCGAGTCCACGGAACATTGGAGGGAGAGGATGCAATTTGGCGGAACGCCCTGGCTGTGGTGCTCGATCGACGATTTCGGCGGCAACCTCGGGCTCGGGGGAAAGCTCGATTGGCTGCGGACGGAGCCGGTGCAGGCCCTGGCCGAGGCCGGCCCGGGCAGGGGCTCCATGAAGGGGATCGGCGCCCTGATGGAGGGCAGCCAGACCCAGCCCTTGCTGTGGGAGATGTTCCTCGGCAACTCGTGGCGGAGCACTGCGCCGGACTTCAGCACCTGGCTGGCGGAGTACGGGCGCAGGCGCTACGGCAGGGCCAGCCCGGCGGCTTTGCGCGCCCTGGGGATCCTCGCCGATACCGTATATGGGCCGAAAGGCACCCTCGCAAACTCGGTCCTCTGCGCGCGCCCCTCGCTGGAGCCCTACCCGAAGGCCGACTTCTGGGGAACGACGAAGCCCTCCTACGACACAACGAGGCTGGTCGGCGCGTGGAGCGCTTTGCTCGACGCCGCCCCGGAGTGCGGATCGAGCGACGGCTACCGCTACGACGTGACGGACGTGGGGCGGCAGGTCCTGTCGGACCTGGTCGGGCGCTACCACCGTGAAATCCTCCGGGCCTACTCCCGGCGGGATGCGGCGGCGGTCGTGCGGCTCCGGGCCGGGATGCTCGGCCTGATCGGGGATTTGGATCGGCTCCTGGCCACGCGAAGGGAGTTTCTCCTTGGGGTGTGGCTCGCGGACGCGCGCAGCTACGGATCCACGCAGGAGGAGAGCGACCGGTGCGAACGAGACGCCCGGGAACTGCTGACCACGTGGACCGGCAACGACACGGATACGGTCGACTACGCAAACCGGGAGTGGCAGGGGCTCGTTGGAACCTTCTATTGTGCGCGGTGGCGGATCTGGATCGACGCCCTCCACGACGCCCTCGCGTCCGGGCAGCCCGTCGATGTCGCGGCGGTTCGCGCACGGATCCGCGACGCCGACTTGGCTTGGAACGGGAAGCACGACCGTTACCCGGCGGAGGCCCGCGGCGACCCGGTCGCGGTCTCGCGCATGCTCTTCGCGAAATACTCCGGCGATGCCGCCGACAAGAAGCTTGGATTGCCGGGGAATTGACCGACAATGGGGATCCCATGAAACCTGCAAAACCCCTGGCGTTCCTGGCCTTCCTGTTTCTCGCTGCCGGGCTATGCGCCCGGCAAACCGTGGTCTTGGATCGAAACGACGTGCGCACCGTCGATGCCGGCGGCCAGGGCAGGCCGGCGGACCCGGCCAAGGCCGCCTTCGTGGACGCCGCCCTGAAGGCCTTTGCGGGCGGCGCTCCGTTCGATGCCGTGCTGCCTTTGGTGAACCCGCCGGCCTGGGGCCGGGTGGTCAGCCCCGAGACGGGGGGAGTGCTCCAGATCCGCACCGCCTTCGCGGGCGGGTTTGTCTTCCATCTCAGCCTCGCGCACCTGCTGCCTTTCCACAGGTACATCCTCACCCTGAACGGCAACCCGCAGCGCAGTGGCAACGAGTACCTGGCCGATCCGGTGCCCGGGAACGAAAAGGAGAGGTACTACGACTTCTTCATCGCGACCACGGATGCGGGCGGCTCCTACGGCGGGGACTTCGCCGTGTTCCTGCACCCGGGGGACTACGACATCCGGTTCTACGTGAAGGACACGGCCGACTTCAAGATCGTGCTCTACCACGATTTCTTCCCGATCAAGGTCCTCTAGCAGGGTGTTGAAAAGAAGGGACGGGAGGTATCTATTCCATTCCCGCGCGTCTTGCAGCGTGACGAAGCATGAAACCGCCCCGACCCTTCCCCCGGTCTCTCACGACGGCCGCGCTTGCCCTGCTTGCTGCGGGGATCGCGGCCGCCCCTTGCGCCAAGGCCGACTTTCTTTTCGGCCTCGACCCGCATCCGAACGTCATCACCGTCACGGACACCACCCCGGCGGGACGTCTCGTGCCGCCCGCATCCCCCGAGCATCCGGTCTACTACGTTGCCGAGGACCTCGGCTTCCGCGAGTTTGGTGCGCCGGTGCCGGGCGACACCCTGCCTCCCCACAAGGAGATCCTTGCGGTCATCGTCAACACGCTTCGCAAGCACGGCTTCGTGCCCAGGGACAACACCCATCATGCATCGCAGTTCATCATCTTCAACTGGGGCACCATGTACGCGCCTCTCTCCGCCGGGGAGATGGTCGGTGGGGCCCAACAGTTGGACCACCCCGCGAACGCGCGCCTGCTCCGGTTCATGGGCGGCGACAAGTTGGACCTGATGTGGGACACGGCGGTCAACAACCCGAGCATCACCATGGGGGGGAACATGGTCGATGCGCATATCCTCACCTTGGGGCTCAGGAGCGCCCTTGCGGAGAAAATCCACGACGCGGCGGAGGGGGACCTCTACGTCGCAGCCTTGGGAGGCTATGACTATAAGGCGCTGCTCAAGGGAAAAGCCGTCCAACTCTGGCAAACCAGGATCTCCTGCCCGGCCGACGGGCTTGCCCTGGCCGAAACCCTCCCCGTGATGATCGTCGCCGCAGGTCCGCAGATCGGGCGGGAGACCGCGCTCCCTGTCTGGAAGGACGCGACGGAGGAAACCCTCGGGCATGTCGACATCGGGGAACTCAAGGTTCTTGGCACCAGCGAGCCGGGAGCCCAGTTCATCGATGCCACCCGCGTGGACCGGAGTTCCTCCGAATCCACACCCTGAAACACTACAGGGATCCGGTGATGAACCGGCCCAGCTGGCCGCGGAACGCGCGGCTCAGGGGCAGTCTGGCGCCGTTTCGCAGGATGACGACGTAGTCCCCGTGGAAGGCGGGCTGCAATTCCTTGACCTGGTCGAGATGGACCAGCGTGGAGCGGTTGATCCTCGCAAACTGGGTCGTCCCAAGCTGGGCCTCCAGGGCCGACAACGTGTCGCGCGTCATCAGCTTTCGGTCGGCCAGGTGCAGGATCACGTAGTTGTCGGCGGCCTCGATCCACTCGATCTCATCGGGGCGCAGGAAGACCACCTTGCCGTCGGTCTTGATGGCGAGCCGCTCGGCCTTGCGGGCCGGGGGGGCCGCCGGGGCGTCGGTGATCATGCTTTCGATGCGCTCGCCGAGCTTGCCGCTGCGCTGGGTGCGAATGTATTCGGTCGCGCGGGTCAGGGCCGTGTGGAAGCGTTCCCGGTCGAAGGGCTTGAGTAGGTAGTCCACCGCGCGGACGTTGAAGGCCTCGAGGGCGAAGCGCTCGTGGGCGGTCACAAAAATCACGGCGGGCCGCTGGTCCGGCGAGAGGTCGGCAAGCACCTGGAGGCCGTCGCATCCCGGCATCTCGATGTCGAGGAAGACGAGGTCGGGCGAGTCCCGTTGGATCACCTTCACGGCCTCGATGCCGTCGCCGCATTGGCCGATGATTTCCACCGTTGGCTCGGACGCGAGGAGCATGCGCAGGCGTTCGCGAGCCAGCGGTTCGTCGTCAACGATGAGTGCCCTGAGTTTTGCCATGGTCTTAGTTGCCTATCGGAATCGCGACCCGGACGCAAAGCCCGCCTTCCGCCCGGTTCTCCATCTCAAACCTGTGCCTTTCACCGTACAACTCTGCCAACCGGGCACGGGTGTTGGCCAGCCCTATCCCCTGCCGCTTCGGCCCGCCTTCCGGGAGTCCGCGGCCGTTGTCGGAGACGCTGATCACGAGGAAACCCGCGTCCCGGGTTGCGCGCACCTCGATCCGGCCCGGGCGCACCTGGGGTTCGATGCCATGGCGGATCGCGTTTTCGACGATCGGCTGGAGGATCAGGCTCGGGACCGGGAGGTCGAGGACGTCCTCGTCGACCGCGATGTCCAGGGTCAGCCGGTCGCGGAAGCGGATCCTCTCGATTTCAAGGTAGCGCTCGATGAACGCGACCTCGTCGCGGAGCGCCGTCTGGGGCGCCCCGGTGTGCGACATCGTGATCCGGAGCAGTTCGCTCAGGCGGACGAGCATCTTGTCGGCGGCATCGACGTCGGAGTGCATGAGCGAGGCGATGCCGTTCAGCGTGTTGAACAGGAAGTGGGGCTTGAGCTGGTGCAGAAGAGCCTGGAGGCGTGCCTCCGTGAGGTGCCTTTCGAGCTCGAGGGCCTGGACCGTGCGTTCGTGGTACTTGCGGTAGTAGTCGAGGGCGTGGCTTCCGGCGACAATGACGCCGTAGATCAGCAGGTTGTAGGGAAACGTCCGTACAAGCAGCGGGTGGAAGATTTCCGAATAGGTCGCGGACTCGCCCACCACCGTGTCATTCACCTCGCCGACCACGGACCGCAGGGCGACGTAGACAAGGGAGAAGACGAGGGCGGCTCCCAGGTGCAGGAAGGCCACGGCCCATCTCGAACCCTCCTCGGGCGGGTACCGTCGCACGAGCCAGAGGACCGGCAGCGAAAGCGCCCCGTAGACATACCAGTCCTCCAGCGCATTCCCGATCGCCTCCCCCCAGGTGATCGAATGCCCCAGGAAGTTGCTCGAGAGGTAGAACTGGCTCGCGAAGGCGAGGCCCACCAGCGACCACAGCGCGGCAAAGCCGAGCCCGCGGACAAAGGTTGGGGCCATGGACCTTTCGCTCATCATCGGGTAGGATTTTACTTCAACAGACGGGAAGTCCACGACTAAATACCCCAAGTGCCAGGGGACCCCGGAAAATCGTGACAACTGCCAAGCCCCGAAAGTGGAGACGGCTGCTTTGGCAGCGCCTGTGGCGCCGGCCCATTGTGAAGAAGGCCTTCTACGAGGCGCTCGGCCT
>Ga0302319_10009445_pt1 | contig 18739 bp, 9 predicted proteins | sample Bog_T0_2_FD_203319 | JGI IMG/M metagenome (GOLD analysis project Ga0302319, IMG submission 203319) | Peat permafrost microbial communities from Stordalen Mire near Abisko, Sweden - Bog_T0_2 | ecosystem: Environmental > Terrestrial > Soil > Wetlands > Peat | place: Sweden: Abisko, Stordalen Mire... | reverse complement strand
CTCCCGCCCGCCTGCGCGCATTGTCCGACCGCTGGCCCGGCCGAATCGTCGCCCTGCGCATTCATGAGATGTCGATGACATCGGAAAGCGTCGGCCCCATTCGGAATCGCGACATGAAAGATCCGCGCATGCTCGCCTGTTGGCGCGCTGCGGCCGCTATCGGCATGGCAGTCCAGATGCACTTTATTCCGGGGCAAACGCCGGGGATTCGATCGCTGGTGCAACGGTTCCCGGAAACGACGGTGATCCTGGATCACATGGGCCGACCCGGCCAGGGCACCGACGAGGAATATCGTGAAGTGCTGAAGCTGGCGGAACAGCCGCGCGTGATCCTGAAGTTTTCGGGTTGGGAGTATTACAAGGGCGATTTGGCCCTTCTCACCCGTCGGCTCTACGATACCTTCGGACCGGACCGCATGATCTGGGGCATGCTCGGCAACAAGCCTGAGGACTACAAGAAACAGGCGGCGCGCTTCGATGAGCTGCTGGTATTCGCTTCGGAAGCCGACCGCGCCAGGATTCGCGGCGGCAACACGCAGCGGCTGTTTTTTCGCTGAGACGCGCCTTCGTCCGCGGACACCCGCGCAGCATATGATATAGCTGGCCTGTGATTTCCCGGCAATCGATTCATTCTCAATGTGGCGCAGACACTCGTGTCTGCCGCGCCGAGACTCATCTCGGCGCTTTTCTCCCGATGCATGCCACAATCTCCATCAACCTTCTGATACTCATAACGCGGATCCGGCAAAACCGTAGGTTAAGCTCTTGTGCGCTGGATTGACTTAACCATCATCGTGGTCTACATGGCGGTTCTCGCGGGGCTGGGAATCCGCTTCTCGCGCCGTCAAACTTCCACTGAGCAGTACTTCGTCGCCCGCCGCAGCATTCCCGCCTGGGCCATGGGCCTGTCGCTGCTGGCAACGCTCATCAGCAGCGTCACGTTCATCGCTTACCCCGGTTCGGCCTACGCGGCGGATTGGTCCAACCTGGTTCCAGGGCTGACGGTTATTCCCGTCCTCTTCATCACGGTCTTCGTGGTGATCCCATTCTTCCGCCATATCGTAGGGATGAGCGCTTACGAATATTTCGGCAAGCGCTTTGGCTATCCCGCGCGGGTCTATTCCTCAATCGCCTACGCCCTGGGCCATTTCTCTAAGATGGGCTTCGTCTTCTACCTGCTCGCGCTTACTGCGACCAGCATGACGGGTTGGCCCACCGAGCGACTCATCGTTGCGGCGGGCGCCGTCACTATCGGCTATACGTTGATTGGCGGTATTGAGGCCGTGATCTGGGCCGACGTGATCCAGGGCTTCGTGCTCTGGTTTGGCATCGTGATCTGCCTCGGGTACTTGCTGTTTCTTCCCCCAGGCGGGCCGGCCACGATGTTCCACACTCTCTCCGCGAGCCACAAAATCTCCCTCGGCAGCATGAAGCCGGACCTCACGAAACCGACCGTACTGACACTCGGGCTTTACGGCTTCTTCTACTATCTGCAGCGCTATTCGGCCGACCAGACGGTGATCCAGCGTTATCTGGTGGCCCGGTCGGACCGCGATGCCGTGCGCGGAATCCTGCTGGGCTCTCTGCTCTGCATCCCCGTCTGGACGCTGTTCATGCTCATCGGTTCGCTCTGCTGGGCGTTCTACAAGGTGACCGCCGAGACCATCCCCGCCTACGCTTCGAAAAGCGATCAGGTCTTCCCATACTTCATCACTACGCACGTTCCGCCCGGCCTCGCAGGCTTATTTCTGGCCGGACTCTTCGGCGCCGCCATGGCCAATCTGTCGTCCGATTTCAATAGTTTGTCCGCCGTATTTGTGGAAGATTATTACCGCGTTTGGAACCGCGATGCGGACGATCGCCGTCGCCTGCGAGTCGGCAAGATCGTGGTCGCCGTATGCGGCTGCCTTTGCGTGGCGATTGCCATCGTCCTCGCTCAGAGCAGCGGCAGCGCGCTTTCGCTCTGGTATACGATATCAGCCATCGTTTCCGGCGGCCTGGCGGGCCTCTTCCTTCTGGCATTCCTGGTTCCGCGGGCCAGCGCCACTTCCGCCTACATCGCAATTGCCGGATGTCTGGCATTTACCGCGTGGGCCACCCTGCATCCGCGCCAGTTCGGCCTGCACAACTACATGATCGGAGTTATCGGACATGTGATCGTGCTTGCAGGAGGCACGGCCGCCAGCTTCATCTTTCCGAATCGCGATGCGGTTAGCCGAAATATGACGCTGCAGGGCTGGCTGCGCATTCGGCACACCCTTAAATAGCAACTAAAACCCGTCGAACTAAACTATCTGGCGTAATGACCGATATGTATCGACAGTGGGAGCTGCCCGTCGCATAAACGGTGTCTCGTGTTGGTCCGCCCTGACACAGGGCGTCATGTTGCTGCTCGTTGCCCCCGCCTTGTCGCTCCCGGCCACGTTACTCCCCACCCTCACCACGGCGGCGAGCGTGCGGGATCTGCCTGCTGCCGAGGCAACGAAAGAGTATCCGGTCCATATTCGCGGGGTAATTACCTATGTAAACGTCGCGAATGGCGAATTGTTCGTTCAGGACCGGACCGCGGGCATCTTTGTTTTCGTTCGAAACTCCCGATATAGCGGCCCCCTGGAATGGGGAAAGCAGGTTGAGGTAATCGGCGTGACGGCGCCCGGCGACTTCTCGTCGTCCATCACCAACGCGGAGATTGCAATCGGGGGTGCGGGTGCCATGCCGAGGCCGCTTCGCCCGGCGGCGGACCGCCTGCTTACGGGCGCCGAGGACAGCCAGTGGGGGGAATTGAAGGGCGTCGTGCGTTCGGGCCGCGAAAATAGTGGCGTACTCTCGCTCAACGTGGTTGCGGCAGGCGGGGGATTCCTGGTCCTCATGAAAGATTACCCATCCAACTGGTCGTCCTGGCTGGTGGATGCGAGAGTGACTCTCGATGGCGTCCTTGCCGCCGCCTTTAACGAGCATCGCCAGGCCGTGGGCGTGCGGATGTTTGTTCCGGCCGTTGAGTTCATCCACATCGACGACCCTGCTCCTGCCTCTCCGTTCGACCTTCCGCTGGCATCGGCGGTCAGTGTGGGCTCATTCCGTGCCGATACCGACGAGAGCCGCAGAATCCGCGTGCGCGGCACCGTTACCGCCGTGGTGTCCCCTTCCTTGGTTTACCTGTCCGATGGCGACGGAAATCTGCCCGTAGAACTGGATCGCCCTGGCTCCGCCGAACCTGGCGACCGCATGGACATGGTTGGCTTTCCCTCCCAGGTGGATGGGCGTCCCGGACTGAAGAACGCGATCTCGCGATTGATCGCGCGGGGCGATGGCGTCCAGACGCAGAGAGTGACTGCCAGCGAAATTCTGGCGCCGCAGGATCAGAACGCCGGCTCCGGCCTGAATATCGCTGCCGGGACCCGCTATGACCTGAAGCTTGTCGCGGTGGAAGGCACTCTCGTGCAAAAGAGCGAGGGACCACACGCGCGTACCATCACCCTGACATCGCTCGACCGGATCTTCATCGCCACCATCCCGGAGTCCGCACAGAAGTTCGTCGATGAACTCGGAATCGGGAGCCAGCTCAGATTGACCGGCGTCTGTCTCGTCAACTTCGACGAATACCATCAGGCGCAGTCGTTCCGTCTGCTGATCCGCCGCACGAACGACCTCGCGGTTCTTTCAAGCCCGCCATTCCTGACTCTCGGTCACGCACTCTGGATCATTGGTTTCATGGTCCTCTCGGTGATTGCCGCCACCACATGGATTTCGGTTCTCCGTCACCAGGTCGCCGGCAGAACGGAGGAATTGCGGCAGGCAAACGAGCGCCTCGGCCGGGTAGCCATCGAGGACAGCCTGACCGGAGCCGCCAATCGCCGCAGATTCGACCAGATGCTCGCCGCTGAAGTCTCGCGGGCCGGCCGGACTCGCACACCGGTTTCACTCGTGATGATCGACATCGATCGATTCAAAGCCCTGAACGATCGTTATGGCCATCAGGGCGGCGATCAGTGTTTGGTTCGTGTAGTAGCGGCCATCCGGCAGGCAGCGGGCCGGGCGGAGGATGTGGTGGCCCGGTATGGCGGTGAAGAGTTCGCGGTAATTCTGCCCAACGCCGGCGACGAAGCCGCCATGAATCGCGCCGAGAAGATTCGCCGGGCCGTGGAAGCCCTCGGGATTCCCAACGCCGGAGCCCCTGATGGCCATGACGTCACAGTCAGCGTTGGCGTGGGTACTCTTTGGCCGGGCTCCACCTATTCCGCGGACAACCTGGTAGGTTTCGCCGATCGGGCGCTGTATCAGGCGAAACAGAACGGTCGAAATCGCGTGATCTCCTGGGGCGCTGTTGCCGTGGAGATGTCTTCTACCGAGCCCGGTTCAGGCGAAGCCTGCGTGTAGCGAGCGCTCTCTCCCGTTCTTCAAATCGTCTTTTGATCCACCTTCGCCAGTTGCACGTCGGCCACCCCCGCGCACATGTGCACCTCGAAGTCGGTCACGTTATGCAGCACGAACATCGGCGCACCCGCCGGATGCGGCACCTTGATCCGGAAGAAATCGGCGTCCTGAACGTCGTCCAGGACGAATGCGGGCCGAAGGTCCTCCTTCTCCGTACGGATCTGAATATTGTCGAACTGAATTCCCTTCACGTGCCGGACGTAGAACCCGTGCGAGGGCATATTTCGCGGAGGCGCGGCCGGAGGTCGGGGTGCCGACGGAGGTGCAGGTACCGCGCCGCCACGGCCTTGCCCCTCCGGTACGAACGCCCCTGCGCCACCTCCCGCGCGACCATTGCCCTGGCGCGGAGGCGCGGTGAACATCGTCGGCTCCGGATAAACGTCTTCGTACTCCGGCGGCTGATACGCCGCATCTTCCTTCGTGCCGCCACCCTGATGCAGGATCTGCACGTTGCTGATCTTCACGTCCTCAATGCTGTAGCCGGGAATACCGCTGATCACCGAGCCCAGGCGGGCCACCGAATTCGAGCAGACCAGATCGTTGATAATCACCCTCCGCAGCGTGCCGATCGGCATGCCTTCCGGCGCTCGCATCCGCCGCCCCAGCCGCAGAAAGATCGGCGCGCTGATGATGTCGCGCATCGAAATATTCGTGATGGTAATGTCTTCAAGGATCGCGCCATCCACGGTTTCGAGCGCCAGGCCCTGGCAGCCTTCAAACACGCAGTTGGCAATCGTGATATTGCGAAAGCCGCCGTTCGATTCCGTGCCGAACTTAATGCGCCCGGTATGGCCCACGCCCGTCGTCCCGGGCTCGAACTTCCTATAGGTTCCGTCGAGCAGCGTGCCTTCCTGCCAGCAGCCGCTCACATAGCAGTTGTTGATGGTGACGAACTCAGTCTGTTTCGGCTTGCCCAGCGAATAATCGGCCTTCAGACAGATCCCGTCGTCCCACGGAGAATTCACGTAGCAATTTGAGATGCGAACGTTGCGGCAACTCACAATATCCATGCCATCGCGGTTGGTATCGATCTTCAGGTTGTCGATCGTGAAATTATCGATGCCCGTGGCCAGAATCCCGAAGTGCCCGCCATGAAAAATGGAAAAATCGCGCAACAACACGTTGTGGCAATTCTTCAGCGCAATGGATTTGTTGCCGACTCCCGGAGTTTCCGCGCCCGGACCCTTGCTCAGACTCTTGCCCCAGATCCGTCCGCTGCCAACGATGCCGATGTTTTCAAGACCCTCGCCCCAGATCAGGCTGTTGTGAAAATGACTGTGCCCGAAGTCCTGGTATTTGTCCCACTCGTTCGGTTCCGCATGATCGAACCCACCTTCCGAACCTTGCGGAGGAGGATCGGCCGCAATAATCGTGGCGCCCGAATCGAGCTCCAGCGTGACGTTGCTCTTCAGGTGAATGGAGTAGGTCGCGTAGCTTCCCGCAGGGAAGAAAACAGTGCCGCCGCCGGCGGCCGCGGCCGATTCAATCGCCTTGTTGATCGCCGCCGTGTCGATCGTCTTGCCATCGCCCTTTGCGCCGGATGCTTTCACATCGAAACCGCCCGCCGCGCGGCCCGTGCCCGCAACCGCAGCGCCAGCCAGTCCCAAAGCCGTGTACCTAAGGAGATCCCGTCGGTCCAGGTCGTACGGCACGCTCATCCTGCAGGTGAACCGGGCGGTGCCGGGCTGATAGCGCACCGGAAGATTTTCTTTGCTCATAGCGGTTACACTTCGCTCAGTTGCTGGACTCTGCCCGTGCTGTCGCCAATCGCCTCGGCCCGCACGTTCATCTTGTCCAGCATGGAGAGATAGAGATTCGTCATGGGCGTCGGTTTGTCATAGACCACGTGGCGCCCCGTCGCGATGCTTCCATCCCCTTTGCCGAACAACGCGATCGGCAGATTCTCATGCAGATGGCGATTACTGTCGCTCAGGCCACTACCGTAGAGCAGCATCGAGTGATCGAGCAGCGTGCCATCCCCGTCGTGCGTCGCTTTGAGCTTGCCCACGAACTCCCCGAACAACTTCGTATGGAAGCTGTTGATCTGGGTCAGCTTGCTCAGCAGCTCGGGCCGATTGCCATGATGCGAGATCGGGTGGTGACCGTCCGGAATCCCGATCTCGTTATACGGCCGCAGGCTGCCTTCACGGCCGAAGACGATGGTGATCACCCGCGTCAGATCGGTCTGGAACGCCAGCGCCGCCATATCCAGCATGACCTTTACGTACGCGCCGTATTCATAAGGGACTCCCGTGGGTGCTTCGAAATCCGGCGTGACTTCCAGACGCTTCTCTTTCTCTGCGCTCTGGATCCGCATCTCCACTTCGCGTACCGCCGTGAGGTATTCGTCCATCTTGCGCTTGTCGGCGCCGCCCAGCGTCGGCATCAACTGGTGAATATCGTTGTTCACCATATCGAGAATGCTCTTGCGGTCCGCCATACGTTTGGCGCGAACTTCGGGAGAGAGCGTAATGTCTTCGCCGCCGAACAGCCGGGCAAACACAGCCCGCGGATTTGTCTCCGGCGGATTCGGCGTGGAGGCGCCGATCCACGAGAGGCTGTTCGTATAGGCGCAACTATAACCGGAATCGCAGTTGCCGACGGTGCGCGAATCCTCGCAGCCCAGTTCGAGCGATGCAAAGCGCGTGGCCGATCCCACGCCCTTTGCGGCCACCTGATCGACGGAAATTCCGACGTGAATGTCCTTACCCGAAGTGTGCGCCGGATGCACGCCGGTCAGAAAGCTGCCACCGGCGCGTGCGTGGTCGCCGCCGCCATCGCCCAGCGCGTTGCCGTTGTGATCCATCAGGCCGGTAAGCACCAGCATGTCGTCGCGGTACGGCATGAAGTTCTTCAGAATGGGATCGCCGTAGGTGGACGTGAGTTCGTAATTGCGGCCCGCTCCCTTGGGCGTCCAGTCGGCCATGGTCATGCCATTGGGCACATAAACAAAGGCCGCCCGAACCGGCGCCTTACCGGCCGCGCGTACGCAGGCGGGAATCATCGCGTCGAGCGCGGGAAGCGCTACCGCGACGCCCATGCCCCTCAGCAGGGTTCGGCGCGAGAGATGTTTTCCAGCGATCGTCATAATTGTGTTCGCTCCTTGCTTTGACTTAATGTGCCTTGCTCACCGTCGTCGCGGGGAGCGCTTTTCTCATCTGGAAAGGCAGGCTGTCCGCGATTGCCGTCACCAGCGCTGAAAACCGATACTGTCCCGCCTTCAATTCTGTCACGATTTTGTCGACTGCGGGTTTGTCGTACGGCTCAAGTCCGCGCCCCAGCGCGTAGATGGAGAGTTTTTCGGCCAGGCAGCGGGCGAAGGCGTCCCCATCGTCGTGCAGAAGCTTCGTCAGTTCCACGGGGCCGCTAAAGGTTCTGCCGTCGGGAAGCTTGCCCGAAGCATCGATCGTCTTACCATCCTTATCGCGCCAGTTTCCGATGGCGTCGAAATTTTCGAGGCCAAATCCGATCGGGTCCATGCGGCTGTGGCAGGAAGAGCAGATTGGGTTATTGCGATGCGCTTCCATGCGCTCCCGCAGAGGGGCGTCGGCGGCGATCTTGGCGTCGTCGAGATTGGGAACATTGGGCGGCGGCGGTGGTGGCGGCGCGTTCAGCAGATTTTCGAGTACCCATTTGCCACGGAGTACCACCGAAGTCCGATTCGGATAGGAAGTTGCCGTAAGCACGGCGGCCTGCCCCAAAAGTCCGCGCCGGGTCGTGCCGGCAAGGCTCACCTTGCGGAAATCCGGGCCTTTCACATCGCGCAGACCGTAGTACTGTCCGAGGTACTCGTTGACAAAGGTGTAATCCGCATTGAGGAACCCGAGAACGCTGCGATCCTCGGCGATGATGTCGCCGAAGAACAATTGCGTTTCCTTCACCATCGACATACGGAGGTATTCATCGAACATCGGAAATTTGTAGAAATCGGGTCTGTGCGATTCGAGTTCCCGAATCTGCAGCCATTGTCCACCGAAGTTTTCGACGAAGCGGTCCATCTTCGGATCCTTCAGCATGCGGCGGATTTCCGTATTCAGACCAACCTTCTGACGCAGCAGGCCTTGATCCGCCGCGCGCAGCAGAGCTTCGTCCGGCATACTCGACCAGAGGAAATAGGAAAGCCGCGCCGCCAGTTCGTAGTCGTTCAGGCGATAGTTGCCCGCTCCAGCTGCCGCCACGGTCCGCGTCCTGGGAGCCGGGTCCTGTTCGATGCGGAACAGGAATTTTGGCGAAACCAGCATAGCCTCAATCGCCAGCACCAGCTGCTCGTTCAAGGAATCGCCCCGCGCCCTGGCCCGCGTCGCCTGAGCCATCAACGTATCCACTTCCTGAGTCGTGACGGGACGGCGGTAAGCCAGGCGCGCCAGATGCGACACAATCCTGCGATCGCAGCCAGGCACTTTTGCGTCGCAGATGAAAACCTTCTTCAGGCTGGCCGCACTCGGATGAATCTCCGGATTCTGCGGGCCACCGATTTCGAGCGACTGCACACCCATGTTGTCAGGCCGAGAAAGTTTGACTCCGGGAGGCGCGCCAGGCGGCGAGAACTCAACAGTCTGAATATCTGCGTTCGCGGCGGGCGCTCCACCACCGGGCGCTGCCCCTGCCGCGCCGCCGGCCCCCCCACGGCCTCGTCCGCTAAAGCCCGCGCCACCACTGAAGCCAGCCCCACCGATTACGCCGCGGCCACCGCTCCCTCCCCGTCCCCCGCCGCGCCCGCCCGGAGGCGGAATGGGCCGCTTCGAAGGGTTCTTCGCCCCGTACATCGGCGGCAGACCTTCAAACTGGCGCGGAAAGCCGACCGCAACCCAGTGCTCGCCTTCCGTGACTCTGACTTTGATCTCCTGCGTGTTCGCTTCAAGCGACCCGTCGGCGAACTTCGACCCCACCGGCTTGCCATCAATGAAAAAGCCGATTTCGAGCGCCTCGGAGCCGGCCGGACGATTCCCGTTATCCGGGGTAGCGCGCAGTACGTAATCCCCGGTAGCGGGGAAGCGATACGTGACGTGCAGCGAGTTGGGCATGCTGAGTCCGGACTCGTCGTAATTCGTCATCGAAAGCCAGGGATGCGTATTGAAGAAGAGGTTATCGGGATCGCCGGGCCTGCGCCGCCCGAACGGTTGGAAACGCGCCATGGTCGGCTTAGCCGACTGCGGACCATACACCGCGGTTCGGGCGACCGTCTCGGCGGCCGACAGGTACTTTTCCATTTGCACCATGGAGATGGAGAGTACGTCGCCGTTGTTATCGAAGCCATAACCCGCGTCGTCCTGCGGGAAATCGTCGGCCGGTTTGTAGTCCACGCCCAGTAAATCGTTGACGGTGTTGTTGTATTCTGCGCGATTCAGTCGGCGCGCGGTGACCCGGCCGGGATCGGGTGGCGCGAGCTTATCCAGGCGGTCCAGTTCGTGTTCGAGCCACTGCGTTGCCGCGGCAAGATCGGCTGCGGCGGGCCGGGGCATGCCTGCGGGCGGCATCTCGCCAGCCTTGATGCGATGCAGAATGAGTTCAAAACGGGCACGATTTTGGGCGATGGAAGTGCTGTTCTTGAATTGCGTCAAATCCAGATTGCCCGATGTCAGTTGCTCGTTATGACACGCATAACAGTTGTTCGAGAAAAACGACTGGACCGACGAAGCAAAACCGGGTGCGGCAGAGGCAAGGGTTGGCTTTCGAACGGACTGCGTGCCTGACTCTGCGGCAAACGCTGCCACAACCAAAGCGGCAAGGGCCGAAATTGTGAAAACTGCCGATTTCCTCAAATGCATGCTGTTAGTGGGCAAAGGCCGGACGGAGCCTCAATGTTCAGATGAGAGTCTATCATCAATTTGGCCAGACATTCGTGCGGACCACCGCGCTGGCTTTCGTGCGCGGCAACACACGGCTTCTCTGCAGCCGCACCCATAAGCATCCGCAAAGCGGGTTAAGCACCCGGCACGGCAAAGCCGGGATGGAAAACCAGGGGGCAACGGTGCTAGTATCGGGCAAGCAAATTCTCCGAGTGGCAAATGCGCTGCACCCCTCACAATTTCCTGCCTTCCCGGCGGTCGCACCAGATTATCGTTGCCTTGGCCTTTCTCCTTGCGGCAGGGGCGGTCGGCGAATTCCGCACAACCCGCGCGCGGGCTTCGTCGGCAGGACCGTCGTTCGTTGAGTTCGAAAGTGGCCACGTGCGGCCTCTCGCTCTTTCGCCGGACGGCACCACGCTCTTTGCCGTTAACACTCCGAACGGCACCCTGGAGATCTTCGACCTTACCGGAGGAACCCCCGTCTTCCGCAGTCGCGTCCCTGTTGGCCTGGAACCGGTGGCGGTGTCAGCCCGCAACAACCATGAAGTCTGGGTGGTGAACCAACTTTCGGACAGCGTAAGCGTCGTTACGTTGGGCTCAGACGCACCCTCCGCCCGCACCCCGCGGAACGGGGCTGCGCGGGGGGACGAAGCTCCTCACATCATTCACACCCTGCTCGTGGGCGATGAACCACGCGACATCGTCTTCGCCGGCAACCCCGCGCGGGCCTTCATTACTACCGCGCATCGTGGCCAGCAACGCACCGACCCCTCCCTGACAAACGTTCCCGGCGCGGACGATCCGCAACTCACGACGGCGGGCGTTCCTCGCGCCGATGTCTGGGTTTTCGATCCCGCGAATATCGACGATTCCGTCGGGGGCGCTCCACTGTCTATCCTGAGTTTCTTCACGGACACGCCCCGCGCTCTCGCCGTCAGCCCCGACGGCAACACCGTATATGTGGCGGGTTTCAAAACCGGCGATCAGACCACCACGGTTCTGTCAGGTCGCATCTGCCCCGGCTTCGGGACCACGTCGTGCACCCTGTCCGACGGTTCCACCAGCCCCGGCGGCAGCCCTGGTCCGGCAACCGACGCTTCGGGGCAACCCGCCCCGGATGTGGGGCTCATCGTGAAATTTAACAACGCTACCGGCCACTGGGTCGACGAGTTGAATCGTGTCTGGGATAACTCTGTCCGGTTCACGCTTCCGGATACCGACGTCTTTTCTATTGATGCCAACGCTTTGACGCAAACCGCAGCCTATGCGCATGTCGGCACCACTTTGTTTAATATGGCGACCAACCCGGTCACCGGGAATCTGTATGTCTCGAATACGGACGCGGTCAACAACGCCCGTTTTGAAGGTCCGGGCACCTTCGCCGGGCATACGGTGCAGGGCCATCTGGCCGAATCGAGAATCACGGTGATCGCCAACGGGGCCGTCAATCCGCGCCGGCTGAACAAACATCTCAATTACAACCTGCTCGCGGGAACGCCCGGTTTTGATCCCACGGCCGCATCGCACAGTCTGGCCACTCCCTTGGGAATGGCGATAACGGGCGACGGCAAGACCCTGTATCTGGCGGCCTTTGGTTCCAGCAAGATCGGCGTCTTCACAACCAGCGAGCTCGAGAACGACACGTTCAACCCGACGTCGGAAAGCTCGAAGTACATTTCGGTCAGCGGAGGCGGCCCCAGCGGACTCGCGCTCGATGAGCCGCGCGGCCGCATGTACGTCATGACGCGTTTCGACAACGCCGTCAAGGTGGTAAGCCTTGCGTCGCAGACCGAGGTTGCGCAACTGCCGCTGCCCAATCCCGAACCGGCGTCGGTTGTTCAGGGCCGTCCGATGCTCTACGATGCGACTCATTTCTCCGGTAACGGCGAAGCCACTTGTTCGAGTTGCCACATCTTCGGGGACAATGACGCGCTCGCCTGGGATCTGGGCAATCCCGACAACGCCGTCACCACGAGCCCGATTTCGATCAATCTGGGCGCGTTCGTCAGCAATCCCCTGGCAGCGGCGCTCATCTCGATTCCTTTTCAGGTCAACGGCAGCGGCGTGGTCACGGACTTCCATCCGATGAAAGGGCCCTTCACCACACAGACCCTTCGCGGGATGGCCAACTCCGGCGCGATGCACTGGCGCGGTGATCGCTCCACCGGCCCGGCCGGCACCAGCGCCAGCGATTCCAATATTTCCTTTCTCAACTTCGCCCCCGCGTTTCAGGCCCTGGTAGGCAGCGCGACCCAGCCCACCACCACGCAGATGCAGGCCTTCGCCAATTTCCAGCTTCAGGTCTTGCCTCCGCCAAATCCCCTCCGCAATCTGGATAATTCGCTTTCGCCGAGTCAGCAAAATGGGTTCAATTTCTTTTCCGGTACTCGTCCTTCGGATGGTGTCAACTCCGCCCTGGCCAACGCGGTGCTCGGCGAACCGGCGTCGTTTACCTGCAACGGTTGCCATACGCTCGACTCCTCACAGGGGTTCTTGGGAACCAACGGAAACCAGAGTTTTGAGAACCTTCCCCAGATCGTCAAAATTCCCCAGTTGCGCAATCTTTATGACAAGGTGGGGATGTTCGGAACTCCGGCCGTCAGCTTCTACAGTGCTGCCGACAGCGGCAGCACCGGCAATCAGATTCGCGGTTTCGGCTTTACCGGCGATGGCAGTACGGACACTGTATTCCGCTTCCTCAGTGCCACTGTGTTCAATCCAACCTCGAACTCCGGCTTCCCGCAGCAGAATCCCGACGGCACGCGCCGCGATGTGGAGCAGTTCCTGCTGGCCTTCGATTCCGACCTCGCCCCCGTCGTAGGCCAGCAGGTGACGCTCACCAGCACGAATCGGGCCTCGGTCGACCCGCGCATTGACCTATTGCTGAGCCGGGCCGCCGCGCCGTTCACGTCAAAATCCCTGGGTGGCCAGGTGATGGAGTGCGATGTGGTCGCGCGTGTCGTGGTTAACAAGCAAATGACGACCTATCTCTTCGATCCTGTTGCCGGTAACTTCGTCGCGAAGAACGGCTCCCGAACCGCCGATCGCCAGATGCGCGCCTGGGCCGCAACTCCAGGCCAGGAGATTACCTACACGGCTTCGACACCCGGTTCCGGGCAGCGCCTTCTGCAGGCACAGTAGTTTTTCATCCCGGCGGTCAGCGGCAGGCTCTGCCTGGCGGCAGATGGAAACAGTTGAGAGACCCCGGTAGCTGTGGGGCAGGTTGGCAACCGGTTGGCAACCTGCGGTCCGAATGTCAATCGGACCAGTGGCGCGTTGCGTCACCGTTGGAACGGCGCTACCCCGGGCGTTTCAGCAACGGCAATCCAAATGGGCGACAACCTCGATCGGTAAGCGCCTGTACCGGGCTGCAGATCGGTGAGGGCCGAATTATTTCACGCCAGCAACGGGGCCACCACTTCTCCCGCCACATCCGTCAATCGGAAATCGCGCCCCTGAAACCGGTACGTCAGTCGCTTATGGTCGATCCCCAGGCAATGCAAAATCGTCGCCTGTAAATCGTGAACGTGTACGGGGTCCTTCACGACGTTGTACCCGTAGTCGTCAGTCTCGCCGTATGTCAGGCCGGGGCGGACGCCGCCGCCGGTCATCCATACCGTGAAGCAGCGCCCATGATGATCGCGTCCATAATCTGTCGCAGTCAAACGACCCTGACAGTAAACCGTTCGCCCGAATTCTCCGCCCCAGACGACCAGCGTATCGTCCAGCATTCCCCGCTGCTTCAGATCCGTCACCAGCCCTGCGGACGCCTGATCCACATCCTTGCACCGCTTAGGTAAGGCCGCGGGAAGGCCACCGTGATGATCCCAATCGCGGTGGTAAAGCTGTATGAATCGCACTCCCCGTTCAGCCAAACGACGCGCCAGTAAACAATTCGCAGCGAACGTGCCGGGCTTCTTCGCCTCTTCTCCATACAGATCGAACGTGCTGGCCGGCTCCTTCGAAACATCCGTCAGCTCGGGGACGGAAGACTGCATCCGGAAAGCCATCTCATACTGCGATACTCGGGCGCTGGTTTCGGGGTCGCCGAATTCGTCCGATGTCATGCGATTCATCTCGCCCAGCGCATCCAGGTAGGTACGCCGGTTCTTTTCCGAAAACCCGGGAGGATTCGAAAGATACAGCACCGGGTCGCCCCCTGACCGAAACTTCACACCCTGATACCGGCTCGGCAGGAACGCGCTGCCCCACAGGCGGTCATAAAGCGGCTGGCCTCCGCCGTTGGTGGAGATCATGACGCAGAACGCCGGCAGATCCTCGGTCTCGCTCCCGAGCCCGTAAGACACCCACGCTCCCATACTCGGCCTGCCGCCCAGCCGAAAGCCCGTCTGGAACATCGTGACGGCGGGATCATGATTGATCTCTTCCGTATTCACCGACTTGATGAACGTCAACTGATCGGCGATCTTTGCTGTGTGCGGCAGCAACTCGCTCACCCATGCGCCCGACTGCCCTCGGCGCTCGAACGAGAACTTCGAGGGCACCACCGGGAAACTCGATTGCGATGCCGACATCCCCGTGAGGCGCTGGCCGTTGCGAATCGATTCCGGCAGATCCTGGCCCTGAAACTCCACCAGACGAGGCTTGTAATCGAACAGCTCCGCCTGCGACGGGCCGCCCGATTGAAACAAATAAATCACCCGCTTGGCTTTCGGAGCGAAGTGAGGCAATCCGGGCAGCCCAGCCTGCATGCGCTCCGCCGCAGTAAGCTTGCGGCCCAGCAGAGACGAAAGTGCCGCCAGGCCCACGCCCGTGGAATTCACGCCGAAAAAGTGCCGCCTGTTCATCATCGCCTACTCCTTCGTTATCGTCTCATCCAGATTCAGTATCAAACTGGCCACTCCCGTATACGCCGCCAGTTGCCCCGCATCCAGACCGTTCCGCACCGGCGCTTCACCCTGATGAATCAGCTCGCCCGCCGCCTTTGGGTCCGCTTTGTAATTTTCCTCCAGTTCGCCGAGCAGCCTCAGCATCACCTGCGTCTGCTTTCCCGAAGGTGTCCGCGCCAGCGCCAGCGAATACCCATACTGAAGGCGCGCTTCGGGCGCGGAACCGCCTTCCGTCATCATCCGTTCGGCAAGCTTCCGGGAAGCTTCCACAAACGTCACCTCATTCATGAGATCGAGCGCCTGCAGCGGCGAATTGGTCCGGTTCTCGGTCACGGCACACTGTTCGCGGTTCGGCGAATCGAAATTCATCATGTAAGGCGGCGGAATCGTGCGCTTCCAGTAGGTGTAAAGACTGCGGCGGTAGAGGCCTTCGCCCTTCTCCTGCACGTAGCCATTGCTGCCGGAAAGTTCCTGCCACAAGCCTGCCGGCTGATACGGCTTCACCGACGGCCCGCCCTGTTTGTCCACCAGCAGGCCGGAAACCACGAGCGCCTGATCGCGGATCGCCTCGGGGCCCAGCCGCAATCGCGGACCCCGCGCCAGCAGCCGATTATCGGGATCTTTCTCCAAGAGCGCCGGCGTAACAACGGACGATTGCCGGTACGCGGCGCTCATTACGATCAGCTTCTGCAGCGCCTTCACATTCCAGCCGCTGTCCATGAACTCCACAGCCAGCCAGTCAAGCAACTCCGGATGCACCGGCCACTCGCCCTGCGACCCGAAATCGTCCACCGTCTTCACAATGCCGAAACCGAAGTACGATTGCCAGAAGCGATTCACAGTCACCCGCGCCATCAGCGGATTCCCCCGGTCCACCAGCCACTTCGCCAGCCCGACCCGATTGTTCGGGAGACCCGGCGGCAGCTGCGGCAGCGCCTGAGGCACAGAAGCCGTAAGCTTCTCCCCCGGCGCGTCGTAAGCACCGCGTTTGAGCAGGAAAGTATCGCGGTTCGCGCCATCGGCCATCACCATCACGGTCGGAATCGAATCATAGAATTTGTCGCGCGCCGCCTGCAATTTCGCCAGTTCAGCCCGAGTTTCGCGGATATCCTTCGGCGCGGCCGTCTCGAGAAACGCCAGGTCGAGCTTCGCCTGTTGCGCTTTCGTTCGACCGGCCGCCGGGATGCGGCTGATCGGTTCCGCTACCGAAAGCGCAGCCGCCTCCTCCGGACTCAAAGCGCGATTGTAGATGCGCGCATCGCCGATCGACCCTTTAAACCGCAGCCCGCCCCCCGCGCCAACGCGAATCGGTGTGTTCTTCTTATGAAACGGCTCCGTGTTTTGATCGAACAGCACCTTAACGGGCCGGGCCTCGCCGTTCACGTACATCTTCACGCCGCGCGCCAGGCGCTTGCCGTCATAAGTAACCAGCACGTGCTGCCATTCGTTCAGCTTCACCGCGTCGGCCGTCTCCACACGCAGCCCCAGATCGGTGAACCGCTGGGTAAGGTGCAGACGAAGCTTGCCGCCGATCAGATACAGACCGTGTCCCTGGCTCTCGATAAAATCGTCGAGTCGAGTCAGAATGGCCCCATCCGCCGCCTCGGGCTTGATCCACGCGGAAAACGTAAAAGGATCGAGGTAACTGAAATCCGCCGCGTCGCCATTGGCCTCCACGAATTCCTTGCCGTCAAAGTGCCGCGCGTTACCCGCCGGACCCGCCTCCGCCGGCAGCTTCGACGGCACCCAGTCGGACCGAAAGATTAAGCCCTCGGCCGGAGTCCAATCGCTCAGATGCGACACCTCCCGCTCCCAGCGCGCCTGGGCCGCCTCGACTTTCGGCCGCAGCGCCTCAAGGGCCTTGCGCGCCGCACCGAGTTCCGCGTCCATCTCAGCCAGTTTCTTCTGTTGCTCGGGCAGCGGGGCCTTCACAAAGGGCTCTTCCGGCCCATAGTTCCATGTGAACCCGCGCTCGCCGGGAATCTGGTTGAAGTACGCGAAAAACCGATAAAAATCCTTCTGCGCCAGGGGATCGTACTTGTGGTCGTGGCAACGGGCGCAACCGAGCGTGAGTCCCAGAAATACGGTAGAAGTAGTTTGCGTGCGGTCCGCCACGTACTCCACGCGGTATTCCTCGTCGATAATGCCGCCTTCGCCGGTGGTGCGGTGATTCCGGTTGAAGCCCGAAGCAATCTGCTGGTCGAGCGTGGCGTTAGGCAGCAGATCGCCCGCCAGTTGCTCCACCGTGAATCGATCCCAGGGCATGTTCCCGTTGAACGCCGAGATCACCCAGTCCCGCCAGCGCCACATGTCGCGCGGACCATCGGTCTGGTAGCCGTTGCTATCGCCGTAGCGCGCCGCCTCCATCCAGCGGAACGCCATGCGCTCGCCATAGTGAGGCGAAGCGAGCAGGCGATCCACCACCTTCTCCCACGCACCAGGCGAAGTATCGGCGAGAAACGCCTCCACCTCGGCAGGCGTAGGCGGCAGACCCGTCAAATCGAGCGAAACGCGCCGGATCAGGATCCGCTTGTCAGCCTCGGGCGACGGCTTTAGGCCTTCGCGTTCCAACCGCGCGAGGATGAAGCTGTCGATCGGGCTCCGCGCCCAGTGTTCATCCTTCACAGCCGGAAGCGCGGGCCTCACGGGCGGAATGAATGACCAAAACGGCTGCCACTGCGCGCCCTGGGCAATCCACTGACGAATCAGCTCGGCCTCATGCGCGGAGATGGGCTTCTTGCCGGAAGTCTTCGGCGGCATCTGATCGCCATCGATGGCAGTGATGCGCCGCATGATCTCGCTCTGCTCCGGATGGCCGGGCACGATCACGGCCTGGGGGCCGTCGGGCGTATCGAAACGCAGTCCCGCCTGACGATGAGTGGCATCCGGACCATGGCACATGAAGCAGTGGTCGGAGAGGATGGGGCGAATGTCGCGATTGAACTCAACGCTTTCGCCAGCGGCGTTCGCCGGCGCGGCGACAGCCAAAAGCAGCGCAAATGGAAGGACGGTGCGGTTCATCGGGACAGCTAACACGAAGTGTACCTCCGAACGTGTTGCCGTAGAATCAGTTTGGAGGAGCATTTATGCAGTTTGATATGAGGGGCCTCGGCAATCGTTGCGCTGACTGCGGCGGAACCGGCGAATGCCAGCGCTGTTTCGGCACCGGCCAGAACACAGCCCTCAATTCCGACCAGGCGAAATGCCCGAATTGCGGAGGAACTGGCGCGTGTCCGACCTGTTGTGAAAGCGACATCCTCACGCTCGGAATTTCCGGCCTTTAATTACTTCCGCAACGAGCGGTGCCGGATAAACCACGAACAGGGACGTCCGTCCAGGCAAATCAGATCAAATTGTGCAACAGCTTGTTGCACAGTTTCCTTGGGGCCGCTGGAGAATGAATCGGGAGGGGAGACGGAAGAAGAACTCTGTAGTCCGTGCGGTCGCCGGGCGAAACAGGCAGGTCTGCTGCTATTGGGAGTTAACGGGAGTTTGGGGTACGCTCAGGAATCCGCGTAACTAATTGAAGGAATTGGTTGCGGGGGAAGGATTTGAACCTTCGACCTTTGGGTTATGAGCCCAACGAGCTACCAGACTGCTCCACCCCGCACTTGTATAGTACTATGCCGCCTTCGGTGGCTCGTCCAGGCGCGTGATCGGACGCCG
>Ga0302319_10009442_pt1 | contig 18743 bp, 20 predicted proteins | sample Bog_T0_2_FD_203319 | JGI IMG/M metagenome (GOLD analysis project Ga0302319, IMG submission 203319) | Peat permafrost microbial communities from Stordalen Mire near Abisko, Sweden - Bog_T0_2 | ecosystem: Environmental > Terrestrial > Soil > Wetlands > Peat | place: Sweden: Abisko, Stordalen Mire... | reverse complement strand
GAGGAACCCGTAATAGCACCGCGTCCGGCAGTGCTCCGGCCCTGGGTTCGGTCGAAAGCATCTCGCTGACCTTCAGCGGGCGCCTCGCCGCCCTCAAGACCGACATGATCCGCAATGCCGCCATCGCCGGTGCCCTCCATGGTGCCGACGGCGTCAATCGCATCAACGCCTCCGCCGCAGCAGCTGAACGAGGCATTCGCGTCCAGGAAGACAAGCGCGAGCAGATCTCTGGAGGCACTGGAGCCACCCTTCGCCTCACCCTGCACTGGACCCGCAAAACGAACAGCGGCACCACCGAAACCGGGACCTGGACCGGCCTCGCCACTGTCCTCCACGGCCACTCCCCGCGCCTTCTCAGCTATGATGGCATCGATATCGAGGCCGAACTGGCAGGCACCCTGGTCATCATCCGCAACCAGGACGTTCCCGGCGTCATCGGCCGTATCGGCACCATCCTTGGCGAGGCGAAACTGAACATAGCCAGCTTCGCCCTGGGTCGGTCCAAGCTCGGTGTCGCAAAATCTGGCCAGTCAGCAGATTCTTTCTCCACCTCGCGCGTCCCAGAAGGACATGCCCTTGCCGTCGTACAGCTTGATATCCCCCAAATTGACGGCTCCACCTCCACCTCTTCCGAGCTCCAGCAGGCCTTGGCCTCCCTGCGCACGGTCAACGCGATTACCAGCGTCCGCACCGTAGAACTCGGTAGGTTGTAAACTTATATGGTTGCGGACTCTACTCCGTAGCTTCAGGAATCCTCCCCGATGCCTAAGTTTGTTCGTACGTTTAATATTGTTCTCGCGTCCTCGCTCGTGCTCATCGCCGGTTGCCACAAGGGCCCCCAGCAGGGCGTCGTGGCGACCGTAAACGGCCATCCGATCTTTCAGACCGATGTCGACAAGGCCTACACGAATCAGCTAGCCAGCAACCCGCAGCAACAGGTGCCAACACCCGATCAGGCTGACTCGCTCAAGCTCAACATTATCCATGAGCTTATTCTTGAAGCCATCATCGACCAGCGCGCCGCGAAGCAGGGCCTGACGGCAACCGACGCCGAGGTCGACGCAAAAGTGGCCGAAGTGAAGGCTCCGTATACAGAGGAGCAGTTCCAGGCTAAGCTCAAGGCCGCGAATCTCACCTTCGACCAGTTCAAACGTGACGTCCGCCGCAGCCTCACCCAGGAGAAGCTCCTCAATAAGGAGATCAACTCCCGCATCACCGTTACCGACGCCGATGTGAGGAACTACTACAACGCCAACAAGGCAGCATTCAATCTCATCGAGCCCACCTATCATCTTGCCGAGATTGTGGTCACAGATCAAGGCAACGGTCAGGCGAGCAATCTGCAAAACAACAAGGCGAACAGCGACGAAGAGGCACGCAAGAAGATCCAGGTCATCAAGAATCGCATCGATTCCGGCGAAGACTTCGCCGAACTCGCAGCGAACTTCTCTGAAGCACCCGACAACGCCTCCAACGGAGGCGACATGGGTTTCCATCCCGAGTCGCAGCTGAAAGCCAATCCCATCATCTTCGCCGCAATTAGCAAGCTAAACGCCGGCCAGACTACGGACATCATTCCACAGATTGACCCGACCACGCATAAGCCCGCTGCCTACGCTATCTTCAAGCTGATCGGCAAGGATGCGGCCGGACAGCGTGAATACAGCGACCCTCGGGTACAACAGAGCATTCGCCAGCAGCTCCATGACAGCCGCGCCCAGCTGCTCCAGGCAGCCTATCGCGAGATGTTGAGCGACCAGGCGAAGGTGCAGAACTTCTTCGCCGAGCAGGTCTTCAAGCGGGGCGCACAGTAATACCGAACGAGGAGAATGAGCCGCAGTGAATCTGACGAAACGAATGCGCCAAACATGGCTTCCGCTCTGTTCTCTATTGCTTCTCTACCCCATTCTGGCTGGGTGCAAGCCCAACACGCCGCCGCCTATGCCGTTAAATCAGCTAAACGCGCAGCAGACACGAGGTCACGCCGTCTTTCAGGCCAGCTGTTCGCAGTGCCATGACGATCGTGACTCCGACGCGCTGCACGGCCCACCCATGCTCGGCGTCTTCAAGCAGCAATATCTGCCCAGCGGTGCTCCGGCCAATGACAATCGCATGCGCGTCACCATTCTCGAGGGCCATGGCATGATGCCGGCGATCAACCTCGACGATCAGGACACGCAGGACCTGCTCGCCTACCTGCACACGCTGTAGAGCGGATCCATGACTCCAGACGATCGCCAATCGCTAGATGCACCCGCACCGGCGCAGGACACCGGATTCAATACCCGGCATCTTCCCGGCACCCCCGCCGGCGAGCTTAAAGGCATGCTCCCCGGCATGGCCTTTATCGGCATGTACTTGCTGTTGCTCGCCATGCTCAACGCCTTCGCGGCGCTGCATGGCATCTATGGGAGCGGCTTTGCTCGCTACGGCATCTTCGGCATCTGCACCCTGATGGTGGTTGGCGTCTTCGGCTTCCTTCGGCTGCGGCGCTGGGGCTGGTCGATCGTTGCTGCGGGATTCCTACTGCTCGCAGCCGGAGACTTCTATCTTTACTCCCACCAGCACGTAGGATTTCTCTTGATCCGAGCTCTCTTCAGCATCGTCTTTTTCCTCTATCTCAGCCGCACCGAGGTCCGGGAACGGCTTCGCTAGGCGAACGGATGGCGTCGCCCTGTTCCGCGCGTGCTTCTCTTTCCATATACTTGCGAAATTCATAGGTCCTTACGGCGTCCAGCATAACCGGCGAGAGCAGCAGAGCGATGGACGCAAGAATGAGCAGAAGATCCCGGATCATACCCGCTTCATCGGCCCTGGAGCTGCAAAGTTTAGTACGTGTCTAGAAACTAGGCAATGGCGTCAATCGCCAGCCTTGAGCGCGGCCGCACTGAACCATCTACAATAAGACCAGCAGATGGCTCCGATGCTTCAATCCGACGCGCTGATCCAGATCGACCTCTCTCCGCGCAAACCCGCTCCCAAGCCCGCTTGGCTCAAGGCCCGAGCTCCCATGGGCGAGACCTTCCACGACCTCAAGAAGCTGGCTCGGGACCTGAACCTCCACACCGTGTGCGAGAGCGCCCACTGCCCCAACATCGGTGAGTGCTGGAACCACAAGACCGCCACCTTCATGATGCTCGGGAACCTGTGCACGCGCCGCTGCGGCTTCTGCGCGGTCCCAAAGGGCAAGCCCGAGCCGATCGACCACGGTGAGCCCGCGCGCGTTGCCTACGCGGTCGCGCAACTCGGCCTCGCCCACGCGGTCATCACCAGCGTCAACCGCGACGACGACAACCTCGGCGCCGCACAGGCTTTCGTCAACGTCATCACCGAAATCCGGCGCCAATCCCCCGGAACGAGGGTTGAAGTCCTCACGCCTGACTTCCAGGGCGTGCCGGAAGCACGCCGTATGGTCGTCGACGCGCGTCCCGAGATCCTGAACCACAACATTGAAACTGTCCCGCGCCTCTATCGCGTCGCCAAATCCGGCGGCCGCTATGAACGCAGCCTCGAATTTCTCGCCGAAGCAAAGCGAGAATCTTCCAGCCATGCCCTAGGTCCCATCGTCACAAAGACTGGCATCATCGTTGGCATGGGCGAAGAGATGCACGAGCTCCTGGGCGTCTTCCGCGACCTCTCCGATCGCAAGGTCGACATCCTCACCATCGGGCAATATCTTCGCCCCTCGCGCGACCATCTCCCCATGTCCCGCTTCTATACCCCCGACGAGTTCGCGTTCCTGAAGCACGAGGCCCTGCAGATGGGCTTCCGCCACGTAGAGTCCGGCCCCCTTGTGCGCAGCAGCTATCACGCACATGAGCAGGCGCAGTCTACCGGACTGGCTTAGGATCGCTACCCAACCTCCAACCCGCCTGTAGCTCCATACACCTCACCCGTCACGTAGCTGGACTCCTGCCCCGCCAGCAGTACGTACAGCGGGGCCATCTCCACCGGTTGCCCGGGCCGCTTCATTGGGGTCGCGGATCCGAACGCTGGAATCTTCTTGTCCGGCTGCCCACCGCTGGTCTGCAATGGAGTCCACACCGGTCCTGGAGCCACACAGTTCACACGAATGCCATCCTCGGCCACCTGCCGTGCCAGCGCCCGCGTAAACGCGAGGATCGCAGCCTTGGTTGGAGCATAGTCCAACAGCGACGAACTCGGATGCGTTGCTTGGATCGATGCGGTCGTAATGATCGTCCCTCCTGGCGGCATCAGCGGCAACGACTCCTGGCAGATCCAAAACAGCGCGAACACATTCACGCGGTACGTCTCTTCCACCTGCTTCGAGGTCATCTCGGCAATCGTCTCTACCCAATGCTGCTTTCCGGCAACGCATGCCAGCACATCCAACCCGCCTAGCTTTTTATGCGCGTCCTTCACCAGCTTGCGCGCAAACTTCTCATTGCTGATGTCTCCCGGAAGCGCCACAGCTTTTCGTCCGGCCGCCTCAATCAGCGCGATGACTTCCTTCGCGTCCTTCTCCTCGCTCGGAAGATAATTGATAGCTACGTCCGCGCCCTCGCGCGCAAAGGCGATCGCGGCAGCGCGACCTATCCCTGAGTCTCCACCTGTGACCAGGGCCTTTCGTCCCGGCAGTCGCCCACTCCCGCGATAGCTCGTTTCGCCACAATCCGGCTTCGGCGTCATCTTCGCCTCGAGCCCCGGAACACGCTGCGGCTGATGCTTGAACTTCGGTTGTGGATACTGCTTCGTCGGGTCCTGCATCGTATACAAAGTCTTGGCCACATCGCCTCCAGCGCCCGCCTCGCGAGCTCCCACTTTCTGATGCGCGTTACGAATGGCGCGGCTAATCGTTCACTCGCCCAGGCGCTCAATCACTTTCGCCTGTAGTCGCTGCGCGTCGAACGGCGCATGCACCTTCGCATCGTTGTCGAAGTATATGTACACGTCGCGCGGCCGCTCCACCGCACACGTCGCACAAGCCCGCCGCCCTTCCGTCTGTGCGCCCGTCGCCCATGCGGCGATCCGGTCCGCCCACACATCGAGCGCCGCATCGTCATACCCCGACACATACAGTTCCTCCGACCCGTGCAGCCGGCAATATACAAAGTCCGACGTCACATCCACCAGCAGAGGCCACGCCACCGTATCGGCTACCACCAGGCCAATATCGTGTTCACGCAGCAGCTCGACAAACTCCGGCACTGCGAAACTCTCATCGCGAATCTCCACCGCATGCCGGATAGGCAACTTCGCTGAACCCCGCGCAACGCTCGTCGTCGCACGCCCATCCAGCCGCGCATCATGCCGTCGCGCCAGCCTTGCTGCAGCACCATGTGTCCTCGGAAGTTGAGCGAAGAACTCCGCGAAGCGGCTGCGCTCAAACCGCATCTGCGGAGCGAATTGCCAAAGCACGGGTCCCATCTTCGAGCCCAGCTCCAACAGCCCGCTCGCAAACAAATTCGCTAACGCCGGTTCCAGATTGCGCAGCTTCAGCATGTGCGTGATGTATCGGGAGCCCTTCACCGCAAAGACAAAATCCTGTGGCGTGACGCGCGCCCACTCTCGAAAGAACTCCGGCCTTTGCAGCGAATAAAACGTCCCATTAATCTCGACGCTGGAAAACTTGCTCGCCGCAAACTCCAACTCGCGGCGCTGCGCCAGCTTCGGTGGATAGAACACGCCGCGCCAGCCGGCATAACGCCAGCCAGAAATTCCAATCCGCACCTTGCCCACAGGAATCATCGCGCCCAACTCATTCAGGTAGGATGCGGTTCGGTAAACTTCAGTCGGCGATCATCGAAACCGACAGCTCAAGCGGTCGCTCATGCCTCTCCGCACCTGCCATGAACTCTCCGATATCCTTAACCGTACGAATCCCGCCCCGCGCCCCATCCGCCATGCAGTTCATGGCAGCTGCCGCGCAAGCAAAATCCAGCTGCCGCTCCAGCTCCCATCCCTGCAACAATCCATACAGAAACGCCGCGTGAAAGATGTCGCCTGCACCGGTCGTATCCACCACCGGTACACGGTACGCGGCGCTGTAATGGAACTGTCGCCCATCCCAGGCCAGCACCCCATCCGGCCCCAGTGTCGCAGCCGTCAACCTGCATCCATAACGCGACTGCATCGCACGAAGCGCACGGCGGAGGTCACTCTCCGCCATCAGACGGCATGGAAAGTCGCGGCTCACGATCAAATAATCGATCGTCTCCAGCAGTACTTCCACGCCCAGATACAGCTCATCCAGATCCGCCGTCACGGGAATCCCCGCCTCGCGAGCCCACCTCGCCGCCAGTGTAGCCGCAGCCGTATCATGGCCATCCACATGGAGGGCCCGCGCCCGGACAATCCACTCCCGCTGTAATTCCTCCGGCTGTAAAATCAACCGCTCATCCCGGCGACACAACACGGTCCGCTCACCCGTACCATCCACCAAAATCAGCGATCGCAGGCTCGCTGCATTCTCCACCGTCACCAGTCGCGCATCCACACCCGCCTGTGCAAACGCGCGCGCATGGAGTTCGGCTGCCTCATCATCCCCGAGCTTACCTACATAGCGGGTGCTCAATCCCCACGTCTGGCAAGCGATCACCGCCGTCGCCACCTGCCCACCCGGCATCACCGTCTCTTCGCTGTACTCCATCTTCGATCCGCACGCCGGAAACTTTGTCAGCGCAATCCGCGTGTCCGTTGCATTGAGACCCACTCCAACGAGATCAACTTCCGGCATCAACGACATTAGCTGATTGTAATCCGCGTCGCTCGGCCCCGCCCCCCGGCCTCAATCCGCAGCTATCGCCCGAACCTTCTCCACTTCCACCAGCGTCGAATAGAACGTTGCGCCTCCCCCGATATCCGTTAGCCGTTCGCTGGTGAGCGCGTTCACATTCGCGCCATCCTGACTCAGCTTTTGCCAGTCCAGCCGTGCCGCCACGACGCCCTCCGGCACAGTCTCCCCGACACTCGCGGTCAACGTAATCCGGCCGCGCCCATTCCAGATGGTTACGCTATCCCCCGCCTCCACACCTCGCAGTGATGCGTCTTTAGGATGCATCTCCAACAGCCCCGCCGTCTTCCGCTCCATCAACCGATGTCCCGGCAGATTCGCAAACGTGGAGTTCATAAAGTTGTCTGCCTTGCGCGGCAAAAACTCCAATGGAAACTTTCCTGCGCCTTCCACTCCGTTGCGCGACTCCGCCGGTGGCACCCATACCGGCACCGGAGTTAGCTCCGCGCGTCCGATCGCCGACGTGAACCACTCTCGCGTGCTGAACGGCAAGCTGTCTCCGTTGTGATCTTTGGGCAGCGAAAGCGCTATGTGTCCCTCGTTCTCTAATCGCTCTTTCGTCACGCCGACAAAGAATGAATGGTCTGTCTCCAGTGCCTGCGCGATCAACTCTTCTTCGCGATCCTCAAAGGCAGCCTCGCTCGGAAACATTCGCTGCCCCAACTCACCGAACAACCACACATTGGATCGCGCCTCCCCGAGAGGAGCAACGGCCTGCTGAGAAATCTGCGCGAACAGATGTCCATAGGCTCCCATCAAATCCTTATGCTCCAGGAACGTTGTCGCCGGCAGCACTACATCCGCATAGTCGGTTGTGTCGGTAAAGAACTGTTCATGCACCACCGTAAACAAATCTTCGCGCCGCAAGCCCTCAAGGACTCTCTCAGAATCCGGCGCAACCGTCGCCGCATTGCAGTTGTAGACAACCAGCGCCTTCACCCTCGGATTGTCCTTCGCGTCGCTACCCAGCTCCGTCAACGCTAACCCAAGCTCAGACATATTCACCATCCGCGCCGAGTGTCCCAACGGGCTCGTCTGCATCAGCTCGGGCATCTGGAGCTTCGCTGAGTTGAACGGAAACGAGCCGCTCACCGAAAGCAACAGCCCTCCCCCACGCCGCTTCCAGCTGCCCGTAATCAACGGCAGCATCGCCACCGCGCGAACGGCTGTGCCGCCGTTCTCGCTGCGCTGAATCCCATAGTTCAATCGAATTGCGGCCGATCCTCGGCCCTCCCGTCCCGCCAGACCGTAAGCCTTCGCCAGCGATTCAATGGCTTCGGCAGAAATTCCCGTCACCTCCGCCGCGCGCATCGGCGAGTGCTCTTCCCTCAGCGCATGCGCACGTAGCGCTTCCGCTCCCTCCGTACACTCGCTCATATATTCCGCATCGTCATAACCATCGCGAAACAACACATGCATGATCGAGAGCGCGAGCAGCCCATCGGTCCCCGGCCGAATCGCAAGGTGATCATCCGCCAGCGCCGCCGTGCGCGTTCTGTAGGGATCAATCACCACCAACCGCGCGCCCTTGCGGCGAGCCTCTTCAATAAATGGCCACAGATGAATATTGTTTCCGTGGATATTTGCTCCCCACGCGATAATCAATCCCGAATGCGCGAAATCCTGCGGGGCCGTGCCCAGTCGCACCCCATACACCCGTGTCAACGCCTCGCTGCCAGCACTCGCACAGATCGTCCGATCCAGCTGTGACGCACCCAGCCGATGAAAAAACCTGCGGTCCATGGAGCCGTATCCCAATTGACCAATGGTGCCCGCATAGCTGTACGGCAGAACACTCTCCGACCCAAACTCCTCGGCCGTCGACTTCAACTTCTGCGCCACAAACTCCAGGGCTTCATCCCATGAAATCCGCTCGAACGCCTCCGCCTCGCGGCCTTTCGGCAACGGTCCCTTCGCCACACCGGGCTTCCGCCGCATGGGGTACAACAGTCGCTCCGGGGAATAGACGCGATCCAGATATCGTGCCACCTTTCCGCACAGAAACCCGCGGGTCACCGGATGCGCTGGGTCTCCCTGCACCTTGGTCGCGCGCCCGGTCAGCGTATCCACGGTCACCAACACGCCGCAGGAGTCCGGGCAATCGTGCGTACACGTCGCGTGCACCGTCTTGGTGTTTCCCAACGGCTGCTTCCTGATAGAACTCTTCGTATTGGAGACTGACACAGACACGACTATATTGTAGGCGTCATCCAGGAGAACCCTGTCCATGCGCCTCCATCGCACGCTCTTCTGCCTCGCCGTCGTCGCCATCGCCGCCTTCCAATACGCACGAGCGCAAACTCCTCAATCCACCGCAGAGGTCCAGGCCATCCTGTCAGTCCTCGATAAATCGGCAGACGACTGGAACCGCGGTGACCTCGACGCCTTCGCCACCAGCTACAAGAACTCTCCCGACATCCTCTTCATGGGTCGCACCATACAACACGGTTACGCTCAGATGCTCGCTCGCTACAAATCGGCCTATCCGACGCCCGACGCTATGGGCAAGCTCAGTTTCACGCAACTCGCTGTGCAGCCGTTGGATGCACACTTCGCTACCGTCACCGGAAACTTCCATCTCGAACGCACAGCGGTTGGCGGTGGCAACGCCGATGGCTATTTCCTCCTCGTTGTTGAGCACACGCCTCCCGGCTGGAAGATCGTTCGCGACGCAACCACCGCCCTGCATCCGCCGGCATCCAAATAGCCTCCTGCGGTACCCTGTCTGCAGGACCCGCATGCCCGCTCAACCACTGCTCGAAGCCCGCGATCTGGTCAAAGACTTCGGCTCCGTGCGCGTCATCCACGGCGTCTCGCTGAAGGTCATGCGGGGCGAAACCCTTGGTCTGGTCGGCGAGTCAGGATCTGGCAAGAGCACCATTGCGCGCCTTCTGCTACGACTCATTGAGCCCACCAGTGGCAGCGTCCTCTTTCATGACACAAGCGAGTCCAATTCTCGCACCTTCGATCTGCTGCAACTGAACTCACGTGACATGCGCCGCCTGCGCCGCCGCCTCTCGATCGTCTTCCAGGACCCTTACGCCGCCCTCAATCCGCGCATGTCCGTAAGCCAGATCCTCGCCGAGCCCTTCGCCATCCACCGCGAGCAGCCGCCACAAGGCCTCGAAGGACGCCTTCACGAACTTCTCGCCGAAGTTGGCCTCGAGCCCTCTGCACTCCGACGCTATCCCCACGAGTTTTCGGGGGGGCAGCGCCAGCGCATCAACATCGCCCGCGCTATCGCACTCCGCCCTGAGCTCCTCGTTTTGGACGAACCCGTAAGTGCCCTCGACGTCTCCGTCGGCGCACAGGTCATCAACCTATTGCATGGACTACAGCAGCGCTACGGTCTCACGTATCTTTTCATCTCGCATTCCATGCCGATGGTGCGGTATCTGTGCCAGCATGTCGCGGTTATGCGGCAGGGTAGGATCGTCGAAACTGGAACCTGGAGTGAGGTCTGCGACCACCCGCGCGAGCCCTATACGCAGCAACTCCTCGCCGCCACACCGGAGCTGTCCGCGCTCGAACAAATAGGCTCTGGCTAGGTCCTCGCTGCTCCCTGCGTGGTCGCCTCTACGTCCGCCACGTTGCGCAGATAGTCCCATGAATAGATTCCGGCCTCATGCCCATCGTTCCACTTGAACTTGAGCGCATAATTCCCCACCGGAGTTACCTCCACCGGCCGCGGAGGCGACTCATACATCGGTAATAGGGACGAGGGCTTTGGCTTCGCCGCTCCTGGGGCTCGCCCCTCCTTTTCTCGCTCCTCGTGACACGTCGCGCACGGACAAGCCGCCCTCAGCCAGGCGAAGTTCCAGGAGCTCTGATGACCATCCTTCCACTCGATCACCATACCCGTACCGCCGCTCTTATCCACCTTCACCTTCGCCGGACGGATCGCATCGCCCGTGAGCTTCGGTGTCTCGGCACCAGTCGCCCCGTCCTGACTCACAATCCGAATTCCTTCGTGGCTCATCTTGACTCCCTCATGCCAACATTGATCGATCTCATCCCTGCGTCTGCTTCCAGAAGAAATAGGCGGCAATCAAGCAACCGGTCGCGACCACAATTGCTCGCAGTACATCGCCATTCACTTTACGCGCAAAGCGCGCGCCAACCCATCCACCCAGTGCCGCAAATAGCATCGAGACTATGCAGTAGTGCCAGACAATGGCCCCCTGAAAGATGAATGTGACAATCGCACACAAGTTGGAGAGTAGAGCCGCAACTACCTTCATCGCATTCAACGTGTGCATCTTCTCCATGCCGAACAGCGCTAGAATCGTCATGACCAGGAAGCCTCCTCCTGCGCCAAAATAGCCGATATAAAAACACACCGGGAGAAGCGCGCAGGCAAGCCACAACCGCGGAATCGGCGGCTCGCCTTCCACGTGTTTCGCGCGCTTGCGCAGCCATTTCGAGACCGGTCCGCTGATCCCAAAGATCACCGTTCCTCCCAGGATCAGCCACGGAATCATGTGCAGAAATGTTCGCTGGCGAGTATGTAGCAATACCTCCGCACCCAGCACACCCCCCAGCACACAGGTGATCGCGATAGTGGGCAGCAGGTCCTTGCGCACGTCTCCGCGCAATGTTGCCAGGGACGTCAACTGTCCCGGCCACAGGGCAACCGTATTCGTCGCGTTGGCCTGTACTGGAGGCACTCCCATACCCAGCATCGCCGGAAACGAGATGAACGATCCTCCGCCTGCCATTGCATTCATCACACCCGCGATGGTCGAAGCCGCAACCAGCCAGATGTATTGGAGATGAGGGATGTGTTCGAAAAACATTCTCTCTCCATTGTAGTCATCCGGCTGCGGCGACTCTCAATGCAGCTGCATCAACGGCATCTATCCAAGCCCTACCAGCCGTATCGCCTCATCCGCGCTCTCTGCCACCAGTAGAATTCCCCGATTTCCACGCAGCATCCCTTCGCGATCACAGACATCGAGAAACTCAAGCAGCGTGTCGAAGAACCCTGCAACATTCAGCAGCACGACAGGCTTGGAATGAATCTTCAGCGTCTGCCACGCCAGCACCTCGAACATCTCTTCAAAGGTGCCATAGCCTCCCGGAAGAATGAGGAAGGCGTCGGCCTTCTCGGCCATCAATGCCTTGCGCGTATGCATCGTGCTGGTCACATGCAACTCGCTCACGCCCTCATGGGCCACTTCAAGATCCACCAGCACGTGCGGAATCACGCCGACCACATGCCCTCCAGCAGCCAGCGCCCCATCGGCCACCGCTCCCATAAGACCGGTTTTTCCACCGCCATAGATTAGTCCAATACCTCGTTCCGCCAGAGTGCGTCCCAAATGGTCGGCAGCCTCCACATACTCGGGTCGTGCGCCAGCTGCCGAAGCGCAAAATACCGCGATGCTCTTTCGTTCAATCTGCTCGTTCATGCACTCAGAATACAACTGAGCTCGCGATATCATGTCTTCGCAAGCATCTCTCCTCCCGGAATCCGCCATGCGCCTTCGACAGCTCTTTCTTTCCAGCGTCTCTCTCTTTCTCGCAGCCGCTCTCTTAGGCCCCTGTGCGAGCGCTCAGGAAAAAGGACAGCCCGGCCACTTCGACTTCTACCTCATGAACCTATCCTGGTCGCCCGAGTTTTGCTCCATCCAAGGCACGTCATCCGAGTGCGCCGCGCATCCCGGCTTCATCCTCCACGGCCTCTGGACCCAGAACAACGATGGCACCTATCCGGTCTTCTGCAGCGAGGAGCCAGCCCCTAACAACCTCGCACAGAACCTCGACATTACCCCGGACCTGGCACTACTCCAACACGAGTGGGCAAAGCATGGCACCTGCTCTGGCGTCGGACCGTATCACTTTTTTGAGATGGAGCACCAAGCGTTCCACTCCCTCAAAATCCCAGCGCAGTTCGAGCACATTGATCATGAGATCAGCCTGACACCCGACGCAATCCTCGACCTTTTCGCGAAGGCGAATCCGAGCTTCCCGCAAGGCAGCATCCTGCTTAGCTGTGGGCGCAATCATCTCACCGCGGTCGAAGCCTGCTTCAGCAAAGATCTCAAGTCCATCGTCTGCCAGGGCCTGCACAGTTGCCGAGCGAACTCCGTCAAGATCACCCCAGCTTCCCCAGGCCGGTAGCCCGCGTCCAAAAAGACTTGGCCTCATCCGAAGACGAGGCCAAGTCTCTTTTCAAGAGTTCTTACGCCCTACCACATGCCCCAGGCGCGACTGATGTAGTCCGTAAGTGTCATCGTAATCAGCACGATGAACAGGAAGAAGCCTGCCCCGATCGTCATCTTGATCAGCCGCGATTGATACGCTGCATGCATGAAAAACAGAATGACGATGACCGCCTTGAAACAAGCAATACCAAGCGCGATCACCGGGTTCGCCCACTTCAAGTCGACATAAGCGGCACCCACGGTGATGCCCGTAAATACGAGCAAGGTCGCGAAGACATAGGTATATTGCAGCGGCGTCACAATGTGATGTTGCGCGTGTTCCGGATTGGTCACATTACTCGGATCGTTCGCGTCGGTATGAATTTCGTGGGCCATCGTGTTTCCTTTTTCTGCGTGCAGACGTTTTAGTGGAGCGGGTGCCGATTGATCAGATAGAGCAGCGGGAAGAGGAATAACCAGACGATATCGACAAAGTGCCAGTAGAGCCCGAAGTTTTCTATTGGCGCTACATATCCCGAACTAAAGTCTCCTCGATGCGCTCTCCACGTGAGCCAAACTAACAGACCGATGCCAATGATCATGTGCAGGGCATGCATGCCGGTCATCGCAAAGTAGAGGAAGAAGAAGATCTGCGTCTTCTGCGCCATGTCGGGAGCCAGAGGCTCTTCCTTGATTCCATAGCCGGCCGGGTTGGTAAACATCGAAATATTGAAGCTGTCACCGGGAATATGGTGCAATTCATACTTCTCGCGATACTCGTTGTACTTCACACCAAGGAAGACCAGGCCAAAGAAAGTGGTGAGCAGCAACATAATCACCAGCACACCTTTTCTCCGCATTTCCGCTGCCCACACGCCAACGGCCATGCAGAATCCAGAAGTGATCAGTACCGCCGTATTGAAGGCTCCTAGCGGCACGCTCAGCTGGTTGGAAGCAACTGCGAAAGCCGGGTAGTACCAGTTGCGATACAGCAGGTAAGCGAAGAACATGCCTCCGAAGAACATGATTTCGGTCAGGAGGAAGAGCCACATACCAAAGCTGCCCGCCTCGCGCTGCTGCTCTTCGGTCTCAAAATGATGCCGATGCTGCGGCAGCGCCACATGGTCGTGCGTGGCGTGAACATCGGCGTGATCGGTAGTCGCGAGTGCGCTATCCAACGGTCGTCACCTCTTTTTTGGTCTTGTTCTGGAGCCACTCGTAGTCATAGGCCTCATGGTCCATGATCGGGATCTCGACAAAATTTTCGGTGAGCGGCGGCGACTGGATCTGCCACTCGAGACCCGTAGCCTGCCAGGGATTATCGCCTGCGATCGCTCCATACTTCAGCGACCATCCCAAGTACAGCATCGGCAACATGTAGCCCACACCGAGCACTGTTGCTCCAGCAGTCGACAGAACGTTCAGCACCTGGAACTCCGGGGGATAGGCATGGTACCGCCGAGGCATTCCGAGATAGCCAAGAATGAACTGAGGCAGGAACGTCAGGTTGAAGCCGATGAACGTTGTCACAGCAGCCAGCTTCGAGAGCGACTCTGGATACATGCGCCCCGTCATCTTCGGCCACCAGAAATGGATGCCCGCAAGGAACGCCATCAACATGCCGCCCACCATCACGAAGTGGAAATGCGCCACGATGAAGTAGGTCTCGGTAAGGTGGATGTCCATGCCCAGCGAGCCGAGAAACACACCTGTCAGGCCGCCGATCGTAAACAGTCCCATGAAGCCAAACGCATACAGCATCGGCGTCTCGAAGGTAATCGAACCCTTCTGTAGGGTGAATGCCCAGTTGAAGATCTTAATCGCCGACGGCACCGCGACCAGCATCGTCAGCAGCGAGAACACCAGTGCGGAGTAGTTGGACACACCCATGATGAACATGTGGTGCTCCCATACAAAGAACCCGAACAGCGCAATCGCTACCGAGCTAAACGCCACGGCCGTATATCCGAAGACTCGCTTTCGACTAAACGTCGAAATCACCTCTGAGATCACGCCCATGCCCGGCAGAATCATGATGTACACAGCCGGATGGGAGTAAAACCAGAACAGATGCTGGAACAGCAGCGGATCCCCGCCCTTGGCAGGATCGAAGACGCCGATACCGAACAGCCTCTCCAGCGCGACGAGCACCAGCGTGATCGCGAGCACAGGGGTTCCAAGGACCATCAGCAGGGAAGCCGCATAGTGCGACCACACAAACAGCGGCATGCGGAACCACGTCATACCGGGGCAGCGCATGCGATGGATCGTTACGATAAAGTTCAGTCCGGTAAAAATTGAACTGAATCCCGCAATAAAGATCGCCGTTGCTGCCGTGATCACGTGGGTGTTCAGATAATGTGTTGAGAGCGGCGTGGTAAACGTCCAGCCAGTATCAACCCCACCGAGGACCAGCGCAGCTAACGTCAGCGTGCCGCCAGCGAGATAGAGATACCAGCTGAGAAGGTTGATCTTCGGAAACGCAAGGTCCTTTGCTCCCAGCATGATCGGGATCAAGAAGTTCCCAAGTGTCGCAGGCACTGACGGTACTAGGAACAGGAAGATCATGATGATGCCATGCATCGTGAAGAACTTGTTATACGTGTCCGCAGCAACCAGGTCTGGCTGTGGCGTCAGCAGTTCGAGACGAATCAGGCCAGCGAACGCTCCACCGATAAAGAAGAAAAACGTGATCGAGATCAGATACAGGATCGCGATTCGCTTGTGGTCCCCCGTCAGCAGCCAGCTCAACAAGCCGTGCTCATTGTTGATGTAGTTGCGCTTAGGAATCTGCGCCGTGCTCTGGTCGGGCAGAGAGACGATGGTATTACCGATCGCAGCACTCATGGCTTCACCGTTTCCGTTGTGCCCTCTGTGGGCGTTGTTGGAGCTGCTTCGCCGCTTGCAGCTGTGACAAGCGTCTGCTGCACGCGGTAGTTCGATTGCATGTTCTTGATAAATTCAACGAGGTCAATCAGTCCGTCTTCGCTGATCTGGCCTTGATAGGTCGGCATGATGGGCGCGAATCCTGCCGTAACATGTTCTGACGGATTCAGGATGGCGTTGCGAAGGTACGCGTCGTCCACCAGAATTTGCCGGCCGTCGGTGAGCGTCAGCTTAGAACCATAGACTCCCGCTAGGCTTGGCCCGCGCGCCGCTGCCGTTCCGTTGTGGCAGGAGTTGCAGCCCATGCTAGCGAATAATCGCTCACCGTTCTGCGCCAGGCTTTGTCCAGAGTTCGATTGCTCCAGCCACTTCTTGTAATCTGCCGGCGTCATCACGGTAACTTCTCCGATCATGCCGGAATGCTGTGTGCCGCAGTACTGCGTACAGAACAAGTGATACGTTCCTACCTGCGTCGGCTCAAACCAAACGGTGGAATACCGACCGGGGATGACCTCACGCTTGATGCGAAAATCCGGAATGGAGAAGCTGTGGAACACATCCTGCGAGATCATCGTCAGTTGGATCGGCTTTCCCGTCGGCACGTGCAGCGCATTGATCTCGTGCTGGCCACCGGGATGCTCCGCCTTCCACATCCATTGCTTGCCCACGATATAGATGTTCATCGCATTTGCCGGCGGATCGTAGATGCGGAAGTACAGCAACGCTCCCCAGACAAACGTCAGCAGGAAGATCGCGAGCGGAATAATGGTCCATGTCGCTTCCAGCAGTGTCGATCCTTCGACCTGCGTCGCCACAGGATTCTTCTCACGCCGGTAGCGGATCGAGAACACAAGCAGCAGCACCGCCACCAATGTCGTTCCAACGATCGTCATCAATACCAGGAAGAAATACAGCGCATCGACATACGGCGCAATGCCGCTCGCCTCCGCCGGAAACAGCGCCGAAGCGTGAAGCCAGTGCACCAGAAATTGCCACAATACCGGACTAAGTCCCATCGTTTAGCCTTTATCCATTTCGCCTGACTTCTTTTTGTCCGGCTGAGGTATGTCTTGTTCGCGCGCAAGCTGGATGTCGCGTCGGAACATTAAAAAGATGAAGCCACCCAGCGACGCCACCGTTACGATACCGCCGAGTTGGACGACACGCACCACTATAAGGGAGTGCTTGTCCGTCTGCGGATCGTAGCGATAGCAATACGTCAAAATGTTTGCCACTGGGGATCCAATTCGATTCCCGGAAGCATCTACCAAACCCAGCAGAACGTCCTTCGGCGAATACTCCACACCCAGATAGTATTGCGCCACCTTGCCCGTTGGCGTCGCGATCTCGATCGCACTCGCATGCGCGTACTGCGTGAGTCTGCCATCCGGCCCTGGCACGCGAACATATCCGAAACCGACCGTCTTTGTCACTGCGTCAATTGCCGGTGCTTGCCCCGTGAGGTAGTGCCAGCCAGAGGCCGTCTCTGGATGACCATAGCGCCGCAGATAAAATGCCTTTTTCTCCGCAGCCAGCTTGGGGGTTTCTGTGGGATCGATACTGATGATGACAATCTTGAAATCTTTGCCCGGCACGAGGTGCACCATCTCTAGCGCACTCGTGAGCCCATCCATCTCTTCCGAGCAGAGCATAGGACAGTTGTAGTACACCGTCGTCAAGATGACCGGATGCTTGCCGTCGAAGTATTTCGCCAGCGTCACCGGTCGGCCGGTGTCATCGACGAATGGAGCATCGAGAGGTAACTGCGCGTTCAGATGCTGTGTCACCTGCACCTTGCTCAATACCGTCGGGAGTTGATCATTCAGATTCTCGCCCTCTGTCTTCTCGCCGGTGGGTGAAACCTGCGCACTCCCCTGCAGCGGCGCAGCCATTAGGCCAAGTGCCAGAGACAGCCCCATCAGCGCTGTCATGCTGCGAGTTGTGCGTCCTGCCATCACGTTTCCCTGCTCTCCTGATGCAATCTACTGCTTGCCCTCAGCACGCTTGTACTCGTTGTTTTCCTCGCGAGCTTCTATGGTCTGAAGCTCATAACCTGTGCGTGCAAAGCCGTCGGTCAGCGGAGCCGTCACGGTCGGTGCAGCTTCGCCGGCCATTAGAGCTCCAGGCTGCTGCAGCCCGGGCGCTTGAGGAAGACCGCGTTGCAGAATTAATTGCATGGCCCGATCGATCGGAATGCGAATCGCTCCTGCCGGAAGGTCTTTCGCGCTGCTGTAGTAGTTAAGCAAAAGGTCTTCGCGGGCGTGGAGATCGGCGATATCCTGGTTGCCGTCGTCGGTTTCCAGTCGTGGTGTCGGAAATACTTGCGTCATCTGCGACAACTCACGCTGCTCCATCGTGGCATTCGAGGTCAGGTCTTCACGCTTCATACCTCGCGGCGTTGCTCCAAGCGTCACCGGTGCCGAATGCCATTTGTCTAGCTTGCCGTCATGCCTGACGAGCGCGTAGTTGATCGCCTTACCCATAGCAAAGCAGAAAAAGAAGAAGATAATTACAAAGCCAGACAGTCCCGCGAGAAACGTGATGATGCCGCCGATGCTGACATCCTGCGTCTCGTAGCCGGGGCTTTCGCTGTTACGCTTGGGCGAAGGATGCGCATTCACTCCTTCTGGCTGGCCCATGTCGTGTCCCTCAGTGTGCATGTTCAGGCTCCAAAAGCTCTTCCGTATGCGGATCGTTCACGTTGATCAACGGACGCTTCTTTAACTCATTCAGATAAAACACCATCCAGAAAGCAACCACTGCGATTGGCACCGTAACGTACGCCAGGATTCCAACATTCCCGGTGATGTGCAGATTGCTTGCCGCGTCCTTGAAGTTCGGCTCGATCAGCCAGAACATATCGATCAGCCGCGCCACGATCATGAACGAGCACAGCCAGATCATCTTCCGCTTGGATCGCTTCAAATCGCGCGACAGCAGCAGGCAGAATGGAATCA
>Ga0302319_10009441_pt1 | contig 18745 bp, 14 predicted proteins | sample Bog_T0_2_FD_203319 | JGI IMG/M metagenome (GOLD analysis project Ga0302319, IMG submission 203319) | Peat permafrost microbial communities from Stordalen Mire near Abisko, Sweden - Bog_T0_2 | ecosystem: Environmental > Terrestrial > Soil > Wetlands > Peat | place: Sweden: Abisko, Stordalen Mire... | reverse complement strand
GTTTGCGGATGGCGCTCTCGCGTGTCATCTAAACGGATGATACATAAACGAGTAATACCTGTCAACACATTTTCAATAAAAAATGTTCGGATTCGAAAGTCACCCGGGCCGCGCAATAACCCGGCCCAAGGAGCCGCCCCCGGAGGTTTCCCTTCACTCCCGCACTAACTTCGTTAAGGGCCACTGAAAACAATCGGCTTAGCCGCTCAATTTTGCGCCGGAAAGTAATTAGAGAGCGATTACCTTGAACACATGAACAGACCTCACGCCAATGTTCTATCGGATAAGAGTTTTTTGGGTGGCCCATATAAACTGCCTATTACGTGCCCCCAAATGCCGTGATACACTCTCGAAATATTACATGGAATGGGACTTAAACATCCCAGCCATACCAGCTTTGCCAACTCACCGAAGAGCGCCTTTACCGGTCGCCTTTTTGAGCCAGCGGCCCCGTCAGCCGCCTACCTGACTCGTCTTCAGGTATCTCCAGGGCCTCGCCGCGCCTCCGACTACTAACTCCAGGATTGCGTGGCCTCAATGGTCACCGGAAAAGAGGAAACATGACTCGGAAATCCCATAGCACGGCCAGATTAATGCGTCCCTTCGTAGTCGAGGCGGACGGGATGGCGCCTTCAGCGCGCACCTCCGGAGAGGATGATCGGCTCACGCTTAGACGCGCTGCCCGTAAGGAATTCGCCGCTCTCCCACAACTCGCAAGCCGATTGGCGTCGGTGTTTTGCCTGGTGTCTGGCCTCCTTATCTCGGTGCCCGCACACGCGCAACTAACCGTGGGAGGGATCTCGCTCGGTGCGGGGTTGCAGACCATGTACGAGCACGACCAGCCGACAAAAGGATCCTCTGACGACCAATTCCTGGTCACCCACGCCCGCATCTACATCAGCGGCCCCGTCTATGAAAACCTTATCAAATTCACCTTCAATACCGACTACGACAGCGCCACCAACAAAATCGGCGTTATGGACGCAATTGCGCAGTTCTCAGTGTCTCCTCAAGTCAACATCTGGGCTGGCCGCTTTCTGCCGCCTGGCGACCGTTCAAATCTGTACGGTCCCTTCTACTCGAATGAGCTGCTGACTTACACAGACTCAATTCAGGACGGATACCCTTCCATTTTTCAGGGACGCGACGACGGCGCTATGTGGTGGGGCGATTTTTCGAAGTTGAAACTCTCGGCCGGCGCGTTCGATGGCCGGTCGTTAACGGGAAATGCCAAAGTCCTCGCTGCGGCGCGTGGCCAGTACGATTTCTGGGACAAAGAAGAGGGCTATTACCAGAACGGAACCTACTACGGTGACAAAAATGTGCTCGCCCTCGGCGTAGCAACTCAGGTTCAGAGCGGTCACACGGCCTCGACCATCGACTTTCTTCTCGAAAAGAAAGTTGGCAAAGGAGGGGCTTTTACAATAGAGAGCGAGTTTGGAGATTACAACAGGCTGGGCGGTTATCAGGGGGCTTATGCAAAGAGTGAAGGCGCCTACGGGCTGGCGAGCTACCTGTTCCCCAAAGAAATACCTTTTGGTAAATACAAGGGCAAGTTTGAGCTTCTGGGTAAGTACGCCAAGGCTGAGTTTACCCACGGGACGATGCCCAGCTACGACCAGAAAACGACCGAGATCAACTTCGACTATGTCATCAAACAGTTCAACGCGCGCATCATGTCGTTCTTTGAGGACCAGAGATTCAACCGCGTGCAGCCCAATACCTGGCACGCGGGTATCGGCCTGCAGATCCAGATGTAAGGCGCCCAGTACGCTATCCAGCCAACGCAACGCAAAATGAAGGAGCTAACCAGAATGAAACGCAAATCACTGTTTATGACCGTCGGACTCATCACGTCCGGAATGGTTTTCGCCCATGTCGCCGCAGCTCAGGACACAATCAAGGTGGGCGTGCTGCATTCGCTTTCGGGCACAATGGCCATCAGCGAAACAACCCTGAAGGACACAGTCCTGATGATGATCGACGCCCAAAACAAGAAAGGCGGCTTGCTGGGCAAGAAGCTCGAGGCCGTGGTCGTCGATCCTGCATCGAACTGGCCGCTCTTCGCGGAGAAGGCTGCGCAGTTGCTCGAGAAGGATAAGGTCGCAGTGGTGTTCGGATGCTGGACGTCGGTCTCGAGGAAATCGGTGCTGCCGGTTTTTGAGAAGGACAACGGCTTGCTCTTTTATCCTGTTCAGTACGAGGGCGAAGAGTCGTCGAAGAACGTGATCTATACAGGCGCCGCGCCCAATCAGCAGGCCATCCCCGCGGTGGATTACCTGATGAATGAAGTCAAGGTCAAGCGGTGGGTTTTGGAAGGGACGGATTATGTCTACCCACGCACCACTAACAAGATCCTCGAGGCTTATTTGTTGGCCAAAGGTGTGGCGCCCGCGGATATCTCGATCAACTACACGCCGTTCGGTTACTCGAACTGGCAGGCCCGCGTAGCCGCCATCAAGAAGTTCGGCTCGGCCGGTAAGAAGACCGCTGTGGTGTCTACCATCAACGGCGACGCCAACGTACCCTTCTATAAGGAGCTTGGCAATCAGAAGATTTCGGCGGAAGATATTCCGGTGGTCGCCTTCTCGGTCGGCGAAGAAGAATTATCGGGCCTCGACACCAAACCGCTTGTCGGCCAACTGGCGGCGTGGAATTACTTTGAAAGCATCAGTACGCCCGCCAATAAAGCCTTTATCGATCAGTGGCATGCTTACATCAAGAACCCGAAGCGGACCACGAACGACCCGATGGAGGCGACTTACATTGGCTTCAATCTGTGGGTGAAGGCAGTGCAGAAGATCAAATCGACCGATTCCCAGAAGGTGATTGCTGCGCTGCCGGGCACGGAGACGCCGAACCTCACGGGAGGCACCGCCAAAGTGTTGCCCAACCATCACATCACCAAGCCGGTCTACATTGGGGAAGTGAAAGCGGACGGGCAGTTCAGCGTAGTCTGGAAATCCGCGGGCGAGGTACCCGGCGATGCCTGGTCGGACTTCCTGCCGGGCAGCAAAGACATCGAAGCAGACTGGGTCACGCTGAACTGCGGAAATTACAACAAGGTGACCAAGAAGTGTTCGGGACAGAACCTTAAATAGATAGTAATGGAATTTAAATAGTAATGGAACGGCTCCCAAAGGGCGGGCATCTGCTCCTGGTGCTGCTGCTCGCACCCTGGGACACGGTGCCCGCGCACGCCCAGACACCAAAAGACGCGACGTTCCTGTCGACGCTCGGCGAACTCCGTGATGCCGGCTACTCCGATAAGGAGGGCATCATTGAGCGCTTGGGCCAGACGGGTCATCCGAGCGTTCGGGCGGTCCTCACGGCGCTTATTGAAGAGCGCCTCTATTTCCGCAATACCGATCAGAAGATCTTTATTGCAAAGTCGGCGGATTCCGATCCCCTCAGGTTAAGCGATCCGCTCACTCTGAAGGATGCCGGCTCCGCCCCGGCGAGCAGCCTGAGTCAAATCGGCACGAACAACGCTTTGCGGCGTGTTTTGAGAATGGCGCTTGCGCGGTTTTCGTTGTCGAGCCCGGATGCGGGAGTTCGGTCGGAGGCGGCGCGCGAAATCTCGAAGTCGCTCGACGACCAGACCGTGGCGCTGCTGCGCGATCGATTACCCGTGGAAACGAATTCCGGCGTGAGAAAGGAAATTGGTACGGCCCTCGCGCTAGCTGCGCTCGATGGCTCGGACACCGCCGCGCGGCTGGCAGCGGTCGCCACCCTTCGGGAGAGCGTGAGTCAGGACGTCCGCAACCGGTTGGCGTTGTTGCTCGACAAATCCCCCGATGGCGGCTACACGGAAAAAGACGAGAAGGTTCGGCAGGCCGCAGCCTCCGCGGTGGCAACCATCGACCGTTGGCGTACCTTCTATTCAGGCATCCAGACGTTGTTCTTTGGCCTGAGCCTGGGTTCGGTGCTGGTGCTGATCGCCATAGGTCTGGCCATAACGTTTGGCGTCATGGGCGTCATCAACATGGCTCACGGTGAGCTGATGATGTTCGGCGCCTACACCACGTACCTGGTTCAGGTGGCGATGCCGGGGCACATCGGGATCTCGATTCTGGTGGCGATTCCGGCGGCGTTTATGGTTTCGGGACTGACTGGCGTTGTGCTGGAGCGCACCATCATCCGATTCCTTTACGGCAGACCGCTCGAAACGCTGCTGGCGACCTTCGGAGTGAGCCTCATCCTGCAGCAAACCGTGCGATCGATTTTTACCGCACTCAACCGGTCGGTGGTGACGCCGGACTGGATGAGCGGCTCCCTGCGGCTGAACGACGCGCTGGAGATTACCTACAACCGGCTTTACATCGTGATTTTCACGCTGATTGTTTTCGCCGCCGTCCAGTTAGTGTTGAAGCGCACGCGCCTGGGTCTGGACATCAGGGCCGTTTCACAGAACAGGAGAATGGCGAAGGCGATGGGTATACGCACCGAGTGGGTGGATGCGATGACGTTCGGCCTGGGATCGGGTATCGCGGGCGTGGCGGGTGTGGCGCTCAGTCAGTTGACCAATGTCGGTCCGGATCTGGGGCAGTCTTACATTATCGATTCGTTCATGGTCGTTGTCTTTGGCGGCGTCGGAAATCTTTGGGGCTCGCTCATCGGTGGCACGTCGATGGGGGTCGTCAACCAGTTGCTTGAACCATGGGCCGGGGCTGTGCTCGCCAAGATTTTCGTACTCGTTGCACTGATTCTCTTCATTCAGGCCCGGCCGCGGGGCCTGTTCCCGCAAAAGGGGCGGGCAGCGGAAGACAAATAAGCGGAGGACAAGTAAATGGAGACAGATGCTGAGGGAGGCAAGTAGTGAGTGAAAGCGGCAAGGTGCCTGGTCTCTGGAGGCGGACGACACTGGTCGATCGCGGCGGCCCTCGGGGGATCGATCGGGGAGGAAGAGGGCTTCTGACGGTGCTCGCTGTGGTGGCCGTGGCCGTACCCCTGCTTAACCAGGTTGTACCCGCGACATCCGCGTTTCACCTCTCGCCCTTTGGAATTACCCTCATCGGCAAGTACATGTGCTACGGCATGCTGGCGATGGCAGTCGACCTGATCTGGGGTTACTGCGGCATTCTCAGCCTGGGGCACGGAGCCTTTTTTGCGCTCGGTGGATACGCCATGGGCATGTATCTGATGCGGCAGATCGGTCCGAGAGGCGTGTATGGCGATCCTGTGCTGCCCGACTTCATGGTGTTTTTGAACTACAAGTCGCTGCCCTGGTTCTGGCAGGGTTTCAACCATTTTCCGCTCGCCCTGGCCATGGTTGCGATCGTTCCGGCGCTGCTGGCGCTTGTGTTCGGCTGGTTTGCGTTCCGGTCGCGGGTCACGGGCGTGTACCTTTCGATCATCACGCAGGCGCTCACCTACGCACTGATGCTGGCGTTCTTCCGCAACGATATGGGTTTCGGTGGCAACAACGGGTTCACCGACTTCAAGGAAATCCTCGGCTTCGATCTTCATTCGGACCGCACCAGGGTGGTATTGCTCGTGATCACCGCCGCTGCGCTGGCGGCCGGCTACGCGGCTTGCAGGAAGATTGTCGAGTCTCGTGCCGGGCGAGTAGTGCTCGCGATCCGCGACGCGGAGAGCCGAACCCGGTTTCTCGGCTATCCCGTCGAATCCTTCAAGCTCTGGTTGTTCGTGATCTCAGGCATCCTCGCGGGTGTCGCGGGCGCCCTGTATGTGCCGCAGGTCGGGATCATTAACCCGAGCGAATTCGCACCCATCAATTCGATCGAAGCCGTGATCTGGGTGGCAGTGGGAGGACGCGGTACGCTCTACGGTGCGATCGCCGGCGCAGTGCTGGTGAACTACCTCAAGACCTATCTTACCGGCGCCTTTCCCGAAATATGGCTATATGCGCTTGGCGCGTTGTTCGTGCTGGTGACGCTGTTTCTGCCGCGCGGGATTACCGGGCTCCTGCACCTGCGGAGTACTCAGACGTGAACGTGCGCGATAAGAGGCTTCAGCTTGAGGGTCTGACCGTCAGCTTTGACGGCTTTAAGGCACTCAATAACCTTTCCCTGCACGTCGATCCAGGAGAGATGCTTTGCATCATCGGACCCAACGGCGCCGGCAAGACCACCATGATGGACGTCATCACGGGGAAAACGCGGCCGGATTCGGGGACGGCGCGGTTCGGCGTCGACATCGATCTGCTCGGAATGTCCGAGGCTGAAATCGTGGGTGCCGGAATCGGGCGCAAATTTCAAAAGCCGACTGTGTTCGAGCAGTTGACTGTGTTCGAAAATCTCGAACTGGCGCTGGCAGGCAGCCGGAGTTTCCTGACAACGTTCCGTGCCCGGATGTCAGGCGCGCAACAGGAGAGAATCCACCAGGTACTTGACATTATCGGTCTCCTTGACCAGCGGGACGCATTCGCGCGAATACTGGCGCACGGGCAGAAACAGTGGCTCGAAATCGGCATGCTGCTGATGCAGAACCCGGAACTGCTGCTGGTCGACGAGCCGGTGGCCGGTATGACGCCGAACGAAGTGGAGCGAACCGCCGAACTGTTGCGATCGCTGGCGGGCGAGCACTCGGTAGTGGTGGTTGAGCATGATATGGCCTTTGTACGCTCGATCGCCAAACGCGTCGTCGTGCTGCACGAAGGAAGCGTGATCGCGGAAGGTGACATGGACGCAGTGCAGAAGCACGCTCGCGTAATAGAAGTCTATCTGGGGGTGTGAGCGTGCTGACAATCAAAGACCTTAACCAGTTCTACGGCCTCAGTCACACTTTGTGGGATGTTGGTCTTACAGTCCCGGCCGGTTCGCGAGTCTGCCTTATGGGCCGCAATGGCATGGGTAAAACAACACTTCTCAGGTGCATTATGGGGCTACAGCCGGTTCGTTCCGGCGGCATCGAATTCGAAGGAGGCGATTTACTCAAGTGCGCGGCCGAGCAGCGGGCCAGGCTCGGCATCGGTTATGTGCCACAGGGGCGTGAAATCTTTTCGCAACTGACGGTCGAGGAGAATCTGAGGATCGGTCTGGGGGTGAAAAAGAACGGCCCCAAAACGATTCCCAGCCGTATCTTTGACCTGTTTCCCGTACTGAAGAAAATGATGAACCGGCGTGGGGGTGACCTTTCGGGCGGCCAACAGCAGCAACTAGCCATAGGTCGCGCCCTTGTTCTGGAACCGAAGCTGCTGATTCTCGACGAGCCGACCGAAGGAATTCAGCCCAATGTCGTCCACGAGATCGGCGACATCATATTGAAGCTGAACAAAGAAGAAGGGCTCACCGTGCTGTTGGTGGAGCAGAAACTGCCATTCGCGCGCCGCGTTGCGAGCGAGTTCTGCATTCTCGACAAGGGCCGCCGCGTCGCTGCCGGTCCGATCGGCGAACTGACCGACGAAGTCGTGCTGGCTCATTTGAGCGTGTGATGCCGCGCGTACGTCATTTTTTTGCCGTAACCGATATCTCGATATGCGCGCGCGGCAAAGCCAGTCTGGAGACGGCTACCGTAGCCCGCGCGGGCCGCGGCTCTTTGAAATAAGTTCCATAGATAGCATTCATCTTTGGGAATAACTCTATATCCGACAAATAGACCGTCACGGATACCGCATCCTGATAGCCCATTCCCGCCTCCTTCAGGATCAGTCCGATCGTATTCAGAACATTCTTGACCTCGTCGTCGAAGCTATCCGGAATCTGTCGTGTCTTCAGGTCGGTACCCATCTGTCCCGACACGTAGAGCGTCCCGTCAACCAGAATGCCGGGACTGAAAAGAGGCGCGGGCGCCCCCTGCTGGGGCGCGAGTTCAACCGGAATAATGACTTTCTTCTCGGCGGCTTTGGCGGATAACCCGAGAACGAGCCCGATGATCGCAGGCAGAGTCAGGTAGCTCAGTTTCATGGAACAATCTTAAACTAAATCGAAATTCGCTCGACAACGTTCCGAGCGATTTTACGGTCGGGCCGGTCATAGAGGCGGGTGGTGCGCGGGTACGAATGCCCGGCGAGGCGCTGCACATTTCTCGAGCGGTAGGCCCTGTTCGATCAGATCGGCGATGCGAACGAGTTCCGCGAGAGGTGTTCGGGGTCCGGCATCTTTCAGCCGCCGCTTCATCATCGCGCATAAGGAGAAACTTCAATGCGCAAACGCCGGCACCAAAAGGGTTCGGTCAACAAAACAGCGCGGCCGCTGGGTCGCGAAGTGATGGGTGGATGGCAGGCGCAAAAAGCCGCGGGCTCGGTCTGGTAAAGAACACGACCAAGTCGGATGCGCGGGCGGCGGTGGATCGGATCTGTACCGAGGTCAATGCAAAGCGACAGCAGAACAGAGTCTGGCGCTTTGTGGCGGTCTTTTCCCGTGTATTTTCGACGGAACTTACCGCCCAGTCGTCCCGGAGGCGAAGATGAAGCATGCGCAGTGCTTCCAGCCCTTCTTCCTTTCCTCGAATTCCCCGGAGCGCGACTCCTCAGCATGCCCCGCTTCGCAATCGAGGCGATGGCGACGGTATAGGTTGAGCGGCATGGCCCGATTCTACCACCATTGCCCGCTATTGCCCGCTGAAATTGGACTTAGCCTCTAACTTATTGAAAATAAAATGGCGGAGAGAGTGGGATTCGAACCCACGTTAGAGTTTCCCCTAAACACGCTTTCCAAGCGTGCGCCTTCAACCACTCGGCCATCTCTCCGGTTTGGGAAGCTGGACAGGAAAAGCCTGAAAACTGAAAAGCTTCGCATGGTAAGTGCGAAGCTTCAGGATATCACGAGGAATTTAAACGGAACCCGATTAGCGTGCTCGGCCGCCAGCGCCCACGCGCGCGCCGCCTGCACTCATCGAGGCTGCGCCAGCGCCCCCGCCGCCCATGCTCGCCCCGCTAAAGCCCCCGGACCCGGACGTAAGCGAGGAATTGTTGCTTGAGGCGAAGCCACTGTTCTGATTCGCCGCCAGGCTGGTACCTACCCGTCCCGAGGCAGCTCCGCTGCCAATACTGCCGGAACGGGCCAGACTCGAGCCGAATCCTCCCCGTGCCACGCTGACTGAAGCGGAACCGCTGCCCGCAACCGGAAGGCTGCCTGTCAACCTGCCGGGTGCGCCGGAATGAGTCGTACTGCGGAGCGAGCCGAGTGAGCCGGAAACCGGCTGAGGAACGAATGTCGTGGTGCGCGCGCCACTGCCGCCATACCACGTATATCCATAGGGCGAATAGTAGCTGTAGATCGTGCCCGGGCTAAACAAACCGTATCCCCACGGGCTCATGAAGATGCCATCGTACGGCATGTAAGCGTACATTCCGAGTGTCTGGTTCAAGTACCAACCGCCCATCATGCCGCTGTTGAATCCGAGACCTGGATACATGCCGCCGGTATATAGATTGTTGAGCGAGTAACCGCCCTGCGAGAGCGAACGGGCCGACGCCAGATTGGCAGCCGAAAGCGATCCTGACCGGTCGCGAGCCCAAAGATAAAGGTCATCCGCCTGCTTTTCATTAAATTTTTCGGAGAGAAGAGCTGCCGAGAAGATCAGATCGTGCCCCTCTCTAATGACGGCATGGGTGGGACCCGCCGCTACTTTCGCCTGGCCCTTATAGACCTTCATGTCATTCGAGTCGGTCGCGATTTCGAAGATCCCGAACTTCAGCGGCTGAATTTCATAATCCTTATAGATGATCGTGACCGCCGGGTCCTTCACAGAGACTTCCGGGTCGTCCGATTCCACAATAGCGGTGCCGGTGAGCAGTTCCACACGCGTGCTGAGCAGGCGGTTATCGAGCATCTTAATCTGGGTATTTTCGCCAACGCGCAGGTAGACACCCGGCGTCAGAAGGATCTCAGCGCGGCCCTGTGCCGTTTTCAAAACGCTGTTCTCCTTTATTTCCGTGAACTTGCCGACCTTCTGTTCGACTGTATTGCCGTCGATCGAAACAGAGCCTTCCAGATAGTGCAACAGACCGGAGTGTGCTGACGTGATGCCCTGAGCGGAGCAAACCGCTGCCGTCATCGAAATCAATACCGCTGCCGAGGCGAGCCGACGATGCGTGTACATAGAATCTTCCTTATCCAAAATCATCCTCCCGGGGACCGGCAAAGTCAATGATTTCAGGGCGTCACCTGTGAATTTAACGCTACAGGCGGAAAACCTTGGCGGACTTGACGCCTTTCAGGGCGTTTCGCGTGTCCACGATCAGCGAAGCGTCCCTCACAAGGGCTTGGTAGTCGAACCGGGAATGGTCGGTCACGATCACGACGCAATCCGCACCGGCAACGGCATCGATTCCACAGCTGCGCAGGGTGTCGTTTTCGAGTTTCAGTTCCGGAACGTGGGGGTCCACGTAAGAAATCTCAGCGCCGCGATTCCGCAGCAGGTGCATAATGTCGAGGGCGGGCGATTCCCGCACGTCGTCGATATCCCGCTTGTAAGCCGCGCCTAGAATGAGAATCTTCGACCCCTTTACCGGCTTTCGAACCTCATTCAGGGCATTCTGGACTTTTTCGACCACGAAATGCGGCATCTGGCCGTTGATGTAACCGGCGAGTTCGATAAACCGCGCCTCGATTCCGGCCTGCTTGGTCTTCCATGAGAGGTAGAACGGATCGATCGGGATGCAATGGCCGCCCAGCCCCGGCCCGGGGTAGAAAGGCATGAAACCGAATGGCTTAGTTGCCGCCGCCTCAATCACCTCCCAGACATTGATTCCCATGGTGTCGCACATGATGGCAAGCTCGTTCACCAGCCCGATATTGATCATCCGGAAGGTGTTTTCGAGCAGTTTCACCATCTCGGCCACCTGCGTCGAACTGACCGGCACCACATGATCCAGCGCCTGGGAGTAGAAAAGCCGGCCGAGTTCGGTGCAGGCCGCAGTGGTTCCGCCCACCACCTTCGGGATGTTTTTCGTCTGATACTTCGGGTTGCCCGGATCTACGCGCTCGGGGGAAAAGCACAGGAAAAAATCGGTGCCGACTTTGAGGCCCGATTTCTCCAGCATCGGCAGCACCAGTTCGTCGGTCGTACCCGGATAAGTGGTCGATTCCAGGATCACCAGGATACCGGGATGGAAGTGTTTTGCGATCTCCTGGCAGGCCGCCACGATATAGCTCATATCGGGATCTTTAGTCTTGCGCAAAGGAGTCGGAACGCAGATATCGACGGTGTCGAAGTCCTGAATTACCGAAAAATCGGTGGTCGCTTTGAGCAGGCCTTTTTCGACAAGCGGCTTTAGTGTCGAAGACGGAACGTCGCCCACATAAGAATCGCCCGCATTGACCCGCGCGACCTTGCTTTCGCTGAGATCAATGCCGGTAACCCGGTAGCCTGCTTCGGCATATTCGACGGCCAGTGGCAGGCCGACGTAGCCCAGCCCGACGACGCCTACATGCGCTCGTTTCGACCGGATTTTTTCCGCCAGAGTCTCCGCAAGACCGGAGGCGGGGGAGTTTTCGCTCATTCAGATCTCATCTTGTCATATGAGTAATTTGCAGTACGAAAGATCTATGATTAAAGGACATATATGCGCAGCTACAGAATCGCGGCCATCCCGGGCGATGGAATCGGAATAGAAGTGATCGCGACGGGCGTCAAAGTGCTCGAGGCCTGCGCCGAGGGCGAGGATTTCCGGCTGGAGTTCCAGCACTTCGACTGGGGGTCCGATTACTACAAACGCCACGGCGCCATGATGCCCGCCGACGGGCTCGAATTACTGCGTCCTTTCGATGCTATATATTTCGGTGCCGTCGGCGCTCCTGATATTCCCGATCACATCACGCTGTGGGGCTTGCGGCTTGCCATTTGCCAGCCATTCGATCAGTATGCGAACGTTCGGCCCACGCGCCTGCTGCCCGGCATTCAGAGTCCCCTGCGCGGCGTCACGGCCAAAGATCTCGATTGGGTGATCGTGCGCGAGAATTCCGAAGGCGAATATGCGGGGCAGGGCGGCCGGTCGCACCGCGGATTGCCGGAAGAAGTGGCCACCGAGGTTGCGATTTTTACGCGCGCGGGCGTTACCCGAATCATGCGGTTCGCCTTCCGGCTGGCGCAGTCGCGTCCTCGAAAGCTGCTCACGGTGGTGACCAAATCGAATGCGCAGCGCAATGGTCTCGTCATGTGGGATGAGATCGCGGCGGAAGTAGCGCGGGAGTTCCCCGATGTCGCCTGGGACAAAATGCTGGTGGACGCCATGACCGTTCGCATGACTATGAAGCCGCAATCGATCGACACCGTTGTTGCGACTAACCTGCACGCGGACATTCTGTCCGACCTCGCCGCGGCGCTGGCCGGATCGATGGGCATCGCGCCCACCGCCAATCTGAATCCCGAGCGCGTGTTTCCTTCCATGTTCGAGCCGATTCACGGTTCGGCTTTCGATATCACAGGCAAGGGAATCGCGAATCCCATCGGGACTTTCTGGTCCGGCCAGATGATGCTGGAGCATTTAGGGGAGAAAGCCGCGGCGGGCAGGCTGATGGGCGCGATTGAAGCAGTGACCGGAGACGCTTCCCTGCACTGCCCGGATTTGGGCGGCAAGGCGACCACCGTGAAAGTTACCGAGGCGGTGTGTTCGCAGCTGCGGAAACGCGCTGCAGAATCTCGCCCAGCCAGTGTTCATGCTCTGGTTTCATAAGCACTGAGCGGAGGCACTGAATGCTTTCGCGGTCTTTTTCAAGTTCCGGCCAGGCATCGTCGAAGAACGAGACCGGCAGGTGAGTCATGGCCAGATGCAGATTCAGGCGCGCCGCTTCATCGAAGATGCGCTGCGACTGAGCGGATGCGGCGCTGGCCGATTTTGCGCGCGGCGCCCAGACCACGATATCGAGTTCGGGATCGAAGGGCACAACGAAGCGGGTATCCGCTCTCAACGTCGCGGCAAACTGAAGGGCTGCGCGGCGCGAAGCGGAAAGCCCGTGCGCCAGTTCCCCGCCTGGCTTAAGCGGAAGCAGGCGTTGGGTGGCCCACAGCGCAACGGCCGAAGCGCCCGGCCGCGAGCATTCCATGCTGATTTCGCCCAGATGCAACTCGCGCGATGAGAAGTAGGTAAACGGCGAATCGTGCCGATAGAGCGCGCTGGTTTTTGGGTCTCGAAACAGCACGCAGCCGCAGCCATAGGGCTGAAGGCCGTGCTTGTGCGGATCGACCACTACCGAATCGGCCTGGCGGATCTGGTCGAAGGCCGTGCGCGACGGCGCGCCGAGGTTGTCGGCGAGAGTGTAGTATCCGCCATAAGCCGCGTCGACATGGACTCGGAAGCCATAGCGCTCGCTCAATAGCAGAATCTCGGGCAAAGGATCGACGGCGCCTACGCCTGTCGCGCCCAGAGTCGCCACCACGCAGCTCAGTTCGCCTCGTGAGGCTTCTTCTTCAAGCGCCCGCATATCCATCCTGCCGCGAGTGTCGACGCCGATCTTTTGAAACGGGAGTTTCAGCACGCCGCTGATCCGTTCGTGCGTATAGTGCGACTGGGACGAAGCCGCGATCTTTCCCGGCTTTAACTGACCCGCCACCCACAATGCTTCGAGGTTGGCCATAGTGCCGCCGCCAGTGAGGTGCCCCAGATGAGCCTTCCACCCAAACATCGCGGCGATCTCGGCGACCGCTTCAATCTCCATCGCAGTGCTGGCGCGGCCGCCGTCGAGAGCATGGTTATTCGGGTTGATTCGCATGGCCAGCGCGTAAGCGTCTCGGGCAATCGGGTGCGGGGGCTTGAGCATCTGGCCGGCGTAAAGCGGATGGAAGTAGGGATAGTTATTGTGGAGCCGGACCGCAACCTCGCCCAGAATTTCGGCGATTCGTTCCGCGCCAGGAGTTATGGGATCGAAATCGGGAAGGTGGGTGAACCCGGCATCCAGCTTTTGCAGAGCTTCGTCAAGCGGTTTCATTGCGGTTAGTCCCACTGTAAAAGGCGGCGCGTGTTGTCGCTGAAGAGCGTGTTCGGCACGGTCTTGAAGTATTGATCCACTTGCGCGCCATCGGTATGCGCGGTGTCCTGATTCCATTCGCACCGCACGCAGTAAGGGTCGCCTTCAGGTCCTGCCTGATAGCGCGAAGGATTGCTGAACCACTGGCGGGCGGCCTGGTATTTGGCGCTGTTAAACGAATCTCCACCCGCGCCGGTAAAGCGGTCGAACACCAGTTCGAAACCCGGCTTGGGTGCGGCGCAGCAGGGCAGCACGCGGCCCGTGGCATCGAGCACCATATTTCGATAAAGCCACTGGCATGAGTGGGCTGACGCTGAGTTGCTTTCCGCTGCGGCGCCGGCGCCAACACTCCGCAGCCACGCCTCTGAGATAACGTCTTCAGCCAGTTCGGCCTGATGGAAATTCGCAATCAGGCGCGGCTCGGGATTCCCCCGCAGATGAACGGTGCGCGGCTCTGCAGAGTAAGCCGGACGAATGGAAGGCTCATCCCAGCCCACATCGAAAGGCGTCGCCACCACGAACTGATCGATACCCAACTCACGCGCCCTCTCAATCGCCATATCGATCTCATGTGCGTTATGCTCGAACGCCAGGAACTGCCACGAAATAATCGGATTCTCTCTTCCGCACTCGCGCTTTGCCGCCGCCAGCGCGCGGATATTCGCCAACGCCAGTTCCAGATCGCCCTCGCGGCGATACATCTCATAAGTCGCCTGGGTTGCGCCGTCGAGCGAAACCGTCATGAAATCGAGCCCGGATTCCACATAGGCCTTTGCATCGAACTTCCGCGCAGTCATGTTGGTGGAAAGCCCAGTCCGCATTAGATAACTTCTTGCCCGCGCAATGAACCGGGGTGTGTTCGGGTTGAGCAGCGGCTCGCCGTAATTGCAGAACATGATCTCCAGCGCCTCGGGGCCATACCGTCTCATCAGATGGTCGAAACAATCCTCCGAGAACATGCCGGAGGGCCACTGGAACAACTTGCCCGCTCGGGCGCGCGTGGAATGCACGCAGCCGGGGCAGGCCAGATTGCAGTTATTGATGGGGTCCACCACCAGACCCAAAGGACCGGAGCGCACCGCAACGCTGCGAGCAAGAAAGTGATATCTCGCCAGGCAGAGATTAAGAACTTTGAGCGTTACGGCACGCGCCGCAATGTCGCCCAGGCTGGCGGCGAGATAGTCGTGCAGCGCGGGCTTCGCGCCTTCCAGCAAGCCCGAAAACAGCTGAGGTTCAACGCCTGAGCTTGTCGCCGAGACAATCGGTTCGAGGATCTTCTGCAGGGGATCGATTCCCCAATTGTGTCAGATCGAATGATTCCAAAGCCCTTTCTGGCTTATAATCAAGAGCCAATGAGCTACGGCGCAGCATCGATCCTCCAGCCCTTAGAAGCCCTGGCTCCCGATGCCCTGACGCGGTTCGCCTGGAGGGTTCTGGTAGCCGACCGTGTCAACCTCGGCCTCCCCGACCTCACCGTCGTCGATCTGCAGGATTTTTTGAAAGCCGCAGAGGACCCAACGCAGAATCCCAACATCATGGGTCACGACGATCGGATTCTGGTCCTGGAAAAGACCGAAGCCCTGATCGGCAATCTTTATCCGCATCTGCCATTTAAACTGCAGGATTTTCCGGACGCCGATCCTCCCGTCGACCCGATCGGCAGGATCAAGGCGCTCCGGGCCAGGGTCGATGCCCAGGATTCCACCCTGGGAGAACTCAGCTTTCAAATAGAAATGCTGAAGATATTCGCCTCCGTGCGCGACCCGCATACGTCTTACACGCTGCCCACCTTTTTTCGGGGCGTGCTGGCGTTTCTGCCCTTCCGGATCGCCGCGTACGTTGATGCCGGCAGGAACCGATTTATTATCACGTCCGTGATGGACGGCTTCGCACATCTGGATTTCAAGCCCGGCGCGGAACTGATCTCGCCCGAGCCGGGATTTCCCGACTTCACCCCGATCGTGAACAAAGCCGCGATGCTGACTCCGGGCGCCACCCCCGATTCTCAGATGCAAAGGGGTTTGTTGCGTCTCACCCTAATGCCGCTCTCCACCTCTGCCACCAGCAGGTGGAGTCCGCCCTATGAGAATCTCTGCGGGGATTTTACCTATTTGCCTGAGGGAAGCTCCGCGGCGAAATCCATTTCTCTGCCTTGGGGCGTCGCGCGCGCTACTGGCTTGGGCAAAAGCGTTCCCGGCCAGGCGTTCAGCGTAAGCCAGGATCTGTGCGCCCTGCGCGATGCCGTCAATGTCCTCTGGAATCGGGGCCAGTGTTACGACACAGTTCGGGCAATGCTGGCGAACCGGATGGCGACCGGCAAGCCCCCCCAACAGCCGGCTTACGCGGTGCCCTCCCCTCCTCCCCCGGCGGCACCGGCTCCGCAGCCGGATTCGATTTTTCCCGATGTTTTCGAATTTCAAACGACATCGGGGATTTCGACTCAGTCGAAGATCGTTGCGGCGACACTGACATCCTCGTCGCATCCCGACAAACAGTTCGGCTACATCGCGATTAAGGCCTTCGATACTCCGCTCGCCAGTGAATTGTCGCTCGATCTCCCCAACGAGTTCGCACGCATTCTGACACTGCTTCAGCCTCATGCGCCCGACGGTCTTATTCTCGATATTCGCAGCAACCCCGGCGGAGGCATTGTGGCCGCGGAAAGCATGCTGCACATGCTCACGCCGGCGCCAATCACGCCCGCGAACTTTCATCTCGCAAACACAGACGCCATCGCGAAGATCCTCGCCTCAGTGGCCGCGGCGCCCCTGGGTTCGCCGCTTGCGCCCTGGGTTTCCGGCCAGCAGGCGCCGCCGCTTCCGCCCGACGGACCTTATCTGACCGTCGGTATGCCTCTCACGACTTCCCCCAATTCCCTGGGTCAGGTCTACCAGGGTCCGGTGGTGCTGCTGGTGGACGCGATGACCTACAGCGCCGCCGATATTTTCGCGGGGGGATTCAGCGACAATGGCGTCGGAAAAATTATCGGTCCCGATCGCTCCACCGGCGGTGGCGGGGCAAGTCTTTGGTCCTACGCGCAGCTGATGTCCGATTTGCCCTCTACAGATTTGAACCTTCTGGAACTGCCGCACGGCATCGACATGAGCTTGGCCTTCATGCGGTCTACACGTGTTGGTCCCAGCCTGGAAATACCGATTGAAGACAAAGGCGTGACGCCGGATCTGGTCTTCCACCGCACCCTGAACGATCTGTTGACACAGGGAGCCGGGTCGCACAGCGATCTGTTCACCTTCGCCTGCGACACCCTGTCCGACATGCCCGTCCACCGGATCGAAGTTACGGCGCTGCTGGGCAATACGCAGATCAATGTGACCGCCACTAATCTGGACCAGATCGACTTCCAGCTCGATCAGGACAGTACGCCGGTCCAGCCGACCCTGGTTGCGAACATCGTGCAGCCCATGAATATTCCCTTACGCAGCGATGGCAGCCAGCCGGGCCAAATTACCGTCCGCGGCTGGGCCGGTGGCCGCCTGGTGGCCACCCGGCAGCTTGTCTTCGATGAGCGGGCGCTGAATATGGCGCTGGACCGCCGGCTTAGAGATTAGTTGAGTCCCGGAGATCAAATCTCGCGCTACCGTATCGTGGGGCCGCTGGGCCGCGGCGGGATGGGCGTGGTCTATCGCGCGGAAGATACGCGGCTGAACCGCGAAGTAGCGCTCAAATTCCTGCCCGGGGACCGAATCACCGAAAACGACAAGCAGCGTTTCATCAACGAAGCCCGCACCGCGGCTGCCGCGCGACACCCCAACATCTGCCCGATCTACGACATTGACGAGGAAGGCGGCCGGCTCTTCATCGCGATGGCGCTGATCGAGGGACAGACCATTCAGCATAAAGTCATGGCGGGACAAATGCCGATCCCGCAGATCGTCTCCATCGCTCTGCAGATCGCCAGTGGGCTGGAGTGCGCCCACTCGCTTGGAATCGTGCATCGCGATATCAAGAGCGGCAACATCATGGTGGACCCGGCCGGGCATGTTTCCATCCTCGATTTCGGCCTGGCGCTGCGGCCGGACACCACCAGACTAACTGTCGAGGGCGGCACGCTCGGTTCTCCGTCGTATATGTCGCCCGAGCAGGCAAAAGGTCTGGCGCTGGATGGACGGACCGACATCTGGTCTCTGGGCGTGGTCTTGTTCGAGATGGTCACCGGAGTCCTCCCGTTCCGGCGCGACCATGCTGTGGCTGTCGTCCATGCCATCCTGACGGATCCAGTTCTCGATATCGCATTGCTTCGACCGGACGCGCCGCGCGACTTGATAGCACTCATCGAAAAGGCGCTGGCGAAGAAGCCCGAGGACAGATGGCAGACCGCGGGAGAATTTTCTGCGGGGCTCAAATGCATCGGGCCCGCCGCACACAGCGGATCGTACGATGCGACGCGGACCATGGCCATCGAAACCGCCCACGCCTCCAGGCAACGGCGCAGATTTCGCGCATGGTGGATCGCGGCGGGCGTCGCAGCGGCTGGGCTGGTGGGGTACTTTGGCTTCAACTTCCTCAGGCATTTTCCGGCGGCGACATCCGTTCAGCCGACCGACGCGGCACTACGAAAGCCCGGGCGCGAAATCGCGATGCTGCCTTTTCAGGTACCGGGAAACGATGAGAACGCGCGCACGATTTCAGATGGCCTGGTCGATGCGCTTACCAGCGCTCTTTCCGATGTGGAAAACTCTCCCAATCGGCACGCCGATATCGTCACCGTGCCCGCCAGCGAGATTCGCAGCCGGCACATCTCCACGGTGGAAGAGGCGCGGCGCATCTACGGAGTCAACTACGCCATCACCGCAACGGCAACCATCGGAGCGGGCGGCCTCGAGTTCGCGCTTCAACTGGTGGACGGAGCC
>Ga0302319_10009440_pt1 | contig 18745 bp, 15 predicted proteins | sample Bog_T0_2_FD_203319 | JGI IMG/M metagenome (GOLD analysis project Ga0302319, IMG submission 203319) | Peat permafrost microbial communities from Stordalen Mire near Abisko, Sweden - Bog_T0_2 | ecosystem: Environmental > Terrestrial > Soil > Wetlands > Peat | place: Sweden: Abisko, Stordalen Mire... | reverse complement strand
TCGACGCCAGCATCAACAGGGCATTGATGATCGTGCGCCGTCGCCAGGCCGGCGAAAACAGAATCGCAAACGGACGCCACACCGCCCACGACCGCATCACTGCTACTTTGTTCTTCCACGCCGCCGGCTCCACCACTCCGTGACGGACCCACGCCAGCAAGAGCGCCGGCAAGCCTCCCACAATAAACATCGCGCGCCAGCCGAAGTGGCTGCCAATGGCATAGTTCGCCAGCGCAGCAAGAAAAAATCCTACGTAGTAGCCGGTGTGCATAAACCCCGCGCCCATGCGCCGGCGACTTTCGGGCCATTCTTCCGCCACGAATGTCCCGCCCATGGCCCACTCTCCACCGATGCCAATACCGGCGAGCAGGCGGAGGATCGCAAGCTCCCATACGTTGTTGACGAATGCACTCAGAAACGTGAAGACGGAATACCAGACGATGGTCAGCATTAGAGTGCGCACGCGTCCGAACCTGTCGCCGATGGGTCCCCATAGAAAAGCCAGTCCCCATCCGATTAAAAACAACGCGAATGACAAAGATCCGTAATAGCCGATGTTGCCTTTATTGGCGACGATGCCGGAATGCGGCAGAAGTTCGCGCAACGCAGGCACCAGCACCAGCGCGTAAACTACCGAGTCCATGCCGTCGAGCGTCCATCCGCCCCATGAGGCCCAGAAGCCGCGGATTTGGTTTCGAGTAAGTGAGGTGGGTTCTACCGGAGCCGAAGGATTCATCTCGTGAGCCAGTTGGGCCGCCATGACAGTGGGCAACTATATCAAAAGAGCAACCGACTGCAGAAAAAAAATCTCGGCCCCGGATCGAGCTGATCCCCCGCGATCCAATGATTGCCGGACTATTGCAATCTGTTCCACACCATCCGGTGGAAGAGTTCGTCCATGGCCTGCGGAGATTCTTTCTCGCCGCGATCAAGCCACCAGCGCAACAGCGACAGCATGCCGCCCGCGAGCGCCGAAGCGTGGGCCGCCAATTCCCGCTGCGAAAGCTTCGCCCGTTCAGGCGTCGACATACTTTTCGATTCCTTAAGCCGCCGGCGCAACCTCAAAACCCCTGCAGGATGCGCCCTCGACTAACTCCGCCATTGGCTGACGGTGAGTGGTTGTCGCAAAAAGCTATTGACGACTCCTACAGCCCGCGATATTGTGACCGTCACCAAACGCGAGCGCTGTTTGGGACTGGGAGTGAACCGTGCCGTTTCGTCGGGTGGTCTCCATTGCCTTCTTTGCCATCTTCGTTGTTCTAGCGCCCGCTAAGCTTTCTTCCCTCGCGGTCTACGCTGGAATTGATTTTCAGCCGGTCTCGCAAGAAGAATTAAAGATGACCAGCGAACCCCTGGCTCCGGGAGCTTCCGCGATAATCCTGTACCGGGAAGTCGATCGCGACGACAGCGCCAGTACCATCCACGAAGATAATTACTATCGTATTAAAGTACTGACCGAGGCCGGGCGCCAATATGCAAATATCGAAATTCCTTTTGTCAAAGATGTTGACCAGGTCACGCACATTCGCGCACGCACCATTAAGCCCGACGGCACTGTCGTTGACTTTAACGACAAAGTAATGGATAAGTCCTTGGCCAAGTTTCACCGGTGGAACTACCTGGCAAAAATATTCACCATGCCATCCGTCGAACCAGGTTGCATTCTGGAATACAGTTACACTCTCAATCTCGAGCATGCCTACGCATCGCATTGGATTCTCAGCGAAGATATGTTCACCAAGGCTGCACATTTTTCAATCAAACCGTATAGTGGTGGGCGCGTGCCGCTAATTCTGCGCCGTACGTGGCAGAATCTTCCCCCCGGTGCCGAAATAAAACAGGATCCCGATACCCGGATTCACATGGAAGCCGTCAATATTCCCGCCTTCCAGACGGAAGATTTCATGCCGCCTCCGAACGAGTTGAAATCGCGTGTCGATTTTGACTATGAACCCGCATCCGGCGACCGCGATCCCGAGGAGTTTTGGAAGCGCATTGGTAAGGCCCGCAATCTATACCTCGAAAATTTCATTGGCAAGCGCAAGGCAATGGAAGAGGCAGTGGCCCAAATTGTTTCTCCCAATGACACTCCCGAGGTGAAGCTCCACAAAATATACGAGCGTGTTCAACGCCTGCACAACACTTCGTTCGACCTGCAGAAAACCGAGCAGGAGAAAAAACGCGAAAAAGAAAAATCCGATGAGAACGTTGAGGACGTCTGGAAGCGGGGCTATGGCTCGTCCTGGCAACTGGACTTTCTTTTCCTCGCCCTGGTTCGAGCTGCCGGCTTTGAAGCCTATGGCTGCGCCTTGTCCAGTCGGGCGGAATACTTTTTCAAGCCCAAAACCATGCAAAGTGGACATTTGAACGAAACCGCGATCCTGGTGAAACTGGATGGAAAAGACCTCTACTTCAATCCGGGCTCGGACTTTGCCCCGTTCGGTTTGCTCAACTGGTCCGAAACCAACACTCCCGGCTTGCGCCTAGACAAGGATGGAGGTACGTGGATCAAAACCCGCCTGCCCGCCAGTTCCGAATCCCGTGTCGAGCGCCGCGCGAATTTCAAGCTCTCCGACACTGGCGACTTGGAAGGAAAGGTCACCATCACTTATACCGGACTGGAGGCGATGTACCATCGCGTAGACGTCCGGCACTCCGACGAACTGGCGCGAAAGAAGTTTCTCGAAGATCGCGTTAAGATAGCACTGCCCGCTACGGCAGAGGCGGAACTCATCAACCAACCAGACTGGTCCGGCTCGGAAACTCCGTTGACGGCCGAGTTCAACGTCAAGATCACGGGCTGGGCCTCTAACGCCGGAAGACGCGTGCTGATCCCTGCGGGGGTCTTTACCGCGTCAGAGAAGCACACCTTCGAGCATTCCGAGCGCACCCATCCCATCTACTCAGAATATTGCTACCAAAAAGCGGACGATGTGACCATCGACCTGCCCGACGGCTGGCGGGTGGATAGCGTTCCCGCAGAACAGAAGAATGACGGCCACATAATCGCCTACGACCTCAAGGTGGAGAACGCGAATAGCGCCCTCCACCTAACCCGCAAGCTAAGCATCGATTTCATGCTTCTGGACGCCAAGTATTACCCCGCTCTGCGGGCCTTCTTTCAGTCCGTGCGCACCGGAGATGAACAACAGGTCGTCTTATTGCCTCCTACCCCGAAAGAGAACTAGTGGACACCGCCGAAAAGCGCGGCAATAATATAGTTGACTGACTATGGTCAGTGTGCTACCTTAGTTTCATGAAAGGCCCACAGACTCTACAAGAAGCCATCCAATTCTTCTCAGATTACGACAATTGCCGCCTGTTTATGATTATGGTGCGCTGGTCGGATGGTAAGGTGCGCTGCCCCGCTTGCAATTCCGAGAAGGTTACCTATCTGGAAAAGGCGCGGCTCTATCGCTGCTACGAGAAGCATCCCAAGCAAAAGTTCTCGCTCAAGGTCGGCACCGTGTTTGAGGATTCTCCGCTTCCCCTAGAAAAGTGGCTCCCGGCAACTTGGTTGCTGGCAAGCTGCCGCAGTGGCATCTCCTCTTACGAAATTCACCGCGCTCTGGGCGTGACTCAGAAATCAGCGTGGTTTATGATGCACCGGATTCGCTTGGCTATGCAGAGCGGTTCCTTTGCAAAGATGGGTGGTCCCGGTTGCGAGATTGAATCGGATGAGACTTTTGTCGGCGGGAAAGCCAAGAACATGCACGCATCGCGCCGCGCTCAATTCAAGGTTGCTCGTGAGACTTCGATGACTGGCGATGCGAACTATGTGAACAAAACTCCAGTGTGGGGCGTGCTGGATCGGGAGCAACGCAAGGTACGTGCTACCGTGGTCGGCAAAGTGAATCGCAAGGCGTTACAGACTGCCGTGCTCGATCAGGTTGCGCCCGGTTCTTCGATCTTCACCGATGAGGCTTCGGTTTATAAATCGTTGCCGAAGGAATACACTCACGAATTCGTAAACCACATGGAGAAGTACGTTGACGGTCGCGTGCATACCAACGGGCTAGAGAATTTTTGGAGCTTGCTCAAGAGAGGATTGAACGGCACCAATGTTGCCGTTGAGCCATTCCACATGCAACGCTATTTGGATGAGCAAATGTTTCGATATAATAACCGCAAAGACGAAAATGGGCGTAAACTGCCGGACGCGGAACGATTCACTCTAGCTTTATCGCAGATCGCGGGGAAGCGGTTAACCTTTGCTGAGGTAACTGGTAAGGTGGGTGAAACGCCGTTCTAATCTTTATCGTGGGCAGCGCGGGAGGAAGCGCGTTTCTTCTGCCGTTGCCGCGCTTGCTTCTCGGCGTCGAGTTTAGCTTTTATTTCCGAATGCGGAACGGCTACAAGTCTCCGCATAAAATCTGTGAACTGGCCGAAATCACCTGTGGGATTCTTCACGGGAGCCTTGGGGCGAGTCGGCATCTGTTCCTTCACCTAGAAGGAAGGATGCCGTGTTGTGCGAAAAAAGTCAAATTAGTCAAATCGCACGGGCGCCGTTTTGCTTTTTAGCGGACGATATGGATTGGGTGAGTCCACAGTATTCGCGCAGGAAGGTTGATTCTGCCGGGGAAATATTTGCCTCCGCAATGCCCGACTATGAACAACTCAACGATGCGCTCGGAATCATAAATAATTGGCGATCCTCTCACAGTCGTCCGCTGTACACCTTTCGTCTCGGGCTTCGCCGTCACGCAGAAAAAGTAGACGACGCCGCCCTCGTCGCGCAGCGGATAAAAAGATTGTCTTCGATATTTCTCAAGTTGTCTCTGTCGCCAAATATGAAGCTCTCCCAGATGCAGGATATTGGCGGATGCCGCGCAGTCGTCAATTCTGCGGAGCACGTAAAGCAACTTGTGAAGCGGTATAAAGCCAGCGATATTAAGCACAAGTTACTGAGCGAGGACGACTACATCCAGCGCCCGAAGTCGTCCGGCTATCGAAGCTATCATCTGATTTACAAATATTTTAGCGATAAGAAAGCGACTCACAACGGCCTGCGAATCGAGGTGCAGATTCGTTCTCAGCTTCAGCACGCTTGGGCAACTGCCGTCGAGACCGTCGGAACCTTCGTTCGGCAGGCCCTAAAATCAAGCCAAGGTGAAGCGGACTGGTTGAGGTTCTTTACGTTGATGGGAACCGCCATCGCAATCAGAGAAGACTGCCCACGGGTGCCAGGGACCCCAGATGACAACAAAGAACTACAAACTGCTTTGCAGTCATACGCAGAAAAGCTAGATGTTACCCGGCGATTAAGAGCCTATGGAGCGGCGCTGAATACCGTTGATCAAATGGAAGTGGCAGATGCGGACTACTACCTCTTGGAACTCGATCCAGAGGCAATGAGCGTGAAGGTTTTTGGCTATAAACAGGGAGAATTAGGCAAGGCATCGAGTGATTACTTGGCCATCGAGAAACAGAGCCGGGGAACCGGAACCGATGCTGTGCTAGTGTCAGTGGAGTCTATGGCATCTCTGAGAAAAGCGTACCCGAACTATTTTTTGGATACCGCTAAATTTGTAGACGCTGTGAACTTGGCGATTGAAACCTAGCGGCCCTCTTTAGCTTTTTCATCTTCTAGTAGTTCTTTGTAAAACCACTTAACCCCATTTGGGGTGAAGTCCGAATCGATCAGCCCGGCTTGTGCTCGGCTGAGAAGTTCTGCGGACACAGGGTCTCTCTTTTTTGCAGTCCCATTTTGAATGGCAGTTTCGATATCGGCAACACACCTAATCTTAGAATATCCGTATGAAATAACCGAGGCGTGTTTAACGAAAGGGTGAGAGTCGGCGGGAATAACCACTAGCGTTTCTGATCTCTTGCGTTTGGTAGTCACGCAAACCGTGACCACTTCGTCCGAATCGGTAGGGGGCGTTATTATTACGTGCAGATGCCAATCGTCGCTTTCATTATCACCCGTAATGAAAGTGTCGCCGCAATTGAGCATTAGAAAACTGCCGTGAGGGATAGAGCTTCTTCAGCGCTATTCATGGCCCGCAGTTCCCGGAGAACTGCTTTTATGTCTTGCTCCCCTTCGCCTTGTGCTTCCAATATTTCTCGGATATGTATCGGAATTGATGTGCCGTGGGGGTTGGTCCATTCCGGCAACTTGTGCATCACATTGTCAATAAGATCCCACCGATTGCGGTAGCCATACTGGTTGTATATTTCGTCGATCAAACCCTCTTCCGCGTGTGACAGGCGGTCCGTTGGGCATTGGCATAGCAACTCAACTTCGTAATCCCCTAAAGGCTGAGAAATATATTTGGACCATGCTGGTTTCGGCTTGTCCTCAACAATCAGCTTATAAACGTTGCTGAGTACCGGACCCTGATCCATTGAAACGTAGCGGTCGGTGCTAACAGGCACACCCCAACGCAACAGAGCCTCGCGGTCGATCAAGTATAAAAGCTTTATCAACTTGACGTAATGAATCTTGCCGCCGCGTTTTTGCAGGATGGTTGCCGCTACCTGCGTCGCCTTAACCTCATCGAAGCGTAGTGCCATAGCCCCATGAGCATAGCACGCGCCTGTGGAGATACTGTGGAAATATCGCCTAAAGTGTGCTTTTAGTAACCAATACGGGACTTGACAGAAAGTCTCGTGGCCGCTTCGCGCAACCATTCAAATAGTCAGTCAACTATATTATTACCAAAAGCGCTATTGACTCTTTTACTAACCCGCGATATTGTTTCGGCACCAAACGCGGGGGGGGGCCCGTTTGGCATCGCCAGCGTTGGGAGTTCAACGTGCCGCTTCGTCGCGCAGCTACAATTTTGTGTTCTGCCGTATTTCTGATTCTGGTCTGGAGTAATTTGTCTCCTTTCGGCGTTCACGCCGGCATTGGTTTTCAGCCCATTTCCCAGGAAGAACTGAAGATGACCAGCGAGCCGCTGGCACCCGGAGCGCCCGCCATCATCCTCTACCGCCAGGTTGACCGCGACGACAACGGCCGCACCTCCCACGAAGACAACTACATGCGGATCAAAATCCTCACTGAAGAGGGCCGCAGTCATGCCGACGTCGAGATACCCTTTATCAAAGGTGGGAACGATGTGGTTCACGTGCGCGCCCGCACTACCCGCCCCGATGGCTCAGTGACTGAGTTCGATGGCAAGGTGTATGAGAAGACCATCGTAAAAGCCCACGGCATGAAGTACCTCGCCAAGACCTTCACTCTTCCCGACGTTCAAGTGGGAAGCGTCATCGAGTATTTTTACACTTACGATTTTCAGGAATTTGCACTCTACGAGTCTCACTGGATCCTAAGCCAGGACCTTTTTACCAAGGCGGCGAAATTCTCCTTAAGACCCTTCACCGGAACATTCGAAAATCCATTTCTCGTTCGTTGGACCTGGAATGATCTGCCCAACGGCACTGTTCAACCTCAGGAAGGCCCGGATCATTTTGTCCGGCTGGAAGCGCACAATATTCCCGCCTTCCAGAGCGAAGATTACATGCCTCCGGAAAATGACTTGAAATCTCGCGTAGATTTTGTCTACAGCGATGAAGGTTTTGAGCCTGATACCGAAAAGTATTGGAAAAAGGTGGGAAAGAAGCTGAACGGGCAAGTCGAGGGCTTCGTTGGAAAGCGCAAGTCCATGGAGGATGCTGTTGCTCAGATCGTTTCCCCCAACGACGCGCCTGAAGTGAAATTGCAGAAAATCTATGACCGCGTCCAGCACCTTCGCAATACTTCTTACGAATTGCAGAAAACCGAGCAGGAGGCGAAGCGCGAAAAAGAAAAGGAACCGGCCAACGTCGAGGAAGTCTGGAAGCGCGGCTACGCCAACGGCCGCGACCTCACCTGGTTGTTTCTCGGCTTGGTCCGAGCCGCAGGTTTCGAAGCTTATGGCGTTTACGTTTCGGACCGCCAGAACTATTTCTTTACACCAGGCACGCGAGATCGCAACCGGCTCGATACTAACGTGGTCATGGTTAAACTCAACGGCAAGGAACTCTATTTCGATCCCGGGGCAGCCTTTACTCCTTTTGGCCTGCTGGAATGGCCCGAGACTGGAGTGATGGGCCTCCGCCTCGATAAAGAGGGTGGAACGTGGATCAGGAGCATGCTGCCGGAAAGTGCAGCGTCCCGCACTGAGCGGAAAGCAAATTTCAAATTGAGCGATAGCGGCGACCTGGAAGGGAAGCTCACCGTCACCTTTAGCGGCTTGGAGGCCATGTCACGGCGGGTGGAGGAACTTCACAGCGACGATGCTGAGCGGAAAAAGTATCTTGAGGAACAGATCAAGGAATACATTCCCGCTGCTTGTGAAACCGATTTGACCAACCAGCCCGACTGGAAAAGTTCCTCCCTACCTCTGGTCGCGGAATTCAACGTAAAGATTCCCGGGTGGGTCTCCGGAGCGGGCCGCCGCGCCCTGCTTCCCGTCGGTATTTTCAGTGCCACCGAGAAGCACATTTTTGAGCACACCGGCCGCGTCCATCCCATTTATTTCCAATTCCCCTTCGAAAAAATCGATGACATCACCATTCAACTGCCTGCCAGTTGGCAGGTGCAAAATCTGCCTGCGCCCCGAAATACTGACGGCCACATCGTTGCCTATACTCTGAAAACCGACAAGGACGCCAATTCTCTCCACCTCAAGCGCACGATGAAGATCGACATCCTTCTACTCGAAGTCAAGTACTACTCGGCGTTGCGGGATTTCTTTCAGGTCGTAAGGACCGGCGACGAAGAACAAATCATTTTGCAACCCGGAGCCGCCAATGCCAGCAACTAAGGGACAGTCGTTCCTGTTTTTCTTCTGCTTAGCCGCTGGCGCCCTGACTTCGGTCCCCCAAGCTCGCGCCGGAGGAGACGCCCCCTCTTGGATGCACTCGCTAGTCGGCGTGCCGCTCCCCGCTTACGACGAGAAGACCGACGCCGTTCTGCTTTACTCCGAAACCAACGTTACCGTCGTCTCCCCCGATAAGATCAGGACCCAGACTCGCGAGGCGTACAAGATCCTCCGGCCCGGCGGCCGTCAACGCGGAATAGTCGCTGTCGACTTCGGCCCGCAGAAAAAAATCAAGAGCCTGCATGGCTGGTGTATTCCCGCACAAGGGAAAGACTACGAAGTAAAAGACAAAGATGCGATCGAAGTTGCTCCCGACACCGAAGGCGGCGAACTGATCGGCGATACGAAGTTCAAAGTCATGCGCATTCCCGCCTCTGACCCTGGAAACATCGTCGGCTACGAATACGAAGTAGAGGAGCATCCGCTTTTCCTTCAGGACATCTGGTCTTTCCAGAAAATGGATCCTGTGCGCGAGAACCGCTATTCGCTTCAGCTTCCCCCAGGTTGGGAGTTCAAAGCATCATGGTTGAACCACCCTGAAGTGAAACCAACGGAGGCCGGCAACAACACCTGGCAGTGGACCGTCAACGACCTCAAGGGAATCCGAAGAGAACCATTCATGCCTCCCGTGCGTGGAGTCGAAGGCCAAATGATCGTCTCCTTCTTCACCTCCGGAGGTTCTGGCCCAAACGCCAATATCGATTGGAATATGTTGGGCAAATGGTATTCGAATCTGGTCGGCGAACGCGTAGACGCATCGCCTGATATCAAACAGCAGGTGGCCAAACTCACGGCCTCAAAGACCACGCAGTTACAAAAAATGCAGGCTATCGGCGATTTCGTTCAGCACGATATCCGCTACGTAGCAATCGAGCTAGGCATTGGAGGCTTCCAACCGCACTCCGCTCCCGACGTTTACTCGCACCACTACGGAGACTGCAAAGATAAGGCGACATTGGTGCGCTCTATGCTGCGCGAGCTTGGCGTGGAGTCTTTCCATGTTGTGATAAATGACCGCCGCGGCTCGGTGACCGCCGATATGCCTGCGCACAACGGATTTAATCATGTCATTACCGCGATTAAGCTTCCCGATGGCATCTCGGATCCTTCGCTAATTGCGACCATGGTGCACCCCAAGCTTGGCAAGTTGCTTTTCTTCGATCCCACCAACGAACTGATTCCTTTCGGTCAACTCCCCGGCTACTTGCAGGCGAACTATGGATTGCTAGTCACTCCCGATGGCGGCGAACTAGTTGAACTGCCACAGCAGCCTTCCGCAATGAACAGCATTCTCCGCACCGCCAAGCTGACTCTCGATCCCTCAGGCACCTTAAAGGGCGACGTGAGAGAAAGTCGCCTTGGTGAACGGGCATCCTCCGAGCGTTGGCGCCTGCGCGCCGTCACCAAAGACACGGACCGCATCAAGCCCATCGAAGAGCTGCTTTCCAATTCGCTGGCAAATTTTCACATTACTCATGCGAGCATGGAGAATCTTCAGCAGACCGACCAGCCCTTCGGCTTTCACTATTCTTTTGAATCGCAGAACTACGCCAAGAATGCCGGAAACTTATTGCTGGTGAGGCCGCGCGTAATCGGCAGCAAGACCCTCGGCTTTCTGGAGGGAAAAGAATCCCGAAAATTTCCCATCGAACTCGAAGAACCAACCCGCGACACCGACAGTTTCGAAATCACTATACCGGCGGGCTATGTTGTCGACGACCTGCCGCCCGCTGTGGACGCCGATTACAGCTTTGCCAGCTATCACTCCAAAACCGATGTCAAAGGCAATGTCGTAAATTACACACGCACTTTCGAGTTAAAAGAGTTAAGCGTTCCCGTAGCGAAAGCCGACGATCTCAAAAAGTTCTACCGCATCATCGCCGGTGATGAACGCAATACGGTTGTCCTCAAGCCTGCCCCTTAACCAGCCCGCATTGCCCGTAACGCACTCCCGCATTATGATGAGTCGATGAGCTTTTCCGACACAGTGTTCATCTTCGTTTTGGCACTGGTTATCTTTGGGCCGAAGAAGTTGCCGGAGATGGCTCGCTACGCCGGACGCCTGCTCGCCGAGCTGCGCCGCGCCTCCAACGAATTCCGCTCGCAAATCGATGCTGAGATATCGAACCTCGACGTTGAAAAGGCCAGGACGGCGGAACGAGCCAAAGCCACCCCGCCAGTCGGCACCGTAGCCAGCATGAGCCTGAATCCCGCTTCGAGCGTGCTCGCGCCTCACAACGAATCCGGCAGCCTGGCCGGTCCGGTCGCCGAAGCGGCTCCGCTGGCGCCGGCTCTTGTCGCCGAGAATCCGCCCGTCCCCGCAGCCGCAGCAGAAACGGTTGCGGAACCCATCGCGCCTTCCTCGCAGGAATCTCATGTTTGAAAATTGGGCTGGCCTCACTGGCGCCTTCGGCGAGGGCAGCAAGACCGAGGGCATGCCCACCATGGGTTTCCTCGATCATCTCGAAGAACTGCGCCGCCGCCTGGTTTACTCCATCGCGGCCGTTGCTGTCGGCTTCGGCGCATGCTGGGGTTTTCGCGAAAAAATCTACGCCGTCATGCAGAAGCCCATCATGGACGCCCTCCGTTCTCACGGTATGACGGAGAAGTTGGTCTATTTGAATCCCGTCGACCCGTTTAATCTCTACTTGAAGATTGCTGCGCTCGCCGGCCTGTTCCTCACTTCGCCGTTTGTGCTCTACCAGGTCTGGATGTTCATCTCGCCCGGCCTCTACCGCAACGAAAAACGCTACGTCATGCCTTTCATGGCATCGACGATTGCATTGTTTTCCTTAGGCGGCTATTTCGGCTACCGCATCGTTTATCCACGGGCGCTCGAATTCCTGATCGGATTCGGAAGCCAGTTCACGCCCATGATTACGATCTCCGAATACACTTCTCTTTTCCTGAGCATCATCCTGGGCATGGGACTGATCTTCGAGATGCCGATCCTCATTTTTTTCCTGGCGCTGATGGGCATCATCACCGCCGGCTTCATGTGGAAAAATTTTCGCTACGCCATTCTGATTATTTTCATCATTGCCGCCATCGTCACGCCCAGCCCCGACATCATGAGCATGTGCATCTTCGCCGCACCCATGCTTGGCCTGTATGTCATCAGCATCGGCATCGCATGGATGGTGCATCCCAAACAACGCCGCGCGCGGGAAGAAAAGAAGGCTGCCGGATGAAGTCCCTGAAAAAAGTCCCCATGCTTCTTCTCGCCTTGGCTGTGACTCTCATCGCCTGCGACCGCGACAAAGATAAAGATACCGCGCCCGCAACTCCGCAGACCCCAGTTCAAGTCGCGCACAATGATACAGATCTACCCAAACTCTCGCTTCCGCCTGATAGCGGCCCGCTGCCTTCTTTCGATTCGGCCCGTTCCTTTCAATACGTCAAAGAAATTGTTGCCTTCGGCCCGCGCCCCGTTGGCAGCGCAAATCACAAAAAAGTTGAGGATTATTTCGTCTCTCATCTCAAAGGCGATGACGTTGAGAACGACACTTTCACCGCCGACACTCCCGAAGGCCAGTTTCCCGTTCACAACATCGTAGCCAAGTTTCCCGGGACCAAAGACGGCATCATCGTCGTCGCCAGCCACTACGACACGAACTATCCCTTTCGCAAGACTCCTTACATCGGAGCTAACGATGGCGCTTCTTCCAGCGCGCTCCTCATGGAGCTCGCCAATCAGCTTCGCGGAAAGAAGCGCAACGGCTACAGCATCTGGCTGGTTTGGGATGACGCCGAAGAAGCCATCAAACCTGACGGCTCCGGTGGACTGCAACAGGAAATGCCCTTCGAGCAAGACAGCCTCTACGGCATCCGCCACCTCGCCGAAAAATGGGAGGCCGATGGCACCCTGAAAAAAATCAAAGCCTTCCTATTAGCTGACATGATCGGAGACGCCGACCTCAACGTTGATCGCGACACCAATTCGACCTCGTGGCTCGAAGCCGTAGTGTACGAAGCCGCCAGTCGCCTCGGCTATCAATCGCACTTTTTCGGACGCACCCTTCCCGGCGTCGACGACGATCACATCCCGTTCGTAAAACGCGGTGTCCCTTCCGCCGACCTCATCGACTTCAATTACGGCTACAACGATGTCTTCTGGCACACGACGCAAGACACGGTCGATAAGCTCAGCCCCAAAAGTCTCGAAATCGTCGGCGCCACCATCCTGGAAACCGCCGCCATCCTCAACCAAATGGACCCACTCCCTCCGAAGTAATATCGGGAAAAAGTTCTCTGCGCCCTCTGCGGCATTTCTCCGCGACCTCTGCGTTTAAAAGCCTTTTGCTCTTTTCCCCGATTTCGTTTCTAATTCACCCTCGTAATCGGGATTTTCCTTGCTCTACATCTGGATTCTCTTCAACGCATTCGCGCTCGGCATGTTGGTGCTCGATCTTCTGGTCGTGCACCGCAAGAACCGCGTCATGCGTTCGCGCGAAGCCCTTGCCTGGAGCGCTCTCTGGATCGCCCTCGCCCTCGCCTTTGCCGGCCTGATGTTCTTTTGGCAGGGTCGTCAGGTTGCTCTCGAATTCGTCACCGGCTACGTTCTCGAACTCTCGCTCAGCGTCGACAATCTTTTTCTTTTCCTGATCATCTTTCGTTTCTTCGCCGTCCCCGAGCAGCACCAGCACAGCGTGCTGTTTTGGGGAATCCTCGGCGCACTCTTCATGCGCGGCGTTTTCATCGTTGCCGGAGTCGGACTGATCCAGCGCTTCCACTGGATTATTTATCTTCTGGGAGCGCTGCTGATCTACAGCGGCATCCGCCTCGGATTTGCCGGCGAACATAAGGTCGATCCCGCCAAGAATCCCGCTGTGAGAGCTCTCCGCCGCCTGCTGCCCGTCACCGATGACTATCAAGGCGGAAAGTTTTTCGTTCGCGGATGGAAAGGGAATCCCGGCCTCTATGCCACCCCGCTGCTCATCGTTCTGATCGTGATCGAAACCACGGACTTGCTTTTCGCTGTCGACTCCATCCCCGCGATTTTCGCGGTCACGCTCAACGCTTTCGTGGTCTACACTTCGAATGTATTCGCCATCCTGGGCCTACGCTCGCTCTATTTCGCTGTCTCCGGCCTGATGAAAGCCTTCCGCTTTCTCCACTCAGGTTTGGCTTTGGTTCTTGTTTTAGTGGGATTAAAAATGATCGCCGCCGATCGCTACTCGATCCCGACGCATGTGACGCTGGCTGTAGTAGCGGGAGTTCTTGCAGCTTCGATCTTAGCGTCGATAATCCTTCCCGAAAAGAAGCCGTAAGCCAGTCCGGCGTATTCAATCACAATCCAAATTCAACAATCATCAATTTGTTCAAACAAACCGCACCCTCTCCCCCTGAATCACCGAATGCTTCCCAAACTTCCGATCATCCTGCACCGGACAATCGATCCGATAATGCGCCCCCCGGCTTTCCTCGCGTGCCAACGCCGCACGCGCCACCAGCAATGCCGTCGCGTGCAAATTCGCCGCTTCATATCCCCGCCGCGTTCTCGGATGCGCCACTCGCGGCGCAATCCCCTCCAGCATCTTGATCGCTTCCTGCATTCCGGTTCGCATGCGCACGATGCCCGCATTCTTCCACATCACATCCTGGATCTGCCCAATTCCTTCTTCCATCCCCGCATCCACCGGACCATTCTGCGATGCCACTCTCTTCTCCCGAATTGCAGGTTTGCGCACCTCTTTCAATTCTTCCCGCATCGCTCTCCCCGCCCGCGCTCCGTACACCAGTCCTTCCAGCAAAGCGTTGCTGGGCAACCGGTTCGCTCCATGCACTCCGGTCGCGGCCACTTCACCTGCAGCATAAAGTCCGGCGAGATTCGTCTTGCCATCCAAATCCGTGCGCACCCCGCCAATCGCAAAATGCGCCGCCGGACGCACTGGAATCATGTCTTCCGTAAGATCGATATTGTGTTTCATGAAGGTGGCATAAACCCGCGGAAATCGTTTCTGCACCTTCGCTCCATTCATGTGCGTCATGTCCAGATAAATAAACGGATCCCGCGCCCGGCTCACTTCCATCTCATGCATGATCGCCCGCGCCACCACGTCCGCCGGCGCAGTTTCCCCCAGCGGATGATATTTCCCCATGAAGCGGTCCATCTCAATATTTCGCAGATGCGCTCCCTCGCGCCGCAGAGCCTCCGGCAAAATAAAATGCGGAGTCTTCTTCATGTAAAGCGCCGTCGGATGAAACTGAACGAACTCCATGTCGCTGACTTCGGCCCCCGCGCGAAAAGCCATGGCCACGCCATCCCCCGTCGCCGTTTCAGCATTCGTCGTGTTGCGGTAAATCTGCCCCAATCCTCCGGTGGCCAGTAAAACCGCCGAGCACGTTACTTCTTCCGGCAATCCTTTGTCGCCGATGAGCGAAGCGCCAAGCACGCGCTGGTCTTCAACCCGCAGTTCGCTCACGAACTCAAATCCATGAACAGAAATATTCTTGTTGCTCCGCGCCTTCATCTGAAGCGCCCGAAGAATCTCCGTTCCCATGGCATCGCCATTGGAGCGCAGAACATGGCTGTGGCTGTACGAAGCCTCGGTATCAAAAGTCAGCTTGCTCTTGTGTTTGTCAGCTTTACTCCAGGCAATTACTTCCTCAATTCGCTCCGGCCCCTCATCCACCAGGGTTTTCACGGCCTGGGGCAGGCATAGGCCGTCGCCGGCAATCAGCGTGTCCTGCAGGTGCAGAATCACTTCCTCCTCATCGCTCAGCGCCGCAGCAGGCTCTGCGCTTGCGTCTTTCTTTTCCAGCAGCAACACGCGTCCCGCGTCCGCCAGTTCAATTGCGGCCCGCAGGCCGGCAACTCCGGCGCCCACAACGATGAAATCGGTCTCGGCTGGAAGACCTTTCACGAAAGACCTTTCATAAACGGGCAAATATTATCACCTCCGGGCCTCCTTCGATCAGGATTGACCGCACGATACGCTATTATGGAAACTCCATGGCGCAGGTCACCATCCATGTCCCGCCGCGGCCCTATCAGGCCCGCATTGAGAACGGCTTGCTGGCCCGCTCCGGGCCTCTGCTCGCCGAGTTGCTTCCTCAGGCCAGCAGAGTTTTCGTGCTTACCGTGCTGCCCGTCCGGCGGCGCTGGGGAACGAAACTGATTCGCTCCCTAACCTCGGCCGGATTCAAGCCGCAGGTCATACAAATGCCTGACGGTGAGCCGACCAAGAAACTGGCCACCATCGAAAAACTTGCGGAACGTTTATCCCGTCTCGGCGCCGATCGCAAAGCCGTTCTCATCGCTCTGGGCGGCGGCGTGGTCGGCGATGTCACCGGATTGCTCGCTTCGCTTTACATGCGGGGCGTAGAGCTGGTCCAGATTCCTACCACCGTCCTCGCGCAAGTGGATGCTTCCATCGGCGGCAAAACCGCCGTCAATCTCGGGGCAGGCAAGAACCTGCTGGGAACGTTTTATCATCCCCGCACTGTTCTCATCGATCCCGAAGTTCTCAGCACGCTTTCGGATCGCCAATTCCGCGCTGGACTTTATGAAGCGCTGAAGTGCGGCATCATCGGAGACGTCGATCTTTTTCTGCGCTTCGAACAAAAGCGCGCGCAGATTTTAAAACGCGATCCCGTGGAGATTGAAGGCGTGATCGCGCAATCGGTGAAGTTGAAAGCCGAAGTCGTTTCCGCCGACGAACACGAAGGCGGACTGCGTCGCGTGCTCAACCTGGGCCACACCATTGGCCATGCGCTTGAAGCCGAAACCGGATACCGCACGCTGCTCCACGGCGAAGCCGTCGCCTGGGGCATGATCGCCGCCACCAACATCGCGCTCAGCGTGGGCCGCACCGATAGCGTTACCGCGGGCCGCATTGCGGATGCCGTGCTCAGTCTCGGCCGCCTTCCCGAACTGAAAGTCAGCGCCCGCAAAATCCTCGCCCGCCTGCAGACCGATAAGAAAACGCAAGGCGGAGTGGTTCATTTCGTGCTGCCCCGCGAAATCGGCAAAGTCGAAATCGCCGCAGACGTGCCCGACAAAGTTGTAATCGCCGCCGTCGAAGAACTGCGCCGATTGTCGCGGGGAGGCTGGGGGACGTGAAGAATTTGTAATCGGGTAATTTGGTAATTTTGTAATTGAAGTTCAAAACCCTTTAGACGAGGGGATTAAATTACCCAATTACTAAATTACCAAATTACAAATTGCTGCAATCACCAATTCCCCACATGTCCAACCCCTCCAAACTCGTCCTCGGCGCTGCCCCGGAAGGCGCCGGCGATCCCGAATCCGCCGCGCGCGCCGTACGCGAAATGTTCACCTCAATCGCCCCGCGCTACGATCTCCTGAACCACGTTCTCTCGTTCAATGTCGATCGCCTCTGGTGGCGTCGCACCGCGCGAGCATTTTCTAAAATCCTTTTGCAGCCAGGCTCCCGCATTCTCGATCTCTGCTGCGGCACCGGCGACATGACTTTCGCTCTGCGCAAGCAAGCAGGGAAGTCGCGTCCAGAACTCTGGGGCGCGGATTTTTCCCACGCCATGCTACAGCGGGCCCGCACGAAGTCGTCGGAAAAAATCTCAGCGAACGCAAACCCCACCCCCCGCTGGATCGAAGCCGATGCCCTCCGCCTTCCATTTCCCAGCCAGCATTTCAACCTCGTGACCTCCGCCTTCGGCTTCCGCAACCTCGCCGATTACGACGCCGGCCTGCGCGAAATCGTCCGTGTCCTCCGCCCCGGCGGCGAGTGCGGCATCCTCGACTTCAGCGAACCCACGGGCGTCATCGGACACGCTTATCGCTTCTACTTCAAGCAGGTCCTCCCCCGCATCGGCACCGCTATATCCGGAGTCCGTGGCCCTTACGCCTATCTTCCGAACTCCGTCGAGCGTTTTCCCCAACCGGAAGAGATGCTCGCCCGCATGAAGGCCGCTGGTTTTTCCGAAGCCACGTGGACGCCCTACACTTTCGGCATCGCCGGCTTGTATCGCGGGAAAAAGTGAGAATGGAAAGAGAGTGCAGTTGAGGATATCTACCCACGAACGATTCGAAGTCAACTCGTAAAAACGGGTTCCTTAGTGATCCTTCGTGCCCTTTGTGGTTGACGGTTTTCGCCTTTATGTCAAAATACATTCCTGCAAAGAAACGTAACCAAGTCCGTAATCACACACGAACCTACCGCGTTATACTTGTTCCCTGAACAAATCTGCTACTTCGCCGCCGCGCCCTTAAAGCTGTCCGCATACGCGTCCGCTATCGTATACCGCATCACGTGCTCGTACTCGCCGCCCAGAAATTTCCGCAGCCGCTCTGTGTTCATGATGTACTCACCCGTCATATACGGCAGCGCCTCTGGAGGTATCGCCGATATCCCGCGCTTCCACATGAACTTCAGCACTGCGCCCATCGCCCATTTTCCCGGCACGCGAATCAGCTTCGCCTGCGCCATCTCAATGCAGCGCCCAAACGTAAGCGGCTCGCCGCGCCCCGCCACATTTAGAATCGTCAGCCGCTTGGCCTCCGGATCGCGATGCAGAATATGCGCAATCAGCCTCGCCATATCGTCCACGTGCACAAACTGAATTTTGTTGTCCAGATATTGTTGCCCGCGCGGCATCATGCAGGGCAGCCGTTTGCCCTCGCTGCGCATTTTCTCCGCCCGCGTGCTCTTGCCATTTACCGTGCCGCGAAACGCTCCCAGCAAATAATTTTCCACGCTCGCCCCGGCAAAAATATGCGGCCGCAAAATATACACGCTGCATCCTCGCAATGCCGGAGCCCGTTGCTGCACCACTTCATCGGATTGCTTCTTGTGAATCGCATAGGGCAACGTATGCGCCGCCAGCGCTGACTCCTCCGTCGCCGGAGCCGGCAGGTTCGGCCCGTACGCCGAAACGCTGCTGGGAAAAATAAACTGCTTGATCGGACTATCCGCCGTGCGATTCGCCTCGGTCACGGCCTCCATCACTCGCGC
>Ga0302319_10009439_pt1 | contig 18746 bp, 10 predicted proteins | sample Bog_T0_2_FD_203319 | JGI IMG/M metagenome (GOLD analysis project Ga0302319, IMG submission 203319) | Peat permafrost microbial communities from Stordalen Mire near Abisko, Sweden - Bog_T0_2 | ecosystem: Environmental > Terrestrial > Soil > Wetlands > Peat | place: Sweden: Abisko, Stordalen Mire... | reverse complement strand
CGTTTCCGGTGCCGTCCGAGGTGCCGGAAAATGAGCCGGGTGAGCCCGCCAGCGTCGTGACAACGCCTGCGGGTGTGACCTTCCGGATGACGCTGTTGTAGGTGTCCGCGACATAGATGTTGCCGGCCCCGTCCACCGAGATCCCGTTGGGATTGGCGAACCTTGCGGCCGAGCCCGTCCCGTCCCCGTTGCCCGAAAACTGGGCCTTGCCGGCCAGAGTGGTGACGACGCCTCCCGCGGTGATCAACCGGATGGTGTCGTTGCCGGAATCGGCGACATAGATGTTGCCCGACCCGTCGACCGCCACCCCTTCGGGGCTGTTGAAGAGGGCGCCGCCCCCCGTTCCATCGCTGCTGCCGGCGACCGTGGGCGTCCCTGCCAGCGTTGTCACGACGCCGCCCGGCGCGATCATCCGGATCGTGTCGTTGCCGGGATCGGCCACGTAGACATTGTCCGAGCTGTCGACCGCGATGCCCTCGGGATAGAAGAACTGCGCGGCAGCTCCCGTCCCATCCTTGCTGCCGATGCTGTTTTTCGTGCCTGCGTAGGTGGTCACGACGCCGCCCGGTGCGATCATGCGGATGTTGTTGTTCTCGGAGTCCGCGACGAAGACGTTGCCCTGGCTGTCCACCGCCACGCCGGCGGGGTTGCTGAGGAGGGCCGCCGATCCCGTGCCGTCGATGGAGCCCTTGATGCCGGCGGTGCCGGCGTAGGTGGTGACAACGCCGCCCGGCGCGATCATGCGAACGACGTAGTTCTCGGTGTCGGCCACATAGACGTTCCCGGATTTGTCGACAGCCACGCCGTAGGGGTTGTGAAAAAGGGCTGAGGCTCCGGTGGCGTCCGTGCTGCCGAAGGCGCCGGCCGTGCCGGCGTAAGTCGTGAACGTATAGGGCGTGGCGAATTTGGGCTGGGCGATCGCGCTCGCGCAAAGAAGCCCGAGCGAAACTGCGACACCGAGGGCCACGTGAGTAGGATGGGACGTCATTATGGGATGGCACGGCGCCCATTAGAGGCGCTGACGGGCCGATTCCGCCCTTATCGCCTGCCCTGCACAATCCCAATTTCACCCGGGGCCACCCAGGCTTTTCGGCCCATTGCTGGCCTTCCCATTTCGTCCCACTATCGGGAAGCGCATCTCCCACCGGTGGGTCATCGCTTGGATGTCAATATTTGCGTGAGTTTGTAAATAGTTTTAATACAGATGGTTGAGCGTTGTCAGCGGACTGGCACAGCCCATGCAAAGGATATCCCGGCCCCGCCACCGGCTGCCGAATTTCCGCGCCATGAATGATCTCAAGTTCTCGATCCGAAGCCTTAGGAAGGCGCCCGGGTTCACCCTCGTCGCCCTTCTCACACTTGCCCTCGGGATCGGCCTGAACACCTCGATGTTCAGTTTCGTGAGCCTGCTGCTCCTGCAGCCCATACCCTACCCGGACAAGGCCCACCTCGTCCGGGTGTACCGTACCACGCCGCAGTCGCAGAAGAACGACCATTCCGCTCCCGACTACATCGACATCGCCCGCGAGTGCGGGGACTTCATGGATGTGGCGGGCTACCGATTCTGGGAATACACGATGAAGCGGGCGGACCGCCCGGCGGTCAATCTCGTCGCCCTGCGCGTTTCCGCGAAGTTCTTCCCGCTCCTCGGGATGAGGCCGGAACTGGGGAGATTCTTCACCGACGACGAGGACCGACCCGGCAACTCCGTCGTCATGCTGAGCCATGCGACCTGGCAGGCGCACTTCGGCAGCGACCCCTCGGTCATCGGCCAGACGGTGCGCATCGACGGCCAGCCGACCACCGTCGTCGGCGTCATGCCGGCCGAGTTCTCCTCCATCGCCATCTGGGGGCCGGGCGACGCCTTTCGGCCGCTGGCCCTCACGAATCTTGAGAAGGTGAACCAGAACGACGCCCAGATCCAGGTCATCGGGCGCTGCCATTCCGACCTGTCGATTCCGCAGCTCAACGCCCGGCTCGCCCTGGTGGCGGAGCGGATGGCCCGGACCCGGTCGCAGGAACTGAGCAGGGACGGCCTGCGGGCGGCCGCGCTCAAATCGGACTTCCTGAGCTCGCAGGGCGCCCAGATGTCCTGGCTGCTGCTCGGGCTCTCGGGATTCGTCCTTCTGATCGTGTGCGCCAATCTCGCCAACCTGCAGCTCTCGCGCGCGCTGGCGCGGTCGCAGGAATTCGCGATTTGCTCCGCCCTGGGGGCCTCCCGGAGCCGGCTGCTCCGCACCCTCCTCACCGAGAGCTTTCTGCTGGCCCTGGGCGGCGGCGCCTGCGGCATTCTCATCGCTCAGTGGTCGAACGACTGGCTGGCGGCGAGGATGTCCGCCACCGGCATGCTGAGCTTCAAGCTCGCCATGGACTGGCGGGTGCTGGGCTTCGCCCTCGGCACCTCCCTGGTCACCGGCATGGTCTTTGGAATCGTCCCCGCCTGGATGATGTCCCGCGTGAGCGTGAGCAACACCCTCAAGAGCGGCGGCCGCGGATCGACGGGGACCCGCGCCCAGCATTTATTCCGAAATGCGCTGATTGTGGCCCAGTTTTCCCTCGCCCTCATGCTGCTGGCGGGCGCCGGTTCCTTCATCCGCGGGGTGAGGAATTCGGTGAAAAGGGACCTGGGCTGGCAGCCGGGCAACCTGCTGCAGTGCGTGCTCAACCTGCCCCAGACCCGCTACGCCACCGAGGCGCAGGCCTATTCGTTCTACACGCGTCTGGAGGATCGCCTCTCCGCGCTCCCCGGAGTCGAGAGCGCCGCCGTCGGCTGGTCGATACCGGTGTTTCAGTTTCTCACCAGCCAGCGCTACGTCGTCGAGGGCCACACGACTCCTCCCGCGGGACACGAACCCATGGCCTACCTGAATTCGGCGACACCCTCCTACCTGGACACCCTCGGGATAAGGCTCCTGGCCGGGCGGAGATTCACCGAGGCGGATCGCCCCGGCGCCACGCCGGTCGCCATCATAAACGAGTCCATGGCCGGGGCGCTGTTTCCCCACGAGAGTCCGCTGGGCCGCCGCATCGGGGGAATGGATCCCGCCCACCGCGATTGGGCGCAGATCGTGGGGGTCATTCCCGACCAGCATTTTGCCGTCGGGATTGGCGTGCCGGCGACCCGTTTCCAGGTGCTCAGGCCGCTCGCCCAGAACACCTGGAATTACGACACGGTTGTGGTGCGGTCGCCGGATCCGGAAAAAGTCGCCGATTCCGTGCGCCGGGTGATTGCGGACATGGAGCCCGACCTGCCGATCCAGCAGCTCGGCACCGTGGAGCAGCTGATTTCGACATTCAGCGGACTGGGCATGGTCGGCGGGATCCTGGTGTCTTTCGCCGTCCTCGGACTCTTCCTGGCCTCGCTGGGAATCTACGGCGTCATCGCGCGCCTGGTCGTGCAGCGCACCCCGGAAATCGGCGTGCGCCTGGCCCTGGGGGCCCAGCCGGCCGATGCCGTCTGGCTTGTGCTCGGTTCCGGCATCCGGCTCGTGGTGATCGGCACCTTTGCCGGCATGCTTGGCTCCTACGGGCTTTCGATGCTCCTCCGCGCGATCTTTCCCGACATGCTCTCAGGCAACTCCGTTTCGGTGCTCGTTTCCGTGTCGGTCCTCCTCATAGCCGTGGCGCTGCTCGCCTGCTGGCTGCCGGCCCGCCGCGCAGCCGGCGTGGACCCGCTCACCGCCCTGCGCTCGGAGTAGGCCGCGGTCTCACTGCTTGGCCGCAGCATCGAGCTCCAGGCTGATCTGCCGCCGGAGGCCGTAGCGAATCGGGGGGCCGCAGTCGGCGAGGGATGCGGACTTGCTGTCGCGCTCAACCACCTCGATCGGGTTGTCGAGCGTCGCCGACAGGATCCTGCCGCTTTCCAGCGAGATCCTGATCACCGCCTCGAAGGTCTCCTTGCCGACCGCCGCCGCGTAGGTGCCATCGGCCTTCCTGGAGACTTCCACCCAGTTGTTGGGCGACCCGGCCACCACGGGTGCCTGCATCCAGGCTGCGGGCAACCTGATGAGCGGCTTGGCGGGCGGCACGTGGCGGACCACGACGGTCGCGACGCCGGCGGCCGTGTCCACGGACCGGAAGGTTCCGTCGAAGTCGATCGAATCCTCGCCGAGCACGACATAGGAGCCGTCGGCCCAGGAGGAGGGCTTCCCGTAGGCGACGTGGAAATGATCCCCCGGTTTGCCGAAGGGTTTCTGGGTCATCGAGAGCTGCGCATCGGCGTAGAAGGTGAGCAGGTCCGTGATCGGCCCGATCAGCATCGGCTGGACCTTGCTCAGATCGGGAATCGAGAACGTGTACCCGGGGTCGAGCGAAAGCTGCTGCCGGAGCTGGAGACTCGCGGGGGAGAGGGGGAACGCGGAACCGTTTACCTGCAGGCTGGTCCAGGAAAACTCCTCGACAAACTTTCCCGCTCCGGCCGCTTTCACCGAGCCCTGGGCGCGGGCCTCATAGCGGATCGTGTAGGCCCGCGCCTGGTTCACGCCCCGCATCGTGTAGGCAACGGTCTCGCCGGCCTGATAATGGCGCACAAGCCCCGGAGAGGCGCCGGGGTCGTCCGCGTGGAGATGGACCGCCGAGAGCCCGAGGAGAAGCGCGAGCGCCAGGCCGGGGCGGGCCGCGCAAACGGCGGATATGAGGGCACGGTTCCTGGGAGGGGCGGAGTATTGGGCGGACATATTCTGGTGGGTTATGGGGAGCCGGGGTTCCTGCTAGGGAAGCTGGTAGATGGCGCAGAGCGCGACGCCCGTCGCGCCGCCTGCTCCGGAAACCTGGGCCGTGTAGCCGCCTGGCGCCAGTGTGAGCAGGGCCTCGGAGTCGGCTGAATCCGGCTGAAGGGCCGGGCTGGCGTAGACAGCCGCCGCAGCCTTCAGCAGGACATTGCTCGAACCCCAGCCCGTGTTCGAATAGATGACCGCCCCCGACGAATTGTAGATTGTGAGGATGGGGTGTTGCAGCGTCCCGGGGACCCCCTCGTTAGCGAGCGCCGGTCCCAGTGCCTGGATCAGCACCGAGCGGGAGGTGGACCCGCCGATGTAGAATCCGCCGATGAGGATGTTGGCACCCGTGCCGACAAAGGCCCGCGAGGAGATGTTCACCAGGAAGCCGGGGGTGCCTGTGGTGGCGATGATGAGGCTCGAGGCGTTGCTTTGGGTGGACACCCCGCTGATCGTCACGAGGCAGGAGTAGTCCCCTTCGTTGGCCGCAGCCGCGGCCGTGATGACGAGCTGCGGCCCCGTTGAACCGGAGATGCCGTTGCCGTCGGTCAGGTTTGTCCCGTTGAACTGCCATTGATAGGTGGCGCCGGACGTGAGCAGCGGATGCTCCGCGGATCCGGCCCGGACCACGGCGCCCCCCAGTCCACCGGTCACGATCGTAAAGACAACGGTGCTTCCCGCAAAGGTTGTCCTCGAACCCGGCCCGCCCGAGATGATGGCCGTGCCGATGGCTGGCATGATCGTGAGCACCGCGGTGTTGCTGGTCGTCGCGCCGCCGTATCCATCGGTGACCTTCACCGTGTAGCCGCCCCCGCTGGCCGCCAGGACGTCGGTCATGGAGAGGATCGTGGAAGTGGCGCCGGCAATCGGGCTGCCGTTGAAATACCATTGATAGCCCAGCGGCGGATTTCCGGTGGCGGCCACCGTCAAAACCACGTCCGACCCCGCGTTCACCGACTGCGATACGGGCTGTGTCCCGATCAAGGGTGGGATGTCGGCCACGGCGATCGTCGACGAAACCCCCGTGATCGAGGCGTTTACGGTGTCGGTTGCCGTCACCGTCTGGGAACCGGGGGTGTTGAGGGTGGCGGAAAAGGTTCCCGCGCCGTTGGTCAGCGTGGAATTCGGAGGCAGGACCGCCGCTCCGTCCGAGCTCGTGAGCTGCACCGTCCCGGCATAGGTAAGGGCCGGGTTGTTTGAGGCATCCAAGGCGGTGACCGTGACGCTTACCTGATTGCCGACGGTGGTGGATGATGGCGCGGTGACCGAGAAATGCGTGGCCGCCTGGCCCACCAGGAATTGATAGACGGCTATGCCGCTGTCGAAGGGGGAGCCCGTCTGCGTCGACGTCGCGTCCTGCCCGTCGTCCGCGAAGGCGTAAAGGGTGTGGATCCCCGGCGCCAGCGCCGCCAGGGTTGCGCTGAACGCGGGTCCGCCGGTCGTCGGCGTCCAGGCGCCCAGGAACCCGTCCACCTGGTAGTAGACGTTCTGGATCGCTGGCGCGGTGGGGCTGAAAAGACTCTGGGCCGTGAAGGAAATCGTGGGCGTCGCGCTTGAGGTGACATTCCCGGGGATGCCCGTGATGCCGGCGGCCAGGGGAACGGTCGCCTGGGTTCCGATCACCGAAACGTTGTTGCTGGCCCCATCGACGACATAGGTCATGCCGGTGACCGGGTTGACCGCCATGGCCGCAGGGGCGTTCCCGGTCGTGACGTTGACCAGCGAATTATTGAACCCGTCGATCACCGAGACCTGGTTCCCGGAATTATTGTTGCCCTGACCCGGACCCGTGTCGGCGACATAGATCAGGTTGGCCGCCTCGTTCACGGCGATCTTCTCCGGAAACTGCGGGGTGTAGACGACGGAGGCCGCATTGGTGGCCCCGTTGATCACGCTCACGTAGCCGGTGCCGCCGCCGCCCTGGGATACGACGTAGATCCTGTTCGTGAGCGTGTTGATCGCAATCTGATCCGAATCCAGATAGGTGGACACCGTTGTCAAAAGGGTGTTGGTGGCCCCATTGATCACGTCCAGGGTTGCGGCCAGGCCGGTCGAGTTTATGGCGTAGACCCTGTTGGTCACAGGATTCACGGCGATCGCGCCGCCGGCGGTCACGGTGATCGTCCCCAGGGTCGCGTTGGTGGTGCCGTCGATCGCGACCACCTTGCTCGGCGTCGACAGGTAGAGAGTGTTTGTCGCCGGGTTCAGCGCCAGGAAAATGGGGTTAAAGGGCAGATAGCTTGTATCGAGGGTCGCCCCGTCGATGACGGCCATGCTGCCGTTGTAGCTGGCCACGTACACCTTGTTTGAAACCGGGTTCACCACAATGGCCGTGGGATTGTTCTCCACTGAGGTGGTTCCCACCACGGTGTTGCTGGCCCCGTCGATCTGCTGCACGCAGGCCTGGTTCGACCCATAGCAAGCCACGTAAATCTGGTTTGTCACAGGATTGACCGCGACGTAGGCGGGTTCCACGGTCAGCTGGACGGTGGCCTGGACGGCCAGCGTGACCGCATTGATGACGGTCAGCGTGCCCGTGTAGTCAGGAGGCTGTGCCCCCTCATTGACGACGTAGAGCATGTTTGTCACCGGGTTCAGCGCCACCGCGATGGGATAGACTCCCGCGGGGACCGTGGCCACCTGGGTGGTGGCCTCCTCGATCACGCTGACGCTGGCGCCAAGGTAGTTTCCGACGTAGGCCTTGTGGGTCAGCGGGTTGATGCCGATGGTCTCGGGGCCCTGCCCCACCGTCAGGGTGGCCGAGAGGCTGGTCGACGCCGGCGCCCCCGCGGTCGCCCCGTTGAAAATGGAGACACTGGCGCCGCTGCCGTTGGCCTCGTACACCTGGTTGGTCCCCGGGTCCACGGCAACGAAGTAGGGCGTGTTGCCCACCTGCACGCTGGCCGTGGCGTTGCTGGCTCCGTCGATGACCGTCATGAACCACTGGGGGCTGCCTCCGGGCGTGGGGTGGTTGTTGGCGACGTAAATCATGTTCGTGACCGGGTTGATCGCGATGGCGATGGGATAGCCTGTCACGGTGGGCAGGGTCGCCGACAAGGTCTCGGTGGCGCCGTCGATGACCGCCACATTGCTGGCAAACCCGCTCGCCACGTAGATCTTGTTCGTGACCTCGTTCACCGAGATGGCCGTCGTTATGGCCCCGAGCGTGAGCTGGGTGACCGTGTTGTTGGTCGCGCCATCGAGCACGGTGAAGGTCGACCCGCCCGCGGCGCCGGAGGCGAGATAGATCCTGTTGGTCACCTGATCCACGGCGATGGCGCTGGTTCCACCCACCACCGCAAGCGGAATGGTCGTGATGGCGTTGGTGGCCCCGTCGATCACCGTGAGGTTGGTGTCGCCGACATCCCCCACGTAGATCTTGTTGGTCACGGGATTGACGGCGATCGTGAACGGGTTGACTCCCGAGGCCAGGGTGGTGATGGCGTTTGTCGCGCCGTCGATCACCTGGATGCTCGATTGCGGGGCGACACCCATCACTGTGCTTCCTTCATTGGCGATGTAGATCTTGTTGGTCGCCGGATTGACGGCGATCGCGACAGGGTTCAGGCCCAGGCCGGTCAGCGTGCTGGCGGAATCGGTCGCTCCGTCGATTATCGTCAGGACATCCGCATCGAAGCCGATGACGTACGTCTTGTTTGTCACCGGGTTCACGGCCACGCTCGAGGGGCCAATATTTGGGGTTGAAATCGTGGTCTTCAGGAACTGGCCATGAACGGCAGCCGGCAGCAAAAGAAATGTGGCGACGATCGCGTGACGAAGCATTGGGTTCGGGCCTCGGAGGAAGGTTTTCACACTCGGGGTCTGGCCTCCTCGGCGCCCGATTCAAGGCAATTCGCAAGGGCGGCTGTGCGTTGGATTTTCTGGAGGCGGCAGGGGATCGGATTGCCCGACAAACTCCTTGTGCTGCCCGCCCAGAATGCCAGACACTGGCCCGTCCCCGGGGCGTGAGCCCCGGCGGGCGCCATGCCCCACCCATTCCGCGTCCTATTGGCCTGCCTCGCGGCTGCGGTGTCGGCCAGGGCGGACACGCCGGGCGTGAATCAGGCGCTGCAGAACGAGGCCTGGCCGGCGTATTGGATCACCCATCCGGATGCCGGCCCGAAGACCTTCGAGGTCTACAGGCTGCGGAAGGTCATCGTGCTTCCCTCGCGGCCGCAGCGGTTTGTCGTCCACGTCTCCGGGGACTGCAGGTACCGGCTCTTTGTGAACGGGGTGTCGGTGTGCTGCGGGCCGCAACGGTCGGACCCGATGCAGTGGCGCTACGAATCGGCCGACCTCGCGCCGTTCCTGCGCCAGGGGCGGAACGTTCTGGCCGCCGTGGTCTGGAATTACGGCGAAGACCGGCCCTTCGCGTTGCTCAGCGTCAAGACCGCCTTCATCCTGCAGGGCGACACGGCGGTGGAGAGCGCGGCAGATACCGATCGGAGCTGGAAGGTTTTGGCGGACCGGTCCGTGACCGCGGTTCCGATCGACCGGGCGGCGTTGCACACGTTCATCGTCGTCGGGCCAGGGGAAGGGGTCGACGGGAGGACATTCCCGTGGGGGTGGACTTCGGCGGACTTCGACGACTCGTCCTGGAAGCCGGCTCTCGAAATCGACCACGGAATGCCGCAGGGGATGGGAGCGGACATCACCTGGTGGCTGACCCCCCGCACCCTGCCGCCCATGGAGGAGATTCCGCAGAGGCTGGCCCGCATCAGGCGGGCGGAGGGGGTGGGGGCGGGGGACGCGCTGCTCGCCGGCCGCGGGCCGGTGACGATCCCGGCCCGCGGGGAGGCCACGCTGCTTTTCGACCAGGACTTCGAAACCAACGCCTTTCCTCATGTGGTGACGAGCGGCGGCCTGGGCGCCTCGATGACCCTGACCTATGCGGAGGCCCTGATCGACGCTTCCGGCGCAAAGGGACAGCGGGATGCGATCGAGGGCCGGCACATCGCGGGCAAGCAGGATGTCTTTGTCGCGGACGGGGGCGCCGACCGCGACTTCACCACGCTGGCCTTCCGGACGTTCCGTTACATTGAGCTCAAGGTGCGCACTGGCGGAGAACCGCTGACGCTGAAGGACGTGTACGGGGTGGCGACGGGATATCCGTTCCGGCGGGAAGCCACCTTCGCGAGCGACGATCCCGGGCTCTCCAGGATTTGGGACGTGGGATGGCGCACGGCTCGGCTCTGCGCGTACGAGACGTACACCGACTGCCCGTACTACGAGCAGCAGCAGTACCTGGGGGACACACGGATCCAGGCGCTCATATCCCTGGCGGTGTCGGGCGACGACCGCCTGATGCGCAACGCGATCGAACTCTTCGACCGGTCGCGGCTCCCGGAGGGGCTCACCCTCAGCCGGTACCCGGCGGTGCTTCCCCAGATCATCCCCACGTTTTCGCTCTTCTGGGTCCAGATGGTCCACGACTATTACCAAAACCGCAGGGACGACGCGTTCGTAAGGGACAGGCTGCCCGGAATCCAGGGGGTGCTCGCGTGGTTCGAGAAGCGCATCGACCCGTCCACGGGCATGCTCGGGCCGGTCCCGTACTGGTGCTTCGTCGACTGGCCCGACGAGTGGCCCTGGACCGACAATGCCCGGCCGGGCGGCCAGCCTCCCGGGGTGCGCACCGGGGGCTCGGCGATCCTCACGCTGCAGCTCGCGTGGACTCTCCATGACGCCGCCGACCTGTTCGCCGCGAACGGCAGGCCGGCCGAGGCCGGCCGTTATGAGGCCCTCGCCCTGTCCCTTGAGGGGGCCACGCTGGAGCGCTGCTGGGACGGGCAGCGGGAGCTGGTCGCCGACACGCCGGACAAGGCGACGTATTCCCAGCACGCAAACGCGCTCGCCGTGCTGTCGGGCGCGGTGTCGGGAGACAGGGCGGCGGAACTGATGCGGAGGACGGTCTCGGCCCCGGGCCTGACCCAGTGCACGACCTACTTCCGGTTCTACCTCCTCCGTGCGATGAAGAAGGCGGGCCTGGGCGACGACTATGTCCAGCAGCTTGGGCCCTGGCGGCAAATGCTTGACCGGGGCCTGACGACGTTTGCCGAGCGTCCCGATCCCGCGCGCAGCGACTGCCACGCCTGGAGCGCCTCGCCCGACTACGAACTTCTGGCGACGGTCTGCGGGGTCGAGCCGGGGACGCCGGGGTTTGAGACGGTTCGGATCGAGCCCCACCTGGGCCCGCTGACGAGAGTCAGCGGTTCGATGCCGCATCCCAGGGGGACGATCGCCGTGGCCTTTGTGCGCAGCGGCGGCCATCTCGACGCGGACGTGACCCTTCCCCCGGGGCTTCCCGGGATTCTCGTCTGGGGAGGCAGGGCAACCGCCCTGGTTCCCGGGGAGCAGCGCGTATCGATGGACCGCTGAACCTACCGGCCGCAAGCCCAGGGGCAGCCGAACACCTACTTGTCCGACCAGATCGAGAATTCGCTGCCGCCGGGCTCCGCAAAATGAAACCGGCGTCCGCCCGGGAAGTCGAAGGTGTCCCGGGTGATCGTTGCCCCCAGTTTGATCGCGAGATCGCGCTGCTGCTCAAGATGCTCCGAATAGAGCACCGGGAGCGCCGCGCCCGAGGTCGCGCTCGACACTTTGTCTGAGGTGAAGAAGCCCCCGTTGATGCGCCCGTCCTCGAACGAGCAGTAGTCGGGTCCGTAGTCGGTGAACTTCCATCCGGCGAGCGCCTCAAAGAAGGCCCTGCTCTTCCGGACATCCCTCGAGGGGATCTCGATATAGTCGATTGTGTTGGGGATTGATGCCGGCATGTCTCTTGGGGTTGAAGGACCAATTGATTGGGGCCATCGCGGTCGGATGGCAATCGGAGGCCTCAAACGCTTGCGCCATCGAGGGTTTTCCTCAGCACATCGGCGAGTCCGTCCACCTGGTAGGGCTTGCCGAGGAAGGAAAACCCCGGACCGTTGAGGATGCCCTCCTTGTTCAGGTTCACGCTGTAGCCGCTCGTGATCACGACTTTCAGCCCCGGCCTCTCGGTCTTGAAACGGCCCGCCAGGTCGAGCCCGCTGTAGCCCTTGGGCATGACCATGTCGGAGAAAAGGAGGTCGATTTCGTCCTTGTGGTCGTTCCAGACCCGGATGGCGTCCTCACCGTCGACCGCCTCAAGGACGCGGTAGCCGATTCTCTTCAGCATCCTGACCGCCATGGTGCGCACGGCGTCCTCGTCCTCGACCGCGAGGATGCACTCGTTGCCCCGCTTTGTCTCCGGCGGGGCGGCTTGCGGCGCGTCCACGGGCGCCCGGCGGGTCTCGGGCAGGAAGACCAGAAACTCGCTGCCCTTGCCGAGTTCGCTCCTGACCTCGACCCATCCCCGGTGCTGCTTGGCGATTCCATAGACCGTTGCGAGGCCCAGGCCCGTGCCCATCTCCTTGGTCGTGAAGAACGGTTCGAAGATGTGCCCGAGCGTCACCGGGCTCATGCCACAGCCCTCATCCTTCACGGTCAGGCGGATGAAGCTACCCTTGCGGGACTCGGGATTCAGGGAAGAGCCGTTCTCGCCGAGCGTCACGCGCGCGGAGCCGATCGTCAGGCGGCCCCCCTTCGGCATCATCGCGTCCCGGGCGTTGACGCACAGGTTGGTGACGATCTGCTCGATCGAGCCGGTGTCGCCCTCGATCCACAGCGGACCGGGCGCGCGCTGGCGGACAAGCTCGACGCTTTCGGGAAGCAGGCTTTCGAGCATCTTGGCGAGGTTGTCGATCACCTCCCCGACATCGATCGCCTTGATCTGCACAACCTGCTGGCGGCTGAAGGTAAGGAGCTGGCGGGTCAGGTTGGCGGAGCGCTTCGCCATGAGTTCGAGCTGCTCGATGCCGGTCCTGACCTCCGGGGAGATGTCGGGGTTCGCGGAAAGGAGGCCGATCTGCATGAGCGTCGCCGTCAAAATGTTGTTGTAGTCGTGCGCGATGCCGCCCGCGAGCTGGCCGACGGCCTCCATCTTCCTGGCCTGCGAAAGCTTTTCGAGGGTCGCCGTCAGCTGGGCGGTGCGGTCCGCGACCCGCTTTTCAAGCTCGGTGTTGAGCAGGCGATAGCGTTCCTCGCTCGCGGCGAGGGCCGCGGATTTCTCGGTGGATTCGACGATCCGGCGGCCGAGCTGCGCGTTGGTTGCGTTGAGTTCCTTCGTGCGCTCGGCGATGAGTCGTTCGAGCCGGACGTTTTCGCGGTGCTGCAGGAAGGACGACAGCCAGGAGACGAAGGCGAAAACCGCCACCACTGCGGCGGCGTAAGCAAACCAGGCGGGCGTGGAGCGGTACCAGGGCGGCTTGACGGTGAATCGCAGCCGGGCCTCGTCCCCCGGGGCGCCGCCCAGGGCCACGGGCCGCACACGGAAGGTGTAGTCGCCCTCCTTGAGGTGGTTGAAGGCCGCAGAGCCGACGATCCCCGTGGAGACCCAGTGGGTGCCCGCGCCCTCAAGCATCACCTCGAAGGAGACGGGGGAGGCAAACGGATTTCCCGGGGCGGCGAAGTGGATGACCAGCGAGTTGTCGGCGTAGTTGAGCGCTTCGAGCGCCGCGGCCGGGCCGAAGAGCTGGCGGTTTGAGGAGGAAAGCTGCACCGAGGTGATCAGGGCGTGCGGCCGCGCGGGCGGGGGTGCCGGAAACCGGAGGTCCATTCGCACCAGCCGCCGCCTCTGGAACATCCAGACGACGCCGTCATCCTCGACCGTGTAGGAAGTCGGCGTGAATCCAACGGGCGCGATGTCTATCTGGCGGCCGCCCCAGGCCGCGCCCCGATCGATGGCCATGGGGGCGGTCCGGTCCGTAAACCAGAGCCGCCCGAGGGTGTCGGTGACCGGGCGTCCCCCTGCGATCGCCAGCTGCGGATAGCGGGCCAGGAGTTCGCGGTCCGGCACGAACCTCTGCTGGGAATCGTCATAGCGGACCAGGTGGTCGCCCCAATGGAAGCGGGCGACCCCGTCGAGGATGTAGGGTTCGATCCAGCCGTCCCCAAGGCCGGATTCGGCACCGAAGATCCGGAGGACGGGCTCCCCCTTGCCGGCGTCGATCCGGCCTACCTCGGAGTTGCCAAGTTCGACCCAGCTGATTCCGTCGGCGTCCACAACCGCCCCGTAGTTGTCGGCGATCCCGGGCGCCGGGATACGCCGTGCGGCGTAGTTCGGGCCCTCCTGGCGGATGACCCCGAATTCCCCGCGGGCGGCGTAGTCCCAAACGCCCTTGGAGGAGCCCACCGACCAAACCCGCGCATTGACAATGCCGGGCAAAATCTCCCTCCAGCCGGACGGATCGCGGAGGTAGATGCCCTTGTCGTTGCCGCCAAACAGGTGGCCGTCGACCTCGACCAGTGTGAACAGATAACGCCCCGGGGGCGTGTCGTCGTCGAACCGTTCCAGCCGGCCTGCCGGGCCGTAGACACCGTGCATTGCCCTCCCGTCGGCGAGGATCCAGAGCTGGCCGTCATGGCGGAGGGGCTGGGCAAAGGAGAGTCCGCTCGGAACGAGCGGCTCAAAATGCGAGACGGGCGAGGGGAACTCGACCCTGGCCACTCCGTTGTCCATCACGGCCCACAGCACGCCGGAGCCCGAGTACTTGAGGAGCCTCACCCGGGCCAGGCGGTGGTCGAGGGAGCGGTCCAGCACCTGCACGGTCCGGCCCGTGCGGTCGAAAAACACGATGCCGACCGTGTCCACGGCGGCGGCATAGAAGCCCCCGCCGACGGCGCACAGGTCGGTGATGCGATGCCCGCTGTTCAGGGGGCCCGGCGGACCGAAGGGGCGAAAATTCCGTCCGTCAAAGAGTCTCGGCCCCACGGAGCCGGTTCCCGCCAGCAGCTGGCCGTTGCCGAACGGAATAGTGCAGGTGACCGTTTCGCTCACGAGGATGTCCGCGGCCCGGATTCTTTCGACTGCGCCGTCGCTCTTCAGCCGCAGCAGCTCGCCGGAGTTGCCCGAGCTCAGGAACAATTCCTTTCCAAGGTTGAAGATCCTATCCGGACCTTCGACCCTTCCCACGATCCTGATGGGTTGTCCCGGCCTCCATGAGACGATCACCTTGGTGCCGCCATACCAGTACCACTGGTCGGGGAGCGCGGCCACGCGCGTCAGGTCCAGGCCCCCGGGGTCGAGAACCTGCGACACCGTCGCCACCTGCGTGAAGTGCCACCGACCGCCGTCGCCCAGGTCGATGCGGGCGATGCCGCCATTCAGCCCGGTGTAGATCTGGCCGTCGCCGTCCACGGCGACCGTGGCGATGATGGGCGGCTCGCCATCCGCCGATCGAAACGTGTCCCATCTCACGCCATCGCCAAAGGCGAGCTCCCGCTGCGAGACGACGAGCACTCGCCCGTCGGGGAGTACGTGCAGATCCGTGGGGGGGAGGCTCAGGCCCAACTCCTCCGGTCCCATCACGACGAAGGACGGAGCCCCGGTTTCGACGACTCCCGCCGGGGCCGAGGACATGGCGCGGACGATGACGCCCGAGCCGAGGGCCCCCAAGGCCAGTATCGCGCAGACCAGGCGGGACAATGCCGCGGCCAAACCTGCCGGGCGACCGCCGGGGCATGGGAGTCCGAATGCCAAACGGGGCGGCTGCATGCGGGTTGGGAGAATTTGGGGGACTAGGGGCCTGGCTTGGGTCCCTGCCTATGTCTTATCGGCAGGATTTCGGGGAAGTACGGGTCTTTTTTGCCTCTTTCCGCCTTTCCTGCAAGGACTTCAATTGATGCCGCCCTCACGGCGCCGAACCGGGTTCGGCCAGCCAGACGTCCTTGTACCGCTGGAAGCCGAGGCGGTTGGCCTTCCAGCCGTGCACGGAGGTGTCGATTGCGTGGAACGTCGACCCGTAGGTCATCGGCGCCAGCGGGGCCTCGGCGAGCATGAGAGCCTCGGCGCGTTGGAAAAGGGCGAACCTGCGCGACCTGTCCGGCGTGCGGGTGGATTCGTCGATGAGGCGGTCAAAAACGGGGCTGCCCCAACCGGAATAGTTGCAGCCGTTGCCGGTGACGCAGGTCTGCAGGAAGGTGTTCGGGTCGGCGTAGTCGGCGATCCAGCCGCACATGCCTATCGTGTAATTGAGGCTCTGCTCATTCTGGAACAGCGTCTTCTGCTCGACCGGCGCAATGGTGATCCGCACGCCGAGTTCCCTTAGCCACATGGCCTGGACCGCCACCATGGCCCTCTGGCTCGCATTGTCGGTGAAGGCCTGGACTTCGAAGACGGGCAGCCCCTTGCCCCCAGGATAGCCGGCCTCCGACAGAAGCCGTCGCGCCCCCTCGAAATCGCTCGGGACGGCGGCCTCGGACGTGTAGCCCGCGCAATTGGGCGGGGTCAGACTGTGCGCCGGCGGAAGGGCGCCCTTGTACACGTCTTTCGCTATGGCCTCCCGGTCGATCGCCATCGAAAGGGCGCGGCGCAGCTTAACGTTGTCGAGCGGCGGCCGGGTCGTGTTGAAATACAGATAATTTGAAGCCAGGATCGGCTCGATGCGGATTCTGCTGGGGGTTTCCGCCCGATACGCGGGAATCTTTGAGATCGGCAGGGTGTAGGTCACGTGGAGCTGGCCCGAGCGGAACGCGACCTCCTCCGTCACAGCGTCCTCCATCGGGTAAAACTGCATGCCGGCCAGCCGGCAGTGTGCCGCGTCCCAGTACCTTGGGTTCCTCGCGACGGCGATCCGGCTGTTTGGGGTCCACTCGGTCAGGATGAACGGGCCGTTCCCGACAAGGTTGCCCGCGCGCGTCCAAAGCGTTCCCTTGCGCTCGATCGGACCGAACCTTTCGATCGTCTTTCGCTGGACCGGCAGCCAGGTGGTGTGGGAGGCGAGCGCGGGCAGGTAGGGCACCGGCCGTTCGAGGGTGATCTGCAGGGTCGCCGGATCCAGGGCCTTCGCGCCGACCAGGGAAAAGTCGGTGATCCTGCCGTTGTTGAACGCCTCGGCGTTCCTGATCGGCCAGAGCATGTACGAATAGATGGAGGCGAAGGCGGGCAGCAGGATCCGCCTGAACGAATAGACAAAATCGTCCGCGGTCACCGGATCCCCGTCGGACCAGCGCGCATCCGGCCTCAGGTGGAAGGTGTAGACCAGTCCGTCGGGCGACTTATTCCAGCCCGAGGCGGCGGCGGGGACCGGCTGCGACGTGTCGGGGTCGATCCAGGTGAGCCCCTCGAAAAGCGCGTAGGCGATGTTCGTGTCCGTGTAGGCCGTGATGTTCTGGGGGTCCAGATCCGCGGGCTCGGCGAAGTTCCCGAGGAGGAGGGTCTGCGTGCGCACGCCCGCCGCGGCCGGCGTCTCCCGCTTGGCGCAGCCCGCGGCAACGGAAAGGACCGCGGCCAGCACGAACGGCAGGATCCAGGGGGCGCGCTTCACGGAGGTATTAAAGGAAATCGGGCGCCGGAGATCGAGGAATGTTTACAATCCATTTTTCCCGCCAAGGCGCGAAGCTCGCGCAGAATACTTCCAGACTATTTTCGCACGAGGGCACGAAGCGCACGAAGCAATCCAATACGGCGAAATGATGAGGGGCGCTCCGCCCGCCTTCGTCCCGCTGCGCAGCACTACGGCGCGGCGAGCGCCCCTCATCGTTTCGCCACTTTGGCACGGAGAAATACAGGGAGGAGCTGGCAGGCCGAGATCGGTTGGTAGGGCTCGGCGTCCTTGCCGAGCCGTCCCGTCCTCAGAGCGTCCTAAAGACGAGCCCAATGTAGCATACCAGCGTCCCGAGGAAGACCAGTGCGACCGGCAGCTGGGCACGGCGGTTTCCAACGGCAAAACCGGCTACGGCCAGGCCGAGGAAGAGGAATCGGATGCCTGAATTGAGGTCCAGGTCCATCCGCCCCGACCGAAAAATGTCTTCCAGGAGGCTGACGATGATCACGGTCCCCAGGATCCCAAAAAACCACCTGCGGTTGTGGCCGTATTCCCGTTCAAGATCCACGTTGTCGGCAACCTCCAATTCAAACTCGGGGACGAGCAGGTAGCCGAGCAGCGAGATCAGGATCGGAATGAGGAGGTAAAGCAGGAACCCGAAAAACGTCCAATGCACGATGTCGCGCCGGTAAAACGCCACCCACCAGACCTGAACCTGGAGAAGAAGCAGCGTCACCATCCAGACGGTCGTTGGCGGGTACAGGAGCACCTTGCCCCTGCGGCGGATAAGGCGGGCCGCGCTGGCGAGAATGTGCGAGATCCCCAGCGCGATTATGATCGAGACGAGGACCGAGAGAAAGTCGAAGCGGTTCACTTGGAGAGGTGTTGAAAAACTACTGTGCGCGGCCCATCGTGGTTTTTCAACACCCTGCTACGACTTCAGCCGCGCCAGGATCTGGGCCTCAAAGACTTCGTACACGATGCTCCTCTCCTCGATGAAGATCGCCCCGATCCTCGCCGGGGAGGCATAGCGAAAGATGAGTCGGAACTTGCCCGCGCGAAGCCTGTAATATCCCGAAAGGGCCTGCTCGAGCGCCCGAATGTCGCCCCGCTCATGTTGGAGTTCCTTGAGCGCCTTCTTGAGGGCTCGTCTCTGCTCCGGGGCGAGGCGGCGGATGAAATCGTAGACCGGCTCCCTGACATCCACCTTTGGCATCACTCCAGGATGTCTTCGACCCGGTACGACTTGAGCTTGCCGGCCTCATTTGCCCTGATCGCCTTCATTGCCGCCGGATTCGCAAGGATCTCCATCGTCTCGACAATCGCACTCATGCGTTCGTTCCCGATGACATATGCGACGGGCTCGTTGCGCTTGGTGATCGTCGCCACGTAACCGGCCTGGGCCTCCTTGACGACGCGGGGAAAACGCGCCTGCCCTTCGGTAATTGAATATGTAGAAGACACGATAAAACTATGTAGGATGGATTTGCGCGAAGTCAAGTCACCGGCCGGCGCCGGTGGTGGCATGTTTGCAATCGATTTACCCCGCAAAGGCGCGAAGCTCGCGAAGAATACCTCCAAACCATTTTCGCACGAAGGCACGAAGCTCACGAAGCAATCCAATACGGCGAAACGATGAGGGACGCGGAGCCTACGCACTACGCGGTGTGCGAATCGTCAAAAGGCG
>Ga0302319_10009436_pt1 | contig 18755 bp, 15 predicted proteins | sample Bog_T0_2_FD_203319 | JGI IMG/M metagenome (GOLD analysis project Ga0302319, IMG submission 203319) | Peat permafrost microbial communities from Stordalen Mire near Abisko, Sweden - Bog_T0_2 | ecosystem: Environmental > Terrestrial > Soil > Wetlands > Peat | place: Sweden: Abisko, Stordalen Mire... | reverse complement strand
GGGCGCGATCCAAGAATTGAGAAGCCGCTGGCGCGTCCGAAAAAGAAATATTAGAGAGAATTCCAACCTGAGTTTATCAATCTGGTATCGAGCTTAAGCAAAAACCTTGCACCAGAAATGTTGCTTCGCAAGATTCGGCGCTGGTTTTTTCGCTGAGCGATGCTAGAATATCGGCGAAACCGATACATACTTGTGGGAAAGTTCCGGGCGATGAGCCAGCCATCGAGTCGCCGGAATTTCTTTGGGATCGCGCACGCCGAATCGCGCCCGGTGCCCGAAGACGGTGAAAGTTGTCGAGGAGAAAGCATGGATTCAGGACCGCTGGTGCCGGCTAATACCCCGAACGTTCGCGAAATGCAGCCCGCGGGCGTGGATTTTGGGAGACCGATTAGCCCGCGAGTTTATCCCGAACTTGTTTCCCAGGAATCGGCGCTCGGCGAATACGTCCGCGTACTGGTAAAGCGTAAGTGGACGGTCCTGGCTTGCCTGTTCACTATTTTTTCCGTGGTCGCGATCGCCAGCCTTAAGATGACGCCGGTCTACGAGGCGAGTGGAAGCATCGCCATTAATAAGCCGGATTCCGGACTGGTGAATTTCAATAATTCTCCTACCTTCAACCTCGACTACTTCGATCCCACCGAACTGGATACAGAAGTCAAGATTCTGCAAAGCGATCTTCTAGCTCTGCAAGTGGTGAAGGAGTTGGCGCTGGACCGGCGGCCGGAGTTCGGTGGCAAGCCTCCGGCGGATCCCTCATCGCTCGATCTGGCTCCCGATCCTCTACAAGCCGACACCGCTCGAACCTCGGGATTGCTGGCCAGTTTTCGCAGCAATCTGAAAGTCACGCTCGCGCCCAATACTCACATCGTCGAGGTCCATTTTCGCAGTCCGGATAAGGATCTGGCCGCTACCGTGGTCAACACATTAATGACTACGTACACGGAAAACAATTTCAAGTCGCGCTTCGATTCGACGATGCAGGCCAGCGACTGGCTTTCCAAACAACTCGTCGACCTGCAGATGAAGGTCGAGACCTCGCAGGAAAAGTTGGTCCGCTACCAGAGAGAACACGAAATTCTGGGCATCGACGAGAAGCAGAACATCACGACGCAGAAACTGGATGAGCTGAACAAGGCCCTGACCAATGCGGAATCGGAGCGCATGGATAAGGAGTCGGTTTACCGCCTGGTGCAATCGGGAGACGCCGATACCATTGCGTCCGCCGCCACGGTTCTGGATGCAGCGGGAGCCGGTGGCCAGAACCAGGCTGGATTGCTGGAGTCTCTTCGCGGCAAACAAGCCGACCTGAAAATCCAGGCCGCCGAATTAAGCACGCAGTTCGGACCTTCCTATCCGAAAGTTGCGCAGCTCAACAGCCAGTTAAAAGAAGTTGACGCCCAGATTCTTCTGGAGATCAAGAAAGTTGCCGGCAAGATTAAAGGCCAGTACATGGCTGCATTGCAGCGCGAAAGCATGCTGCATGACGCTCTCGAAAAACAAAAGCAGGAGGCCAATAAACTTAACGAGAGCGCCATTCAATACAGCATCCTGAAGCGCGACCTCGAGAGCTATCGCCAGCTCTACGAGGGTCTGATGGAGAAGATGAAGGAGGCCGGAGTTTCCGCCGGACTGAAGTCCAATAACTTCCGCATTGTCGATGTCGCCCGGGTTCCAACCTATCCGGTCGAGCCCAATATTCCCAGAAATCTGGCCTTCGCTTTCATGCTGGGTCTGACCAGTGGAGTCGGCCTCGCTTTCATGCTGGAAGGATTGGATAACACGGTACGCACCACCGAACAGGCGCAGCTGATTTCCGGATTGCCTCCACTGGGCATGATTCCGATGGGGTCGCGAACCGCGCGGGAAGGCGCGAACGCCAAGCGCCTGGTCATCGCGACGTCGAAGGAAGCGGTGGAGTTGGTCACGCAGGTGCGGCCGCAATCGCAGATGGCGGAGTCCTATCGCGCGTTGCGCACTTCGTTGTTGCTTTCGAACCTGGGCGCGCCTCCCAAGGTAATCATGGTGACCAGCGCGCTGCCCCAGGAAGGAAAGACCACCACCAGCATCAACTGCGCGGTGGTGCTGGCGCAGAAGGGCATTCGCGTTCTGCTGATCGACGCTGATTTACGGCGGCCCAGCATCCACAAGACTCTGGGAATGGGTCCGCGCAGCGGTCTGAGCAATGTGCTTACCGGAAGCGCCACCCTGCAACAGACCATCACCCGGTCGGCGATCTTGCCGAACTTGTCTATTTTGCCCGCCGGAACCCCTCCGCCGAATCCAGCGGAATTGCTGGCTTCCACCAACATGCGCGATGTTCTGGAAGAGTTGCGCGGACAATATGACCATATTGTGGTCGATACGCCGCCGACTCTTTCCGTCACCGACGCCGTGGTTCTTTCGCCGCGAGCCGATGCCATCGTGCTGGTGATCCGCTCGGGACAAACTACCAAGCAGGCGTTGCGCCGCTCGCGTGACGTTCTCTTGCAGGTGAATGCCAAGGTTTCCGGCGTGCTTTTGAATGCGGTCGACCTGAGTTCGCCCGACTATTATTACTACTACGAGTACAAGAGCAAATACTCCCGCTACTACCGCGACGACGAGCCGCACGGGGACCACGACCACGACGAAGACGGCGACACCGAGGATGTAGCCGAGGCCTCTCCCAACAGCGCATAGCGGATAGTACGTTCCGGAGTAGATATTCCTCCACCAGGCGGCATGAAAATAGACCTTAAGTCGGCGTGGCGAAAAAGACTCCTGATTGGAGCGGGAACGGGATTGTGCCTGATTTATGTGCTGCTGGCGGGCCGAATTTTTGTCGCGTCCGCGTTCGGGGAGAAGCCGGAGTTGGCTAGTCTCCAACGGGCGGCCCGGTTGGATTCTGGAAACGCCGATTATCGCAATCACCTGGGGCGCTACTACGCTCTTGTGGCCAGGGATCCGGGAGCAGCCATTCAACCCTATCGCGCCGCGGTGCAACTGAATCCGCACTCCGCGCGCTACTGGTTCGATCTCGCGTCCGCCTACCAGGTTTTAGGAGACATTTCGAATCAGACTTGGGCGCTGGAGCGCGCGATCGAAGCCGACCCGACAACGCCCGATGTGGCTTGGGAAGCGGCTAACTTTTATCTGGTCCAAGGGGATAACGATAAGGCTTTGCGGGAATTCCATGTGGTGCTGGAAAATGAGCCGTCGCTGGCAGGCCCATCCATTCAGTTCTGCTGGCGTGTGGACCCCGATGTAGACGCCCTGTTGCGCGACGTCGTGCCCGCCCGTTCCACAGCTTACATTGCGTTCCTCCAACTGCTGATGAGCAAGCGGGAGACCGCGGCGACGGCGAAGGTCTGGAGCGCGATGATGGCGACTCCGGATCCCTTCGAACGGCGTTACGCCTATGACTACATTCAGTATCTTTTCGATCACAGAGCTGTGGATGAAGCGCGGCTGGCATGGCAACAAGCGGCGCCGCGATTTGGACTGTCTTCGTATTTGCCCACGCGCAATAATTTGATCGTGAACGGCGATTTCAATCTGGACGTTTTGAACGGCGGCTTCGATTGGCAATATCAGCGGCAGCCGAGCGTGGCTCTGGTGCTCGATCCCAGCGATTTTCACAGCGGCCATCGCTCTTTATCCATCACGTTTGACGGGCCCGGCGTCAACGACGCAGGTATCCGCCAGTTTGTTGCGGTTCAGCCCGGCACCACGTACGACTTTTCGGCATATTACAAGAATGGAGAACTCGAGGGCGCGGGCGCTCCGCACATAACGATTCAAGATGCCTATACGCAGGCCGTCGTGTATGACAGTGACGAACTCAAGGAAGCCGGATTTTGGAAATCAGTGACTGGCGAATTCACCACTGGCGACGATTGCAAATTGCTGGTCGTGCACGTCCGGCGGCTTCCAGCGGGTAGTCCCATCCGGGGCAAGATCTGGCTGGATGATTTCCGCCTGGTGGCGAAACGGTAATATTTTTTCGTTCCGAGTTTCTAATCCGAAATGCGAGCCATCCGAAATCCCGAGAACCTTCGCCGCGAACGCGCCGTCTTAGCGGGTAACATTCTGTTGTTCGGCGTTTTCGGACTGCTTCTCTTCGGACCCCTGGCCTTCGGCGCGGTCGAGCCCTGGTCCATATTTCTGCTGGAGGCAGGGTCCGCCGCCTTATTGCTGGTGTGGATTACCAAGCAGGTTTTAGAAGGCGAAATGAGGGTCCGGGGAAATGCCTTGTTCTTTCCCATGGCGGCGTTCGCCGTGCTGATCGCGGTGCAACTTGTCTTCCGTCGCACCGCCTACGCGCATGACACGATCGTGCTGGCGCTGCTTTATTTTTGCTATGCGATTCTGTGCTTTCTTGCCGGACAAGCGCTAATCAAAGGGGCGCAGGCGCGAACTCTGGCGGTGATTTTCTCAGTGTACGGAGCCGCTATGGCGAGCTTCGCCCTGCTGCAAGGGATTTCCGCGAACGGCAAGCTTTACTGGATTCGCCAACCCCGCATGGGAGGCTGGATCTACGGGCCCTATGTAAATCACAACCATTATGCCGGCTTAATGGAGATGCTCGTCCCCATCCCTCTGGTTCTGGCGCTGACGCACCTGACCTCGCCCAGAAATCGCGCGCTGGCCGGCGCGGCGGCGGCCGTGATGGTCGGCACCATCTTTATTTCAGGATCGCGCGGCGGCATGATCGCGATTGTCGCCGAACTCATCTTTCTCTCCGTATTGCTGGTCAAGCAGAAACGCAGCCTGCGAACTGCGGTGGGCGTTGGTGTGTTTCTTGCCCTCGTGGCTGGATTGCTGACGTGGATCGGAGGAGCGGAGCTTGGCAAACGAATCGCAACGGTCGGGACTTCGCACAGCGAAATCTCTAACGATGTGCGCGCTTACATCAACCGCGACGGCTTCAAGATGTTTTTGAAGAAGCCGGTTCTGGGTTGGGGATTGGGAACGTTTCCGGTCGTGTATCCGCAGTTCCGGACGTTCTATACCAATTTCTTCGTGAACGAAGCGCACAACGATTATCTGCAACTTCTGGTCGAAATGGGCTTGCTGGGATTGGCCACCATGCTTTGGTTTGTGGTGACGCTGTTCAAACGCGCGCTTAAGAAACTGAATAACTGGACGGGCGAGATGAGTGGGGCCGTCGCGCTGGCTTCCCTGCTCGGGCTGAGCGGAATCCTGGTTCATAGCGCGGTGGATTTCAATTTACAAATCCCGGCCAATGCCGCGCTCTTCTACGTGCTCTGTACTATCGCAGCCTCGGAGCCGTTTGCGAAGCCCGCGCGCAAAAGGCGCGTGGTGCGCAGCAAGCCGGCTGGGGAGCTTCCGGAATCGCAGGAGGCGTTGCACCAACCCGCGACGAACTTCTAAAGGACTCTGCATCCCGGGCGACTCAGCTTGTCATCCCGGGCGACTCAGCTTGTCATCCCGAAGGACTCAACCTGTCATCCCGAGCACAGCGAGGGATCATGGTGTTTGCGTGCAGTGATTACGCTGCTGGCAAGAACCAAGATCCCTCGCTGCGCTCGGGATGACAATGTTATGGGAGTTCTATGCTTTCGAGTGCTAGGGTTTCGAGTTCTGGGGTTTCAGAATCGCTAGCGCGTTTCGAATTGCAAAAGATTTCGCGATTGCAAAAGCATCGAGCCGTTCAGCATAGCCGAACGGCTCAAAGTCTCGTCGAATCACTCTTGGTTTACGGCACCGCTGGGCTAACCGGACTATCGTTTCGCAACAATACCCATGCCGTGACGCCGCCCACAGCCGCTAACCCCACCCCGATCGCGACCGGTGAATTCAACACTCCGCCGCCCGCAGCCGGAGCAGCTCCGGCAGCGCGCTTCTTGTCTTTCTTTTTCTTGTCGCTTTGATCGGACTGCTCGTCCCGCGTGGTTTCCTGGCCCTGGGCCAGAGTGACCGTGCCACTGTCGTCGGTGATGGTCAGGTCCCCTTTGCGGGCGGCGATGCGCACCGTGCCATCCGTATCGGTGATGTTGAATTCGGTCCAGGCGTCCGACACTGGAGAGACTTTCACGTCGCCGGCAGTCGCTCCGATGCTCTTGGAGGTGGAAACGCTGACCCCGCCATGCTCAACCTTCAGAGATGTACCTTCAAACTGCACCAGAGAATCACCCAGGACGGTAATGCTGGAGCCGGGAGCGTGAATGTTGGCGGCGGAGTCGGAACGGGTTTGCACCAGATCTCCGGCAAAAATGGCGGAAGACTTTGGAACGTGGCTGCCGTTGACCCAGGCAGCGCCATCGGCGTAAAGCATGGCCGCAGTACCCGTATCGGCGGCGAATAGCGAAGCAGGCACGATCAGCAGTAGCACGCAACTTACCATCCTGCCGAAAGCACACATGCCCATCCCACACTCCGTTACTAACTAAGTTGGTTACCGTTAACGCATCGTACCCTCGAAAGTTCTTGGCAGTCAATGCAATTTGTGCTGTAAAAGCGGGGCGTCTGTGGAAAACTCTTCCGGCGAATTCACCACGGAGTCACGGAGACACGGAGAAATTATGAGGAAGAAATAAAAAGAAGTTTTGACCTCCTCACTTGGCTCCGTGACTCCGTGGTGAGAAGGTATGAACTTGCTCACCGCCAGCGATCGACCAGGTTCCACCAAATGAGGCGCATCCACTCGTCCACGCAGGTTTTCGCCCATTGCCGGTGACTCCACCAGCGCTCCCCGAATTGCGCTTCGTCGCGGGCAGCCGCGATGGCGTATTCATGCGACGGGTCTTCCTTGCGGAAAACGCTCAACGCACGGCGCGTGTGAAAGTCAGAAGTAACGAGCAACACGCGCTTGCTACCAGGGACACATTTTTCGGCATCGCGCGACTCGTCCCTGGTGGAGAGTCCCACGATCGGACACACGCTCATCGCCGCCGCATACGGGGAGTCTTGAATATATTTTTCCGCCAGCTGAAGTTGGGTAAACTCATAAATTTTCGTGTCTGCCGGAACGTCCAGGATGACCCTACGTCCATACCCCTGAGCCAGAAGTTGCAGTGCTCGCGCGGGACGTTTTTCGGTTTCACCGGCTAATACGAGAATTACATCGGAGGGCTGCGGGGAATCCAGCACCAGAAAACTGCCGGCCTTTGCCGCCGTCAGGATCGCCAAACATGCTACAACCAGGAACCACAGAAACCACGATGGGCGTCGTCTCGCCATAAATTTCCCAACTCCGGAAATAACTTTAGTTTCTTATGTTCCTGGTCAAGCCCTACAATGAGGGTCGCAAACGCATGCTAGAATCGAAAACGAAATCACTTCCCCAGAAAAGAAGTTTTCCGCGAAGATGACGAATCACTCTGCCGCAAATCGTTCACCGGAACAACTTAAGAATAAAATTCAACAGCGCCAGGCCAGGGTCGGCATCATCGGACTCGGCTACGTAGGGCTGCCTCTCGCTCTGCTTTTCAGCGAACAGAAGTTTGTTGTCACCGGCTTTGATATCGATGCGCGCAAAGTTGACACGCTGGCTAAGGGCGAATCCTACATCTACCGCATTGCCGCGGAAGAAATTCGGGCGGCGCAGGCGCAGGGTTTTTCCGCGACCGCGGATTACGCCCGGCTAGTAGAGATGGATGCCGTCATCATCTGCGTCCCGACCCCGCTCAACCAGTATCACGAACCCGATCTTAGTTTTATCACGGACACGACTCACGCCATCGCGCCCCATCTTCAGCCCGGCCAGTTGATCATTCTGGAGAGCACAACTTATCCCGGCACCACGGAAGAAGTGATGGTGCCGATTCTCGAAAAAGAAAACAAGAGTGAATTGAAAGCGGCGCGCGGAACTGCATATTCAGAAAAAGAATTTTTCGTCGCCTTCTCGCCGGAGCGCGAAGATCCCGGCAACACGACAGTCGCACGGCGTGACATTCCTAAAGTTGTGGGCGGAGTGAATCCGCAAGCCTCAGAGCTGGCGGGAGCGCTGTATGGTTCCATTTTTCATCGCACCGTTCCGGTTTCGTCGCCCGCTGCCGCTGAGATGACCAAGTTGCTGGAGAATATCTACCGCTGCGTGAACATTGCGCTGGTGAACGAGTTGAAGATGCTGTGCCTGCGCATGAATATCGATATTTGGGAGGTCATCGCCGCGGCCTCAACCAAACCTTTTGGATTTCATCCTTTTTATCCCGGCCCAGGTTTGGGAGGACATTGCATTCCGATCGATCCCTTCTACCTTTCGTGGAAGGCGAAAGAATTTGATTTCCGCACCCGCTTCATCGAACTGGCGGGCGAGATCAACAACAACATGCCGTATCACGTACTAGCTTCGATTGGCGGAGCGCTGAATCAGCACAAAAAATCTATCAACGGCGCGAAGGTCCTGATCCTGGGCGTGGCGTATAAACGTGACATCGACGATTTGCGGGAATCGCCGGCGCTCACCATCATCGAGCTGCTGCAGCATGAAGGCGCGCAGGTGGGCTACCACGATCCTTATTTTCCGTTCATCGGCAAGGGGCGCAAGTACGATCTGCAGATGAAGCGCAGCGAACTCGATCAACTGGAGCAATACGATTGCATTGTGATTGTCACCGACCACTCGGATTACGATTATAAAAAGATCGTCAGCGAAGCGAAGTTAGTAGTCGACACCCGCAATGCCACGAAGGGAATCGATAGCCCAAAAGTCGTGCGCTGTTAGGGGCTCGTAATCTGACAAATTCGCTTAAGTAAGTCGTGCGGCACACGTTGCGGATCGGCGTAAAAGCTCCGCGAATGATGTAATTTATTGCTCTTTCACCCAGAATTCCCAGCGCTCACCGCCACCCCTGCTGTAAGTAATTGCCGGATCAACAAGATAAGCCTGCTGTGCAAACAAAGAATGGCCTTTCGTGTGCAGCTTTCGAATCCGAAGTAGTAGACTAAGGCTTATCAAGGCTGGCGGTCTGGAACTGACAGTCTGGTTCTGCGCTGCCCGATGAACGATAAAAGTCCAACGAAGCTTAAGAAACTTCAGTCTCCCAGGGGTGTTTTCAAGCAGTGACGAGAAATGCGGATATGAGTACTGCTGTCTCCCAGGAACCACTCTTTGCTCTGCTGCCCAAGACGAGGACGCCCTGGACAGAATTCGGGCTCAGCACGGTTCTACAGGCCTTGACTGTTGCCGCGCTGGTTTGGGTGCGCTTGTTGCATCCCGCGGTCTTCTCGCCTCCGGAGCATGTCTATCGCGCCATGGGCGTGGTAACAACGCCGCCACCCGTGAACCACCAGCCGCAGCCAAGTCCGTTGAAGCCCGCATTCGTCGCACGCTTGGATGCGCCTTCGAACGCATTGCGCCTGCCCGCCCCCCAGCCGAAGGTCTTGCGGATGGAAGACAATTCGGCGCCTGCGGTAAACATTTCCCTGAAAACTCCCGCGCCACTGCCGGTAAAGATCGAGCCGGTCATGCCGAAACGAGGAGTAACTACCAACGTCTTTTCGACTGGCAGTTCGGCGACTCCTACCATTGCGGCGCGCCCGGCCTCTCAAGTGCAGACAGGGGGATTCGGTGATCCGAATGGAATTCCGGCCAAAGGCAGTCCGGGCAAGGCAGTGAATGTAGCGGGCCTGGGATCGTTCGATCTGCCGTCCGGGCCCGGCTCTGGCAACGGAAGCGGCGGCGCGAAAGGCGTAGCGGGAGTGATTGCGAGTGCAGGATTCGGAAGCGGCACGGCGACCGCGGACAATCATCCTCGCAGTATTGCGATCCAATCCAGCGGCTTCGGCAGCACGCTAGCTACGGCTCCTCCCAAATCGGCCCCGGCGCCGGCAGAAATTTCCAAAGTGCTCCCGGCAGAAATCCTTTCCAAGCCGACTCCCGTCTATACTCAGGAAGCACGAAATTTGCGGATTGAAGGCGAAGTTCTTCTGGAAGTAGTTCTCGAATCTTCCGGGAATCTTCGGGTGTTGCGCGTAGTTCGCGGCTTGGGCCATGGGTTGGACGATAACGCAGTGCGGGCCGCAGAACAGATTCGCTTCAAGCCGGCCACGAAAAACGGGCAGCCGTCCGATTCCACAGTGGTTCTGCACATTGTTTTTCAGTTGGCATAATTTTTCGGCAAAGGGTTTTATGCGTATTGGGCGGTTCAGTTCGTTCTCATTATTGCTCTTGTTAACCTGGGTTCTGCCGGTCTGGATTCTGCCCGCGGCTTCCCAGGATTCCGCCTCTTCCTCTTCTGCGCCTCAAGTCAGCATCACGGAAGAAGCGCCGGCCCCCCACGGTTCCGCGACGGCCTCGATGCCTCCGCCGCCGGCATCGTTTAATGATGTTCTGGATCGCGTGGTGCAGCGCGAACACCTGTTTCTTGCGCAGATGCGCCACATGCGGCCCATGGTCGAAACCTATCTGCAGGACTTGAAAGACGACAAGGAAGGCGTCGCTTCGCCGGTCAAAGATCAGTACTTCCTGGGACGCCTCGACATGAGTGACGGTCCGGACGATACTTCGTTCATCGGCCAGCCCGGCTTCGGCCACCGTATGATGAACAAACTCACCGGCCTGTATGCCATGCACTTCCTGCCGCTTGGCTTTGCCCAGATGGTGGTGCTCGATACTGACTTTCAAAAAAAGTATTACAACTTCACCTTCGTGCGCCGCGAGTTTCTCGGCGAAGTGCGCTGTCTGGTGATTGATGTGGAACCAAAGAAAGATGCCTCGCCAGGACGATTCATGGGACGAATATGGGTGGAGGACCAGGATTACAACGTAGTCCGGTTTAACGGTACGTACTACTCGAAACCAGGTGCGGGCGCCTACCTTCACTTTGATAGTTGGCGGCTGAACATGCGCCCCGGCACGTGGCTTCCTGCCTACATCTATAGCGAGGAATCCGGGCTTAAGGCGAACTTGGGACAAACCCTCCACTTCCGCGCGCAGACACGTTTGTGGGGATACGATCTGAAAGCGCTCAGCAAGAACTCCGAGTTCACGCAGATTCTCGTGGATTCTCCCGAGGACTCTTCTGTAAAAGATCAGAGCGATGTGGGGGCGGACGCGACTCCCGTGGTCGCTGAGCGCATGTGGGAGCGGCAAGCCGAAGATAACGCAATTGAGCGTCTGCAGAAAATCGGTTTGGTTGCGCCTCCCGGCGAAGTGGATAAAGTGCTGTGCACCGTGGTCAACAATCTTCTGGTAACGAACAACATCGATCTGGGAGGGGACGTTCGCTGCCGCGTGCTGCTGACGTCGCCGCTGGAGTCGTTCACCATCGGTCATACGATCGTGGTGAGTCGCGGTTTGCTGGATGTGCTGCCCGACGAAGCCTCGCTCGCCATGGTTCTTTCGCACGAACTGGCGCACATTGTGTTGGGGCACAAATTCGATACCCGGCTGGCTTTCAACGACCGTATGTTCTTTGCCGATGAAGATTCGTTTGCGCGATTGGACTTCAGGCATCGGCCCGCCGAAGAAGAAGCGGCCGACAACAAGGCTTTGGAGTTGCTGAAAAATTCTCCGTATAAAGACAAATTAGGAAGCGCAGGATTATTTTTGCGGGCGTTGCAGGAACGCGCCCCGGTTCTGCCTAATCTGATTCGTCCGCATTTGGGCAACAGTCTTGCGGAAGGTAAGAGTATACGGATGTCGGCGCTGCTCGTTTCCGCTCCCCAGTTGGAGCCGCAACGCACCGATCAGATCGCCGCGCTTCCTCTGGGAGGGCGCATTAAGCTCGATCCCTGGACCGATCAGGTGGAAATGGCGAAAGCCAAGCCGGTGGCTCTGACCTCTGCCAAGGAAAAGATGCCGTTCGAACTCACGCCGTTCTTCCCTTACCTGACCCGGCTTTCGGCGCCCGGCAGCCAGAAGGTTGCGCTGACTTCTCCCGCTCAAAAAGACGAGCGCTAGACGCGCCGGGTAGCGGCGTGTTAAGGCTGTGGGAATTGGGTTCAGCTAGGCAGGAATATCGAGAGGAAACTGGACGCACCTAGCTCCTGTACGCAATATGTCTGGGGAATATCTTGCGCGACTTCTACTGGCCGATCGCACTGCCAACATTGGAAAACACGTTGTTGGCGTTCGAGCCGATGAGCCGGATCGTACCGACAACGATCACAAGAATCACAGCCAGCATCACCGCGTACTCTGCGATATCCTGACCACTCTCATCGTTCCAAAGTTTTTGCAAAAAGTTTGCCACGGGCTCCGTCTCCTTAAAAAACGTTCGAACCGAATTCCCTCCACGTCTGCGAAGGAACAATCACTCCATCCTGTGACCGGATCAATTGTTATCCCGAGGCTGGTCTTGAAGAAATCATAAATTCAGGCGCGCGCTTCGCCAATAGCCCGTAAGTGCTATCGAAGTTACTTTTGGAATAGCATTGAGATTACTACTCAGCCAATACTTCTCAGCGGCAAGGACTGGTTCACCGCGAACAGCGCCAACTCCAACCGAGTCGATACTCCCAACTTATCGAAGATGTTGCTCAGATGATGTTTGACGGTGTCTTCACTGATCTTGAAATATTCCGCAATCTCTTTGTTCGAATAGCCAGCCACTACGGCGGCTACGATCTCCAATTCGCGCGGTGTTAATCCAAATTTCTTCTGCCGCGCTTCGTCGCTGGAAGACTGAACCAGCGTTCGCAGATATTGCACCAGGTTGGAAACGCTTTCGCGTCCTACCCAGTACTCTCCAGACATCACGGTCTGGATCGCTTTCAACAATAACTGGGTGGCGGAATCCTTTAAGACGACGCCTCGCGCGCCCAACTGCAAAGCTTCGACGATCTGGCTTTTTTCCGCCGCGGCAGTGAGCAAGATCACGCGCACTGGCGTGGCGTTGGCCCCCGTGCCCAACTCGCGCAGCGCTTCCAGTCCGGGATGCCTGGGCATCGCCAGATCCAATAAGAGGATGTCTGGCTTCAGGGTGCGAGCCAGTTTCACCGCCTCGGCTCCGTCCGACCCCTCGCCGATTACTTTCAAATCGGACTCGGCCTCCAGCAAGCGCCGCAGTCCATCCCGGAAAATCGGATGGTCATCGGCGATCACAATACGTATAGGTTGCGACTTTTTAAAATTCATCGGAAACTTCTCCACCCTTCGGAACTCTGACTTCCAGACGCGTCCCCACTCCGGGATTCGATTCTACCGTGAGCGCCCCTGCAATCAGGCGCACACGTTCCTTAATAATCATGGGCCCTTTACCATTCTGGTCAAGATCTTCCTGTGTAAGCCGGCCGGAAAACGGAAAACCTTTGCCGTCATCTTCCATGGTCAGGCACCACTGGAGATCGCCGGAACTCAGCCGCACCAGCGCATGGCGGGCCTTGCTGTGCTTACGCACGTTGACCAGGCCTTCCTGCACGATGCGCAACAATTCCCTGCAGATTTTATCCGGCATCTCCAGCTTGGCAATATCGGTGACGAAACGCGCGGAGATTCCGGTCTCCCTCTCAAAGCGTTCCACGGCGTCGGTGATCAGGGTGAGCAGCCGTCGCGAGTCGACGTCGATGGATTTCATCTGCTGCATCAGTTCCCGCAGCTTCAGAACTTCTTCGCGCAGCAGGCCCTGAATCCTGCCTAGCTCGCCGCCCACAACTTGCGGAGTATTTTCGGCCTGTCGCCGCAGAACATCGACTTGCATCTCGACCGCGATCAGCGATTGGACCGCTCCATCGTGAAGTTCGCGGGCAAAGCGCGCGCGTTCGGCAGCGCCAGCCCGTCGCCGCAAGCGGTGCAGCAAGTAGACGTTGTACACCGCTGGTCCCACCTGACGGAGCAGATCGAGCAAAAAGCGAAGTTCCTCCTGGGTTTCGCCGCGCCATGTGGGTTCGAAGACAAAAATCCGGCCCCGCCACTCACCGCCAAACACAAAAGAGATGGCAATCAACGACCGGAATGGCTGCCGCTCTTTCAACTGATCCAGCGCATCTGTAGAGGGGACAGGGACGGTGTTGCCGTCGCGATCGAGAGCGACAACCGACCAGCGCTCTCCCTCGTTCTTCGCATAAAAAACTTCTGCGGGAAAATCTTCGAGATAACTTTTCGCCTGCTTGGGGCTGGGATCCAGCCAGACAAAATCCGTCGTACCTTCATTGCCGCCGCGCAACTCTCCCAGAAAAGTCCGGTGGCTGTGAATCTCTTGCGACGCAATCAGCAAGCGCGCCGCCGCGTACATGCGCACGATTTCGCCGCACATCTGTTGCAGCGTTCCGGTCAGACCGGCATCGACGCGGACCTTGGCCAGCATGCGGGTCACAGCGGCTTTTTCCGCTCGCAGGTGCTTTTGCTGCTCCGACAAATACCCCAGCAGCAAACCCATTACCAGCAGGTATACCGAAAGCATGAAGAGCCGTTTCGGCTCGAACTCCGTGGTATTCATCTGCAGGCCGGAGAAAAGATGTCCGGGCAGATGTCCCCGGGCCGCCCAAACGTGGAATAGCAAAAAGCTCTCGGTCCATAGCAGGACCACTTCCGCCGCGGCCGTGCTTAGCGTTTCCCACAAGCCCCAGCGGTAAGCTGCCGCGGTCAGTACAAAAACAAAAAACAGAATGAATGGGCTTCTCGGGCCATCGCCGAACACCGAGATGAACGCCGGCCAAACAATATCCGCCGCATGAACCAGCACGCGAAACCGGACGGTTGAAGCTTTCCGCCGCCGCAAGAGCATGAGCACCAGAATGCTGTTGCCCATGTAAAACCCCAGCAGTCCGTAGGCGGCGGGGGAATTTCCCAGTTGTGTGGGATCCATGCGGATGGCTACCAGCGCCGAAACTGCCAGAAACACGCGCGCCGTCGCCAGCCAGCGCTCGGTCCGGCGGACTTCGCTCGGATCGACCGCAGCTTGCTCTCTGCCCAGGAATCGCTGCTTTACGTCAACGTGCAATTTGGATCACTTCTCGTCAGACTGCCGATGGGACAGGTATGGGATTGGTTTGCATATTATTGATAATAAAGATTAGGAGCAAGCAAAAATTTTAGGAGGCATTTCTCGAACAGAACTGGGTTGCTTCGAGAGCGGCCAATTCTCCCATTTTAGGTTACTTCCGTAATCCAAGACCTTTCTTAGACCAGTCTAAAATAACCGTGAGGATTGTCTTCTTGCGCACGTATTCCCAGTCACGGGCTACGAAGCTATGGGCGACCGCGGTCGGCGTGTGTCTGGCGACGCTGGTCCTGGCTGCGCTTTTTTTGCGTAAATCCTTCGCTCTCACCGCTGTGAGCGATGTGGTCCAGTGCCTGCTTTTATTTTCCGGAGCCGCCGTCTTGATCCCGCACGCCGTGCAATCGCGCGGGCGCTTGCGCCTCTTCTGGACCCTGATCGCCACTGGCATTGCCTTCTGGTTTTCCTACCAGCTGTTTTGGACCTACTACGAAGTCTGGCTGCGCCTGGACGTCCCGGATATGTGCGCCGCCGACATGATTCTGTTTCTGCACATCGTTCCTCTGATCGCCGCGCTGGCCCTGCGTCCTCATGCTCCGGCAGACGAGTATGCCGCCCGCCTTCGCCGGCTGGATTTCCTTTTATTGATGATCTGGTGGGGCTATCTCTATGCCTTGATTGTTACTCCGTGGCAGTATTTGCAGGCCGATATCGCAGCCTACGACAATAATTTGAACTGGCTTTATCTCATCGAAAAGATCGTTTATCTGGCAGCATTGGTTGCAGCCTGGGTGGGGAGCAAGGGCGGATGGAAGACTTTCTATGCCAACCTGTTTGGCGCCAGTGTTACGTACGCTGCCGCATCCCACCTTGCCAACTGGGCGATTAGCCGCCATGCCTACTACAGCGGAAGCTTCTACGACATTCCTCTCGCCATTTCCATGGCTTGGATCACGGGCATTGGCCTGTGGACTCGGGAGCGCGAACCGCAGGCCGACGCGCGTACTACCTCCACTGCGCACGGGGTTTGGCTGGCCAAGGTGGGCATGATTGCGGCTTTTTCCCTGCCCTTATTTGCGGCCTGGGCGCTCACCGATACGACGATTCCGTCGCGCGTCCGGTCGTTTCGTTTAGTTGTAACGCTGGCGGCGGCGCTGGTGATGGGTGTCATGGTTTTTATCCGGCAGCGCTTGCTGGATCGAGAGTTGATCCGCTTGCTGGCGCATTCCCGCGAGTCCTTTGCCAACCTGAAACGTTTGCAGACGCAGATCACAGAGTCAGAAAAGCTGGCTTCCATTGGACAACTCGTGGGGGGCGCGGCCCACGAATTGAACAACCCCATTACCGCCATGCTGGGGTATTCCGATCTTCTGCTTACCACCCCGCTCACTGCGGAGCAGAAGGAACTGGCAGGGCGAATCGGACAACATGCGAGGCGCACGCGTGCTTTGGTCGCCAGCCTGATCGGCTTTGCCAAACAAGGCCCGGCGGCGGTCGCGACTGTGGACCTAAACACTTTGCTGCGCACCGCTGTGAAGCTCTCAGAGCCGCACTGGCAGGCATTGAATATTGAGGTGAACGCCGACCTGCCGCCAGAACTGCTGCTGGTTCGCGGGGATGCCAATCAGTTGCTGCAAGTCTGCATTCAGATCATCAACGACGCGCTGCATGCCGTGAACCAGCATGCCAGCCGGACTTTTACGATTGCAGCACGGCGAAAAAATGGCCTGGCATTGATCACGGTTTCCGAAGGAGGCCGGTTTGAAGTTTTAGAAACAATCGAAACAGCGAACCACGATGGGCTGAATCTATCCGGACTGGGACTGAATGCATGCCAGGGAATTCTGGCGCAACACGATGGAAGAATCTATTGCCGAAAGGATCGCGGGGAGAGCACGATCATATGCGTGGAAATTCCCGTCATGCCCGCGCCACCGGAGAAATCGACTGAAGCCGGGGTTCCGGTGATGTGGAGTCCTCAACCGTCCGCTTAAGTTGGCCGCAAGCCGCATAGATGTCGCGGCCGCGCGGACGCCGCACAAACGCGGGGATTCCCGCACTCCGCAAAATATTTTGAAAGGCGTTCACGCACTCGGCCGCAGGAGTTACAAAATCGATTCCCGGCCCCGGATTCAGTGCAATCAGATTCACCTTGCAGCGCATCCCGCGCAGCAACTCCGCAACTTCCCGGGCATTCTCTGGCGTGTCATTCACGGAACCCAACAAGACATACTCAAAGGTGATCCACTCTCTCGCACGCAACGGGAACTCGTGCGCCGCCGACATCAGCATTTCCAAATTCCACTTCTTATTCAACGGCATGAGCCGGGTGCGCTGCTCATCGTTCGAGGCATTCAAAGATATCGCCAGCTTTGGCCGAATAGTTTCGGCGCCAAAGTCATGGATACGCGGAACAATGCCCGCCGTCGACACTGTCATCCGCCGCTCGGCTATTCCCACGCCCTCAACCAACAGCCGCGAAGCTTTGATGAAATTGTCGTAATTCAGAAACGGCTCGCCCATTCCCATGAAGACCAGATTGATGCGGTCTTTCGGCGGTGACACACCCTGATCTTTCAGAACCGCGCAGACTTGTCCGACAATTTCGCCCGCAGTCAGGTTGCGCTTGACTCCGAGTAGCGCCGTCAAGCAAAACTGGCAATCAACCGCGCACCCGACCTGGCTGGAAATACAAATCGTCGATCGCGCTGGCTTTGGGGTGGCGCAGCGCTTCAGCGCTGCGATTGGCCCCGAGTCTTCATTATGGTCTTTAGCCCATGAGGTGACTACACGCTCAGCTTCCTCCCCGGCCTCGCTTCCATCTCCCGCTTCCCCGCCATCGCCCTCCGGCATCCAAACGGTTTCGACGGTTTGCCCATCCGCGAAGCCAATTAAATACCGAACCGTGCCGTCCACGGACTCGAACTTCTTTTCAATCCGCGCCGCGCCAACAATAACTCCACTTACCGCCAGCTTCTCGCGAAACTCCTGGGGCAAGGTAGAAATCTCCTCCAGGGTCTCCACCCGCTGCCGGTAGACCGCATCCATAAGCTGCTTAGCCCTATAGTCGGGCTGACCCGCTTCGGCCACGAGCACGGCAAGTTCTCCACGATCCATTCCCAGCAGCGACGATGGATTAGTTTCTGGCATTGGACGTTGAGAGTCTCACGAACATGTCAGGACTGCCGACCCTTTTCTTGCTTCGCCCGACGGACCTTGGCGGCCTGGGCATTGGCCTTCGCCTGTTTGAGGAGCGCCCTGGTTCCCTTCGTGATCTCCTCGACCAGCTTCTTCTGTTTAGCCCAGCGCGCTTCCACCGCCTTGCGAGCAGACTCGCTGCGCTGTTCCGGGGTCAGCTTCCGGGCGCGGGCTTGCCCGCCTTTGCGGGCAAATTGACTGGCGTAGCTCTCGGCCATCTCAACATCATCCCACACCCGGGCGATACGTGCAAGCACGAATTATCTTGCAATACGTGCCAGCACGTATTAAGCTGAAAGACGAAGAGAGGTGCTTCGCCGTGAACATCGACGACCGTCTGGAAGCTCTGACCCAGAGTCTGGAGCTTCTCGCCTCCAGGCACCGGGACAGCGAGAAGAGGATGGAACAAATCACTCGCAACGTGGAACGGGTCAGTGAGAACGTGGAACGACAGAGCAACAATGTGGACCGGCTCAGCCTGGCAACGGAACGGAACACCCAGGGAAACGCGCGCCTGGAGGACCTGGTGACTCAGATTGCAGAAGGAACCGCTCGACTCCTGCACGTTGCCGAAGTCCACGAACGCCGCATCAGCGATTTAGAGGGAAGGCAGCCCAGCCCGTAAAATCCTGGCGCCTACCAGGCCCCGGTACACCGCATCCATGATCTGCTTACCGCGATACCCCGGTACACCGGCTTCGGAAAACGTGTGTAGCAAGTTCGCGATCCATA
>Ga0302319_10009432_pt1 | contig 18760 bp, 15 predicted proteins | sample Bog_T0_2_FD_203319 | JGI IMG/M metagenome (GOLD analysis project Ga0302319, IMG submission 203319) | Peat permafrost microbial communities from Stordalen Mire near Abisko, Sweden - Bog_T0_2 | ecosystem: Environmental > Terrestrial > Soil > Wetlands > Peat | place: Sweden: Abisko, Stordalen Mire... | reverse complement strand
ATGTGGCCAAACTCTCCCCCCGCGAGGCCGCGGCCTTTCGCAACCGGGAAATCGGCTATGTTTGGCAGTTTCATTACCTGCTGCCGGAGTTTACGGCGCTGGAAAACGTGGCCATGCCGCTGCTCGCACGCGGCGTTTCAAAGCGGGAGGCGATGCAGGTGGCGGCTAACTGGATGAGGCAGGTGGATCTGGAAGATCGCGGCGACCACAGGCCGGGCGAACTCTCCGGCGGTGAGCAGCAGCGCGTGGCGCTGGCCCGCTCGCTGGTGAACAATCCCCGCCTGCTGCTGGCCGACGAGCCCACCGGCGATTTGGACGAGATTACCGCCGGCCGGGTTTTCGGCCTGATTGAGCGCCTGCACGCCGACCACGGGCTCACGTCAATATTGGTGACGCATAACCTTGACCTGGCCGCGCGATGTACGCGAGCATTGCGGCTGGAAGGTGGAAAGCTGGCTCCGCTGGCATCCAACCCACAAGTGGGATTGCCAGCGACGAACATTTGAAACACAATGCAGCATTCCTGTTTGTTTTTGAGTCTTATTAGTAAGCAGCCTTGCAGGTGAGCAGATTCGATGCGATCCAGGCTGAAGAGGGCGGGATGGGCGCCTGCCGGCAGCAAGAGCGCCGGAGGGCAATGGAGCCAAAGAAAAAGCTCCGAATCCATCTTAAAAAGCTGTTCGGGGCAGGAGAAACACTCGTCCGGTGCCCCGTCGGCGCATAAGAAGAAGGCACGCGCGGGTTGGGTTGAAGCCGGGGAACATAAACCGGACGGCCACTCCAGCCGATAGCCTGTTTCAAGGGGGACATCATGTTCGAACGCTATACGGAGAAGGCACGTCGCGTGATCTTCTTCGCGCGGTATGAGGCTAGCCAGTTCGGCTCACCCTATATCGAGACCGAGCATTTGCTGCTTGGCCTTTTGCGCGAGGACAAGGCGTTGACCAACCGCTTCCTGCGCTCGCACGCATCGGTTGAGTCGATTCGCAAGCAGATTGAAGCGCACACCACCATTCGCGAAAAGGTCTCCACATCGGTTGACCTGCCGCTTTCGAACGAGTGCAAGCGCGTCCTGGCGTATGCCGCGGAAGAAGCCGAACGCCTGGGCCACAAGCACATCGGGACTGAACATTTACTCCTCGGCCTGCTGCGCGAAGAAAAGTGCTTTGCCGCTGAGATTCTGCAGGAGCGCGGCCTGAAGCTCGCCCAGATTCGCGACGAACTGGCCCGTGTTACGCAGGAAAAAGCTCCGGCGCAGGCGCGCCAGCGTGAGTCGAGCCTGCTGGCCGAGTTCAGCCGCGACCTGACGCAAGCCGCCATGGACGGGCAGCTTGATCCGCTGGTAGGCCGCGATGGCGAACTCGAGCGCGTGATTCAAATCCTCTGCCGACGCACCAAGAACAACCCGGTGCTGATCGGCGAGCCTGGCGTAGGCAAAACCGCCATTGTCGAAGGTCTTGCCCAGCGCATCGCGGACGGCGAAGTGCCCAGCTTCCTGGCCGACAAACGCGTTCTGGGCCTCGATCTGTCGCTCATCGTCGCCGGCACAAAATATCGCGGCCAGTTTGAGGAACGCCTCAAGACCATCATGAAAGAACTGATGGAGAATCAGAACTCCATCGTCTTTATCGACGAACTGCACACCCTGGTCGGCGCCGGCTCCGCGGAGGGCTCGCTCGACGCGGCGAACATCCTCAAGCCCGCGCTCAGCCGCGGCGAAATTCAGTGCATCGGTGCCACCACCCCGGCCGAATACCGCAAATCCATCGAGAAAGACCGTTCCCTCGAACGCCGCTTCCAGGCCGTCAAGGTGCCGCCGCCCAACGAGGCAGACGCCATCCGCATCATCCACGGCATCAAGGACCGCTATGAGAAGTTCCACGCGGTCAGCTACACCGATGCCGCGGTCGAGTTCGCCGTCTCCCACTCCAACCGCTACATCCCCGACCGCTTCCTGCCCGACAAGGCCATCGACCTGATCGACGAAGCGGGCGCGCGCGTTAAGCTCCGCCAGACCTCGCTCCCTGAAGAGATCACCGAAGTCCAAAAGCGCATCAAGTTCATCGTGCATCGCATGGATTCGGCTATCGCCAACCACGAGTTTGAGAAGGCGCGCTTCTACTCCGACGAGGAGCGCAAAGAGCGCGAAAACCTGCGCGCCCTGCGGGACAAGTATCACCTCGACGACTCCGCCGCGGGTATCGTTGGCCGCGAGGATATCGAGGACGTAGTCAGCCGCTGGACCGGCGTGCCCGTCACCAGCATCAAGGAAGAAGAGACGCAGAAGCTTCTCCGCGTGGAAGAAGAGCTGCACAAGCGCGTCATTTCGCAGGAGAAGGCAATCAGTGCTCTCGCCCGCGCCATCCGCCGCTCGCGTGCAGGCCTCAAGTCCCCGCATCGTCCCATCGGAAGTTTTCTATTCCTCGGCCCCACCGGCGTCGGCAAGACGGAGATGGCACGCACACTGGCCAACTTCCTCTTCGGTTCCGACAAGGCCCTCATCCGATTCGATATGTCGGAGTTCATGGAGAAGCATTCGGTCTCCAAGCTCATCGGTTCGCCTCCGGGATACGTGGGCTATGAGGAAGGCGGCCAACTTACGGAACGTGTGAAGCGGTCGCCATACTCGGTGGTTCTGCTCGACGAAATCGAGAAGGCTCACCCCGATGTGTTCAACATCCTGCTGCAGGTTTTTGAAGACGGCCAGTTGACCGACGGCCTCGGCAACACCGTCGACTTCAAGAACGTAATTCTCATCATGACTTCGAACATTGGCGCGCGCCACCTGATGAAGAAGCAGGGCCTCGGCTTCCAGAGCGAGCGCGAAGACATTGTCTCGGACAAGGTGGAGGAGTTAGTCAAGCAGGAAGTCAAGAAGACCTTCAACCCCGAGTTCCTGAATCGTCTGGACGAGGTCATCCTATTCCAGTCCTTGTCCGATGGCGACCTGATCCAGATCGTTGAACTCCTCGTTCAGCAGCTCAACAACAACCTGGCGCAGAAGTCCATCACCATCTCCGTCACCGAGGAAGCCAAGAAGTGGATCCTCGAAAAGACGCTGGTCGATCGCAGCTATGGCGCCCGTCCGCTGCGCCGCGCCTTGCAACGCTACGTCGAGGACCCATTGTCGGAAGCCCTGATCGCAGGAAAAATCTCCACGCGCCCAGCCTTCCTCGAGGTCTATCTCGACGCCAACCAACTCTTCTACCGCCCGGTAAGCGCCGACGAAGCAGTGACCGAAGAAAAGGCCGCCGGCATTTTGCTCTTCAGCGCATAAGCACCGCTGCCAAAAGCATAGAATTAGGATTCAATTCGCCCCCGGCCACAAACCCGGGGGCTTTTTAAATCCTCAATAGCGCAGCCCAAGCCTCATGGGAAACTCCTCTTCGTCGTCTTCGAGGTAGAACGAGTTACAGTGTTCCTCGATGATCTTGCGATGGCGGTGTCGCAATGCCAAATGTGCTGCGCCAATGGCTGCCACGGCGATAACGAGATGCGAAACCCTCGCCTCAATCCAAGGCTCAAAGGCCAGCGGAACCCAAGCAACGGCCGGAACAAATGCGGCGTATTTGAGTACGGTGATGGCCAGGTTCGACTGCTCCCTTGCCAGCTCACCTGTGAAGGCCACAATCTTCACGTTCAGGAAGAACGCGTCGGTGAGCAGAAGGCACATGGCGCCTGCAATGAGCAATTGGCTTAGCGTTGCGGGCCAGGTTAGCAGTTCCAGCGGAGCCACCATTCGAAATGCAATCAGCGCGCCGAAGGTGACTATCGCTCCCCAGAGCGTGACCCATACTTTGGCCGCCAGCAACTGCTCCATGGCAATAGGAAAATGCGGCGGCCTTCCATGCACGATCCTGAAGATCCAGCTCCCTTGCTGATTGCCGGAAGATACAAAGGCCATGCGCAGCCCGGCAATTGTCCAGAAGGCTATGATCGCTGTGGCGGCCCGTAATCCGTCGGCTGATACTTCCATGCGAACCTGGCCGTGCGCGACCGTTAAACGAAGTATCGCGGCGACCACCACCGAAAGGCCAACGCCTCCATACATCACGAGATAGATGCGATAACGCTGTACGCGCAGCAAAGTTTGACTGATGAAGTGGAAGACCGCGCGGCGAACCCGAGGCCGAACCAGCGTGGCATGCAGAAGAATATGCATCGGTCGAGTACCCTTGGTGCGTGTATCGCGCGTGCCTGAGCCCAGCACCAGTTGACGAACCCTGCGCAGGTAGGCGAATGGATACGCGAGCATCGCCAGCCCGATCGTCAACAGCAAGACCGTGCATCCGGTTTGCGCCAGCCGGCTGTAGATGGGCAGCGCCGATGGTCCTTCCAGTATCCGCTGATAGATACCGAGAAACCAGAATGGCGGAAAGGCGGCTGCGTAAGCGCTACCGGATTGAATGAATACGGGTACCGCTCCGGACAGCACCGGAAACAAGAACAGAAGCATCAGCAAAGCAGTGATAAGAAGACCCTGCATCACCAGTGAGAGTCTGCGAAACATCCGCTCGCCAAGCACCGAAAGCAGTACACCCTGGAGAGCTAAAATAAAGGCTACGGCATACAAGCCGCTTCCGATCACTGCCGCCGCATGCCCTGCAAGCAAGCGGAGCACATTCGGCGGGTCGGTGGCCGCCGGAAGCACTGGAATGGCAAGGATATTCGCGTCGATCAGAAATCCCCCAATCAAAATAGCTATAGCTGCAACGCGGGCAAGAAACAGCCTGCTGCTTCGAATGGGCAATGTGGTAAGAACAAATAAGTCGAGTAAGTCAGGAAAAAACATATCCCATTCAAACACCGTAACAATCCCCAGTGCCACAAAGGAATTGACGACAAAAAAGAGATGGTGATTGACCTGCAGCCAATAAGGCACAGGCGCCTGAACGATGGGATGATCTTGCCGGAACACAATCACGGGATGGTAAATGGGCCACAGATAAAGCGCTACCACGAAGCCGGGAAGTCCGGTGGCGAATGCAATCAGCACCAGGCGCGCTTTGGCATCGCCGTCGGGCGAAGCGGTTTCGTGATTGAAGAAACGCTCAAGAAAGTGGCGGACGAGCAGCGAGAACTGGCTGCGCCGCGGCATCACCACTGCGCCCAGAGCCGCCTGCGCGTTCAAGGGCAGAATCTCAGGCTCCGACATCATAAGCAAGCGCTGAAACTCACCGTTCATCGACGATCCTCATTACCTCAACCATCTGCTGTGCGGTACTTCTTGTGTCTTGCTGTTGCACCAGTTGCGCAAAAACGCTTTCAAGATTTGGCAAACTCATCAACTTTGTAAGATCAGCAGGCGGCGCGTCAGCCAGTATCCTTCCCTTTGCAATCACGATGACGCGGTTGCAGACCTGTTCCACAACCTCCAGCACATGCGAGATATAAATCACTGCTTTGCCCTCGGCCGCAAGTAACTCAAGCAGGTCCTTGAACAATCGCGCCGAGACTACGTCAAGGCCTGAGAGCGGCTCATCGAAGATCAACAGCCTGGGATCGTGCAGCAACGCCGCGGCGATCAGCACACGCTGGCGCATTCCTTTTGAGTAAGAAGAGATAGGCGAGTATTGCCAGGACTCCAGATGCAGCAACTTGAGTAGCCGGGTTGCCTTGGTTTCGATCACCACCTCTCCAAGTCCACGCAGCCTGCCTACCAGTTGCAGGTATTCCAAACCGGAAAGGTAGTTATAGAGATAGGCTTCTTCCGGCACATAGCCGAGAACGCTGCGAAAGGCAACCATGTCTTTGCGAATGTCCTGTCCTTCAAAAAGCACGCGCCCATCGTTCGGCCGCAGCATGCCGGTAATGATCTTCACCGTGGTGGATTTGCCGGCGCCGTTAGGACCGAGAAAGCCCACCACTTCGCCAGGCGCAACCTTGAAGCTGACATCCTGAATGGCAGGAATGCCGCGAAAGCTTCTGCATAGGTTTTGTAACTCAAGCATAATTCCCACCTGCCCGTTGTTGCATAGGGTCTGCGCAAACAAGGCACTCATTCGATCGCGCGTTCAAGCGCTTAGTCCCAGCGTTGTAATCACCTCGTCGGGCAGTTCCTCATAGTAGATGACCGCGGATCTTGCGCGATAACGATTGAAGAAGAACAATGCGCAGGATGTGGCAAACAGGAACGTCAACATGAAAGCTGTTTTCATGGATTCGTTAAGAGCACTTTGTTCGATCTCAGCGCATGGGACTACGAATGCTATCAATGCAATCAAGAGCCCCCAAAACTGGAGTTGGATGTTCGCTTTTCCGGGCAGATACGAGCAAGTGAAAGGGACTTTATAAAAGCCAATCAAACACAGTTCGACCAGGATCCACCCGAGCAGCGCCAGGACCGCGAGATGGACCGCAACATGCAGCACCGGCCCGAAGCGGAACGACAGTGCGAACGATAGGAGCCAGACCGGTGCGGCGGCCAACAGAAGCAATGAACGTCTGGTTGCTGCCACGTATTCTTCCGTCGGACGAAGCTGCGTGGCGCGCAAGACCCAATTGGCTGTGAGCGAAATGGGCAGCGAAAAGACATTGCGAAGTCCGCCCACGGCAAAGAACATCATTGAGAAAGTTGGGAGGATTATTTCCAGGGTTACCGGGTGAGGCGGACTGGCCGTTAGATCGATTCTCAACAATGACAGCGCGATGGCAAAAATAAATGCGAGATAAAACGCAAAGGCGACGCGATGCTGGCGGCTGCGTGTTAGAGACCGGATGCTGAACAGTGCGATAGCCGTCTGCAGTGAATTGCCGAAGGAAGGTGTCCAGTGAAAGCCGCCTGCTCCCGGCACCAGGTCCGGCGCTTCGACGGTTTTCTTCATAGTGTGCAGGTAGCACAGAAGCAAAGACGAGACCGCGCCGAAGACAGCGAGCAACAGGCCGATCCATGCGCGGGCCGCGAGCCAGCGAAACTGAGAAGGCAACGATCCGTTCAACTGATTGAAGAGGGCAAAGTACCAGTAAGAGGGCGAGGATGCCAGGATCCATTGGTTTTCACGAGCCGCCAAATCCGCCGGCGAGGTGAATGAGGGCTGAACGAAATAGACGCCCAGAAAGAGACCAAACGCGGCTAGCTGCAGGACCGCGGAGAGGCGCAGGAAGACGCGACGCGGGAACAGAAGCGCGGTGAATCCCTGCACGGCGAGCACTGAACAGTAGAGGAATGCGCTGGCGGCGATCATGGTGAGCCACCAGGCCGCACAGAATTGAAGGAAGCCCAGTGCGCCGCGACGCGAACCCAGGATCAGTGACCACGCCGAACCTGAGGCGAAGTTCAGCGCAAGAATCGCGAGGCCCACCAATGCGCCCGATGCGGATACTTTTGCGAACAGGATGGTATGCGGAGCGACTGGCAAGGGGGATAACACCATGACATCTTTTCGGTCAGGGAAGGTGGAATCCCAACTGATAACCGTAAGAAGCCCAATTACCAGCATCATGGTCGCGATGGCAGATTGTTCTGTTCCCCATTCCAGGTTGAGCCAGCCCGCGACAGTTGTTGGCGGAGCAATTGTGGACACGAATGCGTGGATTGCGGAAATCAGGCTTATCATGATGAGCACGCCGGCAAACTGTCCCAGGAAACGGGTGACGTCGGCTTGAATCGACAGCGCTTCAAGGTCGATGACGCGCAGCAGAAACTGGCGATAGAGCACGCGAAAATCGAGCGGCAAATATCCGGCGAATCGTTCAATCAGCTTATGCATGGACGAGATCCGCAATCTGCCGCGCGATCGAAACGCTATCCTGCTCGACTGCGAGCTGAGAAAAAATGGCTTCGAGTGTGGGCAGTTCCATCAAGGAACGCAGGCGCTCAATGGAATCGTCCGCAACGATCTTGCCGCGATGGAGAATGACAATGTGCGAACAAACGCGCTCCACAGTATCCAGTTCATGTGAACTGAACAGCACCACTTTACCGCGCACTGCGAGCTCTTGAATCAGGCTGCGCAAGACCAGCGATGTGCCGACATCGAGCCCCGAGAAAGGCTCGTCGAGAAGGATGAGTTCGGGATTGTGCATGAGGGCCGCAATGAGCAGAATCTTCTGCCGCATCCCCTTAGAGTAGCCGGAGATCGACGCATGGCGGTCGTCGTGAAGTGAAAGCAGACGCAGCAACCCATCGATGCGCTCCGAGGACAGTTTCGCGGGAAGCCCGCGAAGCTGTGCAACCATGGTGAGGTATTCCGACCCGGAAAGATGGTTATAGAGGTATGGCTCCTCAGGAACGTAACCCATGCGCTTTTTGTAGGCGATCAAGTCATCCTGAATTGGCTGTCCTTGAAACAGGATTTGCCCCTCCGACAATTCGATCAGGCCTGTGATCATCTTCATGGTGGTGGATTTCCCTGATCCGTTCGGCCCCAGGTAGCCGGTTACTTCTCCGGGCCGGGCGCAAAAGCTCACGTCGTCCACCGCGGGAATGCCGGAGAACCGTTTGGAGACTCGCCGCAGTTCAAGCATCGTTCACCTGCCTACCCTATGTAGCAAACGACATATACCCTTGTCAAGTAGATTGCTACATAGCTACAATGTGCCATGGCCCGGGAACCAAGACTTGTCGAAACAAAGCTATCCCATACGGCGGCGCTGATTCTTCAGGCCCTCGACGCCGGATTCATTTATGGCTTCAGCATCATGGAGATGGCTGGCCTGCCAAGCGGAACCGTATACCCGGCAATGCGCCGCCTGGAACGCGACGAACTGATCCGCTCGCAATGGGAGCGCCAGTCGATTGCCGATGCCGAGCAGAGGCCGCCAAGAAAGTATTACAAGCTTACTCCGGCGGGCAGAGCCACACTCGAAGCATCTCGCAGACGCTATCCGCTGCTAGAGAGATTGATCCCTTCAGAGGAGGCAAAGTCGGTATGACGCCTTCTTTGGAATACACCGCTCGCATGTGTCATGTTGGCCTTCTCCGGCTCGCTTCTGTGCTGGTGCCGCGCCCGCAGCGCGCGGAGTGGTGGCATGAGTGGTACTCGGAACTATGGCATGTGCGGCACGCCTGCGCGCCCATGGGCAGCTTTTCGCTGCGCGGTGAGGCAGAGGTAACTTTCTTTTGCCTGGGAGCATTTCAGGATGCCCTTTACCTCAAGCGGCATTCTTTTGAGGGCAGAGCGTCTTCCCCGGCGTTCCAGGGATCCGCCGCGCAGTGCATTCTCTTTCTTGCCGCAATGCTGGCTGCTTGTTATGCCATGGCATTGCTGTTGCCGGGTGTGCGTGCGGAGCGGAGTCTCGCGCCGATCCAGATTGGCCCGAGCCTTGTGCTGATTCAGGATGTGGCCTCCAGCGACGATTCTTCCCCATCTATCATGCCAAAGCAGTTTCGCGCTTGGAAGGAACGCAAGCAGCAGTACTTCGATGGGTTTGCGTTCTATCGTGTCACTCAGGAGCCTGTTCGGCGGGAGTCTGTGTCGACTGATTCAGGCGAAGAGTCAGGATGGGGAGTCGCGCATGCCAGTGAGAATTTGTTTGCGCTGCTTGGATTGCCGGTACAGTTCCCGGAAACGGATGCCGGGACTTACGGCGATATGCCCAGGGTGATTCTGAGTGAACGGAAGTGGAAGCGGGACTTTCAAGCAAATCCGCGCGTGGCCGGAACGGTCTTGCGCCTGGGTCTGGGCAAAGCCAGAATTGTTGGAGTAGCACCCGATGGCTCACGCGGGCTGCCGGGGAATGTTGATGTGTGGCTGCTGGAGCCCGATGATGTGACCTTTGCTGGCGGTGCGGGATTTGTTATTGCACATCTAACTGCCATCGGAAAATCCGAAATGTACGCGGCCAAGGTTCGTATAACCGAGCATAACTCGGATTACTCCGAAGACGATCTCCTGGGCATTTCGCTTGACGCGCTGACGCCTGGGCCCTGGGCGCTTTTTTCGTTCGCGGTCATTCTCGCAATCCTGGCCTTGCCGGCGATTACATCCGTGTCGCTCGGCGAATCCAGCGAGAGTTCTGAAGGTACCTCGCGGCTAAAAACGCTTTATCGCTGGACGTTCCTCTCAGCCAAGATCGCACTGCTGCTCCCCTTCGTGTATTTCTCTTCGCTTGACCTGGCCTACGCCAACACAGCGCTCCCGACGTCATCCTCGGCATATATCCAGTTGATCTCTACCTTTTCAATCTGCCTTTTCAGTTTCCGCTGGGTGCTCCAGGACCAGCGTCAACGGTGCCCGGTGTGCCTCAGGCGTGTATGTAATCCGGCGCACGTTGGTCAGGCGTCGAGAACCTTCCTGGCATGGAACGGCACCGAGTTGATGTGCATGGGCGGTCATACCTTGTTGCACGTTCCTGGACTGCCAACCAGTTGGTTCGGCACGCAGCGCTGGCTTTATCTCGATACGTCGTGGGGGTTTCTCTTTGCCGCTTCCGGTTCAGCGATAAAGAGCGAAACAGTGTCAGGACTCTCGCCGAACTGACCGCGAGAATTTGCTGCTGCAGAAGCCACAGCACCAACCGCCCCCTCGTCCTCTCACCGCCTCGCTGAACAGGCCAAGCTTATAGGTTCCCCGCCGCGATTGATTCGACGATCCGGTTCATGCTTTCCTCCTGCTGCTCGATTGACTCGACGAGTTTGAACTGGGTGCGGCAACGATCCAGATTGTGTCCGTCGCGGTGCACCTTATAGTAAGTGTCGCCCGCAAGAAAGTCGGCAAGGAAACGGATACCCATCTCGAAAGTTATCAATTTACCGGAAAAGGCCAATAACTGCTTTTCGTCCATCGTAAGAAAACTTGCGGTTGAGGCGAGATAGCCTCGCACCATTGCCTGAAACATGGAAATCTGCATGGTAACTTTCGATAGATCGCGCTCATCTTCCGTAGCCGGGCTGGTGGCAGTGCGCACCATATCGCCGAAATCGTAAAGCGCAAGTCCTGGCATTACCGTGTCGAGGTCTACGACACAGATGCCTTCGCCGGTTGCATCGTCAAGCAGAACGTTGTTGAATTTGGTGTCGTTGTGAGTGACGCGCTCAGGAAGACTTGCATCCAGCAAAACGCTAACGATAGGTTGACGCGCGAGAGCGAATTCTATCTCCTGCCTGGCCAGAATGGCGCGGTTAGCCGTGTCGAGACCGATCGCCTCTTCAAGCGCTTTGAAGCGCCTCGGCGTGTGATGAAAGTCGGGGATGGTATCGTGGAGGCGCGGCGGGGGAAGCGAAATGAGGAGTTGCTGGAATCGGCCAAATGCGCGCGCCCCTTGAAAAGCTTGCTCAGGCGCCTCCACTGCATCGTTGGAGCGGGCGTTGGGAATAAAGCGCCAGACGCGCCAATAGCCGGCCTCGGCATCCACGTGCCATGCGCGCCCATCGCGCGCGGGAATCAGTTTGAGTACGCGGCGGCTGGAGTCAGCCTCACCGGCCACCTGCTGTGCAAGATGCGCCGTGACGCGTTGAACGTTCTCCATCAAGGCTTCGGGCTGCGTGAAGATTCGCGTGTTGATGCGCTGCAGGACGACGCGCTCAGCAACGCCTCGCTGATGGAAGACGGCGCAATAGGTGTCGTTGATGTAGCCGCTGCCGTAGGGCGTCGCAGCCACAAACTCGCCGTCGATTTGAAATTGACGGACCACCTCGGCGATATTGTTCGGTCCGCTCATGACCAGAGCCTCTTCGGATAGTAACCATCCTGAATCAAACGGGAAATTCTTTGCGCAACGCAAGGATGATCCTCGCGGTACGTGACGCCGAACCATGCTTCCCCGCAGCGAAGTACCTTGACGCGCGCCTCGCCGCACGAAACCAACGCATCGATTGCGCTGGGCAAATAGCTCTCCGATTGCAGGCTTGAGTTACCGAGTTCGAGAAACCGTCGAAACTGTTCTTGTAACTTTTCGAAAACCCGCGGAATAAACGCCCACATGTTCATGGAGACTAACTCGTTGCCGCTAAGCAAAGTTATGGTGCCCGTCGCGTCTATATTCCTTGCGTGAAAGCCGTCGGGCTCGACGTTCTTCATTTCGGAAATGCTCTGAAGATATCCGTCAGCGCTCACGCGGCACACAGCGCGCGACACCGCGCCAAAGCTGGAGAGCGTTTCGCGCAGAATGAATCCGGCCATCGCATAGTCCGGCGAGTCCGACTGCAAGTGCCTCGCCAGTACGCGATAGGCCTCGGCGCCGTAAAAGTCGTCGGCATTGATTACTGCAAAAGGCTCGTGGATGGCTCTTGCGGCCATGAGAGTGGCATGCGTGGTTCCCCACGGCTTTATGCGCCCAGCCGGCGCCACAAAGTCCGTGGGTAGGTCATCCAATTCCTGAAACACATATTCGACCGCGATGTGCCCTTCAAACCTTGCCGCGACGAATTGCCTGAACGGTTTCTCCATGGCTTTTCGAATCACGAAGACGACCTTGCCGAAACTTGCGCGCAGGGCATCGTAGACCGAGTAGTCGATGATGGCTTCTCCGTTCGGGCCAACGGGATCCATTTGCTTCAAGCCACCATAGCGGCTCCCCATGCCGGCAGCCAGCACAAGCAAAGTTGGAGTGGTCATAACCTTATTCACTCATTGAGAAACGTTTGATCGCTGTCCGCCGAATCTTGACTCTAAAACCTGCGAATAGCAGCTTGCGGCGATTCTTCAAATACGGAGGAAGATGCGCTTGCGATACATCAAGAATAGTATGAGCCAGTAGATCGACATGACTACAATTCCAAGCATCAGCGGCTCCAATGCCGTTCCAAATAATTGAAAGATGCGGTATCCGAGGTGGATATGCAGGCTGCTCACAATGAAGCTCTCACCAAGATCGGCGATCAAATAGGCTGCTATTGAGTTCATTCCGACGACGACCAATGGGAACGCCCACCGGCGATAAGACTTTATGTCGATAACCCATGAGAACACCGCAAGAAACAGGAAGCATAAACCACCGCTGAAAAGAGTCCAACTCGGAGTCCAGATGCGTTTGACGATAGGACAAACGCCCAACCAGTGGAATAGAAGTCCCGCAGCGACCAGAACGATACTCGCAACCAGCAATCTCCTAACGGGAATCTTTGTGGCAGCAGAGCGAAACCATTCTCCAGCACGGAGTCCGAGCAGCATGGTTCCAAGCGTTGGAATAAAGCTAAGAGTAAGATAGCCGCCTTGGTTGAATGCAAATCGCGAGGCACGCGGAAGCAGGTTAAGGAACCAGAGGTCAAACGCCTGGCCCAGATTGCTGTTCTTGTTCCAATGGGATGCGAACCCGCTGAAGTTATGGGGCCAGTTAGCGGGAACTCCAACAGCAGCATAATTGAACCCTGCTCCGGGCGCCGGATAGACCGCCCATGCGAGCCAATATCCGACGAGTATTGCGGTCAGCGCAATCCATTGCCATCTGGATTGGCAATGTGCCAATAAGAATGCGAATGTGTATCCCAAACCAATCTGCGTAAGTGTGTCCTCAAATGTAAAGTAGGTCTGCGTGCTTTGGGTGGATCGAAGAAAAATGCCGAGCGCTACAAGGACCACGCTGCGCCAAACAGTATGCGCCAACTGGCTGCGAAAGCTTTGTCCCTTGCTTGTCCGGCTGGCAATGGAGTAAGGAAGAGCGACGCCGACAAGAAACGTGAAAGACGGCTGAATTGTATCGTGAAGACTCATTCCCGCCCATGGAACGTGCGTTTGATTGTAAGCAAGAACGCGCCAGAGAATGCTATTGGGAAAGGAGCGTGCAACCGCGGGAAAGTTTAATACCTCTCCCATCATGAGCATCATCACGAGGCCACGATACGCGTCGACGGCGATGTTGCGCGGGGGCGCCGATGCCGCCGTCCGCATGGTTGCCCGCGGCCGATCGGCTCCAATGCTTTCCGTTGCGATTGTCGAATGCATTCCCATCGCCCTCATTCACTCGCGACTGCCGCATTCTCAGAGAGGCGGCTTCGTATTCTGTCGCGAAGCGAGGAAGCAATTGTAAGGTAGCACAACGCGCATTGCCAGTACCATCAGAGGCCTTTTGGCGCTTGACGAATCCTTGTCACGAGCCTAGACTCAACTCGAATCGAACGAGGTTCATTCAAGTGAGCGTCTGCTGCGACTTCGATTTCGCAATCACGCGAACGCATGTTAAGGGATGAAATTCATCGAAAAAGAGAGAGACATGAACGACGGAACTCCGGACTCAATTGGCGATTTATCGCGAAGGGATTTCCTCCGGCTTGGCGGAATAACCGCCGTTGGAATGAGCATTCCCGAGCTTCATGCTGAATCGTCAAGTCCCCATGCGGAAAGCATGATTGGTGTGGCATTCACGCCCGTTAACCCGAGAATCGGCATCATTGGCAATGGTGGACGAGGAACCAGCCTGCTGGCAAACCTGCTTGCCGCCGATGTGAAGATACTGGCCCTCTGCGACATTGTGCAGGAAAAGGCAGAGCATGCCCAATCGCTGGTTATCAAGGCTGGGCAGAATGCTCCCGAACTCTACACCGGCGGCGATCATGCGTTTGAGTCGCTCGTCGCGAGAGACGATTTGGACCTGGTTATCATCGCAACTCCATGGAATTGGCATGTTGAAATGGCTGTGGCAGCCATGAATCATGGAAAGCACGCCGCTACAGAAGTGCCGGCCGCGACTTCGATTGAGGATTGCTGGAAACTCGTCGACACATCCGAACAGACCCGCCGGCACTGCATCATGCTCGAGAACTGCTGCTACGGCTACAACGAAACACTGATCTTGAGAATGGCTCATGGCGGACTTTTGGGCGATCTGCTCTATGGGGAAGGCGCATACATTCACGATCTGCGCGAAGAGTTATTTTCCGGCAACGGAGAAGGATTGTGGCGCCGGACCGTTCACACGCAGCGAGACGGCAATCTTTACCCGACACATGGATTGGGCCCAATTGCAAATTATATGGGCATTCAAAGAGGCGACCGATTCGATTACATAGTCTCAGTTGGCACGCCTCAGCGCGGACTCGATGAATATCGAAAGGCGCATTTGCCTGCCACCGATCCCAGATGGGCTGAGCGCTACATAACCGGAGATATGAGTACTTCGCTGATAAAGACTGCGAACGGACTTACAATTACTTTGAAACATGATACGGTAAATCCACATCCCTACGATCGCATCAACATTATCGCTGGAACCAAGGGCGTTTTCGCCGACTATCCGCCTCGCATTTACTTCGACGGGCAGCCGGGCGACGAAGCCTGGGGCACTATCGATTCCTGGAAAGAACACCAGCATCCGCTCTGGAAGCAGGAGGGCGAGATAGCCAAGAAGTTAGGCGGCCACGGTGGGATGGATTACATCATGTTATACAGGCTGTTACAGTGCATGCGCAATGGACTCATTCCGGATGTGGATGTGTACGATGCGGCGGCATGGTCTGCGCCGGGCCCATTGAGCCGTGTTTCGGCCGCGAGCGGCAGCATGCCGGCTAAGTTCCCCGACTTCACCCGCGGACGTTGGCGCGAGCGATCCGCATCGCAGATAGCTACGCAAACTTAGCCAGGTGAGTTTGCCCGGCCCTCAAAGCCTTCGCAGACGTGCGCACGCCTCGTCGAGGTCGTGGTCTTTTTTTGCGAAGCAGAACCGCAACAGGTTCTCGCCATGGCCGGGGCGGAAGAAAGCCGATCCCGCGACCGCGGCCACGCCCGTAACTGCCAGTAAGTTGCGAGCCTTTTCCGCAGCCGTTTTGCCGGGTAGGCTGGAGGCATCGGCGAGAACGTAGTAAGCGCCGGCTGGAGTGGTTGGTTCGAGGCCGGCGTCAGTTAGTGCGGATAACATGCGGGCGCGCTTGGATTGGTGGTCGGCGGATAACTGGGTATAGAAGCTGGGAGGAAGTTGCTCCAGTCCGGCTGCGGCACCGTGCTGAAATGCTGAGGGCGCACAGACGTAAGTTAGATCGTGAAAGTAATTCATCGCTGGCAGCCACCGCGCGTCGGCAGTAACATAGCCAAGGCGCCAGCCGGTTACAGAAAAAGTCTTACTGAAGCCGGACAGGATGATCGTTCGCTCCTTCATTCCTGGGAGTGTTGCCATTGGGATATGGCTTGCGCCGTCGTAGACGAAATATTCATAGATTTCATCGGTGAGGACGAACAGGTCGTGCTCGATTGCCACCTCGGCAACGGCTCTGAGTTCGGCGAGCGAGAAGATTTTGCCGCTGGGATTTGCTGGGGTATTCAAGACGATGGCTCGCGCCCGCGGGGTGATGGCGGAGCGCAGCGAGTCGATGTCGAGAGCGAAGCCGGGCTCAGCCAGCGGAACCAGCACAGGGTTGATGCGCAGCGACCGCAGCGTGGAAACGTGGTAGCCGTAGAAGGGCTCGAATAGGAGGACGTCGTCTCCAGGGTTGAGCAGCGCCATCGCAGCGGCGTGAAAACCACCGGTGGCGCCGGAGGCAACCAGGATTTCGCGCTCGGGATCATAGGTTAGCGCGTAATCGCGCTGCTGCTTGGCGGCGATGGCATTGCGCAGGCGGGCAATGCCGTCGAGGCGCGTGTAGATGTTATAACCTTCGCGGATGGCCTGGATTGCAGCGTCCTCTACGACGGGTGGGACGGGTGTGTCGCAAACGCCTTGAGCCAGATTGATGCCGCCTATTTCGTCGCAGGCAACCGACATGGCGCGGATTTCCGACTGGACGGCGGCAGGAGCAAGATTGCTGAGGGCAAGACGCGATGCGGACGGGGCGACGGTGTTGGGCATGGGGAAGGTCCTTCTCCTATCATGCAATACGAAATGGGAAAATGGGTAAAACTCTAATCGCGATCACTACATGCGCAAGCCACCTGGCGCAATGGTTCTCCTAGTTTAAGCGAATTGGTGGATAAGAGAATCGGCTAAATTGGGCCGCCGGGCGTAGAATCGGGGTTTCATGCATGAACTTTCCATTGTCGCGAGCATTGTAGATACGGTGACTGAGTCGGTGGTCGCTTATAAAGGCGCCCGAGTGGTAGAGGTGCGCTTGCGCGTGGGAGCGTTGGCGTCGGTGGTTGAGGATTCCCTGCAATTCTGTTTTGGGATTGCGACGGAGGGGACAGCGCTGGAGGGGTCGCGGTTGGTGGTGAAGACGGTGCCGGTGGTGATGCACTGCGCGGGGTGCGATGCCGACGTCGAACTCGACGGGGTGCAGAGCTTCCGGTGTCCGCGCTGCAGTGAGCCTTGCTTCGACCTGCGCCAGGGGCGGGAGTTGGAGATTGAGGCAATTGAGATTGACGAGATGAATGAGGTCGAGGAGACGGTATGACAACCCGGATTGTGGAATTGCGGCGCGGAATTTTGAAGAAGAACGATGAGCTCGCCGCGGGGCTGCGCGCGAGCTACGCCGCGGCCGGCGTGCTGGTGCTGAATCTGGTGTCGAGTCCGGGGACGGGGAAAACGGCGTTCCTGGAGTGGACGCTGCGGGAGTTGCGGACGCATGGAGCGCGTGTGGCGGCGCTGGTGGGCGATCTGGAGACGGATAACGACGCACGCCGTTTGGCGGCCAGCGGCGCGCCGGTGCGCCAGATCAATACGCATGGCATTTGCCACCTTGACGCGGAGATGATTGGCAAGCATCTGGATGGATGGGAGGGCGTGACGCTCGGCGGGCTGGATTATCTGTTTATCGAGAATGTGGGCAATCTGGTTTGCCCGTCGAGCTACGACCTGGGGGAGAAGATTCGCGTGGCGCTGCTGAGCGTGACGGAGGGCGAGGATAAGCCGCTGAAGTATCCCACCATGTTCAACTCGGCGGATGCGGCGGTGATTACAAAGATGGATATCGCCGAGCCTTGCGGGTTCGATCGCGGGTTGGCGCTCAGGAACATCAACGAAATTCGGCCGGGGATGCGAATCTTCGAGACCTCTGCGAAGATGGGGACGGGGATGGACGAGTGGCTGGCGTATTTGGAGGAGAAGCGCGGAGGATGGAATGGTTGAACAGCCTGTGAAGCACAAAAAGAAGCGCGAAATGTTTCGCCAGGATGCGCCTGCAGCCTGGAAGAATTATCAGGCAACCCGCCTGCAAGCGACCGCCAAGGAAGCCGACGCTTGGCTGGCCAAACTCGAAGCGGGCGAGGACGCGGAGGCGCCCGAATGCCACGTCTGAATTGGTGATTGAGTTCGGCAGCGGGGCGTATGTTGCCCTGTATCGCTGCGACGCGAGGGAGCTTGCGAATCTGGCCGTCCGGCACGGGTGCGAGACCGGGTACTGAGGAGCGATTGCGATGGCAGGGAAGAAGCGGAGCGCGGAGAATGGCAAGGCTGAGGTGGAGGCGTATCTGGCACGTGTCCCGGAGCCTGCTCGCGGTACCCTTGAGAAGGTGCGTGCAATGATTCGGGCCGCTGCGCCGAAGGAAGCCACGGAAGCTATCAGCTACAAAATCCCTTCGTTCCAGTACAAGGGCGCTTTGGTTTGGTACGCGGCGTTCAAGAAGCATTGCAGCTTTTTCCCGATGGACTTGTCGCTGCTGGATGAACTCGGCGAGGAACTAAAGAACTACAAAACATCGAAAGGAACGATTCAGTTTCCGTTGGACGAGCCTCTACCCAAAAAGCTGGTGACAAGGATTGTGAAGGCGCGGGTGAGCCTGAACGAGGCGAAGGCGCGGAGCTAACTCAGAATTGCAACGTGCGAGGCGCCGCCAGTGAACTTAGGAGCAGAGGATGCACGCGATTCTCTTATTCTTGGGGGTTTGGGGCGGCTATATGGCGTTCACAGCTGCATCCTTCGCGGTCGTGATTTGGGCCTTCTCGGTCGATGACGATGCACAAGGCAAAAAGGCTACTGCTTACATCCTTTGGGCGATGTTTTGGCCCGTCGTTTGGC
>Ga0302319_10009431_pt1 | contig 18760 bp, 11 predicted proteins | sample Bog_T0_2_FD_203319 | JGI IMG/M metagenome (GOLD analysis project Ga0302319, IMG submission 203319) | Peat permafrost microbial communities from Stordalen Mire near Abisko, Sweden - Bog_T0_2 | ecosystem: Environmental > Terrestrial > Soil > Wetlands > Peat | place: Sweden: Abisko, Stordalen Mire... | reverse complement strand
GCGTAAACTCGAACTGAGCGCCGCAGGGGCCGCGTAATCGCAGACGCCCGAGCCGCAGAATGCGCTTGAGATGGGCGAACAGCATCTCAATGCGTTTTCGATCACGACAAGATTGCTCAAAGGCACTCGTGCGGGCGATCGCACGAGCAACGTCACGAGCCTCCTCGTAGATGCTGCGAAGAAGCTTACGTGATATATCCTTTGGACAGCATTGCATCTTCAATGGGCAGATATCGCAATCGAGTTTGCTGGCGCGGTACGGGCGCAAGTCATCGTCTCTAATCCTGCCAGTCGTGGTGAGAAGCTTGCCCGCCGGACAGGTGTAAACGTCGCGCACCTTGTCATAGGTGAAATCCTCGCGCGAGAAGATGCCATCTTCGCGTTTAGCCATGTCGATGACCGGAATGTGTGGCGCTATCTTCTTGTCATTGACGAGCCAATCAAGGGGCGGCGCCGAGCCATAGGCCGTATCGGCAGCAAGCCGTTCGGGCTTGATATTAAAGCGCTCCTGCGTTCGCTCAATCATCGTCTTCGCGGCACCGACCTCCGCCTGGCGAATGGCACGAGAAGCTTCGACATCCATGATGATGCCGCACTTCAAGTCGATCAGATAGTTGTCGGCATAGGCGAAGAAGGCCGGTCCCCGAATTGCGCCTGTCCATTGCGCGGCTGGGTCAGATGGCGAGATGAACTTCGGCCTAACCTCGCTTGCTGCACCAAAGGCCGCGTTATCGAGGGTTGCAATATACTCCTTCACGGCGCGGCTCGCCGTCTCGGGATTGCGTGTCTTTTGCCATTCTGAGCCTGGGATCGAGCGTTGCTTGTTGGCGTCGGCCGCAATCAGGCTGGCATCCACGGCAAACCCTTCTCCGCCTACGAGATCGGCCGCAATACATGCCTCGACCACGCGCTCAAATACCTGGCGAAAGATGCCGCTGTCGCGGAAGCGTTCATTGCGGGCACGCGAGAATGCCGAATGATCCGGGATCTTGTGCTCAATGCCGAGCTTGCAGAGCCAGCGATAAGCGAGGTTCACCTGCAACTCGCGACACAGCAGCCGCTCGGAACGCAGGCCAAAGACATAGCCGATGATCAGCATCCGGATCATCAGTACCGGATCAACCGAAGGCCGGCCGAGGGTTGGATAGTGCGGAGCGAGTTCTGCGTAGACCCATGATAGATCCAGAACGGCGTCAATCGTGCGTACCAGATGATCATCAGGGACCGCCTCATCGAGACGAAACTCATAGAACAGAGGTCCCTGATCGTTGTTCTGACGTCCCATCATCGCTCGTCTCCGACGCCAAATGTCGTCAGAAGACCGAATCACTGTTCGCAAAAGTCTTCAAATCACTTCTGCAACAAAATCGGCACTCAGCGACCTTCCAGAATCAAGTCCCGAACGGTCGCTATTGGGTGCCTAGCAGACAACGTCCGAATATTGGGCTGATTAGCTAGGCCGCGATTGACCAAAGAGAAGCGGAGATTGCCTAACAAATTTGGACGTGGATGGCCGGCTCAAGCCCGGCCGTGACGACCGAAATCTAAAACCTCGGCGTGCCCGGCACAAACGCATCAAACGCCGCCCAGAACTGGCCGCGGTAGTGATCCTGCTCCTGCAAAATCTCATGCTTGCTGCCGGCCAGAATGAGATGGCGGCCGGCGAGCAAATTCATGCCGAAGGTTTCGATCGCCGGCGTCGACACCACCTCGTCGCGCCCGGCCGCCACCAGCAGGATCGGCTGGCGGATGACCGAGGCATAGGCCGGGTCGTCGAATTTTTTCATCAGATGCACCGCGGAATCGATCCAGGCGATGGTCGGCGAGCCAAGACTGAGCGCGGGCTCCTGCTCCAGTACCGCGGTGTTGCGCGCAAAGCGCACCGGATCGGAGGTGAGCACATTGCCGATGAAATCTTCCGGGCCGGTGGAGTCGGCGTGGCGCGTCGGAATATAGGCCGAGCCGCGCCCGACCATGCGCATGATGCGCGCCAGTGGACCGGCCAGCGCCGTGAGCCGGCCCGGCCGCAGCGCGATCATCGGCGCCGAGAGCACCACGCGCTCGAACCAGCGCCTTCCGTCGTGGCAAGCATTGATGGCGATGGCCGCGCCCATGGAATGGGCAAGCGCGAAAAAAGGCGGCGGGCAATCGGGCAGCACCACCTGCTCCATGAAGGCGTCGAGATCGGTGGCGTATTCGGAAAAATTGCGGATATAGCCCTTGTGCCGGTCGGCGAGCGCGCGGTCGGACAGGCCCTGGCCGCGCCAATCGAAAGTCGCCACCGCAAAGCCGCGCGCGCGCAGGTCGCGCACGGTCTCGAAATATTTCTCGATATATTCGGCGCGGCCTTGCAGCACGACCACGGTGCCCTTGCGGCCCGGCGGCGGTTCCCAGCGCGCAAAACGCAAATTGACCCCGTCAGGGGTCTTGCAGGCGCCGGTCACCACGTGATCGGGCACCGGATTGGCGGGAATGGCGATGAGTTGCATGAAGCTGAAAAGTTTTCTCCGTCATGCCCGGCCTTGGGCCGGGCATCCACATCTTGCTTTTCTTTAAGAAAGTCTTGCTTTTCTTTAAGAAAGGCGTGGATGGCCGGGACAAGCCCGGCCATGACGATGGCGGCGGGGTCGTTCGCCGCCTTATAGCAGGGAAGCGAGCGCGCTCAATGTCAGCATTTTCAGCCATTTAGAGCGGTGGTGCCGGCCTCTTGCGAGGCCAAAAACACGCCCCCATATCAGTCTTGCGCAGGCCAATACCGGCTGCGCACGGGCTTTGGTTCGACCATTCGGTGGACCGCCCGCATGTCGCTCACCGTGAAGGAGGATATGCTTATGCGTACGTTTGATCTGGCTCCCCTCTATCGTTCCACCGTCGGCTTCGACCGGCTGTTTTCGATGCTGGACGGCTTCGAATCCGCCCCGGGCTACCCGCCCTATAACATCGAGCGCACCGCCGAGAACGAATACCGCGTCAGCGTCGCGGTCGCCGGCTTTGCCGAGAACGAACTTTCGATCGAGTCGAAAGAAAACACCCTTACCATCAAGGGCTCCAAACAGGCCAAGGAAGAGAATGCCGATGTGCTCTATCAGGGCATCGCGGCGCGCGCCTTCGAGCGCGTATTCCAGCTTGCCGATTATGTGCAGGTGAAGGCCGCGGCGCTCGAGAACGGATTGCTGCACGTCGATCTCGTGCGCGAAATCCCCGAGGCCAAGAAGCCGCGCCAGATCCCGATCGGCAACGGTCAGGATAATGCCAAGGACAAAAATAAGCCGCAGGTGGTCGAGACTAAAGTCGCGGCGTAATTTCGCGGCTAAACGCCAAATACGAGAGCGCCCCGGAATTTCCGGGGCGCTTTTTTTATTGGACGCGGTCAGTCGGCGGGCGTGGTTCAGGCGGCGGCGGCGGCGCGTCTAACCGGGCATCGCGCGGCTGGGCGAATTTTCCCGCCGGATCGGTATTAGCACCGAAGCGCGGGATTGGCCGGATCGGCGTCGGCCCGTCGGCCATTGGCGGCGGCGGTGCGCTCAGGATCGGGCGGCGCAGGCCTTGCTGCGAATTTGGCGGCGGCTCGTCGCTGCGCAATTGCCAGCGCGGCGCGCGGCTGCGCGGGGCAATTTCGCTTTTCAATTGCGGGGCCGGCGCGACGCGGCGGCGCGGCGGCGGCGCAGGCTCGTCATCGTCATCGTCGATGGTTGCTTGCGGCACGTCGCGGCGGTTGATGCTGGCGCGGCGGCTATTAACGCGTTGGTATGGGTCGTCGGCTTGCGGCACGTGAATGATATGCGGGCCGCCACGGTAGATCTGGGCATTGACGATCGTCACGGCCGGCGGCGGCGTGGGCGCGGCAATGTCGCTCTCACGCGCGGGCACAGGCTCGCGCTGCGATGAACCGGCGGCAACAAAGGTAAGCGTAGCAGCCAGCACCGCTCCCACTACCGCAATCGTCAGCCGCGTTTTCACGAAGTTTTCCCCGTTTCCCGATCAGCGCCTGGCGATCAAGCGGATCATGTGATCGGCCGAAATCTGCCCGGCGCCGAGCGAGACCAGCACCAGCAGGATCGCGGCCCAGTAGACATGCACGCTCCACAGCGCGCCCGGCAGCACATAAATCTGAATCGTCGCCGTGATGATCAGCAGGCCGAGCGCGGCAAAGCGCGTGCCCAAGCCCAGCAGCAACATCACCGGCAGGATGAATTCGGCATAGCTCACCAGGTAAGCTGCGAGCAGCGGCGGCACCGGCAGCGCGGGATATTTCGTCAGAAAAGCCGCGAAGGTCTCGGCTTTGACCTGCAGCGGCAGCACCACCGAGACATCGAAACCTGGCCATAAACCCGTCCATAAGTCCTGCACATTCCAGGAAAAGCGGGGTCCGCTAATGCGGGTCTGGCCGTCAAGGAAAAACACGCGCGCCATCACTAGCCGCAAACCGAGCGCGACTAGGGCATAGGGCAGGAACGAGCAGGCCGACACGAAACTGTCGACCGTGAGGCCTATGACCGAACGCGAGCGCCGTGCCCGCTCGGCCGCGCGCGCCGAAATCGCCCGGCTGGTGGCGAGCCCCGCGGCGACTGCCGGCGAATGGCGCACGATCGAAGCCGCCGGCAGGTCCAGCGGCGGCGGCGCTATCGCCATGAGCCGGTCGGCAAGCCGCGCCATGGCGACTTCGCCTGAAACCTTGTCGCCCAAACGGTGCGCGCTTGCACCCATGATGGTCATGCCTTCACTCCATGCCTATTTTCCGCACCATAGCCGCCCCAAGGCCGGTCGCCGGTTTTTCCCGAATCCACGGTTAAACGGTTAATTGGCCACGCCTTTCGCAAGGAGGCGCCCGCGCAATCCCATTGCGTGGCGACGCCCCACGTGGTCCTCTTCTTGCTTGTTTAGGAAGCAGCGCCGCAACAAATCGAAAGGTTTGGCCAATTCCGGCGTGGACCATTGCTTGTGTGACGGTGCAAAATTTGGCATGGTCCATTAGGACAGCAATGCTGTCCTAATGGACGTGTGGCCCGCCGGTGGCCTTGCGGGCAAAGTGGGTACGCCGGACGCCAAGGTTTTCGAAAATTTGGCACCGGCGAGGCAGGACGGGATGGGCGAGCGAAAGAGCAGCACCGGATTATTCAAGCTCGCGGCCGCGCACCGCGAGGCTAAACGGCTTTTAGGCGACACCGCCAACCCCGATACGCAACTCGCGCAAGGCCTGTACGATCCGGCGCTCGACAAGGATTCCTGCGGCGTCGGCTTCATCGCCGACATCAAGGGCCGCAAGACCCACCAGATCGTCGAAGACGGCCTGCAGATTCTCTGCAATCTGGAGCATCGCGGCGCCACCGGCGCCGACCCGCGCATGGGCGACGGTGCCGGCATTCTGGTGCAAATCCCACACAGGTTTTTTGCCAAGCAAGCCGGACAACTCGGCTTCGCTTTGCCCAAGCCCGGCGAATACGCGGTCGGCCAATTGTTCCTGCCACAAGATCCGAATTGGCGGCAGATCATCCGCGACATTTATGCGGAGATGATCGCACGCGACGGGATGAAGCTCCTCGGCTGGCGCGACGTGCCGAAGGACAATTCCTCGCTCGGCGAATCGGTCATTCCGACCGAACCGGTGCACATGCAGGTGTTCATCGGGCTCGGCAAAAAGAAGCACGACGAGGCCGAGTTCGAACGCCGGCTTTATATCCTGCGCAAGTCGATCTCCAACGCGATCTACCGGCAGCGCGAGCGCCGCATGTCGGGCTATTACCCGGTGTCGATCTCCTGCCGCACGGTGATCTACAAGGGCATGTTCCTGGCCGACCAGCTTGGAAAATATTATCCCGATCTGCACGATCCGGATTTCGAAAGCGCAATTGCGCTGGTGCACCAGCGCTTCTCGACCAATACCTTCCCGGCCTGGTCGCTGGCGCATCCTTACCGCTATGTCGCGCATAACGGCGAAATCAACACACTGCGCGGCAACAACAACTGGATGGCGGCGCGACAGGCCAGCGTGACCTCGCCACATTTTGGCGCCGACATCACCAAGCTGTGGCCGATCTCCTATGAAGGCCAGTCCGACACCGCTTGTTTCGACAACGCGCTCGAATTTCTGGTGCAGGGCGGCTATTCGCTCGCGCATGCCGTGATGATGATGATCCCCGAGGCCTGGGCCGGCAATCCGCTCATGAACGAAGAGCGCCGCGCTTTCTACGAATACAATGCCGCGCTGATGGAGCCGTGGGACGGCCCGGCGGCCATCGCCTTCACCAACGGTCACCAGATCGGGGCGACGCTCGACCGCAACGGGTTGCGGCCGGCGCGCTATCTTCTCACGCGCGACGGCCGCATCGTGATGGCGTCCGAGATGGGCGTATTGCCGATTGCGGAAAAGGACATCGTCAAGAAGTGGCGGCTGCAGCCCGGCAAAATGCTGCTGGTCGATCTCGATGAGGGTCGCCTCATTCCCGACGAGGAATTGAAGGCGACGCTGGCGAAAAAGCATCCCTACAAGGAGTGGCTGCACCGCACGCAGATCGTGCTTGAGGAGCTTCCCGGCACCGCCAATATCGCGCCGATTTCCAACCTGTCGCTGCTCGATCGCCAGCAGGCCTTCGGCTATACCCAGGAAGACCTCAAGCTGCTGATGACGCCGATGGGCACGCTCGGCGAAGAGGCCATCGGCTCCATGGGCAACGACACGCCGATTTCGGCGCTGTCCGACAAACCCAAGCCCCTGTTCACTTATTTCAAGCAGAATTTCGCACAGGTGACCAACCCGCCGATCGATCCGATCCGCGAAGAATTGGTGATGAGTCTCGTCTCGATCATCGGGCCGCGGCCGAACCTGTTCGATCTGGAAGGCCTGTCGCACACCAAACGCCTGGAAGTGCGCCAGCCGATCCTCACCAATGTCGACCTGGAGAAAATCCGCTCGATCTCCGAAATGACCGGCGACCATTTCAAGTCGCTGACCTTCGACATCACCTATCCGGCCGAGCATGGCGCCGCCGGGATGGGTTTTGCGATCGAGCAACTCTGCGTGCGCGCCGAAGAAGAAGTGCGCAAGAGCTGCAACATCATCATTTTGTCGGACCGCAAGGCCGGCGCCGACCGGATTCCGATCCCGGTGCTGCTGGCCTGCGCGGCCGTGCATCACCATCTCATTCGCGCCGGCTTGCGCACTTCGGTCGGCTTGGTGCTGGAGACCGGCGAGCCGCGCGAAGTGCATCATTATGCCTGCTTGGCCGGCTACGGCGCGGAAGCGATCAATCCGTATCTTGCATTCGAGACACTGATCTCGATGCGCGACAGCCTGCCGCAAAAGCTCGACGAGAAGGAAATCGTCAAGCGCTACATCAAATCAATCGATAAAGGTCTGTTGAAGGTCATGTCCAAAATGGGCATCTCGACCTACCAGTCCTATTGCGGCGCGCAGATTTTCGACGCGGTCGGTCTGCGCCAGGAATTCGTCGATACCTTCTTCACCGGCACGCATACCCGTATCGAGGGCGTGGGACTGGCCGAGATCGCGGAAGAAAGCGTTCGCCGGCATGCTTCGGCTTTTGGCGACGCCCCAATATACAAATCGATGCTCGATGTCGGAGGTGACTATGCCGTGCGCGTGCGCGGCGAGGACCATGTGTGGACCGCGGAAACGGTCGCGCAACTGCAGCACGCGGTACGCGGAAATTCGCAGGACCATTACCGCGCCTTCGCCAAGATCGTAAACGAGCAGAACGAAAAGCTTCTGACCATTCGCGGGCTGTTCAACATCAAGACGGCGCATGACACCGAGCGCATGCCGGTGCCGCTCGACGAAGTCGAGCCCGCCAAATCGATCGTGCGGCGCTTCTCCACCGGCGCCATGTCCTACGGCTCGATTTCGCGCGAGGCGCATACCACGCTCGCCATCGCCATGAACCGCATCGGCGGCAAGTCGAACACCGGCGAAGGCGGCGAGGAGAGCGACCGCTTCAAGCCGCTGCCCAATGGCGACAGCATGCGTTCCGCCATCAAGCAGGTGGCCTCGGGACGGTTTGGCGTGACAACGGAATATCTCGTCAATTCGGACATGATGCAGATCAAGATGGCGCAGGGCGCCAAGCCCGGCGAAGGCGGCCAGTTGCCCGGCCACAAGGTCGACAAGACCATCGCCAAGGTGCGCTATTCGACGCCCGGCGTCGGCCTCATCTCGCCGCCGCCACACCACGACATTTATTCGATCGAGGATCTGGCGCAGCTCATTTTCGATCTCAAAAACGTCAATCCGACCGGCGACGTGTCGGTCAAGCTGGTCTCGGAGGTCGGCGTCGGCACGGTCGCCGCCGGCGTTTCCAAGGCGCGTGCCGACCATGTCACCATCGCGGGCTATGAAGGCGGCACCGGCGCTTCCCCCCTCACCTCGCTCAAACATGCCGGTTCGCCGTGGGAAATCGGCTTGGCCGAAACCCACCAGACGCTGGTGGCCAACCGCTTGCGCGGCCGCATATCGGTGCAGGTCGACGGCGGCATTCGCACCGGGCGCGACGTGGTGGTGGGCGCGATGCTGGGCGCCGACGAATTCGGCTTTGCGACCGCACCTTTGATCGCGGCCGGCTGCATTATGATGCGCAAGTGCCATCTCAACACCTGCCCGGTCGGCGTTGCCACGCAAGACCCGGTGCTGCGCAAACGCTTCAAGGGCCAGCCCGAACACGTCATCAATTATTTCTTCTTTGTCGCCGAGGAAGTGCGCGAGCTCATGGCCGAATTCGGCTATCGCAATTTCAACGACATGGTCGGCCAGATGGACATGCTCGACCAGCGCAAGCTGGTGGAACACTGGAAGGCCAAAGGGCTCGATTTCTCCAAACTGTTCATGAAGCCGGTCGCCGCCGCCGACACCGCGATCTTCAATTGCGAGAAGCAGGATCACCACCTCGAGAAAATCCTCGACCGCAAGCTGATCGCGGAATCGCAAGCGGCACTCGACCGTGGCGCGCCGGTGCGGCTGCAAACGACCATTCAAAGCGTCAACCGCGCCGCCGGCGCCATGTTGTCGGGCGAAGTCGCCAAACGTTACGGCCATGAAGGATTGCCGGATGGCACCATCCATGTCCGCCTGTCCGGCACGGCCGGCCAAAGTTTCGGCGCCTGGCTCGCCCGCGGCATCACCTTCGAACTGGAAGGCGAGGCCAATGACTATGTCGGCAAGGGCCTGTCGGGCGGCCGCATCATCATAAAGCCGCCGGCCGACAGTGGCATCGTGCCGGAAGAATCCATCATCGTCGGCAATACGGTGCTCTATGGCGCCATTGCCGGCGAATGCTATTTCCGCGGCGTTGGCGGCGAGCGCTTCGCCGTGCGCAATTCCGGCGCCACCGTTGTGGTAGAAGGCACCGGCGACCATGGTTGCGAATATATGACCGGCGGTGTCGTGGTCGTGCTTGGACAGACCGGCCGCAACTTCGCCGCCGGCATGTCGGGCGGGATAGCCTATGTGATCGACGAGGACGGCACCTTCGAGAGCCGCTGCAACATGGCGATGGTCGAACTCGAGCCGGTACTGGCGGAAGAACAGCTCGCCGAAAAGGAATTCAACCTGCTCAACGATCTGGAGTCGCATGGCCGCGTCGATGTGATGGCGGATTTGACCCGCAAAGATGCTGAGCGACTGCACACGCTGATCGCCAACCACGCGCGCTACACCGGCTCCAAACGCGCCACTGAAATTCTCGCCGATTGGGCGCGCTATCGTCCGCTATTCAAGAAAGTGATGCCGGTCGAATACCGCCGCGCGCTCGCCGAAATGGCAAAGGAAAAAGCCGCCACCATGCAGGCGGCGGAGTAGCATGGGTAAGGTCACCGGGTTTCTCGAAATCGACCGGCACGATCGCAAATACGCCCCGGTCGCGGAGCGCATTAAGCATTGGCACGAGTTCGTCGTGCCTCTGCCGGAGAACGAGGTGCGCGAACAGGCCGCGCGTTGCATGGACTGCGGCGTACCCTATTGCCATGGCACCAGCAGGCTCACCGGCGCGCCCACCGGCTGCCCAGTCAACAACCAGATTCCGGACTGGAACGATCTGGTTTACCGCGGCAACTGGGACGAGGCCGCGCGCAATTTGCATTCGACCAATAATTTCCCGGAATTCACCGGTCGCGTCTGTCCGGCGCCATGCGAAGCGTCTTGCACGCTCAATATCGACGACAATCCGGTCACCATCAAAACCATCGAATGCGAGATCGCCGACCGCGCGATCGCGCTGGGCCTCAAACCGGAACTAGCGCCGCACAAGACCGGCAAAAAAGTCGCCGTCGTCGGCTCCGGGCCGGCCGGCATGGCCTGCGCCCAACAACTCGCGCGCGCCGGCCACGACGTGCATCTCTATGAGCGCTGGGCCAAGGCCGGCGGCCTGCTGCGCTACGGCATTCCCGATTTCAAGATGGAAAAGAACCACGTCGATCGCCGCGTCGCGCAGATGGAAGCCGAGGGCGTGGCGTTCCATTACGGCGCCGATGTCGGCGTCAATCTGCCGGTCGAGAAACTGCTGAAAGACCATGACGCCGTGGTGCTCTCGGGCGGCGCGGAAAAAGCGCGCGATCTGCCGATCCCGGGCCGCGAGCTCAAGGGCATCCATTTCGCCATGGATTTCCTGCCCCAGCAGAATCGGCGCGTCAGCAAAGAGCCGCTCGGGCCGGTAGAGCCTATCCTCGCCAAGGGCAAGAAAGTCGTGGTGATTGGCGGCGGCGACACCGGTTCGGACTGCATCGGTACTTCCATCCGCCAAGGCGCCGCGTCGGTGGTCAATTTCGAAATCATGCCGCAGCCGCCCGAGCACGAAAACAAACAGCTCACCTGGCCCGATTGGCCGCTCAAGATGCGCACCTCATCGAGCCACCAGGAAGGCGTCGAACGCGACTTCGCGGTCGGCACGCAGAAATTCACCGGCGAGAACGGCGCGGTCAAAACGCTGCATTGCGCGCGTCTCGATGCCAAATTCAAGCCGATTGCCGGCACCGAATTCGAGATCGAGGCCGATCTGGTGCTGCTCGCGATGGGCTTCGTGCATCCGCTGCACGAGGGTATGGTCAAATCGCTGGGCGTGACGCTCGACCATCGCGGCAATGTCCACGCCGACACCAATGCCTATGCGACTTCGGTGCCCAAGGTTTTCGCCGCCGGCGACATGCGCCGCGGCCAGTCGCTGGTGGTGTGGGCGATCCGCGAAGGCCGCCAATGCGCCCACGCGGTCGATAAATTCCTGATGGGAACGACGTCGCTGCCGCGCTGAATTATTCTAGCGTAGCCAGTCGAACGGGCCCGGCCGCCGGGACGGCGGCGGCGCCAATTCGCGCTGCGGGCGTACAACGCGCTCTTCCGCGCGACGCTGCTTTGCCCGCTCCTCGGCCTGAGCGCTTTTTGCGCCCTTGAGGTTTTCCTTCGTGCCTTCTTTGGCGCTTTTAGGATCGAGCGGCTTTTTGCCGGCTTCGGCCGGCGGGGCCGGATTGGCCGGCAGCGCCGCGACCGGCGCCGAAGCGTTGGGCTCGCCGCCTTGCGGCCAGGTAAAATCGTCGGCGCGACCGGGTGGTGCTGGCACCGGCTCGCCCTTGACCAGCACGCGGGTCGCGATGGCGTCGCCATGGGCCGAAGCCGAGCCCGAGCCGCCCAGCAATTCGTCGGAATTTCCCGGCGTCACCGTTAGCGGCACCACTGGCCCGGCCAATGGCCGCGCGGCGGATTTTCCGTCGGCCGGCAAAGGCGCGACCGGTCCGGACGGCAGCGACACCTGCAGCGAGCGGTTGTTCATGTAGCGGCGCAATTCGCGCTCGACATAATGCGCGAGCTTGCGTGCGCCGTATTTGGTGAAAAAGACGCCGTCGCCGGAACGCAAACGGCGCACCTGGCCCTCATAGTCGGGACCGTTGGTGGTGTATTTTCCGGCTTCATCCACGAAGCCATCCCAGACATCGATATAGATGGCGCCGGCCTTTTCGGCGCGCGCGCGGTAAAGATCGTTGAGATAGACCACGTCGGCGGTCGAGCGAGTGCCGCGAATCGAGGGCATGCCGACCCAAAACACCGGTACGCCCTTGCTCTTGAGTGCGGCGATCGTCTCGTCGATGCGGCGCGAGTAGATATCCGCCCACTGGTCGGTTCGGAATTCGATGACGCCATTGGCCTTTCTGCCGTTTTGCGGTTCGGGCGAAATAATCGACGCCGGATCGGTTTCGTCGGCCTGATCCTTATCGGGCGCGCCGTCCTTGCTCGCGGCTTTGTCGGCGTCAGGCTTATCCGACTGATCCTTGGCCTTCTTCTTGTCGGCCTCCTTGGCATTATCCTTGGCGAGATCCTTCTCGCGGATGTTCTGGCGGTCGCTGACGCCCAGCATCATGATTACGTAATTGGGTTTTTCCGGCGCCAGGATATCGCGCGCGACATGCCACCAGTCGAGATCGCTTTTGACGTCGTACCGCAGCAGGCCGGAATGGATCTTGTTCTTGCGGATAATGGCGATTTCGGGCGTGTCGGAAAATGCATCTTCCAGACCGTAAGCGAGCCAGTCGGCCATGCCGTCGCCCATCACGATGATCGACGTTGTTGGCGTAACCGGTTCGGCTTTGGGATCGGGCTTGCGCGGGCTTGGCGCGCGCGAATTATCGCTCGGGCCTTGCGATGGCTCGCTTTCGATATATTGTGGGCTGGAGTTGCCGAACAGGCCGTCTAGGAAGCCACCCGAGCGTCGCGGGCGTCGGTCGTCACCAAAAAACTGCGCCTGGGCCGGCATCGTCAGGGAAAATTCGATCGCCGCCACGCCGGCGCAATCGGCTGCGGCCAAAATGACCGCCCCGATGAGCCAGCGCGAAAGCCGCGTTTTTCCAAACATGCCGATTGACCAATGCTTTATCGCCCAAGGCCCGATCTTAGGGCATGGGTCAATAAGGCGCAAAAAATGTCAACTCGAAGGTGGCCGGGTGGTTACTTAGCCATGGCGCATACCGCACTAACGCGCTCGCAACCGGTCCAGCACGACCGCGGAAGCAAACCCGTCGGGAACCTGCCCGATCTTGGCCTGGAAATCACGTATCGCGGCCCGCGTGCGGGCGCCCAGATGGCCGTCGGGTTCGCCGACATCGTAGCCATGACCGGCCAGCAATTGTTGCAACTCCAGCCGTTCGTCGCGCGTGAGCACGCGCTCGTAACGCGGCCATGTCTGAACGAAGGGCTGGCCGCCGCGCAGGCGGTCGGCGAGATAGCCGATGGCCAGCGCGTAAGCCTCGGCCGGATTGTATCGCATGATGGCGCGGAAATTCGTCAGCATCAGGAAACCCGGCCCCTGCACGCCGGCCGGCACCAGCAGGTAGGCCTGGTCATCCGGCCGCGGGAACGGTTTGCCGCCGGGCCGCGTGATGCCCTGGCGCTCCCAGTCGCTGATGCTCATCATCCTTGAGTGTTCGCTGACCAGAAAATTGAACGTCGCCGGCACCACCACTTCGTAGCCCCAGGTCTGGCCGGAGACCCAGCCATCCTTCTTCAGATTATTGGCGGTCGAAGCGATGATGTCAGGCACCGAATCGACCACATCGCGGCGGCCGTCATGGTCGAAATCCACCGCGAATCTCTTGAATGCGGTCGGCATAAATTGCGTCGGTCCGAACGCGCCCGCCCATGAACCGACCAGCCGGTCGGGCCTGATGTCGCCATGCTGGAGAATTTCCAGCGCCGAGAGGAATTCCTCGCGGAAGTAATTCTGCCGCCGGCCAACACAAGCCAGTGTCGCGGTCGAGCGCACGACCGGACGGTCGCCGCCGATGGTTCCGTAATTGGTCTCGACGCCCCAGATCGCGGTAATGATATAACGATCCACGCCATAGGCCTTCTCAACCGCGTCGAAGGTGGCGCTATATTTTTGCAGTATCTCGCGGCCCTTTTCGATGCGCGCATCGTTGACCAGAATATCGAGATAGTCCCAAAACGATTTTGTGAATTCGGGCTGGTTGTCCAACAGATCCATGATCCGCAGATCCGGCGTGAGCGTTGCCGTTGCGCCCTGGAATACCGCGCGCGAAATGCCGCGGCGCGCCGCCGCCGGCCAAAGATGCTCGATGCATCCCTGGAAATTCGCGGCAGCCGCGCGGATCGCGGCGGCGGTCATCAGCGGATGGCCGGACGAGCCGGACTCGCCTGACCATTCTTGCGTGCCGGTTTGGCCGGCTAACGCGGCCGGCGGGATGGTGCCGGTGGTGCCTGGATAGCGGTCGTCGCGCGAACCCTGCGCCACAGCGGCGCTGTTGGCGGCAGCCACCAGGATTGCAGCGATGACGCTGGATCGCAGCTTGCGCATTGCTTTCAGGCTCCGGGACCCCATGGGTGCCGCGATATCGTTTCCAGGACGTTAATGGTCTAGTCTTATCAAGTCGATCTGGACGCATCGCCGCCTTCGTGCTTTCTGCACGCCGGAACAAATCTCCTCTCTACAAGGCTCCTACGAAGGCACATGACCCGCATCCGCAAAGCCATATTTCCCGTCGCCGGGCTTGGAACGAGGTTCCTGCCCGCGACCAAGGCCATGCCGAAGGAAATGCTGCCGGTGGTGGACCGGCCGCTGATCCAACATGTGGTAGACGAAGCCCGCCAGGCCGGCATCGAGCATTTCATCTTCGTCACCGGCCGCAGCAAAAGCGTGATCGAGGACCATTTCGACCGGCAATTCGAACTTGAAGCCACGCTGGTCGAGCGCGGCAAAAAGGCCGACCTGGCGCTTTTGTCGCAGGACCTGCCCGAACCCGGCACCACCAGTTTCACCCGCCAGCAGTCGCCGCTCGGCCTTGGCCATGCGGTCTGGTGCGCGCGCGAATTGGTCGGCAATGAGCCGTTCGCGCTGCTATTGCCGGACGTGCTGGTGCAGCACAAGCGCGGCTGCCTGGCGCAAATGATCGACGCCGCAGCCAGCCTCGACGACAACGCCAATGTCATCGCGGTCGAAGAAGTGCCGGCCGAACGCGTTCATATGTATGGCGTGGTCGGCGTAGGACCGACGAAGGGCAAGGCATTTGCGATCACCAAAATGGTCGAAAAGCCCAAGCGGGCCGAGGCGCCCTCCAATCTCAGCATTACCGGGCGCTACATCCTGCAGCCGGAGATTTTCGACGTGCTGGGAAAGCAGGCCGCCGGCGCCGGCGGCGAGATCCAGTTGACCGACGCCATGACGGCGCTGGCGCGCACGCAGCCGTTCTACGGTCTCAAATTCGAAGGCCGCAGTTTCGATTGCGGCTCCAAGATCGGGTTTCTCACCGCCAATATCGCCTACGGTCTGGCGCGCCCGGATATCGAGCCGGAACTGCGCGGCGAGATCGCCCGCCTGCTCGATAAGTAATTTATTGCTGTAGGCGAAGCCCGAGCAGGAACGTCGTCGCGCTGTAATTATTCGACGTGATGTTGGAGCGCAGCCAATCCTCGCGAACTTCGCCCTTGATCTGGGCCGAGCGGTTGAGCTTGTAGGTTAGACCGAGTCCCGCGTAATAGCGCTGGTCGATACGATCGGCGGACGTGCCGCCCGGCGTCGTGACCACGCAATCGCATAGCGGAGGGTCGCCCAGCGAAATGGACGAGCCTTTATAGCTGTCCATGCCGAAGCCCAATTTCACACTGCCGATCAGCCAGCGCCGAAACGAATGATCGACCTGCAAGCCGATATCGCGCGACAGCACGCCCGAGACGCCTTCGATGGTGGATTCGGCCACCGTCGAACTGGCGGTGAGCTTCACATTGGTCAGCGCGTTGGCGGTCCACAGCAGTGACGCATTGCCGATGACGCCTTTGAGCTGTTCCAACCGCGGGTCCTCGTAATTTCGCCGTGTATAGCCGAGCGCCACTTCGCCGGTGAGCAGGCGCGACATTTCGAAAGTCGAGCCGGCTTTGCCGGTGAGGCCGGTGGAATCGCGCTGGTAGCCGGAAAAGTCGGTTTCGAGATCGTGCCTTCGCGTATCGTCGCTGAATTCGACGAATGGCGTCATGCCGGGCAAGAGTTCGTAGCCGCCGCGCAGTGTGCCGGTGTATTGGGTGTAATTGCGGTCGTCATTGCTGGCGGTGGTGCCGTCGGTCAGTTTCGATTGCTGATAGACCGTGCGCTCGGCGTCGCCCTTGACCGAAATATCGAGCCGGTTGAAGCGCTGCCCGAGGCCTAGTGTGCCGCCGGCGGTGGTGAAGATAGGAAGCTTGGCAATGCCCGCCTGCAAATTCGGACTGCTAGGATTGTCGGTGGACACCAGCGCGCGGGCGTCGAGATCGATGCGCGTCGTCTTGGTGACGTCGATGCGGCCATCGACTTTGCCGTTGAAATAAGGCCGGCTCAGCGTCGGCGTCGAGTCGGGACTATACCCGGTATAGCTACCGCGCAGCTCCGCTTTGAGTTCGTGGCGCGACCAGTTTGACTGCGCCAGTAATTCGGGCGCGATCGTATAGAGAGTCGCGCCGGGTCCGCCGGACACCTGTTGGGGATTCGTGTTGTAGCCACCGATCAGTTCGACCGCGGGAAAAAGCGTGAAAGCGCCGGCGTGCACGCCAAGCGGCGCGTAGGGATCGTCCGGCTCGGTATGGGCCTTGCGCTTTTTCGGGAATTTCCTGATGGGGCCGATTTCGACCGGCGGTTCGCCGGGCGCTTGGGCAAGAGCGTCCGTGCCGGAGGCCGGCGCCGGTTTCTGGTAAGGCGAGATCAACGGCGCCGGCGCGACGCCGGGCACGAGCGCGGGCGCGGCGGCGGTTGATTTCGGTTTTGCCTTGGCTTGCGCTCTGGCTTTAGCTCTACGGTCGTTGGTTGCGTCGAAGCCGGTATCGCCGGCGGCCGAGGGCGGCTGCGTGAAAGCGGCAGGTGGACCCAGCGGCGTGAGTTCGGGGCTTTCGAATTTCTGGAAGGCCGGCGGTTTTTTCGGATCGGTCGAAAGCTTGGGTGCCAAGGGATCGGGAAACAGTGGCGCGGGTGTTTGCGCAAACGCGTTGCCGCAGCCCAGCATCAGGCAGGCAGCCACCAGCAAGCCGGCGCCGCGAGGCGCGGCCGGGTTTGCAAATCGAAGGCGCGGCACGTGCAGTCTTGAACTCCTCGGCCCTGGATACCTCAAACGAAAACAACGGCTTGAACGCAGCCCGCGGCCAACGTCGGGCAAACGCGTTCGCCCGCGGTCTGCGGGAAGTGGTTAACGGAGTTAAAACTCTTATGGTTAACGACGTGTTTACCGCGGTAAACGGCCGGTCTGGGGCTCAAATCCAGCCCTTGAGCTCGCGCAAGACCACGTCGCGGATGACCGCCATGCCGGGTTCTGAGTCGTTGAGGCAAGGAATGGCGGCGAAATTCTCACCGCCGGCATGTTTGAAGATTTCGGCATTTTCCATGGCAATCTCTTCCAGCGTCTCGAGGCAATCGGCCGAGAAGCCCGGTGTAATGACGGCGATATTCTTCACGCCGCGCTCGGCCAGCGATTTCACGGTGGCGTCGGTATAGGGCTTGAGCCATTCGGTGATGCCGAAGCGCGACTGGAAGGTGAGCATCAATTGGCTGGCGTCAAGCTTGAGCCGTTCGCGCAAGAGCCGCGCCGTCTTGGCGCATTGGCAATGATACGGATCGCCCTTGCGCAGATATTCTTCCGGCATGCCGTGAAACGAAGCGAGGATCACCTCGGGTTTGAACGGCAGCTTTGCCAATTCGGCTTCAAGCGAGGTGGCGAGCGCCTCGATATAGACCGGCTCATCGAAATAGGCCGGCGCGACGCGCAACGCCGGCTGCCAGCGCATCGTGGTCAACGCCTCAAAGGTCTTGTCGCAAACCGTAGCCGTGGTGGCGGCGGCATATTGCGGATAAAGCGGCACGACGAGAATGCGGTCGCAGCCCGCAACCTGCATCGCATCGAGCCGCGAGCGAATGGACGGGTTGCCGTAGCGCATCGCCCAATCGACGATCAGACGCGGATCGTTTGCGACGCTTGCGGCAAGTTTTTCCGATTGCGAACGCGTAATGGTCTTGAGCGGCGACTCGTTGCGCTCTTTGTTCCAGATCTTGTCGTAGTCGGGGCCCTTGCGGGCGGGGCGTATCGTCAGAATGACGAGATTGAGCACCAGCCACCACTTGATGCGGTTTTCCTCGATGACACGCGGATCGGACAAAAATTCCTTGAGATAGCGTCGCATCGACCAGTAGTCGGTGGCGTCGGGCGTGCCGAGATTGACCAGCAGGACGCCGATGCGCCGCGGCAGAATGACTGGATGCCCCGGGGGCAGATGCGAAATGTCGCTCATGGACGTTATCAGCGATAAACCACGCGCGGGGTCAAGAGCACTAGCCAACCGGCCGTTCGTCGGCGATCACTTTTCCGTCGTTCGGCAGCGTGCCCGGCGCGACCAGTTTTACCGCGCCGTTGAGCTTGGTGACCGCCTGCAATGTGCCGGCAATGACGGCCTCTAGCGCGGCGTCGCGGGCGGCGGATTCGGCCATCAGTGTCATGGTGTCCTGCTCCGCCTCGCGGCCGACGACCAGGCGCAGCCTGCCGAGGTCCGGATGACGCGCCGCGACTTCGGCAATCTGTTTGGGATGCACGAACATGCCTTTAACCTTGGCGGTCTGGTCGGCGCGGCCCATCCAGCCCTTGATGCGTACATTGGAGCGGCCGCAAGGCGAAACACCAGGCATGAGCGCCGACAAATCGCCGGTGGCGAGCCGGATCATCGGATAATCCGGGTTGAACGAGGTGACCGTCACTTCGCCGACTTCGCCAACGGCTACCGGATCGCCGGTGCCGGGGCGCAGGATTT
>Ga0302319_10009430_pt1 | contig 18761 bp, 19 predicted proteins | sample Bog_T0_2_FD_203319 | JGI IMG/M metagenome (GOLD analysis project Ga0302319, IMG submission 203319) | Peat permafrost microbial communities from Stordalen Mire near Abisko, Sweden - Bog_T0_2 | ecosystem: Environmental > Terrestrial > Soil > Wetlands > Peat | place: Sweden: Abisko, Stordalen Mire... | reverse complement strand
AAGCTGGCCGACCGCATCGTGATGGCCGGACATCATCTGGACGGAATTGATTTCTCCCGGCAGGCCGACATGATGACCAAGGCCACCGATGCGATTCTGGGCATGGTCCAGCAGCTGCGCGACATGGAAGACATGGAAAAAATCAAGACCTTCAACGACCGGCTCCAGCTCGTCGAAGTCGAGGCCGACAAATACATGAACGAGCAGCTCCGCGATCTTTACGGCGGCAAGTATGACGCCATCCGCGCCATTGTCATCCGCGACGTTTATGAGCTGATGGAAAAAGTCGTTGACCGCTGCCACGACGCCGGCAACGTGGTCATGCAAATCGTGCTGAAAAATTCCTGACGCGCGATGCTCCTCATCCTGCTCGTCATTTTCGTCGCGTTGGTTTTCACCTATATCAACGGCTTCCACGACACGGCCAACTCCATCGCCACCGTGGTTTCGACCAAGGTGCTCACACCACGCCAAGCCATTGTGCTGGCGGCCGTCTCGAACCTGATCGGCGCTTTTTTCGGCACGGCGGTGGCAACCACCATCGCGTCCGGCATCGTGGACGCCCAAGTGGCCACCATGCCGGTGCTGTGTTGCGCCCTGGTGGCGGCGATTGTCTGGAGCCTGTTGACGTGGGGGTTCGGCCTGCCTTCTAGCTCGTCGCATGCACTGGTCGGCGGATTGTGCGGCGCGGTGCTCGCCGCCTCCGGCAACCGCTGGTCTGCCATTGTCTGGTCCGTTCCCAGCAAGGTGCATTGGTGGCTCGGCAAAGGAATTCTCTGGAAGGTCATTGTGCCGATGGTCAGTTCGCCCTTGGTCGGCTTCGTGGTCGGCTTCATCCTCATGACCTCGCTGTATTTTCTCCTGCGCAACTGGCGGCCCGTCTCCGTCAACCGTGTGTTCGGAAAACTCCAGCTGGTCAGCGCCGGTTACATGGGGTTCGCCCACGGCACGAATGACGCGCAAAAAACCATGGGCATCATCGCCCTGGCCCTCGTCGCCGGCACCGCTTCCGGCAGTTTCGACGCCCTGCCCAATTGGCTTTCATTCTTAAAGACGCCAGTGCCGGCGACCGGTGAGGCGCTGCACATTGCGACCTGGATAAAAATCCTTTGCGCCCTGACCATGTGCGCCGGCACCGCCGCCGGCGGCTGGCGCATCATCAAAACGCTCGGGCAGAAAATGGTGAAGATCCATCCCGTCCAGGGCTTCGCGGCGGAAGCCACCGGCGCCAGCGTGCTGTTCACCGCCGCGCATTTCGGGATGCCCGTCTCCACCACGCACGCCATCACCACCTCCATCATGGGCGTCGGCTGCGCGAAAGGTTTCAACGCGCTCAAGCTGAACGTCGTCGAGCGCATCCTCTGGGCCTGGCTGCTGACGCTGCCCGCCAGCGCCGCCGTCGCCTATGCACTGGTCAAGCTCGCCCGCGCCTTCGGCTGGTTGTAACCCAGGCTTCTCCAAATAAACCTTGCCACAACGCGGTCGGCGTGCGATTGTTGTTTCGTCATTTGACGAAATATACACCAATGCGCGACTTCATGGCCATCACCAAGGCGTTGGCGGACCCGAATCGGGTGCGGATCCTCCTCGCGCTCCGGGGTGGCGAGCTGTGCGTCTGCCAGATCACGGAACTGTTCGGCTTCGCCCCGTCCACCGTGTCCAAACACCTTTCCATTTTGCACCATGCCCATTTGATTTTGTCGCGCAAATCAGAACGTTGGGTTTATTACCGGCTGCCGGACAAATCCGCGCCCGTCGCCGTGCGCGAAGCCTTGACCTGGGTCCACAAATCGCTCGCCGAGACAGATGAAACCCGGGCCGATGCGAAAAAATTGAAGCAGATTATGCAGACCGACCTCGCCGTCATCTGCCGCCGGCAACAATGTTGATTTTATTTTATACACTGGAAACAGCAGCGGAGGGCGACCGCAGTCCCAAACCTGAAGGAATGCGACGGTCTGGTTATGCACGCCGGCGTCTTGGACTGCGCCGTCCCTTTGGCGATTTTTGTGAAACAAAAGGCCGCCACCATGCCGAAACTCGTATATCGTAAATCCAAAATCGCAAATCCGAAGCGCCTCGCGTTCTTCGAGCGTTACCTGACCGTCTGGGTTTTTCTGTGCATGGTGGTCGGCGTCGCGTTTGGCAAATTCGCGCCCGGCTTCACCACGGATTTGAGCAGGCTGGAATTTGTCCAAGGCTCGCACGTCAACGCACCTATCGCCGTGCTGATCTGGCTGATGATTTATCCGATGATGCTCAAGGTGGATTTCAGCGCCATCGGCGGCATCGCGCGCAAGCCCAGAGGTCTTGCCGTCACGCTATTCATCAACTGGGTGGTGAAACCGTTCAGCATGGCGTTCCTCGGCTGGCTGTTCATGCAGCACATTTTCAGCGAGTGGATTTCGCCGGAACTGGCGAAGGAATATACCGCCGGTCTCATCATTCTTGCCGCCGCGCCCTGCACGGCGATGGTTTTCGTGTGGAGCTATCTCACCGACGGCGACCCGGTTTACACGCTCGTGCAGGTGGCGGTGAACGACCTCATCATGCTCGTCGCGTTCGCGCCCATCGTGATGTTTCTGTGCGGCGTGGCCAACGTCGTGGTGCCGTCAAAAGTGCTCATCACCAGCGTCGTGGTGTTCATCATAATCCCGCTCGCGGCGGGCTGGTTGACGCGGACGGTGCTGTTGAGATCGAACGGCCGGGACTGGTTCGAGAAAAAGTTTCTGCCAAAGTTCCAGCCCGTTACCATCTTCGCACTGCTGCTGACGCTGGTTTTGATCTTTGCGTTTCAGGCGGAGAATTTAACCACGCGCTGGCTGGCCGTGCTGCTGCTGGCGGTGCCGATTGTCATCCAAGTTTATTTCAACTCCACGCTGGCCTATCTGCTGATGCGCAAGCTGCGCGTGCCGCACAACATCGCATCGCCCGGCGCGCTCATCGGCGCGAGCAACTTTTTTGAACTCGCCGTGGCCGTGGCCATCACGCTGTTCGGCGCGGGTTCCGGCGCGGCGCTGGCGACTGTCGTCGGCGTGCTGGTGGAAGTGCCGGTGATGTTGTCCGTCTGCAAAATCTGCAACCAGTCGCGCGACTGGTATCAAGCAAAGCTAAATTAAATTATGTCAGCCACCGCCAAACCTACCATCTTGATTCTCTGCACCGGTAACTCCTGCCGCAGTCACATCGGCGAGGGTTTTTTGCGCGCCGCGCTCGGCGACCGAGCGAATGTCCAGAGCGCCGGCTCCAAGCCCGCCGGCTACGTCCATCCGCTTGCCATCAAGGTCATGGGCGAGGTGGGCATTGACATTTCTGGCCACCGCTCGAAGCACCTTAAGGAATTTCTGGAACAGCCGGTTAACACTGTCATCACCGTCTGTGGCAATGCCGACCAGGCCTGCCCCATTTTTCCCGGCCAGTTGAACCGCCACCACTGGCCGTTTTTTGATCCTGCCAGAGCCACCGGCAGTGAGGCGGAAATTCTACAATGCTTCTGCAATGTTCGTGACGAGATGCGTCGCGTGTTTGAAGCCTACGCCGCCGGACTGTGCGATGCCCGGTGATCCGCCCCGGGCTTTTGGGACCAGGTCTAAAACCCGGGGGGAATTTGTTCCACCACGAAGAACATGGCCGCCCCCGTCGGTGTCACCATGAAGTTGGTCGGACCGGTGTTGCTGGCGGTCATTTGCATCACGGGCACAAACGGCTGGTTAAAATCCGGCACGGCGTAAATCCGATAACTCATGCCGGCTGCGGCGGTCCAGTTTAATTCCACCCCACCGGGCTGGCGGACGGCTCCCCAGGACATGAACTCCGGAACCGGGACAATGCCATTGCTGCTACCGGTATTGACCCCCAGATTCCAGTTTGAACTCTGATAGTTGACCGGCAGACCGCTACGCGGGCTGTTTTGGACATAATTCCAGGAAAGGATCTGGGGCGTAAGGCACACTTCTTCCAAGGGGCGGGCGTCGCTCCCCACACTCCCCACGTGCGTGACGGAGGTCACGATCACGTTGGTCAGGTTAAGCCGGAAGAATTCCCATTGGGAAAAATTTGTGACCGTCAAATCCAGTGTGCCCGAGGCGATCACCGTCCCTTTTGCATTGTCGAGCAGGAGCCCCGGCGACGCTTTGTCCAGGTTTCGCTGAAAACAGAGCGCACCCGCCAAGGGCAGGTTGGTAAACGACGTGTTACTCAGGCTGGCGGTTTCCACCGTTTGCACATCCAGCCAGCCCACATGGTTTGAATCGGAAGATTCCCCGGTGACACCATCCAAACGCAGAAAACCGAGCCAGCCGGCCGAAGCTGCCGCCGGCAGGCCCAGGATGAAAAATAAGGTGATGGCACGACGCCAATTCAGGATTTCCATGTGGCAATGGGCCGCCGGGCCCGGATCAACTAGCCGCTCCCGTTGCAATGTTGTAGGAGTGGGTCACTGGCGAGCCGACGGGTTGTCCGGCATTGTCCAGCTGCTGGTAGGTCCAGGTGATGGCCGTAAAGTTCAGCGTCACGGTTTCGGACGGACGACTGTCGCCGCCGCTGCTGCCGGCGGATTGCACGCTGCTGATGATAACATTTTTCAGCGTGATCGTGTAGAACGCCGTCGGATTGCTGGATTGATCCTGAAACGTCAGCACCGCCTGGGAGAAGGCCGTGCCTCTGGCGCAATCCAACAACAGGGTCGGCGAAGAGACGTCGAGCGGCTTGACCAGGGTCAGGTCCGTGAAGGTGGGCTTGGAGACGGAGTTGCCGCCACCAGATCCCGGCGACACCACCACACTGACGCGCTGTGAAAAGGAGTTGACCACAATCTGGTTCAGGTAGCTGGCATTGGTGGATTCACCGGTCACACCGGTCAAGTTCAGATAGATGTTGTAAGCCCCCAGACTGCGAAGCGGCGACAAAAAGACCACGCCTAAAACGATGGTCATTCCGATCCTATGGAACGAATGCCTCATAAATTTAAGTTTTCCCATCTATAATTTATTCAAATGACAAAGTCAACAGCTTCTGCGGGAATCCGGTGAGGAATTGCTCCGCCGTCAGCCGCCGGCCGCCTTCGCGCTGCAATTCCAAAATTCGCAGCGCGTCCTTTCCGCAACCAACCACGATGCCGGTTTTGTCCGCCGTCAAGATTGCGCCAATCGGGCCGTTTTTTTCGACAACTTCGGCTTTCCAGATTTTCAGCAATTGCGGTTTGACGGTGATCGGTTCGTCCCCGAGGAACGCTCGCCCCACCGATGTGTTAGCCGCCAAACATGTAAACGCGCCCGGCCAGGGCGTGAAGGCGCGGAGCCGGTTCCAGATTTGTGACGCGGGCCGGCTCCAGTCTATCCGGCCGTCTTCCTTTTTGATCTTCGCGGCGTAGGTAGAACCGATGGCGGGCTGGGGCTGCGGCGCAATTTTCCCGGCAACATAATCGGGAATCGTTTCGATGAGAAGATCCGCGCCAAGTTGTGCAAGGCGGTCGTGCAGGACTTGTGAGTCGTCCGTGGGCAGGATCGGTGTGCGGCGCGCGGACAAAACTGGCCCGGTGTCGAGGCCGGCGTCCATTTTCATTATCGTCACGCCGGTTTCCGGTTCGCCATCGGCAATCGCCCATTGGATCGGTGCGGCCCCGCGATATTTCGGCAGCAGCGAAGTGTGGACGTTGAGGCAGCCGAACGGCGGCAAATCCAGAATGCTCTGCGGCAAAATTTGTCCGTAGGCCACGACGACCATCAGGTCCGGTTTGAGTTTGCGGAGTTCACCGATGAATTCTTCGGCGCGCGCCTGCGACGGCTGGAGGACGGACAAGTTTAATTTCTCCGCGAGAACTTTTACCGGCGACGGGGTGAGCTTCAGTTCGCGGCCTTTGGGCTTGTCCGGCTGCGTGACAACGGCGACAACGTCAAATTGTTTATCGCCCGCCAGCTTGGCCAGGCTGGCGCAGGAAAGTTCCGCGGTGCCCATGAAGATGATTCGCAGCGGGCCCATGCGGCTGGTCATTTCGTGAGGGTAAAGCGCAAAATGTCGGCGAGCACCGCCACCGGCGACTGGTCGGCGTTGATCTCATGCACCAGCTCTTCACCATAAAAATTCAGCACGGGTTTGGTTTCGTCTTCGTAAACCTTAAGCCGATGACGAATGACCTCGAGGTTGGCATCATCCAGGCGGTTCTCCTTCATGGCCCGGCGCTGGATGCGGGCGACCAGGCTTTCAAAATCCTGGCTGCAAAGATAAAAAACGCCGGCCACGTCCAGCACGTCGCGCAGAATTTCAGCCTGGTGAACATTGCGCGGAATGCCGTCCAGCACCAAGGTGTCGCGTTCGGGATGCAGCCGTCCAGACTGTGTGAGGTCGTCCATGGATTGCCGCCAGAGCTGGATGGTCGGGGCGTCCGGCACCAGCTGGCCGCGGCTGGAGTAATCCAGGAAGGTTTTTCCCAACGGGGTTTCGGGTCGGAGATTGCGGAACACATCACCGGAACTCCAGTGGATGAAATCAGGGATGGTGCCGAGAATCTTGCCCTGCGTGCCCTTGCCGGAGCCGGGCGCACCAAACAAAAGTAGGCTGCGGTATTTCAAGCGGTTTTGGGTTGAAGCTGGATTTCCTGAATCTGGGCGAACGGCAGCATGATTTCCTGTCGCGTCACGCCTTGCACGACCTCGAGATGCACGTCGGTGGAAGAAATGCGCGTGATGCGCTCGACCGTGAACTGGCCGCCGCCGGTCTTCACGAGCAGTTTCATGTCCTTTTCCGCCCCATGCCGGACGGTGCCGAAATAACCAGAAAACTTGGTCTCAAAAAACCGGCGGTTGAACGTGAACTGGCCGCGTTGAAACACTTGCCCGGCCGGCCGGGAGGGAGCCGGCACCGGACCGGCGGCACTCTGACTTTCTTCCAGGACGCCCGGCTGTCCCGGCACGGCAAAGATTGCGGGATCACCTTCCGCCGGGGCCACTTCCCCTTGAGGAACGGCCTCGACCGGCATGGGCAGGGCGAGAAAAATAATCGGGCCCAGAATCGGCAGCACGGCCGCCACGCCCATCACGAGCGCCTTGGGCCGGGCGCGGACCACGGCAATTTCGTAGCCGGAATAAATGCTGGCGGCATAAATCAGCGTCAGGCAGAACAAACCGACCGACGATGAAAACAGCGCGCCCATCAGGGATTGCGTTGGCGGTCTTTCCAACCGCGTCACTTCCTGGATTTTCACTTCCGGTTTCTGAGGGCGTTCCGACAGGGGAATTTCAATGAACGGCTCGACAAGCGGTCTGATTTTGGGATTGTTCGCCAGTTGCTTTAGGCCGTCCTGTGAAAATTTTGTCCACATGATGTTGGTGTAGGTGGAGTCAGGCAGACGGAAGGTGATGCCGTTGTCATTGAACGTGAGGATGTCGCCGGTCAGCGACGTGCCATCCATCAGGGGAAACGTATCGGCACGGGCGGTGATGACCAGCCCGCAAAGCCAGAGGACAAAAATGTTAAAAAAGCTTCTGCGCACGCAACTCTTTTAACAAACCAATCCGCAGCGTGAAAGAAAATTCAAACGGCCTTCAAGTTTTAGACTTTGGCCAAAATAAATCAGCCGGAACGATTGTTCAGACCGGCTGTTGTACCTTCATCCAGCTTTGTTAGAAAACATGGGGGCCAGTACCCGCTGGAAAGTCACCCGCGCTTTGCCCGAAGAAGCGAGGCCGCTTTTGAGTTCGGCCCAATCCGGGAAGACTGGCGGCCAGGTTCCGCCCCGGATGCGCGACCATCCGTCGCCCCACGACGAACAAACGCCCGTTCAAAGCGATTTGGCAACGCGGCGAAAATGGTAGCCGAGGATGGCCAGTTCGATGGCGTGCGGAAACTGGCGCGGTCGCCGGAACAGCGTGCCCACAAACAGCCGCCAGTAACCGATCCGGCCCCGGTGCCAGACGCCCAGCAACCAGAAGGATTTCAGGAACGCGATGAAGTCGGCGCGCGACAGGCGCTTGCCCGGGCCGCTCGGACGATGGCTCTTGAGAAACGTGCGGATGCGCCGGTAATAATTGCCCGGCTCGTAAAGTTTTTTCACGAGATCGCGGTAGCCGGCCTGCAGAAATTCACGGTTCATCCTGGGTTTGAAGTTTAATTCCGAGTCGGTGTTGTTGCCGGAGCTTTCAGCCTCAAGGCGGCCCTCGGTTTTCAAACGCTGCCAGAGGCGCGTCTGCGGCAGCGCGGTGAGCAGGCCCACCATCGCCGTCGCCACGCCGGAGCGCTGGATGAATTCAAACTGGCGCTTGAAGATGTCGGCCGGGTCGCTGTCGAAGCCCACGATGAATCCACCCATGACCTCCAGCCCGGCGCGTTGCAGCGTCTGGACCGAAGCCACCAGATCGCGATTTCCGTTCTGGACTTTGTGACATTCCGCCAGCGACTCGACCGAGGGCGTCTCAATGCCCACGAAAACTTTCTTGAACCCGGCCTCGACCATCAGGGCGCACAGTTCCGGGTCATCGGCGAGATTCACCGACGCCTCGGTGAGAAAGCCGATGCGAGTCCGAGTGACCCTTCGCCATTCGATCAAGGCGTGCAGTAGCACCCTGGTCCGCGCTTTGTTGCCGATGAAATTGTCATCCACGATGAAGACCATGTCGTTCCAGCCGCGCAAGCGCAACGCGTCCAGCTCGGCGATCAATTGTGTCGGCGTTTTGGTGCGGGGCGTGCGGCCGTTCATAACAATGATGTCGCAAAATTCGCAGTCGAACGGACAGCCGCGGGAGAATTGCACGGACATCGTGACGTAATGGCGAAATTTAATCAGGTCCCAGCGCGGCGGCGGTGTGCGGGTGATGTGCGGCCGGTGCGAAGAACGATAAACGGATTGCAACCGTCCGCTCTGCAGGTCCGCCACGACCTGCGGCATCAGCTCCTCGGCTTCGCCAAGAACGAAATGCTGAATTTCCGGAAACGCCTCGTGGCCGGTGGTAAACAACGGACCGCCGGCAATGACCGTTTTTCCCAAGACTGCACAACGCGCCACGATTTCATACACCGAATCCTTGTGCACAATCATGGCGCCCAGCAAAACATAATCCGCCCGGCGCAAGTCCTCGTCCTTGAGCTTTTCGACGTTCATGTCCACCAGTTTAAGCTGCCATTCCGGCGGGAGCATGGCGGCCACCGTCAACAATCCGAGCGGGGCCATGGAGGCCTTGCGGGAAACAAAGCGGATGGCGTGTTTGAAGCTCCAAAAAGTGTCCGGGGTCCGGGGGCTGATGAGCAGAATATTCATTGGGCAACTTTGCGACGACGGCTGAACCATGTTGCAATCTACTCCTGCATGACGCAAAGTTCGCCCCAAATTACCACACATTTTTTGCTGTCCGCACCGGCGCTATTTGAGTTCGATACCAACCGGGCAATGATCACTGCCCGAAATCTCCGGGCGGATGAACGCCCTTTCCAGCCGCGGACGCAACGATGTGGAAATGAGAAAATAATCGATGCGCCAGCCGACGTTCCGCGACCGCGCGCCAGACATTGGACTCCACCAGGTGTAATGTCCCCCGCCCTTCTCAAATTCACGGAACGTGTCCACGAAACCGGCGTTCACGAACGCAGTGAATCCAGCGCGTTCCTCGACGGTGAAACCGTGGTTGCGGACGTTGGCCTTGGGGTTCGCCAGATCAATTTCCATGTGCGCCACATTGAGATCGCCGCAGAAAACCACGGGCTTTTTCCTTTCAAGCTTTTTCAAATAAGCGAGAAAATCCTTGTCCCAAACCTGACGGTAAGGCAGCCGCTCCAGCTCGCGCTTGGAGTTCGGCACATAAACATTCACCAAGAAGAAGTCCTTGTATTCGGCAGTCAGCACGCGGCCTTCGTTGTCGTGTTCCACAACGCCGACGTGTGGTGTTACTTTCAACGGTCGTTCCTTGGTGAAGATCGCCGTGCCGGAGTAGCCTTTCTTTTGCGCGCAGTTCCAGAACGTCATGTAGCTGGCGGGCCAGAGCTGTTCCACCTGGTCGGGTGTGCACTTGGTCTCCTGCAGGCACAGCACGTCGGGCTTTTCGGTGGCGAGATATTCCAGAAAATTTTTCTTCAGCACGGCGCGGAGGCCGTTGACGTTCCAGGAAATCAGTTTCATGGCGCAGAGAATAAACCACGGAGGGGCGCAGATAAACACGGATGTTGAAACAATGTGTCGCGCGAAAGCTGCAAAGTTGGCGAACGAATCAACAGCCACATCCACCTTCGCTTCCTTCGCCGCCTTCGCGTGAACGTTTTTCGGCACATTGACGCTGCACACAAAGGCGGCTACCTTGCTGCCAATTAAAAATGATTGCCAACCTTGCCACCAAGCCAGCAGCCGCACCGAATTTCCGCACGGGTGACGAGCGGCTGGTCAGATTGACGCCCAGCGCGGCACAAAAAGTTTCCACGCTGCTCACCCGGCAGGGCCGGCCCGCCGGCGTGCTGCGCGTGGCCGTGGTCGGCGGCGGCTGCTCCGGCCTCCAATATAAAATGGATTTGCAGGACGGGCCGGCCAACCGCGACATCCTGGTCGAGAGCGGCGGCGTACGCGTGGTGGTGGACCCCAAAAGCGCCCTTTACGTCACCGGCAGCGAACTGGATTACGTCGAGGCGTTACAGGACGGCGGCTTCAAGGTGAAAAACCCCAACGCGGCGACGAGTTGTTCCTGCGGCGAAAGCTTTAGCGCGTGACGCGATAATTTTGAGTTTTAAATTTTGAGTTGAGGCGGGCAGATTCTGGTAATTAAAAACTAAAAAATTAGAATTCAAAACTGATGGATTACTTCGCCCTGCTCAACGAACCGCGTCGTCCGTGGCTGGATGCGGATTTGCTCAAGCAGAAATTTCGCGCGCTGGCTTCCGACGCACATCCTGACCGTATCCACAACGCGAGCGAATCCAAAAAGAACGAAGTCACGCAGCACTACGCCCGGTTGAATGCGGCTTACCATTGTCTGGCCGAACCGAAATCGCGGCTCCTCCACCTGCTCGAACTGGAACTTGGCGCAAAGCCGAAGGACATCCAACAGATTCCAACTGCGCTGGCCGATTTGTTTGCCGAAGTTGCGACCAGCTGCCGGAACGCGGATAACTTTCTCGCCGAAAAAACCAAGACAGCCTCCCCGCTGCTGCAAGTCCAGCTGTTCGAGCGGGGGCAGGACTGGATTGAGAAGCTGAATGAATTGCAAAGGAAGCTGAATGAACTGCGCGGGCAATTGATGGACGAATTGAAATCACTCGACGGAAAATGGGTTGCCGCCGGCTCCAACCCGCGCCGTGAAATTCTGCCCGCGCTGGAGGAACTTTACCGACTGTTCGGATATTTCAACCGCTGGAACAACCAGATTCAGGAGCGCGTGGTTCAGCTCTCGTTTTAATTTTCCAACGCCCTAACGAGCTTCATTCCGCCCAGAAAATATGGCGTTCAACGGGGAGCGGAAAACATTCCCGGGCCGCTGCATACTCTGCCGAAGAAGTGCGGCCGTTACGACCATTTAATTTTGCGGCGGATGAAGGCGCCGGCCGGAACCAGGAGCAAAGCGATGGCGGTCAGACTTGAAGGCTCAGGCGCGGGGGTGATAGTTGATTGGCCGACAACTGCAGGATTTCGTTCCACGTTGTTAATGGTGGCATACAAGCTGAAACTGCCATTCGCGTTGGCGAAAAGGTTGAACTCATTCGCGTTGTTGTTGTCATCTGTGAACAACAAGCCGCCATTATCGAGGTAGGTATCCGTGACGGGAAACTGCGGGTTGCTCGTGAGATACACCGCGTTGTCATAATATAATGTGCCGGACGGTGAAGTTAATAAATTTGGATAGGCCGTGGTTCCGCCAGCCAGGGTCCAGTTGCCAGAAGCCGGCCCGATGGTAATGTCAAAGTAACCGCTGGTGGCAAAGCCGCCGGCAACATTGATTTGGCCTGAACCGACATCCGCACCGCCGTCGGTGAAAGTTATGTCATAAAGACCGTCCGCCTGCGCTTGGATACCCAAAGCCATAACCGCAAACCATATTGTGATGTTAAGGATTTTCATTGTTCAAATTATTAAAAACCACCACTTATTTCCCGCAGCCCGGGCAAACCGGATGATTCAACCGATAATAGCCGGTCTAATTTGCTTAATTCAGCTTTAATTTAGATAATAACTGACCGAAGGGCAATTATTTTTTAGCCGCAATTTGCCATTTTTTGCATTGGCCATCGTGGCGGGTTGTTATCGGTCCCGTATCCTGGCCTCATTCAGACTGGAACACAATGACACTCAACGGCGGCAGGTTGAATTCCGCCGAGTGTTGCTGGCCGTGGACGGAAACAGCCTGCGCCGTGACCCCACCGAGATTTCCCTGGTTGCTACCGCCGTAAATGGCCGCGTCGCTGTTCAGGACTTCACGCCATTGACCCGCGCGCGGCAGGCCGATCCGGTATTTTGGCCGCGGCACCGGCGTCAAATTCAGGATGACCGCAAGCTGATTGGAGCCATCGGGCGTCTGGCGCAAAAATGAAAGCACACTGTTCTCGCGGTCATTGCAGTCAATCCAATTGAAGCCGGCGCAGTCATAGTCCGCCTGCCAGAGTCCGGGCGCGGCGGCGTAAAGCCGGTTCAAGTCCGTAACGAACTTTTGCAGGCCGCGATGGAACGGGCCGGCGTCGAGCAGCCACCAATCGAGCTGCGCGTTTTCGTTCCATTCTTTTGTCTGGCCAAATTCGCCACCCATGAACACCAGCTTTTTGCCTGGAAACAGCCATTGATAGGCGAACAGCGCCCGGAGGTTGGCAAATTTCTGCCAGTCATCACCGGGCATCCGCCCGATCAGCGAGCCTTTGCCATGGACGACTTCATCGTGCGACAGCGGGAGCACGAAATTTTCGTTGTGATGATAGAGCATCGCAAACGTAAGATCGTTCTGGTGATATTTGCGATGTACCGGCTCGCGCTTGAAATAGCCGAGCGTGTCGTGCATCCAACCCATGTTCCACTTAAAATTGAAGCCGAGTCCTCCGATATACGGCGGCCGCGTCACCTGCGGCCACGCGGTGGATTCCTCGGCAATGGTCATGACCCCGGGAAATTCCGTGTGCGTGATGTGGTTGAATTTTTTCAGGAATTCAATCGCCTCCAAATTTTCGCGGCCGCCGAACTGGTTCGGAATCCACTGGCCCGCCTGACGCGAATAATCGAGATAAAGCATCGAGGCCACGGCATCCACGCGCAGTCCGTCAATGTGAAAGCGCTCGCACCAGAACAGAGCATTCGCGACGAGGAAATTGACCACCTCGTGGCGGCCAAAATTGAAAATGAGCGTGCCCCAATCCTGATGCGCGCCCTTGCGCGGATCCTCGTGCTCGAACAGCGCGGTGCCGTCAAACTTGGCCAGCGCCCATTCATCGCGCGGAAAATGCGCGGGCACCCAGTCCACGATCACGCCGATGCCGGCCTCATGCAGCGCGTTGACAAGAAACTGAAAGTCTTCCGGCGTGCCGAAGCGGCTGGTGGGCGCGTAAAAGCCGGTGACCTGATAGCCCCACGACGGGTAATAGGCGTGCTCGGCGACGGGCAGAAATTCCACATGCGTGAAACCAAGGCGCTTGACGTAGTCCACGAGCGGCGTGGCCAGTTCACGGTAGCTCCACGATTCAGTCGAGGTTTTCTTCTGCCACGAGCCGAGGTGCATTTCATAGACGCTCATGGGCAAACGCAGCGGGTCGCGCTGGCGACGTCGCTCCAGCCATGCGTCATCGTTCCATTTGAAGCCCTTGGTTTCCCAGACGATTGCCGCCTGCTTGGGCGCGACCTCGAAGAAAAATCCGAACGGGTCGGTGTTCAGCTTGATATGGCCGTGCGCATCGCGAATCTCGAATTTGTAATGCGCGCCCTGCCCCACGCCGGGAATAAAAATTTCCCAGACCCCGGACGCACCGAGCAGGCGCAGGGCATAAACGCGCCCGTCCCAGTTGTTGAAATCGCCGACGACGCTGACGCGCTGCGCGTTTGGCGCCCAGACGGCGAAGCTCGTACCGGAAACACCGTCAATGGTGCGGAGCTGCGCACCCAGCTTGTCGTAGATTTTCCGTTCGTCGCCCTTGCCGAACAAAAACAGATCCGCCTCGCCCAGCGTCGGCAGAAATGAATACGCATCACGGGTGCGTCGCGTCTGGCCTTGATGATTCGTAATGACGAGGTCATAAGCGTAAACGGCATTGGTCAGCCTGGTCATGCCTTCAAAAACATCCGTATTGGGAATCCGCTTCAGCTCGAACTTCGGCTTGTCCTTTTCATGCACGGGCTGGACTTCGACTTTTTTGGCGTCGGGCAGCAGCGCCCGGACGACCACGCCTGACCGGTCGCCCAGCGGCTGCATGCCGAGCAGCGAGTGCGGCGACTGATGGGTCAGTTCAACGAGGCTTCGCAATTCATCTTGGGTGAGCAACATAACGGTCAAAAACTAGCAGAGTCTTTTCCGCAAGGCACGGTAAAGCAATGTCAAAGCGCACAATTCATGAATGCCTCCGAAGAGCGGCGGGAGCCGCCGTGCCCGACTGACGGGACAGCTTTGACAGGGTTCGGCGGCGATGAAGGCAACGGGGCGACTTGAGAGGCGGAACTGGAAATTTGCGCGGCGATTTCGGCAAGCATGAGATAACGGCGCCGGTAAAGCTGCCGTTTATTGACCTTGAGCGAGGCAATGTCGCGCGGGACAAAGGTGGCCGGCAGGTCAAACATGCCGTCCGCCGCCAACCGGCCGCCGGATTCCAGCCACCATTCATCGTAGCTGGCCGCCACCTGCTTCCGTTTCTGCCAGTGACGGTAGATGTGCATCGCATCGCTGACCGCCCGCAACCGGCTGACGCCCCAGATGCCGGCGAGCGTTTGCAGCACAAACAGCAGCAGCGCCTTGGGCCGCAAACCATAACATTCGCGTGTGATGGCAACGACGAGTTCCCGGTCGTTCGCCAGTTTGTTGCCCTGCAATCCGCCGATGAAGATTTCCCGGGGTCTGGTCTCGAACTGCGTAACCGAAAAGGCCAGGGTGAACAGCACCATCCCGGTGTTCAGGTTCACCAGGCCAATCATCAGATCACCTTCCTTCTCCTGCCGGCTGCAGCTTAAGCGCAGGCCAAAGTTGCCCGCCTCCGCCAGCGGCAACACGGCCAGCAGCTTGCCCGGCGTGGCGTAGATCTCCCGCCGGAGGACCGGAGAAAACTGGCTGACCACAAATTGATAATGCTGCCGGAGGACTTGAAACCGCTGGCCGGTGTTCAAGGTGCGGTTAAGATAAGGCCGCTGGAGCTTTTGGAAGAGGTAGGGATGGTTCCCGGCCACCACCGCCAGGGCGGGACTTTGCAGAATTTCGAACCAGTCATCGGAAAGGCGGGCAAAGGCCAGCCCGCGCACACAATGCTTGGCCTGCTTGTAAAACGATCCCAGCCGGTGGCCGGGATGGATCAGCGGTGCGGTCCTCACCAGAGTCTTGACGGTGTTGATCACATTTATAAGGGTCGCGGGTTGAACTCGATTTGGCAAGGGCGAGTTTTTAGAACCGCCAGCAAGCAGTTAAAAGCCGGTCCGGCGACACGCCTTCGCATTTCTAATTCATAAAAACAATCCAGATATTTGGGCTGCGAGCGGCTCGTACCAGCACTGCAGATTTTTCCATGCCGCAATTGCCAAACTGGATGCGCCGGATCGAATCAATCAACTAATTAAACACAGCCTGGCATCTGTGCATTCAAGGATGTTAAGTTAACATAGCCAATCGGTGTTATTTGTCCAGCCTGCCGGGACTCCAGCGAATCATTTTTTCCTGCTCAATTTACCATTCGATTTATCCCCCTGGGAATTACAGAATCACGAAAGTCGGGCCGCCAGCCATGACGGTGAGCGCGCCACTTTCCAGCCAACTGCCAAAAAATGTTCAGGGGAAAACCGCCGCTGCCAAAAAAAACCTGGGGGAAGGCTGGACAAAATTTGTTCAGAGTTTTGCAAAAAATGGTTAGCATAAAACGGTCAGTCCTTCATAATCAAAGGTAAATCGGTTTATTAAACAAATGAATCAAGCGCACCGTTCACACTGCAAACAAACTTAAACATCGAACGATATGAAACCCAATCAACCTTCACTCCCGAGCCGGGCCGGCGCGGCGGCCGCCCTCGGCCTGGCGATGGTCGTGCTGTGTGGACTGGCCCCGACCCTCTGGTCGGCTGAACCCAAGACGGATACGGTGGCCCCGGCAAAAGCACCGGCCAAGAAACTGACGGGCGCCGAGCTTTACGCCATCAACTGCAACCGCTGCCATGCGGAACGGTATCCCACCGAATTCACATCGTCCCAGTGGACGACCATCATGCTGGAAATGCGGGTGCGCGCCAATCTCCCGGCCAAACAGTCGCAAAAAATCTTGAAATATCTCCAGGAAGACGCCGGCGGCAACTAAACCAACTTCAACCCTGAAAATTTTATCATGAGCAAACAAACCCGCTTCTTAAGCAGCGCCGCTGCCTGCTTCATTTTGGGAATCGCCCTGCCGCAGGCCGCTTCGGCCGCCGTGAGCGATGACGCCTTCAACGCCCTGAAGAGCACGGTTGACCAGATGAGCCAGCAGATGCAAGACCTGCAAAAGACGCATCAACAGGATCAGGAACAGATTCAGCAATTGCAGCAACAATTGAACACAACCCAGAACCTGGCCACCAACGCGGTTGATCTGGCGACGAGCGCGGGGCAGAAGGCCGACGCGGCGGCAGCCCAGGCGGCACCGGTTCGGAGCGCCCTGCACAACTTCACGATGGTGGGCGATGCCGAAGTGCAATACGGGCAGGCGAAAGGTCAGAATGGCACCTTCTCGCTGGCTGACTTCGCGCCGATCTTCCTGTATCGCGCCAACGACAGCATTTTGTTCGAGGCCGGATTTGACGTGACGCTGCAAAACAACACCGACCCAACCACCGGCAATATCAACGGCGGATATTCCACCTCGGTGAATTTAAGTTTTGCCCAGCTGGATTATCTGGTCAACGATTACGTGACATTTGTGGGCGGGTATATCATCCAACCGTTGGGTAACTACAATGAGCGGGTGGCGGGCTGGCTCAACAAAATGCCGGACAACCCGCTGGCGGTTGACTTTCTGCCGGGCGCCGGAGCGGGCGTGGAACTGCGCGGCGGTTTGCCGGTGGGCGAAGGCGGACAGCAGGTGACCTATGCGGTTTATGGCGTCAACGGGCCTTCGTCAACCGATGGAACCGCAGATGCCACGTCGCTGGACTTGGGCGGGAATGTCGGCGGCGATTCCGTCGGTTCCCCGAATTTGAACCGCAATCCCAGCGGTGGCGGGCGCATCGGCTGGTTTTATCCGTGGCAGGCGCATTATGATGTTGAGTTTGATGTGTCCGGCCAGTCGGGCACATGGTCGGGCAATTTTCTATGGTCGGCGCTGGTGATGGATGCCGCCGTCCACCTCGGCCCCAATGTTGAAGTGAAAGGCGAGTATATCAACACCTGGGAGCAAACCGACAATGCCGGGACCATCCAGCCCAATGGCTGGTGGGTCCAGGGAAGTTACAAACTTGCGGGCCTGGATCTGGATGCGCCCATCATCAACGACTTGGAACTGGTCGAACGTTATGACACGGCCAATGACGCCAACGGCTCAAGCACCGACCGCTTTACCACCGGTTTTCTGTATTACATCACGAACACATTGTGGCTGGAGGGGGATTACGAATGGCTGAAAAACCACGGCCTCAACGCCAACGGGCTGCCAGCCAGCCAGTTCATCGTCCAGCTTTCCTATGGCTTTTAAGATTTTCAACCATTAAAACAACCACTCATTGCAAATTAAAACAACATGCGCCAAGTAAAAAACAAGATCCTGTTCGCCGGCCTGCTGGCCCTCGCGATGACCGTCCGTGCTGATGACGCGGTGGATGCCGCCACCCAGGCGCGCATTGCCCAGTTTGAAAAAGGCCCCGCCAGCATTGACATTTCCAAGTATCCACAGGGCATCCAGGATAACTACCAGGTGTTCAGCCAGAAATGCACGCAATGCCACAAGCTCAGCCGCCCCATCAATTCCGATTTTGTACTGCCCGACGAATGGTCGCGCTACGTCAAGCGGATGATGCGCAAGCCCGGCTCTGGGATCAGCTCCACCGAAGGCAAAGAAATTTTCGAGTTTCTGGTTTATGATTCGAGCGTCCGTAAAAAAGTGCTGCTGGATGACAAGCTCGGCAAGGCCACCCCGGAAGACAAGGCCGCCGACGAGGCGAAGATCAAGGAAGTCCACGACAAATACGACGGCAAATGATCTGGCCAAAACCTACCACAAAGATGTAGCGTTCCGGCCCGAACATGAGCGACGGAAAAATGAACGGTCCCAAGCCTGACGCCGAACCCACGGCGGCGCGTGCGCCCATTCCCATCTGGATCATCCTTCTCACCCTCGTGCTGACCTACCTCGGCGCGATATATTTCGACCATGTCAGCGGCTGGTTCGACCGGCAAGTTTACGCCCCTTACAGCTCGGCCGGCGAACTGGCCCTTTACCAGCCCAAATCCGGCGCAGCGGCCGCGCTCGCCCACGGCAAAATGGTCTATGAAACAGTTTGCGGCATTTGTCATGGCCCCGATGGCCTGGGCAAGGCCGGCCAGGTGCCGCCGCTGGCCGGTTCAGAATGGGTCGCCAAGGACATCACCGCACTGGCGCATGTGCCGCTGGCCGGTTTGAACGGCCCGATCAAGGTTGCCGGTCTGGACTGGAATCTGGCA